>Ga0207639_10000032_pt1 | contig 163200 bp, 117 predicted proteins | sample KBSCornC32_FD_184299 | JGI IMG/M metagenome (GOLD analysis project Ga0207639, IMG submission 184299) | Corn rhizosphere microbial communities from Kellogg Biological Station, Michigan, USA - KBS Corn C3-2 (SPAdes) (version 2) | ecosystem: Host-associated > Plants > Roots > Rhizosphere > Soil ... | reverse complement strand
GGATGCCCTTTCGGAATCCGTTTCTCCACATTCAAGGTGCACAGGAAGTTCGTTTGTTGCGTTTTTCGTCCCCGCATTCCCCTTTGATCTCCGACTCCTCTCCTCCTTGGCGTTTTTCAGCAGCCTGCTAAGGCTGACAGCTATTTTCCGGCGGGAGGGCCGCACCAGGGTGGGGTTGCGGTTCTGCTGTGAAGTTTTGGTGGTCCGCCATGAGATGCGCGGGCGTGTCCGTCAGTGGTTATTCCGGTTCGGGGGCGGAGGAGATTCCGCGGGCGCGACGCTCCGCCGAAGCCTCGGTGAGGATGGCCTCGAGTTGATCGAGGTTGATCGGTTTTAGAAGATGATGGCGAAACCCGGCGGCCGCGCTTCGCGCACGATCCGGGCTGGTCCCAAAACCGCTCATGGCCACCGCATACAAATTTGGCGGAGTTTTGCCTTCCGCCAGCAAATCCCACCCTCGACCGTCTGGCAGCCCGATGTCGGAGACCAAAACGTCAAAGGTCTGCGACCCAAGAGCAGCGGCCCCTGCGCGAAAGCTATCGGCCGCAGTTACGGTATGTCCCGACGCCCGCAGAAACCGCTCCATGAGGTGCCGGGTGTCGGCGTGATCTTCCACCACGAGAATCTGTAGAGAGTTTCCGGAATCGCTCATAAAAGTCGCAGACGGTGCCATTGGGTTCGCCGTCTTCCCGGTCTCAGGATGTTCAAATTTCGCTCCCAGCGAGCGGCAATTGAATCTGAAAAGTGGCCCCTTGTCCGGGTCCGTCGCTGCGCGCGTGCACGCTTCCGTCGTGCGCTTCCACGATTGCCTTGGTAATGGCTAAACCCAGGCCAAGTCCGCCATACCGGCGCGTAATCTCTCCACCGGTCTGATTGAAAGCTTCGAAGATCTGGCTTTGGGCTTCCGGCGCAAAGCCGATCCCGTCGTCCTGAATTTCCACGATCATCCGCCGTTCCTCCGTCCGGGAAACGATAATGATGGAACCGTGCTCCGGGCTGAACTTTGAAGCGTTCTTTAAGACGTTCCAAAAAGCCTGCTGGAGCCGTTCATGATCGCCAATGACGCCATCGTCCTTCGCTTCCAGCTTGACCGTCAGCGACTGCTGCTTGGCTTCAAAGTCGCCCCGCGCGGTCGCCACCGCCTGTTGAATGACTTCATGCAATTCGAGCGGCTCGCGCACCACCTCCAGCTTGCCGTGACTAATGCGGGACATCTCCAGCAATTCGTCCACGAGGCGAACCTCCAGCTTGATGTTCCGCCGAATCATGGCCACCGTTTCATTCACGTCCCCGGGAAGGTCCTGCCGGCGCTCCAGCATCTGGAGCGCCATCGTCACCGGCGTCAGCGGTGTACGCAGTTCATGCGAAACCATGGCGATAAACTGGTCCTTGGACCGCGCGGCTTGCTCCACCTGCAAGCGGGCGCGCTGATTTTCCCCCAGCGCCAACTGTAAATTGGCTTCGCTCGCCTCCAAGGCGAGATGCGACTCCCGCTCGGCGGTTCGGTCGCGAAAGATCTTCACCAGGCCAATGATCTTCCGACTCTCATCCTGCATGGCCATCATGGACCCGCTGCCCCAAAAGCGCGTGCCATCCTTGCGAACGTGCCAGCGCTCATCCGAGGCTGAGCCTTCGCGCATCGCCGTCTCCACTTCCCGCATGGGCATGCCCGCTTCGCGATCTTCGAGGGTGAAAATCACATCCGCGCTCTTCCTGAGGATTTCCGCTTCGCGATACCCCAGCAGATGCTCGGCCCCGGCGTTCCAGCTCCGCACACACCGATCCAAGTCCAGGGAGAAGATCGCGTATTCCCGCGCATTTTCCAGCATCAGCTTCAGACGTTCCTGACTTTGCCGCAGCGCCTCCTGGGCGTGCCGCATCTCGGTGATATCGACAAACGACAGGACCACTCCCAGGATTTGATCCTCGGCGGTGCGGTACGGGAGAAAATGGGCCAGGAACCAGCGGTCGCCATCGGAAACCTCACGTTTCACCGGGACCAGGGACGACAGCACGGATTCCGCGTCCTCATTGAGACCCGGATAGCGCAACCGGTGCGTCAAATCCGTCAAGGGACGTCCCAGGTCGGTTTCGATCAGATTGAAAAGACGGACGGCCGAAGGCGTGTAACGCGTAATCTTCAGGCTGCGGTTGAGGAAAATCGTCGCCACCCCGGTCGCGGCCATCAGATTCGTGAAGTCGCTGTTGGCCTTGCTCAGTTCGTCGACCTTACTCTTGAGTTCATGGTTCACGGTCGTGAGCTCTTCGTTGATGCTCTGCAATTCCTCGCGCGAGGTTTCCAGTTCCTCGGCCGAGGAGCGAAGTTCTTCATTCATCGCCTGGAGCTCTTCGTTCCCCGCTTTGAGCTCTTCACCGGAGGCCTCGTATTGCTCGATGACATCGCGGAGCCGCCGCTTCAATTGCTCATTCTCTCGTTCAAGATGGCGCACCGCTGGTTCATTTTCCGCTGCGGCGTGGATGTGGGCATCCGAACTCTCGTGAAGATCGAAGGCCACCAAAAGATAGTCCGGGGCAATTTCCTGGGCGGGGCAGACGCGAATGTCGACTCCCACGGTTCGGTCATCGATTTCCGCCGGCACGCGAAAGACCTCCACCGGCGCATTCTCCTGCGCCGCCCGAAATAAGGCCGCGCGCAATTCCACGCGCAGCATCGGGTTCACCACCCGGAGAAGATTCACGCTCGGCTCCCCGACGCTGAAATGCAGCATCCGTCCCGCATTCTGCGAAACGTGCACGATTTCATAATCCCGGTTGACGATGAGAGAGGGTGGGGAAAAGCGCTCGATTAACTTGAAATGGAGTTCCGCCCAGGAAACATCCTTGCTCTCCGGCGGCGCGGAGGACGGCAAGCCGGCGCCGGTTTTTGCGGCGAACGACACGGCATGGGGGAAGACCGTGCTCCGACTGGACTGCTGCGCCTCGATGGCCCGCGTGACGGTCTCTGGTCCCAGCGGAACCGGCATGCCGACCTTGGCCCCGGGATTTTGCTGAAACAGGCGGTACTTCTTATCCAGGCACGTCCATTGCGAACTTTCTTCCTCCACCGATTCGGAGGTTCCCAGGAACAAATAGCCTTGGGGCCGAAGGGCGAAATGAAAGACGTCGAGCACCCGCTGCTGCGCGTCCCCAGTTAAGTAGATCAGCAGGTTCCGGCAGGTGACCAAATCCATCCGGGAAAAAGGTGCGTCGCGGAGAACGTCATGCACGGCAAAAAGCACGCGCTCCCGCAGCTCCCGGCGGATACGGTATCCGCGCGGCTCCTTGGAGAAAAAGCGCCGGAGGCGCTCCTCCGAGACGTCAGCCGCGATGGTGGCCGGATAAAGCGCGTCCCGGGCGGTCGCGATCACATCCTCCGCCAGATCCGTGGCAAAAATTTGGATCGTGGGCGGAGCCTCCAACCGCTCCGCGTGCTCCAGGAGCAGCATGCCCACGGAAAAAGCCTCCTCCCCGGTGGCGCAGGCAGACGTCCAGACCCGGATGGCGTCTCCAGGCCCCTTGCCCGCGAAAAGGGCTGGAATCCTTGCCTCCAGCGTGGCGAAGGCCTCGCGATCGCGGAAGAAATTGGTGACGGAGATTAGCAGATCCTGCTGCAGCGCGCCGACTTCGCCGGCGTGAGTGCGCAGGTAGTGAAGATATTCTTCCATCGTCGTCGCGCCATTCACCTGCATGCGCCGCGAAATGCGGCGCAGGATGGTGGCTCGCTTATAGCAGGAAAAATCGCGCCCGGACCGGATGCGCAAATACGCGAGAATTTCGCGCAGGGCGCCTTCATCTGCGTCGGCAGCCGCCGCAGTGGTTCTCGGCAGCTCTGGTCCATTTTCCGCGGGGAGGCGAAGCCGCGCTTCGTTGGCAAAGTATTCGCGCAGGCGATGGGCGATCTGTTCCACGGGCAGCACCCAATCCACCATGCCGGTATCGATGGCGGTGTGAGGCATGCCCGGATGCTCCGCTTCCCCGGGTTCCTGGGCTACCGTCAGCCCGCCGCGCTCTTTCACGCGCTTGATGCCGAGCGCCCCATCGCCATCGGCTCCCGAAAGCACCACCGCCGCGGAGTGGGCCCCATGGCTGTCCGCCAGCGTCCGGAAAAACAAATCCACCGCGACCCGTTTTCCCCGCTCAAACTCGAGCGGAGACAATCGCAAGCGCTCGCCTCGGAGCGTCAAAAACTTGCCCGGAGGAATGACGTAGACCGTATCCGCCTCCACCTTCTGGTCCTGTTTGGCCAGGAACACCGGCATCCTCGTGGAATTGGCGAGAATCGAGTCCAGCATACTCCCGTGCTCCGGGGCGAGGTGGAGAATGACGACAAAGGCCAGCCCGGTCCGCGGCGGCAGGGCGGCAAAAAATTTCTGCAGCGCGGGGATGCTTCCCGCGGACCCGCCCAAGCCCACCACGGGAACCATTTGATAACCCCGTGAAGGCACGATATTGTCGATGGTCTCGCCCTCATCCTGCTCAATGATATCGGGGGAGATGGAGGGCAGCCCGGACCCGGGGAGCGCATGGGATTCGGAGTCGGGCATAACCACCTGTATCGGGCCGCGAGCAGGTTCTGCACGCACATTCCCCAGCAAGCCTCGATAAATCCTCGACAACGACGCCTCCACCATCGCGATCGAGGATTTGGTGGTTACCGAGCCGTAGCGCTTCGTGTTGGCCGTGCAATTCCGAGCGATTCCGTCGGCGGAGTGGAATTGACATGGAGCACGGGTCGGCGAATTTTTGCGTCATGCCTCGCCAACCCCGCCGCCAATTCATCCGGACTCTTGCTGCCGGCGTGGGCGCGGCGGCGGCGATGCCGGGGCGGGCGGAGAATAGCGGACCCGCGGAGCCCACCGTGGAGTTGCGCCCGCCAGAGCGCCCCGCCGGCATTCCGACGCTCTGGGTCGGCGCGGTGACCCATGAAAGCGCCACCGTGAAAACGAAACTGCCGCCGGGGCTGAAGGCGCGACTGCTCGTGCTGAAATTTGGCGGCACGCCGATCTTTTTCGATCCCGTCACGCCCAAGGAACCGCGGAGCACGGTGGCCGCTTTTCACCTTACTGGTCTCGAGCCAGATACGCGTTACACGTGCACCCTGGAGGTAGGCGGGAAACCATCCACCTATCCGCCGGCCATGGTGCGCACGTTTCCGGCGGCGGGACAGGCGGCTTCGTTTCAATTCGCCTTTTCATCCTGTGCGCGGACCGGCTCGCAGCACCAGGTCTTCTCCACCATCGCCGCCAAGGACCCCTCCGTCTTTTTGCATCTGGGCGACCTGCACTACACGAATTTTTCGCGCAGCGATCCGCGTCTTTATCGCGCGGCGTGGGATACCATCCTGTCCTCCACCACGCAGGGCGCGCTCTATCGCAGCGTGCCGTGGGCGTACATTTACGATGACCACGACTTCGGCCCCAATGATGCCGATGACCGCAACCCCGGCCGCCCCGCCTCCCGCCGGGTGTATCGCGAATACGCGCCGCACTATCCGCTGCCCGCGGACGTCATGGCGCCCCACATGGAGGGTGACGCGCCGATTTTTCAGGCGTTCACGCTGGCGCGCGCGCGGTTCATTTTCACGGACCTCCGCAGCGAGCGGGTGCCGGCCAAGCTGCCGGACGATGCGGGAAAGAGCATGATGGGTCCCGTGCAGAAGGATTGGTTTTTCCGCGAGCTGCTCGCGGCATCGAAGACCCACGGCATCATTTTTTGGGCAAGCAGCGTGCCGTGGATCGGCAAGCCCGGCGGTGATTCCTGGCAGGCCTACACCACCGAGCGGCGGGAGATCTGCAATTTCCTCGCCCGGCACTCGATTCACAATTTGTGCATCCTCTGCGGCGATGCGCACATGCTCGCCGCCGACGACGGCCGCAACAGCGACTACAGCGATACGCAGCGGCTGCGCATCCCCGTGCTGCACGGCTCGGCGCTTGATCAAGGCGGCAGTGTGAAAGGCGGCCCCTATAGCCACGGCACGCACCCCTCGGAGGCGAAGGAAGGCTGCTTCGGCTGGGTGGAAGTCAAGGACGACGGCAAACGCATCCAGGTGGCCTTCAGCGGACGGAATCAGGACGACAAGGCGCTGATTCAGCTAGCGTTTGAGGTGTAACCGCCCCCCCCGGTGAATTGCTTGGGAAAGGATAGGGAACTGTCCTATTTGTATACTGTTACGTATTTCTGCTTTGAGTATTCGCCGCAGATATTCTAAACGTTCCGTCACCCCAGCAGTTCGAGTCGTCCACCATTTCAGCCTTATGAATACCCGTGTCTCTAACGGCCTCGTTGCCGCGTGCTCCTTTGTCGTCCTCACTGCCAATACGCTGGCTGATTCCGCCGATTTTCCAGCCCGGCCAATCAATTTCATCGTCAATAAAGCCCCGCGTGGAGGCACGATTCCCGATCCCGACCCCGTGATCATTGGAGAGTTCGGCAACAACATCATCTTCACCGCCAAAGTAAGCGACAAGGTCCGCAAGATTTTCTACAAATCAGTGCTCCGAAAGGACAAATTCTTGGGCGAGGCCAATCTGCATTACGACGACATCGCTCTCAAACAGTACCCCATCAAGGCGAGCAAAGTGGTGAAGGGCGAAATTGATAACTACTGCTACGAAGAGGATACGACCAACTTCTCCAACGGCGTCGCTTTCTTTCACGAAAAGGGCAATGGCATCTACCGCGCGTCTTCGACCAGCAAGTCGTCGAAGATACTTTTCCTGAAGAAAACCGATACGGATAAGACGGGCGTGGACCCGGAGCAAATGGCGAGCGGGCTCTCGATTTTGGATTGGGAAGGAAAATTTCCCCGGAGCGTCTTCTCCTCCAACGCAAAAGACTACCAGTTTCCGTATCTCCTTTTTGCGGCGCCGGACAAAAAGAAAGGCAAGGAACTGTTTTTGAGCGATGGAACCGCGGCAGGTACGAAGGTGTTTCAAGACATCAATCAGACCTTCACGCCAACGATGAATCCGAAGACGCACAAAACGGTGCAGGTGCCGAATGGATCGGACATCTCGCCGATTTCGACCTTCTTCGGCGATTTGGGAAATCCGGGCAGCGGCGGCGGGGTTTCGTATTTCTCCGCTTACAATGGAACGGACTACCATATCTATCGGGTGGACAGCGTCCAGGATGCCCCCAAGAAACAGCCCAAAGTGGTGATGACGGACCTCTTCGAGATTGTGGTAAAGCCTTCGCAGCTGTCCGCCACCCCGCTGGGAGTTTTTTGGGCAGCGCCGACAGCTGCCTCCAATTCAGAGGAACTCTGGGGATATGACCCCAGCACAAATACGGTCGATGTGCTCAGCACCAATGATGGCACGCTCCTTCCACAGAATGCTGAGTTTCGGAGTGGATTTCAGCATGGAGACTATAATGGTTTCTTCTTCTCCGGTGTCTTGGGGGCAGGGGGCCGCGAGCCTTTGGTGGCGGGATTCAGTACCGGCACCGGCTTCATTTCTTCCTTGGGCGAAGTAGCTGCGGCCGGCGCGAGCGCCAATCCGCGCAACTTCACGCAAGTGGGACACTCGGTCTTCTTTGTTGCAAATCCTGGAAACGGCGAGCACCTCTATCGGAGCAACGCTACCCCAGGCGATCACTTCGATCTCGGACAATTCAATAACATCCGGGACATCACCTCCATCGTCGATCTGTTCGACGACGGGACGGAATCAGGGAAGCTCTGCTACTTTGTTGCCGACAACAATGCGGGTACTCCCGTATTGTGGCGCACCTCCATCGAGCCCAGTGATGACCCGACGCCCGTGCAAGTTCTGACCGGCAATGGCTTCCCGGTGAAGAACCCGACGTCCTTGCAACGCCTTATCGGCAATGGAATCTACTATCTTTTCTTCGTTTGCGACGGGGTAGGGACGGAATTTGAAAACATCGTTCCAACCAAAGGATCGCCGTTCCCGGCGCAGCACCAAGTGTGGTGCACGGGCCGCGTGCTGAACTAGGCGCGCGGGTCAAACCGGTCACCGTGCGCCGACGATTTTAAAGAGCTCTCACTCGATGTAAAATCGGTGTTCGGGAGGGGTATCTTTTCTTTGCCTGCGATGGCGCCGGGACCGAGTTTGAGACGATCACGCCGACGAAGGGCGATCCGTTTTCCGCACAGCGTCAAGTGTGGTACACCGGCGAATACTTCGACAACCAGTAGGGCCTGAAGGTTTGATCGAGCGTCACCGCCGAGCGCTCGCGCCAACGTTTTGCTGCCCGGAAGCTTAACCGTTTCCGGGCAGCATGCGGTGCGATGGAATGGACGGCTACAGCTTCCGCCAGCGAATGTCCTTCAGCGCGCCCTTGGTCCGCCAGGTGGCGAAGCCGAAGGGTTTGCTGCTCTCGATTTCGCCCACGCGCATCTCGAGCTTCTTGCCCTCGGTGTCGAGGTTCACGATTTGCTCCTTGTCGATCCACGCTTCGATCTTGGACTTCGTGACCTTCACGCGGAACTGGTACCACTGCCCGTTCTTGTAGTTCTTGAACTGCGTCGTCTCGTTCTCGTCCGCGCTTTGGCTGTTGATATTGGAGATGCCCGTCACCGTGCCGCCCCAGCCGCCGACGACCAGCGTCACATGCGTCTCGCCGACGGGGAAGGTGAAGCCGCAGAAGAAGTCGTCGCCCTGCACGCGCATAGCGGTGAACTCCACTTCGTAGTCCATCTTCGCCGGCGGCTCGGGCAGCGTCACGCCGGTGAGATCGCCGCCCACCTCGAGGATGAGCTGGCCGTCCTTCACGTCCACCACGCCCTTGCCGGCAAAGTCCGTCTCCTTCCATTTGCCGAGATCCTTGCCATTGAAGAGTGACTGCCAGGCGGGTTCGCCGGCGGCCGCCGTTGCTGCGGGCGCGGCGCCGCCCTGAATGAGCTGCTTCAGCGTGCCGAGATGGCGGGGCACCGCTACCCATGGATCTTCCTTGGCCTCGTATTCCAGCGCCACCCAGCCTTGATAATTGGCGTCGCGCAGGATTTTGAGGAGCCGGGCAAAGTCGGCGGGCTCGTCCGTCTTCGCCGCCTTCGGGCGAATCTCGGCTTTGATCTGCACATTCACCGCCCACGGCGCGATGCGGGCCAGATCCGCATACGGATCCTCGGTGTGAAAATTGCCGGTATCGAGATTGATGCCCACCCACGGCGACTTCACCGCTTTCAAGATATCGAGCAGGTCATTCGGCTCCGCCACGATGCCGCCGTGGTTTTCGATGCCGAGGAAAATGCCGTGTTTGCCGGCATAGTCGCCGCATTCCTCCAGCTGCTCGATGCACGTCTTCTTCGCATCGGCGAGGTTGCCGCCCTTGGGCAGTGCGCCCGCGAAGACGCGGATGTGCGGTGCGCCGAGAATCACCGCGCGATCGATCCATTGTTTCACGCCCGCGATTTCCTTGTCGCGCGCTTCGCCCGGTGGATTGGTGAAGGTATTGCCCACCGCCGTGCCGCTGATGGAGACGCCGCGCAGATGCGCGTGGCGCTTCACCTCGATGAGGCGCGCATCGGTCACGTCCTTGGGGAAGTAGTAGCTGGTCAACTCCGCGCCATCCACGCCCCACTCGGCACAGTGGTCGATGAATTGCTCCCAGGTGAGCGGCGGCGTGCCTTTTTGAAATTGGTCGCGAAACGAATACGCCGCCACGCTGAGCCGCAGGCGCGGCCCGCCGGCATGAAGAAACGGCTCCGCCGCGCGCACCAATGGCGCAGCTAGGACGGCCAGGGCGGAAGCAGAGAGGAAACGGCGGCGGGAAAACGGAGTCATGAGTGCGGTGTAGGTAGGTGGAAGGGATGATTCAATGACCAAGGGATGCTTGGGGTTTGTGTTCGGATTTCGGTAAGCCGCGACTCAGCGCGGTTGCTGGGCGCGTTCGAATGGGAGCGCGGTTCCTGGGAGCGCCGCCGTCCTCGGGCGGCATTCTCGCGGCGCGAAGCGCGTAGCTCATTGAATCGCCATCTCAGCGGGGAAAGTTGAGTCCGCTCCATAGCTACCCTGAGATGGCAATGCATTTGGTTTCGCGCTTCGCGCTGGAAAATGCCGCCCGAGGACGGCGGCGCTCCCGGGACCCGCGCTCCCGTTCGCACGCGCGTCGGACGTTCCATCGCCGCGACCGCTGAATACTGAACACTGAAAACTGAATACCGCCCCGCTACTCCTTCCACCCCGCGCCCTTCACCTTCGTCTTCACCCGCACCAGAAACATATCCGCGCAAATGTACAGCGTGGTCCCGTCGTCGCCCCAGCAGCAATTCCCCGTCTGCTCGCCGGTGAGGATGCGGCCGAGCAGCTTCCCTTCGTGCGACACCACCAGCACGCCGCCCGGGCCAGTCGTCCAAATATTCCCCTGCGCGTCCACCTTCATGCCGTCGCACGCGCCCTTGTCGCCGGGTTTGCCCACGCCGGTCGCATCGTAAAACATCCGCCAATTGCTCACGCTGCCGTCGGCCTGGATGTCGCCGGCCTCGATGTGCGGCTTCTTCCCATCACTCACCGCGATGTAGAGCGTCTTTTCGTCCGGCGACAGCGCGATGCCGTTCGGCCAGTTGATGTCCTTCGTTACGAGTGAGACCTTCCCATCGCCCGCGATCCGGTAGACGCCATTGAACGGCTGTTCCTTCAGCGGCGAGTCGTTGCCTTTATCGAGGCCGTACGGCGGGTCCGTGAAATAGATGTCGCCGTTCTTGCGGACGACGAGGTCATTGGGGCTGCTGAAGCGCTTGCCGTCATAGCGGTCGGCGAGCGTGGTGAACTTGCCATCCTCCCAGCGCGACACGCGGCGGTCGCCATGCTGGCAGAGGATGAGGCGGCCTTGCGCATCCGTGCTCGTGCCATTGCTCCCTTGCTCCTTAAAGCCCACCGTCGGCGTGGTCATGCCGCTCGGTTTGATGAACACCTCCGCCTTCACCATTCCCTCCGCCCAGCGGTAGAGGATGTTTTCCGGCACATCGGAGAACACGACCGCGCCCTTGTACCACGTGGGCCCCTCGCTCCAATTAAAGCCCTCCGCCAGCTTCTCCACCTTCGCATCCACCGGCAGCAGTGCATCCAGCGCCGGGTCCAGCCGCTCGATACTCCCGGAAAATTCGTGCGGCTTTTCATCGGCAGCAAAAACGAGGGCAGGTGCAAGGAGGAGGGTGAGGAGAGATTTCATGGTGGCGAACTCCGAGCCTGCCGCGAGTCGCCGCTCGGAAGCACGCCGAATTTTTGGCCCGCCGAAACCACCAAGTGAATAGAGTGCGATGTAGCTGCGACCGGAAGGTCGCAGGGCAGCTACACGACCTCCATCGGGCACTTCGGCAGTGCGCGCAGGAAGGACTGCCCGTAGCTCTTCGTCAGAATGCGCGGATCGAGGATCACCACGATGCCTTTGTCACTCTTCGTGCGGATGAGCCGGCCCACGCCTTGGCGGAGCTCCAAAATGGCTTCGGGAAGGGAGTAGTCACGGAAAGCATCGCCGCCTTCGGCCTCGATCCGCTCCAGTCGCGCCTCGACGAGCGGCGTATCGGGCACGGCGAAAGGCAGGCGGGTGATGATCACATTGCTCAACGCCTCGCCCGGCACGTCGACGCCGCTCCAAAAACTCTTCGTGCCGAAGAGCACGTGCTGCTCGTCCTTTTTGAATTCGTTTACCAGCCGGCTGCGCGACATGCCTTCGCCCTGCACGAGCAGCTTCCAATCATGCTTTTCGTCAAACGGTTCACGGCACAGCGCGGCCACGTTTTGCATCGTGCGATAGCTGGTGAAGAGCACGAAGGCGCGGCCATTGGTCATCTCCACGAAGTCCTCGATCCGTTTCGCCAGCGCCTCCTCGTAGCCGGAGTCACGCGGGTCCGGCATCTTCTTCGTGACGTAGAGCCGCATCTGCCGCTCGTAGTCGAACGGCGAGCCCACGCGCAGCCCGGGCACATCATCGGCGCCGATGCGGCGGCGGAAATAATCGAGCGCCTCGCCGCCTACACTCAGCGTGGCGCTGGTGAGGATGCTCGTGTGGTTTTCGCGAAAGAGGAGCGCGCGCAAGTGCGCGGCGATGTCCACGGGCGCGGCGTGGAGATTGTAGAGGTTCTGCGTTTTGCCGGTCTGCTCCACCCAGTAGACGAACTCCTCCGCGTCTTGCTTGAGGAACGTGGCGAGATTGGACCGCGCGTCGCGGATGCGCCGGCCGAGGTCCTGCATCTCGGCCTTGGTGATTTCGTCCTCGATGCCCTTGAGCGCCTGCACCACGGCGGCTTGCAGCTTGGTGAGCTCGGCGCTGAGCGTGTCGGGCACAAATTCCGCCTGGCGCACCCGATACTCCTTTCCCTTTTTAAAGTCGGCCGTGGTGGCGACTTTCGCAAAAAAGCTCTCCGCCTTGTCGAGACTCTCGCTCACCGCGCGGACGCCATCCGGTTGCCGCAGCATTTGGAAGAGGCCCTTCTTCGTCTTCGGATTGTAGAGCCGGTGCAGCGCATGGCGCAGGCCGTACTGCGAGACCCCGAGCCCGATCATCTTCGAGGCCACCCCCTCCACGGTGTGCGCTTCGTCAAAGATCACGAAGTCGTTCGCAAAGAGATAGCCGGACTCATTTTCCTCCGCCTCGGCGATGCCGCCCAGCGAGAGAAAGAACAGCGTGTGGTTCAGCACCACCACATCGGCCGAGACGAGCGATTTGCGGATGTTCTGGTAGTGGCAGCGCGGGTTATTGCCGCAGCTCTTCGTCGTGCAGATGTGTGCCTCGCTGCACACTTGTGACCACACGTGCGAATCCGGCTCCACCTCCAGGTCGCTCAGCGAGCCATCCGCGGTGGTCTGCGCCCACTCCCAGATGCGATTCAGCTCCGCATGCTCGGTATCGGTGAAAAGCTCCGTGCCTTGCTGGCGCGCCCGCTCCAGCCGGAGCGGACACACATAATTCGCCCGGCCTTTCCAGAGCATCGCGGAAAAAGTCTCCTGCCCGAGGATGTCCCCCAGCACCTTGCGGACAATCGGGATGTCCTTGAACACGAGCTGCTCCTGCAGGTTGATCGTGTGCGTGGAGATGACGGCCTTTTTTTTCTTTTCCTTCGCCCACAGCACCGCGGGGATCAGATAGGCGAGCGACTTGCCCACGCCCGTGCCCGCCTCCACCACCAGATGCCGGTTCTCGCATAGCGCCTCGGCCACGGCCACCGCCATCTCCTGCTGTTCCTGACGGTATTCAAAATTCTTTGCCTGCGCGAGCAAGCCCTCCGGCGAGAAAAGGTGCCGGATGCGCTCGGGAAATTCGCTGGCAGGTCCGGAGCCGATAGAGATCACAAATGTCGATTACGCACGATGCGGCGATGGGGCAAGTGTGAGCGATGGGGAATGGGGAAATTGCTGAGTGGGTTGAGGCTTATCCGTCCTCTCGGGCTTATCTGTCGTATAAGAGTGTGCACGCGAAGGCTTGCGCGTGACGCCAAGGCCCGCTTCTTTCCCGTGCCCGCTTTTCCATGCTTACCAACGAAGATATCCAGAAACAGCTTTCCACCGTCAAATATCCCGGCTTCAGCCGCGATATCGTGAGCTTCGGCTTGGTCAAAGAGGTGAAAGTAAATGGGGGCGAGGTGACGGTGCAGCTGTCGCTGGCGACGAATGACCCGGAGATACCGAAGAAGATCAAGGCGGAGGCCGAGGCCGCGCTGGCGGTAGTGCCGGGCGTGACGACCGCGGTCGTCCGCATCGATATCCACGCGCCGAAGCAGCAGGCCACGGGGGCGCAGGCCATGCCGCAAACCTCGATTCCGGGCGTGCGCCACGTGATCGCGGTGGCCAGCGGCAAGGGCGGGGTGGGGAAGAGCACGGTGGCGACAAATCTCGCCTGCGCCCTGCAGGCCATGGGCGCGAAAGTTGGTCTGTGCGACTGCGATCTGTACGGGCCCAGTATCGGCACGATGTTTGGCAGCAATGAGCGGCCGTTTGCCGATGAGGACAACCGCATCATCCCGGTGGAACGCTACGGCTTGAAGCTGATGAGCATGGGCTTCCTGCTCGACGACGAATCCCCGGCCATCCTCCGCGGACCGATGGTGACGAAGTATACCCAGCAATTTTTGCGGCAGGTGAATTGGGAGGGGCTCGATTACCTTATCCTCGATCTCCCGCCAGGCACCGGCGACATCCAGCTCACCATCGTGCAGACCGTGGCGCTCAACGGTGCGGTCCTCGTGACCACCCCGCAGGAAGTCGCGCTCATCGATGCGCGCAAGGCGGCGTCCATGTTCCAAAAGGTGAATGTGCCCGTGCTCGGCATCATTGAAAACATGAGCTATTTCCTCTGCCCGAGCGATGGCGTGCGCTACGACATCTTCGGCGCCGGCGGCGGGCAGCGCGAGGCCGAGCGCCTCGGCGTGCCGCTCCTCGGGCAGGTGCCGATCGACATCCCCACGCGCGAAGCCGGTGATCGCGGCATGCCCATCACCGCCGCCGAACCCAATAATCTGGTCGCGAAAGCCTTCGGCGAGATTGCCGGAAAACTGCGCGATTCCGTGGAGGGATAGGGCGCCCGAGATGAACGCAGGTATCGAGTTGCACGACTCAACGTTGGCGTCGGTGACTTCCGCCGACGGCACCGTCGTGATTCTCCTTTCCCCTGCCTACGTTCACCACTCCGAGGGGCGCCCCGGCACCGACGCCGGCTCCGGTTGGTTGCAGGACGCGACGTTCACGATTCGGGAAGCCGGCGAGATCCCTTCGCCCGCCGAGTTGCCGCTCGAGATCGCCGATGGCTTTCTCCGCATCGGCGAGAGCATTCACGACAACCTGCTTCCCGCGGGCGGTCGTTTTGAGGGAGCCATCGAGCTTTCCCTCACGCTCACCAATTCCGAGACCGTGGTTTTTCGCGGCACCAGCATCGAAATTCGGATGCAGGGCGACGCCAAGTGGCTCGAGTCGTTTGCGCCGTAGCCAAGTCTCCGAGCCCGAACTCCGCCGTTTCAGGGCACTGTTCCAAACCACGAGTCCCGCCTTGCCGCGGCCCGGTCCCTTTGCCAAGAATGCCGCCGAAATCGAGGCCGCCGTACCATCATCCATCACCCCGTGAATCGCTCCCTGCTCTTTCTCCTCCTCTGGTGTGCTCTTTCCAGCTTCGCGTTCGCCGAATCGGACTTCGAACGGGATTTGAAGCAGCTCATCGACCAGCGCGACAAAGCGCGCGCCGCCGCGATTGCTCCGGTCGACGCGAAATTTAAAGTCGCCGCGGAGCAACTCTTGCGGCGCGCCACGCAATTGGGTGACCTCGACTCCGCCAACCGGATCAAGGCCGCCATCGAGGGACCCGGCACGCTCGAGGCCAAAACGACGGGCGATTTCCGGAAGCAGATCGTGGGCACCCAATGGAAAGCCGATGCCAAGCTTGGATTGCGACCCGGTTTGAAGGACGCGATCTCCTTCACCGAAAAGACCATGGAACCGAATGGGCTCGACTACGAAGTCGGCGCCAAAAACAGCATCACCATTATCTTTCCCAAGGGCGACCGGCAGCCGATGACGCTCAGCAAAGACGGCAAGCGCCTGGAGTTTGTCTTCAAGGACAAACCACACGCCTACGATTTGATTTCGCCCTAGGTGCCGCGCCCGCTGCCAAAGCTCTCTTCAAAATCGACGCCGAATGATCTCCCATCTCCCGATGAATTGCTCCCGACTTTTTCTGCTCCTCTGGTGTGCTCTTTCGAGTTTCGCTTTCGCCGAATCGGACTTCGAACGGGAATTGAAGCAACTCATCGAGCAGCGCGATAAAGCGCGTGCCGCCGCGATTGCGCCCATCGACGCGAAATTTAAAGTCGCCGCCGAGCAGCTCCTGCGGCGCGCCACGCAATTGGGCGACCTCGACTCCGCCAACAAAATCAAAGCCGCGATCGATGCTTCGAGCGGGCTCAAACCCGCGACCGAAGCTCCCGGGGCGCACAAAGCCGCGAACGAAGCCCCCGTGGCGCGCGAGGTCAAACCGGCGGAAGATTTCCGGAAGCAGTTCGTGGGCACCCAATGGAAAGCCGATCCGAAGTTCGGGCTGCACCCTGGTTTAAAGGACACCCTTTCCTTCACGGAAAAATCCGTGGAACCGTACGGCTACAGCTACGAAAGTAACGCCAAGAATAGCGTCACGATCATTTTCAACAAGGGCGGGCGGCAGTCGATGACGCTGACCCCGGACGGCAAGCGCCTGGAGTTTACTTTCCGCAATAAAGAGCACGCTTACGATTTGGTTTCGCCGTAGAGGCTGGCCGGCTCTTTTTGTCCACGGAGACAGGATGGAACGTGAAGCGTTGGTCCTTTGCCCGATCGTGATGCCGCCTTGACCCTCCTTGGCACGGGTCCCACCATGGGACCATGCGCCGCCTCGTTTCCCTCGCGTTCGTCGCCCTCTTTTTTGGAGGATTTTCTCTCTTTGCGGAAGATGGGCCACCGGCCACGCCACTTGATGCCGAGGGATTGTTTGCGGTCTTTAAGGTGGTGCCGGCGGGCACGGCGGGAGGCCGGGCGATTCCACCTTTGCAGAGGTTTCCAAAGCTCCCGGAAAATCTCTGGGCCGCACCGCGTCCTGTCCTGACGTTGCGCGATGTGGAGGAGATCCAGTTTCCACGCCAGCAAGTCGATGATCCGACCAAGCCGCCCCGGTCGCGGGTGGTGACCGGACGATTGAAATATTCCGAATGGGGCGCGCGGCGCCGAGCCAAAGCGGAAGGGGAAAGCAGAGGCGGAAAACTCGCGGAGTTCCAGGACGGGGCGACATCCGCCGTCCGGGAAGTCTTTGGATGGAGCATCGGGCGAACGGGACAGATTTCGTTCCGCGGCTATCTGCCGGATCTCGCGAACTTCGATCGCCGCGCGCAGGAAGCGTTGAAAATGATTCGAGAGCAGCCGATTCAAGTCATTCGGACGGCGGGAGAGCAGCGGCTTGCACCGGGGTGGACCTTGCAGGGGGAAGCGGAAAAGGATGAGCTACGCCTGCAAGTGGCCGGCCCACCGCTACCCAATGGAAAGCCGTGGACGGCCGATGCCAGGCTGGCGGTGGATGAGGGCGCTCCATGGATGGTGTGCTGGGAAACAAAATGCTGCGTGCTCTGGGCCGCATCGGCGCGGGAACTCGTCTCCATCCATTTCGAACCGTCGGGGGAAGCCATCGTGGCGCGGGGAGAGCGCGAGGAGGCCCTGCGCTTTGCGGATGCGCCGGCCTCGGTGCGGCGTCAAATCGAGAAGACATTTCCGCCACGCGATGGCGATCCGGCGAAGCGGTTGGGCAGCATCGAGGGCCAGCTTGTCCTGGCCGGAAAGCCAGCCCCGGCCGTCTCCATCGTGGTCTACACGCATTTCGATGCGGATCCCCACGACGGCCAAACCTTCACGGTCAAGACGGATGAAGCCGGCCACTTTCGCATCCCGGAGGTGCGGGCGCCGTCCAATATTCAAATCAGTTTTGAAGTGATGAAGTGGCGCCATCCCAATACGGGCCAGCTGGCGGAAACGAGCGGACCCGCTTTTTGTTATCACGCCCATCTCGTCAAAGATCAGGTCCTGAAGTTTGATCTCGGCGGCGAGGGCCAGCCGGTGATGGGGCAACTGGTGGATCCGGCCAATCCGCAGCGCGACTGGTCGAAGAGCCAGATGGAGTTTGTGCTCGTGCCCCCTTGTTCCGAGACGGTGGCCGCTCTGCGAGTGGGAAACATCGCGTATTTTGCCGACGCCTACGAAGATTTTCTCAAAACCGAAGCAGGCCGCGCGTATGCGCCGGAAAAAGTGACGCCCCGGGCGGACGGGATCTTTCGCCTGGAGCGGGTGCCGAGCGCGAGATATTGGATCTACGTTTCCCCGGATGGCGGAGCGACGAAGGTCCGGGTTCAGGCGCTCCAGATGGAGCTTCTTTCGGGAGGGAAAAGCGATGCCGCGCTCGATCTGGGAAAGTTGAAGCTGCTCGATCACGATGCGGCGCCGTTTTAGGCGCAGTTTCTGAAAAGTCGGGCCGCCACCTGCTCCCTACTTTGTCCGGTAGGCTTCCGCCAGCGCACGCCGGTTCAGTTTCCCTCGCTCATTCACCGGCAGCGTCTGGACGAGCCAGAAATCGCGGGGCACCTGCCAGGCAGGGAGTTCGCGGGCGCAGAGGGCGAGCAGCGCTTCGGCGGAGGCGTGACCGGCGACGCAGGCGATTGGTTCCTCGCCGCGGATGGGGTGGGGGACGCCAAAGACCACGGCATCGCACACGCCGGGGCACGAGCGAAGAACGGCCTCCACGCTGGTGGGATTCAGCTTGCGGCCGGCGATGTTGATGAAGTCGCTCACGCGGCCGGCGAGGACCAGGCCGTCGCTCGTGCGGCGGACGAGGTCGCCGGGTGTAAATGTGCCCTTGCTCAGCACGGAGTCATCCGGCTCCGGAAAATAGCCCAGACCCACGGCGGAGCCGCGAACGCGCAGCCGCACGGGCTCATCGCTGTTGGCCGCGTCTTCAAATTCCACCGCTGCCGCGGGCATTGGCTGGCCCACGCAGCCCTCGTGCACCTCGTGCTCGCTGGCGTCGTACGCGATGCCGCCGCACTCGCTGCTGCCGTAAAATCCATGCACCTTCAGCCCATACCGCGCGCGAAAGGCTGCCGCCACGGAGGCCGAGAGCGGCGCGCCGGCGCTGAGGCACAGCCGAAGCGCGGGGAGCGGCGTCGCTTCAAGCTCGGCGAGCTTTTGAAAAAAGATGGGCAGGCCGGGAAAGATCGTCGCGCGCGTGCGCTCCAACTCCGCGAGGATGGCGCGGGGCAGCCGATCCTCCGTGGCCACTACGGGCAGGCCGCGGCAGAGCAGGGGAGTGATGAGGTTGCTGAAGCCGTAGCTGTGCGACCACGGGATGACGCCGAAATTGAGGTCGCCGTCGCGAAAGCCCATCGCCGTCCAAATGCTATCGCAGTCTGCCACGAGCTGGGCGGCGGTGAAACGGATCGCGCGCGGGGCGCCGGTGGTGCCGCTGGTGAGCTTGAGAAATTGCGTGTCGTCGGTGAAGGGCGCGCCGTCCAGCAGGCGCGTCTCGTAGGTGGCGCCTTCGCGCACAGCATCGATATCGGAATTGCTCCAGCCAATCCACGCTCGCGCGCGGCAGGTGGCGAGCGCCGTCTCCCGGGCCGTGCCGGAGATCGAACGTTCCAGCAGCACCGGCACCGCGCCCGCGCGCCAGAGCGCGAGCAGCCAGCCGGGCAGCCAGGGGGAGTTGCCGAGTTGGAGTGCGACGACATCGCCGGGACCGATGCCGCCTCTCCCTTGCAGCGCGTCCCGCGCGCGCTGGGCGTCCGCTTCGATGTGCGCAAAGCTGCGGAGGACTTCGCCATTGGGCCCCACGATGGCGGGGGCATCGCCACGACGGCCCAGCGTTTCAGACCATTGGCGAAGAATCAGATTTTCCGGCATGTCTCTCACTTCGATTTCCCTTCGCGCAGGGCGGCCAGAACCGCGGGAGCCAATTGCTCGATAGTCTTGAGGTGTTCGGTCTCGTTGTCCACCGAAGCACTAATGCGAAGTTTCGCGATTTGATGGCGGGCACCAAACACGTCGATCTCCGAGTAAACCCGCAGGCCCGCATCTCTCCCTTTTTCACGCGTGAGGCGGTAGCGCGCCTGCAGCACCTTCTCGCCGGATTTCAGCGCCACGGTGCCGTGATCCAGTTCCTCGAGATTCGAGTAATAGCCCTGCTTGACCGCTTCTTTGAGTTCGGCACGCGCGCCCTCATACGCTTTTTGCAAGACCGGGTCCGTCAGCGATTCCCCGATATTGGGCTGCTCCAAATCATAGATGTAAACGGTGCAAAGAAAGCCCGGTTTTTTGTAAGCGACGGAGGCCCCCAGCCCTGGCTGATCGTAATCGTGCACTTTTTCCCGCTCGCAGCCCGCGAGTTGAGCGGGCAAGGACTCCAGAATGGTAGCCGGCTTCTCCCCAGCCACCAGCCGTGCCCAAGGCAGGAGCAGGAGGGAGAGGAGCAAAATACGGAGGTGGCCCATGCCGGGGAGGGTGGCGGAAGGCAGGCGGGAAAGGCGAGACGGGAATGTTTAAGGCCGTAAACGGCTTTCCCGGTGAGGCGAAAAGAGCCCTATCTCTCCGACGCCTCATACCAGGCCGCAATTTGGCCATCGAGTTCCGGCGTCCAAGGGACGGCATCGCCGGATTTTTGGTTTCCTTGGTAGAGGAGACGCTCGTGGCCCTTCGTCGCTGTTTCACCGGCATCCAGAAAGCGTAGGAAAAGGACCAGCTTCCGAGGGGACTGCATAACGACTGCGGAGGGGGTTTCTTTTTGCGAGTCCGCACCCGGCGTCAGCGCAAAACTGTCCTTCCAAACAAAAGCAAAGGGCCCTGGTTTCAGGAGGCCCCGAAAACTCTTCGTGATCCGCCCCGAGACAACTGCCTGAGTCCAGCCGGTGCGAAGTCCACGGCGAGGGGACGGACGCGCGCCATCGGTGATCAAATTGCTTTCCACCTGAAAGACGATCACCGTGCATGAGCGTTCCAATTTCTGCTGCAGGCTCTCTTCCGCGCACAAGCCAGCGGGTAGGAAAAAGAGCAAAAAGATGCGGAAAAGGCCCATGCGTGCCAGGGTGCGTGAGTGCCCGAAAGAAGGCGAGTTGCGAATTTTTGCTGACTTTTTGTTTGCAGAAGCCGCGAACCAGCCTATTTTGCGCGCCCTTTTTCTATTGGCTATGCAAGCGGAAATTCATCCTGATTATCAACAGACCACGATTCACTGCGCGTGCGGTGCGAGCTATTCCACCCGTTCCACGCGACAGAACATCAAGATCGGCATTTGCGCCTCCTGCCACCCGTTCTTCACGGGCGAGCAGAAGTTCGTCGATACCGCCGGCCGCATCGAGAAGTTCTCGAAGCGCTACGGTTCGATGCAGCTGCGCCGCACTCCCAAGCCGGCCAAGGCCTAGCTCAGACGCATTCGATTTTCGAGACGGTGGTGGCGCGTGGCGCTGCCACCGTCTCTGCTTTTCTCGTGCGACGCTGAACCTTTTTGAACTGCCATGGACTTTGCCCCGTTGATTGCCAAAAAACGCGAGCGCTTCTCCGAACTGGAGACAGCGATTTCCTCGCCGAATCTGTATGACGATCCGAAGCGGGCGCAGGAGCTCCTGCGCGAGCACAATCGCCTGAAGGGGCTGCTCGGGCTCTGGGCCGAGTTTGAAAAGAACCAGAACGAGCTCGCGGAAAACCGCGAGATGGCCAAGGGCACGGACGAACTCGCCGAGATGGCGCAGGCCGAGCTGCCCGAGCTGGAAAAGCGCGGGGTGCAGCTGGAGCGCGACGTGCAATTCGCGCTCCTGCCTCCGGACCCCAATGAGGATCGCGACGCCATCATGGAAATTCGCGCCGGTGCCGGCGGCGACGAGGCCGGGCTCTTTGCCGCGGATCTCTACCGCATGTATTCCCGCTATGCGGAGACCGTGGGATTGAAGATCGAGGGCATGGAGAGCAGCGCCGGGACGCTCGGCGGCTACAAGGAAGTGATTTTCAAGGTGAGTGGCGAAGGCGTGTTCCGGAAGCTGCGTTTCGAGAGCGGCGTGCATCGCGTGCAGCGCGTGCCCGCCACGGAAGCGCAAGGGCGCATCCACACCAGCACCGCGACTGTCGCCGTGCTGCCCGAGGCGGAGGAAGTGGACCTCGAATTGAAGGCGGACGAGCTGCGCATCGAAGTCTGCCGCGCGGGCGGTCCCGGCGGCCAGGGCGTGAACACGACGGACTCCGCCGTGCAGATTTTGCATATCCCGACGGGAACGATCGTTCGCTGCCAGGACGGCCGCTCCCAGCAGAAGAACAAGGAAAAGGCGATGACGGTGTTGCGGTCGCGCTTGCTGGAGAGGAAGCAGCGCGAGGAAGAGGAAAAGTACGCGGCGCATCGCAAGAGCCAGGTCGGCAGCGGAGATCGCTCGGAAAAGATCCGGACGTACAATTTTCCGCAAAACCGGGTGACCGATCATCGCATCGAACTCACCCTCTATAATCTGGACCGTTTCCTGGAAGGCGACATCACGGAGATGATCGGCGCCCTCGCGAGCGCCGACCTGCAGGATCGGCTCGCCGCCGCGAACGTCGCGACGTAAAAAGACATTAAACACCCAACATCCAACACGGAACACCCAATGCGGGCGGCAGCCGTGGATTGGATTGAGTGTTGAACGTTGGGCCTTGGGGGTTTCTCCCTCCGCCTTGCCATTTCGTAATGCCCGTGGGGCGCGGAAGAGCACAAATTCTCTTCTCATGCCCGGGGGTGTCCGCCATTCTCCGCGCTCTCGCTCATGTCTGAAAAGCTTTCCTTGCCCTGGTACAAACAACTCACCGGTTACCATTGGTTCGTCCTGATCGTCGCCTCCGCGGCGTGGTTTTTTGACTGTCTGGATCAGCGGCTTTTCTCGCTCGCGCGCATCCCGGCGCTGACGAACCTCATGAAAGGTGAGGTTCCGCTGGATCCGCAGGAGGCGAGCAAGGCCGTGCAGGCTTTTGGCAAAGTGGTGACCGCGTGGTTCCTGATCGGCTGGGGCGTGGGCGGAATGATTTTCGGCGCGCTGGGCGATCGCTATGGCCGCGCACGGATGCTAACGCTGACGATTCTGATCTACTCGGCGTTCACGGGGCTCAGCTACTTCAGCCATGGGAAATGGGACTTCACGGTATTTCGCTTTCTGACGGGGCTCGGCGTGGGCGGCGTGTTCGGATTGGCGGTGGCGCTGATTGCCGAGACGGTGCCGAGCGGGGCGCGGGCGCAGAGTCTGGGGTTGCTGCAGTTGCTGTCCACGATTGGGAATATCACCGCCGGCTTTTCCAAAATGGCGATCGATAAACTGGAATCCGTGGGCACCATCGCCGCCGGCCAGGGATGGCGCTGGATGTTTGTCATTGGGGCGATTCCCGCGGTGCTGATCATTTTTACGCGGGGCTATCTGAAGGAACCGGCCCCCTGGCTGAAGCTGAAGGAAGAAGGTCTCCTGCCGAAGGGCAGCATCTTCACGCCGTATGCCCGTCTGTGGAGCGCCAAGCGGTGGCGCAAAAACCTGCTGGTGGGCGCGCTCATCGCGAGCACCGGGGTGGTAGGCCTGTGGGCCATTGGCGAGTATGCGGTGGATCTGCAAAACGCCGTTTTCAAAGCCCATTACGAGAAGGTGGCCAAAGCGGGGGGCGGGGATGACAAATTGAAGGCCGCTTACGGCACGCTCCAGACGGCCACGACCGCGCTGGCGGCGGCCCCTGAAGCCGACAAGCCGAACGCGGAGAAGGAGGTCAAGACGGCCCAAGCCGCTTTTGACAAAACCGTGAAAGGCGAAGTGGGTGATTCCATCTCTTGGGCCTACCTCTGGAATATGCTGGGGGCCGCGGTGGGGATGTGGCTCTTCACCCGGTTTGCCAATGCCTCCGGACGCCGCATCGCCTTCGTCGTCGGATTCTCTTTTGCCCTCGTAGCGACGGCCTTGATCTATTGGAAAATGGAGACGCCCACGGATGCCTACTGGATGATGCCCATCATGGGCGCGGCGCAGTTGGGCGTATTTGCCGGCTTTGCCATCTATCTTCCGGAGCTTTTCCCCAGCAGCCTGCGCAGCACGGGCACGAGCTTTTGCTATAATCTGGGCCGGTTCGCCGCGGCGGCGGGCAGCTTCTATTCGGCGATTCTCACCAAGGATGTCTTTGGTGGATTTACCGCGCCGCTGCCCCTGCGCTACTCGGCGATGGTGATGTGCTCCATCTTCCTCGTGGGCCTCATCACGGTGGCGTTTGCCCCGGAGACGAAAGGTCAGCCGCTGCCGGAAGACGAGCCGCTGAAGGCGTAGTGCCCTCGGTGGCGTGACCTCTGCGTCGCGCCTTATCTTCTTGCCGCGACGCAGAGCGCTCGCCCACCCAGGGGCATTTGCGAAGCTTGGTGTGCCTCTCCGCTGCCGGGACTTCGATCGGTTGCCAACCACCTCAAGGCCGAGGAGCCAGGAATCGCTCCCGCCACGTGGTCCACTCGCCCTGATCCATTTCCCAGTGGGAATAGAGCGCAGCGCCTTGGTAATTGGCGGGCATGTGGGCGCGCTCGAGTCCGGCATGGATGCCGAGGAGGCCGTTGAGCAGATTCTCCGTCGCCGGATCGTGATAGCCGGTGTTGGCATCGTCGTAGGCTGCGAGGCCGAGCAAGACGGGCCTGCCTTCGGACCAGTGGAGGATCTCGACGGTCCAATCGGACATCAGTTTCCGGTAGAGCTTGGGGTGGGTGAGGGCGGTGTCGTACATCATCACGGCGAGCTGATCCGAGCGGCGGGCGACTTCGCGGAAGTAGCCCTCGTCCCAATGCACGCTCGGGAAGGGATGCCAGCGGGTGGGTGGAGGATAGGCGGCGATGGAGAGCAGCTTGCCGGGTGGGAATGCGCGGCGAATTTCATCGAGCAAGGTGAGATAGGCGGCGTCGCCGGAGGGCAGGGGCTCGATATTGAGATGGATGCCGGCGAGGCGGGGATGTGCGGCGAGCAGCGAGCGGATCGACACGCAGAAGGTGGCCCGCCAGTCGGCCTCCGTATAGCGGGCGCGCATGTCGCTGGGGCCGCCAATCCACGGCAGGATGCGGCAGCCGGGGAGGGCATCGAGAAAGCGCTCCACCTGCGCGTCGTCGACGGCCGGAAGATTCCCGGTTACATCGCAGGGACAGAGATGCGGGAAGAGATCCGTGAGATGGTTTTGGGCGCAGAGGGTGGCGAGATTTTGGAGCGCCTCGGGGGAGCGATAGCTGGAGAGCTGGCTCTGTTTTCCATTTTTCACAAACCACTCGTCGGCGCCCATCCAGCCGTGGGCGAGCCAGAGGCCGTTGTGGCCGCGATCATGCCGGCCGTCGCGTACGTCGGTGCCCGGTTCCCACAGCCAGTAGACGAGCAGGAGAATGACGAGGAACGCGGCGATGCGCGCGAGGCGGAAGAGAATGGATTTGGAGCGCGGCAAAAGATGTCCGGCGCGACGCCGAGCGTCACGCCACCAAGGGAAGCGCTACGCTGAGGCGGAGATCAGCTTCAGATCCGCGCGCGTTGTTTCGTAGGTTGTGTTATACGCGAGCACGGCGGGGTCGGGGCGGATGCCCCAGCGCTCGCAGGCGGCGGTGTAGACGTCGGGCCACCAGTTGCGGTGCTGGGTGAGGCCCTGGTCGCGCCACTCGCGCCAGCCCATGAGGACCTTGCTCCAGCAGCGGTCGCCCCATTCCACGGCGTCTTTCGCCGTGGGGAATTCGCTCACATACCAATCGCGGCCCACACGGGCGTGCAGCACTTCATCGGCCCAATCAAAATCCTGGAAAGTGGCGGCGAGTTTGTTTTCGGCCATCACGGCGACCTCCCACTCGTAGCGCTTGCCGGTCTTGGGCATGAGGCCTTGCTCGATGTAGTAGAGCACGCCGTGGCGTTCCTTCGCCTCGAGCTGCGTATTCAGGCCGAGCGACCACGTGAAGTTGATCATCACTTTCTGCCAGTCGATGCCGAGATCCACGAAACCGACCTCGCCCATCATCCCATGGCGCGCCTCGTCCCACAGCTGGCGGGTCATGTCGCGATAGTAGTTCCAGGGCTTGGCGGGCGTCTCCGTGATGATGCTGGACATCATCTCCGGCACATCGATTTCGCGGATGCGCCGGTAATACATCATGAGGCATTTCGGCGCCGCGGGCATCTGGGGATCGTGCAGGAAGAGCTCGGCATTCACGCCCATGTTGTAGGGATCGGGGAAGCGCTCATCGCGCTTCGGCACCGGATCGTAGGCATAGGGCGTGGCGGAAAAGCGACGTGCGAGCGGCGCGGGGGCGACCGGGCCTGTGCCGTCGAGCCCGCCGGCGGTGACGAGCAGCGTATCGAGATACAGCGGCCATTCGTCGTGCTGGGCGGAGGGCCGGATGTTTGCTCCCTCCAGCGCGGAAAGGGCGCGGGCGCCATAGTCCACCAGGTCGCGCAACTCCAGCAGGGCAAATTTCAACACGCGATGGCTGGGGGCATCGGCCAGCGGATTTGCGTCGGCTTGGTACTCTTCCATCGCGGCGACGAGCGCGGGGATCGCTTTTTGATAAAGGCCGAGCAACAGCAGCGGTGTCTCGGCGGCGGAGAGGATTTCGTCGAAAAAGACCTCCAGATTTGGATCCGGCACCACCTCGAGGCCGAGGGGCGGTTCGCGCATTTCGCCGACCCGCGCGCGCAGGGCGGACACGTGCTCGGCGCAGTAGTGGGCGTGGAGGGAAAAGCCCATCTTCAGCTCGTAGATGGGCTCGGCGGTGATGCGGGCGACAAAGATTTCGTGCAGCCGGCGCAGGGCGTAGTGAAAACGCTTCAGGCGGCGGACGCTTTCCGCCACGGAAAGTCCGGGGGCGCGGGCGGCGTCGAAATCCGTGAGGCCGGCCAAGGAGGGGAGGCGATAGAGCGGAGTGTAGGGAGCGGTGCTCATGGTGGCGATGCTAGGCGTCAGAAAGAGCCCCGGCAATCGTCCGATGTTTGAATCTAAATAAGGTGTTTCTTTGCAAGCTTAAGACTGGCACTCCCGTATGGGGTTTAATAGCAAGCTGTTCATCTCCTGCTCATGCGGTCCCATTCGTTCCCAGTCTTCGTCCTGTGGTTGTTGTGTTGCGCATTGCTCGCTCCCTCGCGGGCGCAAGTGGGCGGCGTGGACGGGTCCTTCAACCCCGGCAACATCGTCAATGGTCCGGCCTCGGGAATTGTCCGGGCGGAATTGCTCAGCGCCACCCAGTGCATCATCGCCGGGGAGTTTACCTCGGTTGGCGGAGTGACGCGCGGAAACATCGCCCGGCTCAATTCGGATGGTTCGCCGGACGCTTCTTTCGCGAGCGGTGCCGGGGCGAATGGGCCGATCTACGCCATCGTTGCGGGCAGCGGCGGAACGTTCTACATCGCCGGGGACTTTACGATGTATGATGGCGTGGCCCGTAATCGCATCGCGCGCATCACGTCGGCGGGGGTTTTGGACCCGGGTTTTAATCCAGGTAGCGGCTGCAACGGGCCCGTGTACGCGCTGGCTTACCTGAGTGATTCTGCCATCTACGCGGGGGGAGACTTCACGACCTACAACACGTCCACGCGGACGCGGCTGGTGATGTTCACCAGTTCTGGCACGGTCGGCGCAGGGACGTTTGGGGGAGGCACGAATGCGGCGGTCCGGGCTTTGCGCTACGATTTCGTCACCAGCTATCTGCACGTGGGTGGAGAGTTCACCACCGCCGGCGGGCTGCCACGGGCATATTATGCCACTTATTCGAGTTCCGGGAACCTCAGCAGCACCACTGTTTCCTTCAATGGACCGGTGCGGACGATTGAATTCACCCCCCAGTCGGGCTCGTCCGGGAAGATGTTTGTGGGCGGCGATTTTACGACGGTGAATGCGATTAGCCGCGGCCGCCTGGCGGGATTCACCACGGGTTCGGCGAGCGTGTCGTTTGATCCGACCTTCAACTTCTATCTGGATGGACCATGCCGGCGGATCATCTTGCCGTCCACGGCGCGCATGTATGTGGGCGGCGATTTTGCGAGCGTGAATGGGCAACCGCACACCCGCCTCGCCGGATTCAGCTTTATCTCGTTCGTGGGCAGCAACGGAAGCACGCTGCAGTACTGGGATCTGGCTCCGGGCTATGGGGACACGGGGCCGGATGATTCCATCCTTGCACTCGCCGGGACGAGTGACGGCAAGGTGGTTCTGGGAGGCAGCTTCGTGAATGTGGCTGGAAATTTGCGGCCCGCGCTGGTCCGTCTGTATGGAGACTCCGGGAGCCAGCCGCCCGTGGCGCCGGCGTCCCCCGCCGCCACGGCCCTCAGCGATACCCAAATTTACGTGAACTGGAATACCAGCCTCTTTGCCACGGCGTACACGCTGGAACGCAGCAGCGATGGGGTCTCAGGATGGACGCAAATCTATTCCGGCAGCAGCACGAGCTACATCGACACCACGCTCACCGCATCCACGACAGCCTATTACCGCGCTCGGGCTTCGAACAGCAACGGGCCGGGCGGCTACTCCTCCGTCGTCTCGGCGACGACTGCCGCCGGACCATGGACCGGCGCGGGCTCGCTAACGACTGCACTGCCGGCCGGGTCCGTGAACGGCAGCGTGGCGGCCATTCTGCGGCAACCGGACGGCAAGATCCTGATTGCCGGTTCGTTTACCAATGTCCTGGGCTCGGCGCGGAAGTATATCGCCCGCCTCCTGCCGGATCTCAGCCTCGATTCCACCTTCGACCCCGGCGTGGGGCCGAATTCGTCCATCTCTCAGATCCGGCCCGGGCCGCAGGGGACCATTTATATTTTCGGTTCGTTTTCCACCGTGGACGGCGCGACCCGTGAGGACGTGGCGCGCCTGCTTCCGAATGGATCGCTGGACACCAGTTTTGACACGAAGACGACGTGGACCTTCTCCCGCGGCATCCTCAGCCAGCCGGATGGCAAGGTGATCCTTTATGGGAGCTTCGATACGTTCTTTGGTTCCCCAGCAGAGAACATTTCGCGGCTCAATGTGGATGGGTCGCTGGATCCCACTTTTCAATGTACGTTGGATTCGGACGTGCAGAACGCCGCGCTGCAGAGCGATGGAAAGATTCTCATCGCAGGCTTTTTCCGCACCGTGAATGGGGTCACGCATTCGTATTTTGCGCGGCTCCAACCGGACGGCTCCCTGGATGCGGGCTTTAACGTCCCCTCGGCCTCGTCGTTGATTCTGTCGAACCTCTACGCGCTGCGCGATGGGCGAACGCTGCTGACGGGCTCCTTCACCACGGTCGATACTTTTTCTCGAAAGTACCTCGCGCGGCTGGCGGTCGACGGAACGGTGGACGCGACCTTCGATCCGGGGGCGAGCGTGAATGCTTCCACGCCATTGGTCTTTCCTCAGCCGGATGGGAAGATCGTCATCGCAGGGTTGTTTTCCAATGATGGTGGCGCGACGTGCTGGCGGCTCGGGCGGCTCAATGCGAATGGGGCGCTGGATGCCACCTTTAATTCCGAGGCCGGACCGGGGCAGGGCTCCATCACCTGTGTGCTCTCCCTGCCGGATGGGAGCCTGCTGGTCGGCGGCAGCTTCTCGACCTTCGGCGCCAGCAGCCGCAGCAATTTGGTGCAACTCAAAGGCGAGCCTCCGGTCTCCGCTCCCACCACCCCCGTAAACCTGGCGGGCAGTGCCTTGAGCGATTATCGCATGGCGCTGACGTGGGCCGATTTGGCCAACGAGTATGCGTGGCATCTCGAACGCAGCGTGAGCGGGACGAATCAATGGCAGACCGTGGCGGATCTGGAATGGGACACGACGACCTTCACCGACTTCGGTTTAGCGGCGGGAGTGACCTACGACTACCGCCTGAGCGCATCCAACGGCGTGGGCAGTTCCGCCTTTTCCACCACCGCTACGTCGCGGGCGCTCACCGCCTACGATCAGTGGAAGTTGGATGAAGGATTCTCCCTCACTGAACCGCCGACGGCGGACTCCGACGGCGACGGCATCGGGCTGCTGCTGGAATACGCCCTCATGCTCGACCCTCATACGCCTGACCTCCAGGGCACGCCCACCACGCAAATGGTCGGCGGTGTCCTGGCCCTGAGCTATCTGCACATGCGGAGCGACGTGAACTACTTTGTGGAGACGTCGACCGACCTGCACAACTGGACCACCACCGGCGTGAACCAAGGCAACGGCATCTTCCCCATTGCCTGGACGACGATCGACGGCCAGGTGCAAAAATTCCTGCGGCTGCAGGTGGCGGTACCGTAGGGTGGGGTAGTGTCCTGATTTCATGGAACCCGTCGGTTCACGGCGGTGCGCCCGCGCCACCGCGAATTTCGTCGCCGTGTCGCGCACGGTGAAAGGGAACCTCGATAACGCCCTGTTCACTACAATTGTAGTTGACATATTCACTACAAGCGTAGTATCCCGTTGTGCGTGAAAGCACCCGATATCACGGAGTCCGAGTGGACCATCATGGAGCACCTGTGGAAAAGCGCCCCCCAGACAGCTTCCGAACTGGCGAAGGCGCTGCGCTCGGAAACGGGCTGGGCGGATAATACCGTCCGCACCCTCCTCGCCCGGCTTGTGGAAAAAGGCGCCTTGCGGGCGGATGAGAATGCCAGCGGAGTCCGGCAGTTTTCGCCCGCGTTGGCCCGGGAGGCTTTTGTGAAAGCCGAGAGCGCTTCCTTTCTCCAGCGAGTCTTCCAGGGCGCTGCCCAGCCGCTGCTCGTCCATTTCGCGTCGCAATCCAAACTCAGTCCCGAGGAGGTGAAGGAACTCAAACGCCTCCTCGACGAATCCCTCAAGAAACAAAAATGAACACCCTCGATTCCCTCTTCACCTGGTTTCTCACGGCCACCATTCGCGCCTCGCTGCTGGCGCTGGCGGTGCTGGCTTTGCAAGTAGCGCTCCGCCGGCGGCTGGCGGCGCGGTGGCGATATGCGTTGTGGCTGCCCGTGGTGCTGGTGCTCGTGGCCCCGCAGCTTCCAGAGAGCCGCTGGAGCGCGGAAAATTATATGACGGTGAAAGCCGCTCCGATCGCCCCCACACCAGAGCCCACGGTATCTGCGACGGTCCCAGCCTACGCGGGAATACCGAACGGGAGCGCTCTTGTGCCGAAGGCCGAGTCCACCTTGGGCTGGCGTCAGCTCGCCGGTCTCACCTGGCTGGCGGGGAGCGGCTTTCTTCTGCTGGCGGGCCTATTTTCCTACGCCCGCACGATGCGGCGGATGTGGCGCGGTGAAATCGCGGCGATGGCCAGCGTCCGCGACGGTCTGGCGGAAGCCGCGGCGGCATGTGGATTGCGCCGCGCTCCGCGCCTGCTCGTTTCCACGGCGGTGACGAGCCCGGCGGTGACGGGATTTTTGCGGCCCGTCCTGCTGTTGCCCGCAGGGATGCAGACCGAGTTTTCCCGCGAAGAGCTGCACCATGTGCTGGCGCATGAATGCACGCATCTGCGCCGCCACGATGTCGCCGGAAACTGGCTGCTCTGCCTGCTTCAGGCGCTGCATTGGTGCAATCCGCTGCTGTGGCTGGCCTTTGCCCACATCCGGCGGGATCGCGAGGCGGCGTGCGATGAACAGGTGCTGGCCCGGGGCTGCGGGGAGGAGCGCGCAAGCTATGGCCACGTGCTGCTGCGGCTCGCCGGGGCGCCGCGCCAGCCGGGATTTGCGGTCGGCTGGGTCGGCATCTTTGGCCCCGGAGCCGCGATGCGGTCGCGGATCCTCGCCATCGCCGGCTATCGGCCGCGCCACGCGGGGTGGGGCGCGCTGAGCCTCGCGCTGGTGTGCGGGCTCATCGCCGCCGGGGCCACTCGTGCGCCGCAGGCCCTGGCCGCCGTCGATCAGGCACCGCAGATTCGCATCGAGTCCAAGATTTACTCCATGCAGGTGAATCCCAATGTTCCGATTGATGTCAAAGGGGACAGCATGGGCTCGCAGGGAGAAGACGCCACGGCAATCCAAAAGCCGGAGGACCTCAAGGGTTTGCTGGCCCAGTTTGGACCAGAGAGAGGCGGGAGAGTGCTCGCCGCTCCCACGGTGATGACCCGGGATGGGCAGCGGGCCATTATCGAGACCGGAGAAGAGGCTCCGGCGGTGCCGGGCGCGGCGCGACGTTTTGCCGGCTACCGGCTGGAGATGACGCCGAAGGTGGAGGCGGGCGTGGTGACGTTGGAATTGGTCTGGGCGATGAGCCAGGCAGCCGATCGGGATACGGGCAAAGTGCTGCCCACGCCAATTCAGGACTGGAGCCGGGTGAAACTTGAAGTTCACAAATTCACCACGACGGTGACGTTGGCGAAGGAGCGATCGTTCACCATCTACCACCCTGGCTATGGCGGGAATGATCCGGCGAAGCAGCGCGCGGCCGTTCTCGTGATTCTGACGCCAAAAATTGTGGGTGCCGCGGATTTGCCCAATGGCGCTCTGCCGCTGAAGCCGGCAGGGGACATTGTCGGCGAAGCGCGGTTGCTGCCGGACGCCAAGGCGGAGGGGCCGAAACCGGCGAATCCAGCGAACGCGGAGGCGGCCAGATTGGCGGCCATCGTGATCCCGAAGCTCACGCTGCGTGACGCCAGCCTGGTGGATGCGCTGAAGGAATTGAGCGCACTGGCCAAGAAAGCCGATCCGGCCGGGAAGGGCATGACCATGGTGCTCCCGCCGCGAAATGATGCACGCATCACGCTTCAGTTATCCGACATCCCGGTCACCGAGGCACTCAAGTATATCACCAACCTGGCAAGCATGCTCTACCGGTTCGACGGAGAGCGGATTCTCATCACGCCCATACCTCGCTAGAAGCGCCGGGGCCACAGCCCAGCCAACTACTTCGGGCGCTCGGTGGTGAATTTCCAGTGCTCGTCGAAGAAGCCGGCGTCTTCGATTTTGCCGGGGAATTTGTCGTCAGGCGGCACGCTGGTGTCCACGATGGCCCAGTCGGGAAGCTTGGGCGTCTGCTGGCTGTTGGTGCCGCTGGCGGCGGCGCGGTTAAAGGTGAAGCCGCTGTTGAGCACGACGTACTTTTGCGGGTTGAGCGGGTTGGGGAAGATGAGGATGGGCGCACAGGCAGCGCTATATTTCTTCCCGCCGAATTCGACGCCGGCGGCGGTCCATTTCACGGGAAGTTTGTCGGCGATCTTTTTGAAGACAGCGTTGGAGGAGGGGTCGCCCCACAGCACGATGTTGCTCGATTGGATCTGAGCAGCGGAGAGCTTGGTGTCGTCGACGACTGGGGCGTCGCCGCGGAAGATGCCGCGCCATTGGGTGACCGCGTGATCGAGTTCGCGCTTGGTCCAGGCGCCGAGGGCTGGCGTGAGCGGGGAGCCGGTGGGCTTCACGAAGACGAAGCTGGAGAGGAAGGCGTGGTCGATGGGGCCGGTGAGACCGGGTCGCTTTTCCGAGACCGCGGCATCGATGGGAGCGATGGTCCACTTACCGTCCCGCTGCACGAGTTCCTGAACGTTCTTTCTCAAATCCTTTTCCGAGATCTCGAGCTTCTGGTGATCGATTTCGGCGGAGTAGCGGGCACCATTAAAGTCCGCGGAGTCGGGCTGGGTGCGCAGGGTGAGGCGATTGACGTTGCTTGTCGTAATGACCAATCCATTGGCGGTGCGCTCGCCGTCGATGGTCGACTTTTCCCACGGCTTTTCCTGGCCGTTGATGGTCACCCAATCCATGGAGGGATAAATGGGCGAGTAAGTGACGAGATGCACCTTGGGCCACGGAGTCTTGGGGCGGCCGGTGGCGAGGAGGCTGGCGATTTTCTCGGCAATCTCCTTCTTCGTGTTGGGCTCGTATTTGTGCGCCACGCCGGGGCCGATGAACTCGGTGATGTCGCCGCCTTCCTTCTCGGCGAAGCGCTTCATGATCACGGTGGACTGGCCCTGTTTATCCTCGCTCCCGTGGTAGGCGAGCATGGGGGAGTTTTTAAAATTGCTGACGTCGATGGTGGCGTCGTACCAGCGCCAGAGGATTTGCTCCCACCACGGGGGCGGAGTTTTGCCGGCGGAGAAAACACCGGCGTATTCAGCGGTCTCAGCGAAGCCGGCGCCGGCGTGGCTCACGGCCCAGAGTCCGGCGTGGTGAACGCCGAGGTGCCAGGCGCTGGCGCCGCCCATACTGAAGCCGGCGTTGACGAGGCGCGTCTGGTCGACGGGGTAGCGGTGCTCGGTGGAGGCGAGCGCTTCGAAGACGTCGGTCTCGCCGGCAAACTTGGTGGCGTTGCAGTAGCGGCCGTAGGGGTGGACGACGAAGGTGTCGTCGGGCGAGAACTCGCCTTTGCTCTTCATCGCGCCGTTGATGAAGGAGAGTTCGGTGAGGTTTTCGCCGCGGCCATGGTTCCAGATCCAGGTGGCGCGGGGCTTTTTATCGTCGGGGCCGGTCCAGGAAGCGGGGACGATCACGCCGTAGGGCTGCACACTGCCGTCGACCGTCGAGCGGTAGCCGCGGGCGACGGGGCCGGTCTTGGTGGTCCACGGGGCCTTGCCTCCCTTGAGCGCGAGGGCGCGGGCCATGCCTTCCTTCAGCAGGTCGCGGGCGGTGGCGACCTCCTTTACGTTGTAGAATTCGTTGTAGCGCAGGGGCCAGTCGACGGCTTTGTGGAAAATCTCCACATCGGGAATCAGCTCGGCCATCCCCGGGGCGAGCTTCGTGGCCTTCAGTGCGGCAATCTCTTTGCCGAGTTGCTCGACGCCGGCCGTGAGTTCGGCGCGGTCTTTATCCGGGATGGTGACGCCGGCAGGCGGGAGCTGCTTGGAGGTGCGGTTTTGCGCGGGGGAGGAAGCGGGGGCGTTGGCGTCTGGGTCCGCAGGAGCGGCAGGCTTGGGCGTCTGGGCGAGAGCGGTGGCGGTCGCGAGGGTGAGGAGAGAGAGACGATGGATCATGCGGTAGCAGGAATGTGGGCAGATAAGGCCGGTGGAGGAAGGGATCTTAGCGAGAGTTGGAAGGGCTTTCGAAAATGGAGCGACTCCTCGAAATTTCGAGAGGTGCCAAAAGCGGGGTCAAGCCGCCGCCGTCCAAAGCTTCGTGGAGCATTCGGACGCGACGCTTGCCGGGGAGGCAGAGAGGTTCTATGACGCGGGCGCTATGACCATTCTCGACCATGAGTTTGTGGATTTGGAGACGCCGACGGGGAAGATGCGGACGCATGTGTTTCGGCCGACGGCGCCGGGGAGATACCCGGGCATCACGCTGTTCTCCGAGATTTTCCAGGCTACGGGGCCGATTCGGCGGACGGCGGCCCTGCTGGCGGGGTTTGGTTTTGTCGTGGCGGTGCCGGAAATTTTTCACGAGCACGAACCGCTGGGGACGGTGCTGGGCTATGACAGCGCGGGGGCGGATCGCGGAAATTGGTGCAAGGTGAACAAGCCGCTGCAGGCGTATGATGATGACCAGACGGCGCTGCGGGAATGGCTGAAGAAGCATCCGGCCTGCACGGGCAAGCTGGGGTCGGTGGGCATTTGCATTGGCGGGCACCTGAGTTTTCGCAATGCGATGAGCCCGGACATTCTGGCGGCGGCGTGCTTTTACGCGACAGATATCCACAAGCTGGCGAGCCATGTGCGCGGGCTGGGGACGGGGATGGCGGACGATTCGCTGGAGCGGGCGCGGCGTGGGGACCTGAAGGCGGAGTTGCTGATGATTTGGGGGCGGCAGGATCCGCATGTGCCGTTTGAGGGGCGGCAGCAGATCCGTGAGGCGCTGGAGCAGGGTGGCGCGAATTATCAGGCGTTCGAGGTGAATGGGGCGCACGCGTTTTTGCGGGATGAGGGACCGCGGTATAATCCGGTGCTGGCCCAGCAGTGCTATGGGCTGGTGATTGAACTGCTGAAACGGAAACTGGGGGAAGGGGATCAGGCCGAAGAGGCGAAGGGGGCGGGGGAGACGCGGCACTGAGTTTGGCGAAACGCGATGTAGCTGCGACCGGAAGGTCGCAGGGAACGGCGATGACTTTTCGCAAACCGCTATAAGGAGGATTGGGGGAGCAAATTGGGTGGTGAGCCCGCCACCGCGCAGCAAGCTGCGCCGGCCTACAGCGGCAGCGAGCTGGCGCAGTCCACGGTGATGGGCGTCAGTGCGCCGACTTGTTTTGTTCAGCCCGCAGCCTTCCACCTGCAGCTGCATGAGAGACGCCCCGCTTAGCGGGAACGGTTGGGGGAACTGCCTCGTTTTTGGCTCTTGGTGAGGTTGCCGTTGCGGTCGTAGACTTGGACCTCGATGAGGGTGGGCTGGCCGTAGCGGGTGCCCCAAACGTAGTTTTTCGTGCAGACGAGAGCGTCTTTGCCGTCGTAGACGATCTCCTGAATCATGTGGTCGGCGCCGTCGAGGGTGTAGGTGCTCTTTTGGAAGATGCGGCCGGCGTTGTTATAGTAAATGCCGGAGACGGGCTGGAGGCGGTCGTCGAGCTTATAGACGATCTTGTAGGTGGGTTTGCGGCCGGCGTCGAAGAAGGTCTCGACGGATTCCCGCTTCTCGGGGTCGATGGCCTTGGAACTGCCGGAGCCGTCATTGTGCTCCGTATTGGTCACGCGGACAGCGGGGGCGGCGTCGGCGGAACCGGCGAGGGCAAGGCAGAGGGCGAAGAGGGCGGATTTCATGCGGCGGCTTGGGTGGAATGGTTGAACTGGAGATCGTAGAGGCGGCGGTACTCGGGCGAGCGTTCGTAAAGGTCGGCGTGCTTGCCGACGGCCTTGATCACGCCGTGGTCCATGACAACGATTTGGTCCGCCTTGAGGATGGTGGAAAGGCGGTGGGCGATGGCGATGACGGTCCGGCCGCGGGCGAGAGTTTCCAGTGCTTCCTGGATGCGCTTCTCGCTCTCGCTATCGAGCGCGCTGGTGGCCTCATCAAGCAGGAGAATGGGGGCATCCTTCAACAGCGCGCGGGCGATGCTGACGCGCTGCTGCTGGCCACCGGAAAGGTTGCAGCCCTTGTCGCCGATCACGGTGTCGTAGCCCTGGTTCTGGGCGAGGATGAAGTTGTGGGCGTAGGCCATATTGGCCGCCCGCTCGATTTGCTCCTGCGTGGCCTCGAGCCGGCCGTAGCGGATGTTTTGGCGGATGGTGTCGTGAAAGAGAAAGACATCCTGGCTAACGGTGGCGATGTGCTCGCGGAGCGAGGCTTGGGTGAGATCGCGGAGGTCCACGCCATCGATCGTGACGCGGCCGGCCTGCGGCTCGTAAAGGCGCTGGAGCAGGGCGAGCAGGGTGCTTTTGCCGCTACCGCTCTCGCCCACGAGGGCGCAGGTTGAGCCAATGGGAATGGTGAGGGACAGGCCGCGAACGGCGGGTTCCTCCCGCGAGGGATACGTGAAGGTGATCTCGTCGAAATGGATGGCGCCTTTGACGTCCACGAGCGGCTTGGCCTCGGGGCGATCCTGGATGGCGGGCTTCGTATCGAGCAGCTCAAACACCTTGCTGGTGGAGGCGAGGGCTTTTTGCAGCAGGAGCTGCATGCGGCTGATCGCCTTGAAGCACGGATACATCAGCGCGAGCGCGGCCACGAGGGCGATCATGTCGCCGGACGTGAGGCCGACTTTCCACGCATAGATGAGGGCGGCGCAGATGCCGAGGGAGCCGATGGTCTCCACGGCGGGGCCGGTCATTTCCATGGCCTTGCGCCACTTCATTACGAAACGGAGCATCGCCTGGTTGGCGATGTTGAAGCGCTCGGACTCGTAGTCCTCGCGGGCGTGAGTTTTCACCACCCGGATGCCGCCGAAAGCCTCGTGCATGAGCACCATCATCTGGCCGGCTTCGTCTTCTTCGCGACCGGCGCTCTTGCGCACCTTTTTGCTCACCACGAGGACGGGAATGAGGCAGATGGGGAAAAGGACGAGGGACATCAGGGTGAAGCGCCAATCGATGGTCAGCATGATGGCGATGGTGCTGATGATGGTGACCGGCTGCTTCACGATATCCGCCGCGATACTGGTAAGGGCCTGCTGGGCGATGCGGGTCTGGTTGAAGACCGTCTGGACGAGGTCACCGGCCTTCTGGCGGTTAAAGAACTCCAAGGATTGGCCGAGGGTGTGGCGGTAGACCTGCTGGCGGATGTCATCCAGCACCCGCTGGCTGACCCAGAGGACGCAGTAGGCGTTCAGGTAGGAGAAGATGCCCCGGATGAGCATCAGGACGGGGATGGTGAGGCAGACGAGGAGGACGAGGCCGAACGGCGAGCGGCCACTGGTGGGATCCACTTTAATCCAGTCCTGCATGAAATGCGGAAGCTTGGCGGTGAATTTGAGGATTTCCTCGTGTTCCTTCGGGGTCAGGGCGGCGCCAGTGAGGACGAGGTCGCCGGCGTGCTTGAAGACCCAGATGACCGCGGCATTGGCGGCGGCGAAGAGGATGCCAAAGGCGATGCCCGCCCAAAACCGGCCCATGTAGGGCTTCATGTACCCGAAGAGGCGGGTATAGGGTCCGCGGGCGTTGCGCAGGAAGTCACCGAAGGACATCTTGGCGATGTCCTTGCGCGTCATCTTTTTCGAGGCGGTAGCCATGAAGCCGGAGATTTAATCACGAGGGGCGGGAGCGCGCGAAGGGAAAAACGGGGAGGGAAGAGGGAATTAAGAATTGGGATCTTTGGGATTTCGGATTTTTTCAGGGGTGGGGAAGTCGCGGGCGTGGTTGGAGTTGGCAGGAGGGGAAAGGTCTTTAAGATGGGGGGAGATGTTTTCGTTTCACGAAATTGCCGAGGCGATCCCGATCATTGTCTCCCTGATCATTATAGAGGGGCTGCTCTCGGTGGATAATGCGCTCGCCATTGCCGCGATGGCGTCGCACCTGCCGGGGAAGCAGAAGCAGCGGGCCCTGCGCTGGGGGATTATCGGTGCCTATGTTTTCCGCGGGGTCGCGCTCGCGCTGGTGACATACATCGTGAAGTATGCGTGGCTGAAGATTTTAGGGGCGGCGTATTTGCTTCACCTGATGGCGAGCCATTTTGCGGAGCGGGCGGAGCGGGAGAAAGAAGCGGAGGCGGCGGAAGGGGCGGAGTTGGTATGCAAGGTGGCGGGACGCGGGTTTTGGGCGACGGTGGTGGCGATTGAAGTGATGGATCTGAGCCTGAGCGTGGACAACGTGGTGGCGGCGGTGGCGATGAGCTCGAAGCTGTGGGTGGTGTGCACCGGCGTGTTCATCGGCATCCTGGCGCTCCGGTTTGTGGCCGGATGGTGCATCAAGCTGATTGAGCGGTTCCCGATTTTGGAGCCGACGGCCTTTGTGCTCATTGGGTTTGTCGGGGCAATCCTGGTGGTGGAGGTGGCGTCCGTGCTGATGGGGCATCCGATTGCGATTCATTCCTGGGAGAAATTTGTGGGGATCGTGGCGATTTTGGGCATCGCGCTGTGGTACGAGGAGTCGCCGAAGGTGAAGGCGACGCTGAAGCCGGTCTTTCGGGTGGCGCGGATGCCGTTGCTGGCCTACGCGGCGGTGTCGAACGTGGTCTTTGGGGCGGTGGCCTATCCGTTTAGGGCGCTGGTGCGGGTGATCGTGCGGAAGAAGTGTGAAAAGAAGGAAGAGCGCGAGGAGGAGACGGTGGAGGCGGGGAAGGAGTGATGGGGATTGCTGATTGCTGATTTTTTGCGGCTATGCATGGGGACTGGGCGTGGCGTGGAGGCCGAGGTGAGCGTAGAAGGCAAGAAGTCGGGCCGGCCATTCGGTGCTGAATTCCAGGGCGCAGCCATGGGCTGCGCCCAGAATGGCTCCGAGGATGATGAGGATGTTGGCCGGTAAACGGTGCTGATCGATCCGCATGGAACCTGCAGGCGCGGGGATAAACAGGGCGAGACCGGCGAAGGGCATCACCACCATTAGGACATTGACGGAAAGATAGTATTCTCGGCCCAAGACCAGAAGAAGCGCGCTGCTGACCCAGAAGCAAAGCCCACACGAGATAAACCCAATCCCGACCACCGGACGACGGCGCTCCGGCGAAACCGGAATTTTCGCCGAGAGAATCAAAAATCCTGCTCCCATGAGCAAGGGGATCAGGTGAACCAGTTTGGACATGTCTTTTGACAACTCTGCGACGGCGGCGCGCTTGGGGCAATTGCTTTGCACAATGGCCGAAGTGAAGGTCTGGCACTCCTAGGAGGAGTGACGAATGGCGTGGGGTGGCTTGTTGTCCCTTGGGGCTGAAGGGTTTCAAAATTGGGCAATAAATGGGCTGATTTTTTTGGTGGGGCGGGGCAGGGTGGCGCGCGGCGTGTTTTGAGACGCGACGAATTTCCATGAGAAGACTGCCTGTATATCTGCTGCTCGATACCTCCGGATCGATGACCGGGGAGCCGATTGAACAAGTGAAGAATGGGATGCAGATGCTCGTTTCGAGCCTGCGCCAGAATCCGCACGCGCTGGAGGTGGCGTATTTGTCGGTGATTACTTTTGATACGAAGGCGGCGGAGGTGGTGCCGCTGACGGAACTCACGGCGTTTCAGGTGCCGCAGATTACCGCGAAGGGCGGGACGTCGTTGGGGGCGGCGCTGACGTTGGTGGCGGACAGCGCGAAGGCGAATGTGGTGAAGACGACGGCGGAGAAGAAGGGCGACTGGCGTCCGCTGGTGTTCATCATGACGGATGGGCAGCCGACGGATGATCCGGCGGACTGGCAGCGCGCGCTGGCGCGGTTCAAGCAGGAGAAGTGGGGCGTGGTGGTGGGCTGCGCGGTGAACAATGCGGATGTGAATGTGCTCAAGGAGATCTCTGGCGAAGAGCGGGTGGTGAAGCTGGATACGGCGGACTCCGGATCGATGGCGGCTTTTTTCCAATGGGTGAGCGCGTCGGTGAGCGTTTCCAGCCAATTGGTGGACAAGGGGGCGACGGGTCCCGGGGACGATGCGATGCCGCCGCCACCACCGGCGCTTTTGGTGTAACGAACCGTGGTGTCTTCCCGACAGCTGCCGGTGTATTTGCTGATCGATACTTCCGCTTCGATGCGTGGGGAGGCGATCGAGGCGGTGAAGGTGGGCGCGCATGCGCTCGTGGGGGCGCTGCGGCAGGATCCGCGGGCGCGGGAGGAGGCGCGGTTGACCGTGCTGGGGTATGACCGGGAGGTGTGGGAGTGGTGCGCGCCGACGGGGATGGGAGAATTTCGGATGCCGCTGGTGGAGGCCTCGGAGGCGGAGGAATCCTGCCTGGGGCGGGCGCTGGAGGTTGTGGGTGGAAGAGCGCCCCAGGAAGGCGACTGGAAGCCGATGCTCTTTGTGATGACGGATGGAGAGGTTACAGATTTGGGACGGTATCGGGAACAGGTGGGGAAGGTCCGCGGGAACTTTGCGGGCGTGGTGGGATGTCTGGCGGGGGGTGGGGCGCGGGAAGAGATCCTGCGGGAGTTGACGGGGGAAGTGGGGGACTTGGAAATGATGGAACGGGGAATCCTGGGCGGGTATTTGCGGTATGTTTCGCCGGAGGGGGAAAGATGAAGATGGCGCTTTTGCTTTTAAAAACTAACTACTGAAGAAATTGGATATACCAGATCGAATTCCTAATGCGTCGGTGGGGAAGCCGTACGAGTGTGCGGTGGGACGGCTGTTTCGCGAGGCGGTGCCGGCGGAACGACTGGAGGTGATCGTGCCGGAGGAGGTGGGATTACACGTGGATGGAGAACGGGTGCACGGGACGCCGATGGTGTCGGGGGAATACCAAGTGATCGTGCGCGTGTGCCGGGACGATGGAATCTGGGAGGAGGGACATGTGGCGCTGACGGTGAATCCGGATCCGGCGTCGCTGTGGAAGAAATTGCAGTCGAACCCGAATGGAATTTTTGCGAAGCCGGATGCGGATAAGGCGGCGCTGGTGACGCCGCAACTCACGCTGCTGGCGGCGAGTTTGCGCGGGCGTTCCCACGCGCATACGGGCGCGTACCGGGAGGATGATTTTGCCATGGAGTATCTGCCGGAGACCGGCTGGCACGTCATGGTGGTGTCCGACGGCGCGGGGTCGGCGAAGTATTCGCGGCGGGGCTCGGAGATTGCGTGCCACACGGCCGTGGAAGTGCTGGCCAAGAGCCTGCGGGATGCCTGGATGCTCAATGAGGCGCTGGAGCATGTGGGCGATGGGCCGATGACGGTGGAGCTGGAGACCCTGCGGCGGCTGAGCTTCAACGTGCTGAGTCCGGCGGTCTACGAGGCGCAGCGGGAGATCCGGAATCAAGCGCTGCGGATGCAGTCGCAGATGCGCGACTTTAACGCGACAATCGTCATCGTGATCGCGCGGCCGGTGCGCGGGGTGTGGTTTTTTGCATCGTTCGCCGTCGGCGATGGCGGAGCGGCGGTGATGGAGGAGGATGGGCACGTGCTGGCGCTGATGAAACCGGATGGCGGGGAATACGCGGGGCAGACCCTCTTTCTGACGACACCGCAGATTTTTGCGGACTCGGAAAAGCTGGCGAAGCGCGTGCAGGTGGGCTTTGCGGCGCACCTCAAATTTTTCGCCGTGATGACGGACGGGGTCTCGGATCCCATCTTCCCCAACGAAGCGAGCCTGACGACGCCGGAGGGCTGGGAGGATCTGCGGCAGCGGCTGAAGCAGGTGATGAATCTGCGCGCGCCGGCCGCAGGCATGGAGGAAGCGTTGCTGGAGTGGCTGAATTTTCCATCGCCGGGGAACCATGACGATCGCACGATCATCCTGGCGCTGCCGAATGGAGGTGCGGCGGCATGAGTGTGGTGCGGCTGACGGCCACGGATGGCAGCCGGGTGGAGTTTGACGACACGAAGATGGCGGGCTCCGGCGGGATGAAGGACGTGTACTTTGCGCCGGACCGGAGCTATGTGGTGGCGTGGTTTCGCAAGCCGCAGGATGGGAACGGCGTGGAGCGGCTGAAGAACATCGTGGGGCCGTATCGGGAGAAGATTTTCAATCAACCGGGCGGGGAGTATTGGACGAATTTGTACCGGTGGCCGACGAAGCTGCTGGAGGATCGGGCGAAAAATCGGACGGGTATCGTGGTGCCGGCGTATGAGCGGCCGTTCTTTTTTGAATTTGGATCGAAGAACGACGATGCGCTCCTGGGGATTCGCGGGAAGGAGAAGGAAGGGAAGTGGTTCGCGTCAGCGCATCACCGGCAGAAATTTCTGGATCCGCGGGAACTGGGCGACTGGCTGCGGCATGTGGCGATGTGCCTGAAGATCGCACGCGCGACGCGGCGGATGCATGCGGCGGGGCTGGCGCACTCCGACCTTTCCTACAAAAACGTGCTGCTGGATCCGCGCACGGGGAATGCGTGTATGATCGATATCGACGGGCTGGTGGTGCCGGGAAAATTCCCGCCGGATGTGCTGGGCACGCCGGACTTCATCGCGCCGGAGGTGATGAAGACGCTGCACCTGCCCTTTACCGACAAGAACCGCGCGCTGCCGCGGCGGGAGACGGACCAGCATGCGCTGGCGGTGCTCATTTACATGTATCTGCTCTATCGGCATCCGCTGCGCGGGGGGAAGAACCATGACCTGAATGATCCGCAGCGGGACGAGGAGCTGATGATGGGCGAGCGGGCGCTCTTTGTGGAGCACCCGACGGATGCGAGCAATCGGCCGAATCTGCGGGATCTGAAGCCGACATATCTGCCGTATGCGGATGTGGCGAAGATCCCCTACAGCATCACGGGGCCGTATTTGAAGGAGCTGTTTGAGCGGGCGTTCATCGAGGGGTTGCACGCGCCGCATTTGCGGCCGACGGCGGACGACTGGGAGTCGGCGCTGGTGCGGACGGTGGACTTGGTGCAGCCGTGCGTGAATCCGAAATGTGATCACAAGTGGTATGTGTTTCCCAATACGAAACGGCCGGTGTGTCCGTTCTGCGCGGCGCCGTTCAAGGGCGTATTGCCGGTGCTGAATTTGTATTCGTCGGACGGAAAGGGGACCTTCCGGCCGGATAATCAGCGCGTGATGGTGTACCCGCACCAGCGGCTGTACCCGTGGCATGTGTCGCGGAAAGTGGTGCCGAATGAACGGCTCGCGCCGGAGCAGCGAAAGGCGGTGGCGTCTTTTGCCTTCGAAGACGGGAAGTGGTGGCTGGTGAATGAGGCGATCGATGGCTTGACGGAGATGGGGACAAAAGCGGGGGCGGCGCGGGGAGAGAAGATGGAACTGAAGGATGGGCAGCAGCTTCTCTTGAATGCGGAGGAGGGGGGACGGCTCATCCACGTGCAGATCATTAGCGCGTGAGGGATTTTTTCCGGGGCGGTTAGCGGAGTGAGCGCTTCGCGCTGTGGTTGGAAACTCCCGAGCGGAGCCGGGAGCCACATGATTGCGCCGACTAGCTGGAGCAGTCTCAGAAAAACTGTGGCCGCATAGATCTTGCGCTCGAGAGTGTAGCTGCGACCCGAAGGTCGCAGGGAACGGCCACCACATTGCCGGAGACAGGGTGTAGTTTCCGCTCGTTGTTTTGCGGGAATTTGGTGAGAACGTCGGCGTATGCGCCGGCTTCCCGTTTACCTCATTCTCGATTGCTCCGAGTCCATGATTGGCGAGGGCGTGAATTCCGTGCAGGCGGGGGTGGACTTGATGTTTCGCGCGTTGCGCTCGGACCCGCATGCGCTGGAGACGGTCTGGGTGAGCTGCATCACGTTTGACAGCCAGGCGCGGCTGCTCTTTCCGCTGACGGAGCTGACCGAGGTGCTGACGCCCAAGCTCAAAGTGAAGCCGGGGACAGCGCTCGGCGCGGCGCTGAACTTTTGCGCGGATCGCATCCAGCAAGAAGTACGGCGCTCGACGCCGATGCAGAAGGGCGACTGGCGGCCGCTGGTGATTTTGCTGACGGACGGGCAGCCGACGGATGATTGGCGGCCGGCGCTGAAGCGGCTGGGCTCGGGCGTGAAACCGCGCCCGGCGAATATTTACGCCATCGGGTGCGGGCAGGAGGTGGATCCGGCGGGACTGCGCGAGTTGACGGACATCGTGCTGCATCTGCCGGACATGACAGAGGAGAAAGTGCGGCGCCTGTTTGTGTGGCTGACGGCCTCGGTGACGGAGGGGAGCCGCGGGGTGTACGAGACGCCGGGGCAGGTAGTGAACTATGATAAGCTGCCGGACGACGTGGTGAAGGTGGATGCGACGTATCCGCACCAACTTTCGGACAAGCCGCGGCAGGTGTTTCTCTTCGGGCACTGTTCACGGAGCCGGAAGCCGTACCTGATGCGGTTCAAGCTGGGTGATGGCGGTGAGATCTATGAGCCGGTCTCGGCGCACGCGATGGAGAAGGAAGAACCGGGGATGAAACGGCAGGATTTCAAGCTGCCGACAATTAGCTCGGAACTCCTGAATGGGACGCCGCCGTGCCCACATTGCCAGAATCCCCTGGCGAGCTCGTGCGGGAATTGCGGGACGATTTTTTGCAGCCATCCGAACAACCACGAGGATGTGATTTGCCCGGGGTGCGGAGGGAAGCTGAAGTGGCGGCCGCCGTCGGAAACGGCGGAGAGTTTTGAGGTGCGGCAATCGCTGTCCTAGGACCTGGCGCGCCGCTTGAAAAGATAAGTCGTGACCAGCGTGGCGCAGAATGCTCCCAAGACAAAATTGAGCGCACCATTGGCGATCAAAACCGCGTCGGAGTGCTGCCCACTGGTGCGCAGTTTAGCCAGCATGGGCAGGATAAAGCCCAGGGCGACGGCCAGGACGGCGATGGCAATGAAGATGTTTCGGAGGTTTTTGTTCATGCGTTCGTGGGTGTTGGCTTGTTGAAATTCTTGCAGGAGTTGGGCCGGCGCTCCGATGCGGCGGACGGCGGCTTCGAAGGCGGCAGAGGCATCCGCGCCCGCATGGATCTGATGTTCCACCACATCACGCAGATGGTTTTCCAATTCCTCCAGGGGAACGGGAGCCTTGATTCCGGCGGCCAGCATCTGCTGCCGCCACGTGGTGATTTGCGTTTCGAGGTCAGACATTTTTGGCCCCCCAGAGTTGCGTGAGGACGTGGTGAACGCTCAGCCACTGCTCGCGCTGTTCCTTGAGGACCGCTTTGCCGTCCTTTTGGAGCGAGTAGTACTTTCGTTTTCGACCGTTCTCGGACTCCGCCCAGCGAGACTGGATTAGGCCCCGGTTTTCCAGGCGATGAAGCACGGGGTAGAGCATGCCGTCGGTCCACTCCATTTGGTTTTCCGAGCGCTCCCGGATCTCCTGAATGATCGCGTAGCCGTAGCTCTCGCCCTTCGCGAGCAGCGACAGGATGAGGGGTTCGGCCGAGGCGGCAACGAGTTCCTTGCGTAGCATGGGGGTACTATGCATAGAAGAACTATGTATGGCAAATAAATTCCTTGTTTCCGCCCGGGTGGGCGATGTGACCTCCGAGAGTCATTCCGGCCCGAAGGGCCGACGGCCACTAGCCGTCGGGGCTTTAGCCCCCGGATTGAACGGTAACGGAAGGCGGCGCCGGAGACCGCTATCGGCGTCTCGAACGGATCAACCCGCGACCTTCTGGTCGCAGCCACAATGAAGGCGTAGCTCCACAATTATGGTGCGGGGACGACCATGATGGAGTCGGCGATGACGTAGCCGTTGGTGGCGGTGGTGCGGTAGCGGACTTCGGCGTTGGCGGGGCTCAGGCTGTAGGTGCCGAGGGGATACCATTGCGAGCCGTTGGCCTGCTGGTTCACCGTGACGGTGGCCACGGTGGAGTCGGACTTGATGACGTCGATGGGGGTGTTGGTGGCGCGGTTGGTCCCGGCGGTCCAGCGGGCGTAGACGGCGTAATTGCCGGCCACGGTGATCGGCGGCTTGAACGAGAAGGTCTTGGTGCCTTTCGCGGTGTTGCCGTCGTTTTGGTAGTCCGTGCCGAAATAGCCATTCGTCGCGGTGGAAGTCGTCCAGCCGCCGACGGCGACGACGTTCGCGGTGTCGGTGTCGTCGACGATGAGGGCATCGAGGCCGCTGCGGGTGCCGGTCCAGACGCGGACCCAATCGACTTCCATGATCTGGTTGTTGTCCTGCGCGCCGGCGTTGTTGCTGTCCCAGCCGCCGAGTTGGAGCGAGAGGATGAGATAGGCCGGGACGCTCATCACCCGCGTGTTGTCCCAGCGCGCGGTGCGGATGCCGTCGACGTAAAATTCGAGGAGGTTCGGCTGCCAATAGACACCGTAGGTGTGGAATCCGTCGCCGGTGGGCGCGGAGAGAATATTTGGCCAGCCGGTGGATTGGTGCTGCGTGTCGTACCCGTCCCAATGCACCGCATGCTGCGTTTCATCGGCGCCCCAGATGCCGAGGGATTCCATGGTGTCGATCTCCATGCCGCCGTTGAAGGTGTCGGCGGTGTTGCCCCAGGAATCACGGACGACGAGCGTGGTCGCGGTGCCATAGTTGGTGTTGGCATTCGTGCCCCAGCGGACATTCGCATCCTCCGTCGCATAGTAGGTCACGCCATTGATGATGAGGCGCGGGCGGTCGCCGGTGGCGGTGGCCTCGCGGCTGCCAAAGGTCACGGGCAGATCGCGCATGAACGTGTCGGCGAGGACGAAACTGATTTTTTTGTCGCCCGCCATTTGCTGGGTGACGAAGTCCTTCACATCGGTGACCAGATCCTGGCCCGCGACGGCCTGTTGCCATTTCTGCGTGATCCATACGGGGTTGGGCGCGGGGGCATTGTTCCAGGTGATCCCGGTCTCCGTCCACGAGTCATCCTCGAGCTTCATGACCACCACATTCGTCGCGCCGGCGGCCACGGCGGTGCATTTCATATTCAAGCTGGCACTGGTGATGGTGCCGGGATTCACGCCGGTGAGGTCAAACTTCACGTAGGAGCGATAGTAATTCTCCTTCGTGCCGTAGGCGGCGCGGTCGGGCATCATCCAGAACGCGGGCCAGAGCCCGGTGACGGCGGGGTATTTCACGCGGGCCTCGAAGTAGCCGTTTTGCTGGCGGAACTTGGAGAAGGTCGTGAGCTCGCCGCTGGCGTACGATTTCGTGGAGCCGCCATAGCTCACGCTACGCTGCTCGGATTTGATCTGCAGCTTGCCGCCGCTGACGGTCACATTTTCCGGCGCGACATTGGCGGAGCCTGCCATACCGGACCAATGCTGGCCGAGATGCCACTTGGTGCCGTCGAGCACCGTGCCGTCGAAGTTCTCCTCAAACGAGAGCGTCCACGTGCCCGGCATGGGCGGGAGGCTGGTGGGTGCGACTTTCACGAACCCGCCGCCGAGATCCGTGACGGCGAGGCCGATGCCAAGCTGGTCGACAATGCGACCGGCGGTGATGAGCGAATTGGCGCCCGCGACCGTGGTTTGCAGTTCGAGCGAGGCGTCGGTGCCGTTGATAAAAATGGCGCCGCCCGTGCCACTGGTATACGGCGCGGAGGAGTTGATGCGCACGCGGCCATCGGAAATATGGATGCCCCACGTGCCGACGGTGCCGCTGTAGCCGCCGATGGTGGCGTTAAACTGCAGCGAGCCGCCGCCGGTGAGGGTGATGCTTTTATCGCGCTCGTAGAGGCTCGGTACCACGACGGTATTGCCGGAAGCGATGTTCCACGTCGCGCTCGCATGCGCCGTGAGGCCGACGAGCGTGTTGGTGCCGGTGCCGGCGCTGGTGATGGCGGTGACCTCCGAGAAGCTGCCCGTGGCCAGCGTCCAGCCGGCGGTGAGGAAGCTGAGGTTCGCGACCTTTTGTCCGGCGGGCACGGTAACGGTGCGCGCGCCGGTGTTGAAGGCGGCGGTGTCCTGATAGTCGTTGTTGGCCGGGGCGATGTTGCCGCTCCAATTTGTGGCGGTGGCGTAAAGGCCGTCGCCGGCAGCGCCGGACCACGTGATGGTGGCGGCATGCGTGGGCGAGGTGAGGCACAACGCCGCAATGGCGCAGGCGATGGATCCAAGGACGGTCGGTTTCATGGTTCTGACGGAGACGCACACAAGGTTCGTTCGGGGCGCGAGGCGGTCACGCGGGTGCGTGGGCGCCATTGGACGGGCGACGCGGACGGTGGTGTAGGTAGCAGGGTGGAACTTCTCCCGGGAAAAGAGGGAGAATTGGCAGAGAACTCGCGGCACGGTGACGTGCCATCGATGAATGGGCGTTTAGCGAGGACGCGGGCGGTTCGTCAAGTGACGACGCGGCGGCAAGGAGCCGAAATTTTTTACGGGTTGGTCAGCACCGGTTCCGGCGGCGACGTTCTGCCTTTCGGGTTGGTTCCGGCCGAGCCGAGGCCCTACGTTTTGGTGAATGCCAGAAACAGCCATCGAACACGTCCGGGAAAATCTGGAGGCTCTTTATCGCGCGGAGTCCGGCCGCATTCTCGCCACGCTAATTCGACTGCTCGGTGATTTCGATTTGGCGGAGGACGCGGTGCACGATGCGTTTGCCGCGGGGCTGGAACGCTGGCCGCGGGAGGGGGTGCCGGCTAATCCTCGCGCCTGGCTGGTCTCGACGGGACGATTCAAGGCCATCGATGCGTTGCGCCGGCGCGCGCGGTTCGATGCGTCGCAGGAGAAGATGGTCGAACAACTGGAGATCGGAGCCGGGGAAAGGGCGGGGGACGGGGCCGAAGGCGTGGAAGATGATCGCTTGCGGCTGATTTTCACCTGCTGCCATCCCGCCCTCGCGCCGGAGGCCCGCGTGGCCTTGACGTTGCGCGAGGTCTGCGGACTGACGACGGAAGAAATTGCGCGGGCGTTTCTCACGGGGGCGCCCACGCTCGCGCAGCGGATTGTCCGGGCGAAGGCGAAGATTCGCGATGCAGGTATTCCGTATCAGGTGCCGTCTCCGGAGGAACTGCCGGAGCGCCTCGGGACAGTGCTGCAGGTGGTTTACCTGGTCTTCAACGAAGGGTACGCCGCATCGTCGGGCGCGTCGCTGACGCGGGCGGATCTTTCGGGCGAAGCCATCCGGCTCGGGCGCTTGCTGCTGGAGCTCCTGCCGGAACCGGAGGTGATGGGGCTGCTGGCGCTGATGCTCCTGCACGAATCGCGGCGCGCGGCGCGGACCTCGCCCACCGGCGAACTGATTCTTTTGGAAAAGCAGGACCGCTCGCGGTGGAATCGCACGGACATTGCCGAAGGGGTGGCGCTGGTGGAGCGGGCGCTGGTCTCCCGGCGGTTTGGCTCGTACACGCTGCAAGCGGCGATTTCCGCCGTGCATTCCGAGGCGGTCAGCGCTGCGGCAACCGACTGGCCGCAAATTGTCGCCTTGTACGATGCCTTGGCGCAGCTGGAACCATCGCCGATCATCGAGCTGAATCGCGCCGTGGCCGTAGCGATGCGCGATGGACCGGAGGCGGGGCTGGCCCTGCTTGATGCGCTGTTCACCCGGGGCGATTTGCAGGATTATCATCTCGCGCACTCGGCGCGGGCGGATCTATGCCGACGGTTGGGCCGGAACAATGAGGCCCGTTCTTCCTATGAACGCGCCCTGGCACTCACGCAGTTGGAGCCGGAGCGACGATTCCTCGAAAACCGGCTGCGGGAATTGAACGAAAAAAAGTGAAGCGGGCTGTCGAATTCCACCAATCCCGAACGACCAGAGAGTGAACGGCCACCAAATCACGGCCGCAAAACAGAACCAACAAACGAAGAAAGAATCCAACACCATGAAATTCCTGATGATGATGATCCCGCACGTGTATCAGCCTGACACCCCGGCCGCTGAGCGAGCGGGCGAAGGCTTTGTTCCTCCGGCCGACGGGGTGGCCAAGATGATGAAGTACAATGAGGAACTGGCCAAGGCGGGCGTGCTGCTCGCCCTGGAGGGGCTGCACCCGGTGGCGAAAGGCGCACGGGTCAAATTCGAGGGCGGGAAACCCTTGTTCACGGATGGGCCGTTTATCGAGTCGAAAGAGGTGGTGGGCGGCTACTGGATCATCCAGGTGCAGTCGAAGGACGAGGCCGTTGCGTGGATGCGGCGGATTCCGGCGGCCGAGGGCGACGTCATTGAACTGCGCCAGATTTTCGAAATGTCGGACTTTCCAGAAGAGGTCCAAAAACTCGCCGAAAACTCCCCGGTGCGCGCCAGCCTCGAAGGCCAGAAGCGCTAATCCGATCACCTCCCAAATATTTCAACCGATCCTGAACCGATGAAATACATCTGCCTGGGCTACATCGAGCCGAACAAATTCGAGAACCTCTCGGAAAATGACCGCAACGCGATGGTGGACGAATGCTTCACCTACGACGACGAGTTGCGGGCGAAGGGACACTTCGCCGGTGGCGAGGCGCTGCAAGGGCCTCGCACAGCCGCAACGCTGCGCTGGAATAATGGCAAGGTGGTCGTCACTGACGGCCCCTACGCCGAAACGAAGGAGCAAATCGGCGGCATCCTCATCCTGGAAGCGCGGGACCTGAATCACGCCATCCAGCTGATGTCGAAGCACCCGGGTGTGAAGGCGGGGCCGTTTGAGATCCGTCCAGCGGCGGACCTGAGTGGTATGGTTGACGAGAGCGAGAAGCGGCGCGGCGAGGATGGCGCGAAATAAAACGGGACGCGAAGATCGTGGGCGCCGTCCGCAATGGGCGGCGCTCACGGTCGGCGAAAAGATGCCCCTCTGGGGTGTTCATTTTCGTCCCGATTCCGTAAAGATCACGCTTGACCGATCGGCGATGACTGATAGTTTCGTCGTCCTTTCCGAAGCGCCGGAGAGCTGAAAAGCTCCACCGGCGCTGACGTTCTCGGGGTCTTAGCTCAGTTGGTAGAGCGCCTCAATGGCATTGAGGAGGTCAGGGGTTCGAATCCCCTAGGCTCCACCACCCTCCAGGTGGAGCGAGGTGGTCGCTTATGGGTTCGCTGAAGTAAGCACTGGCGAGCTGCTGGCATTTGTTTTGAGCGCGCACAGACACTTTTTTGAGAGGATCCCGGCCGCGGTCAAAATGCGGATCGAAGTGAAACTGTTGGGCGGCCCGCCATTTGCATCCTGATCCGCGACCTCCCGGTCGCGGCTGCTTACGCTGCCGTGAGGCCTGTTCGCCGCCGTGAATTCGATGCTCCCCGCGGCAGCAGCCCTCCAACCACTACTTATTATCCTCAAACCAGCTCCGCACCTTGTAGTCGGTGATGTAGCCGGTGTCGGCGAGGGCTTCGTCGTAGTGGATGTAGGTGGTGCCGCCCATGGTGATGCTGCGGCCGGTGAGCGAGCCCCACATGGTGCCGGCGCTGCCCGTGGCGCCGAAGGTCACGTCGTACTGTGGCCCGTAAATGGCGGCCACCATCACGCCGTTGCCGCCGAAGTTCATGGTGCGCGCCTGGTTGGCCGGGGGCTGCACGCACAGGATTTGCAGGCGGCCGGGTTGCGAGTTGGCGTTAAACGATCCGTTGCCTTTCACGTCCACATTTCCCTCCAGGAAGATCTCCACGTTCGTCCGCGGTTGCACCACGATGGAGCCGCTGCCGGCCGTCTTGAAATCCCCGGTCACCCACACCTCCACGTAGCTCTCGCCGGTGGGGGAGCCCGGGGCAAAGGTCAAAATCTCGGTGCCGGTGATGGACATGTTGTTCATCTTGTAGCGGGTGGGATTGCCCTTGGGGCCGCCGGTCAGCGTCATGTTTCCAGAGCCGCTGACGGGAGTATAGCTCGTCCACGTCGGCTTTGGAATGGGGGTAAGCTCCATGTAGAAATCATCCCGCTGTTCGCCCGAGATGTTGGCGCCGTTCGTGATCTGCCCGTTATTGGTGTAGGCATCGCCATTGATGGTCGCATTTCCCGCATCGATGAGCTGGGAGTTCGTCGCCACGTCTCCATTTTTCAGGGCCTTCGCCGGATCATAGAGTCCGTCCGTCGACTTGGCCGGATCGCGCGAGTCGTAGCTGTCGATCACCACCTTGTAGTTATTGATCAGCAGCGGCAGATCGGAAACGATCGCATTCTCAAAGCTCGTGGGTTTTGCGATCAGTTCCACCACCCGAGCGGCTTGCGGCTGGCTGACGGCGAGCTGCGTCTTCGGGTTTCGGCGGAAACTCAGGTGACGCAGATCGTGATCCCGCTTGTCGTCCGTCACACGGGCCGCGCCCGGCAGATAAGTCGTGCCCACCGACTTGACGCGAAACCACTGGCGGCCGCTGCCGTCGACGAGCTCCGGTGGGGCGTCCACCGTTACGGCGGCGTCGAGGTCCGTATTGCCCTCGCCCCCATGCACGAGCTTCGGGCAGACGAGCCGGCGGCCATTGTTCGGCAGCGGCGTGCCGTCGGGCGCTGTGGTGCTCCAGGTGGAAAAGGCGGTGGGATCGATGAGCGTCTTGCGCAGTTCACCCATGCCGACCTCGGAGCCGGCTTCCGCGGCGCGGAGGGATTCCTGCCACGTGGCGATGTGGCTCACCTGGCGATAGGTATTCATGCTGCGGGTAAAGACCGCCCCGAATAGAAGTGAGGTGACGGCGATGAACCCGAGCACCGCCAGCATGGAATTGCCCCGGCACGCGTTTCGGTGAAATTGGCGGAGCAAGAGTGTGCGTTTCATGGAGTCGGAGTCGGTCGGTGATAGTTGCGCACCATGGTTGTGGTTCGGAGCGTCGTGCTGGCGCTGCTGACGGATCCGCTGCGGCGGAATTTCGGCAGGAACGTCACCGTCGTTTCCACGGAGCGTCCACCGTCCAGGAGGTTCACCTGGACATTCTGGACGTCGGCGGCGATTTGCACCGGCGGGTCGTTGCGTTCCTGCCGATAGATAAACTGGCCGGTGCGAATATACTTTACCACCATCGGGGCGGCTGGATCGCCGTAGCTGTGAACGTATTTGGTAATTGTCGGTGTCCGCGGCAACCCGTTCCCGTCATAGTAATCCTGCATCGTCGCGGTGAGCATCACGCCATCGGCGCCCCCGACCGCCACCTGGTCCGCGCGGCGCACATCCATCGACAAATAGTCGCTCAGCCGCGACTGGTCCCGACTGTCATCGAGGAAGCTCTGGCTGGCGGCAAAGCACCGCTGCATGCTCATGGCCCCGGTATAAACGGCGCCGAGCGCAATGACTCCGATGGTGACGGCGATCATCAATTCCACGATCGTGACCGCCCTGGTGGATCCGAGAGGTATTTTCATTACTGCTTGTTGCTGCCGGCGCGCGAAACGAGGCAGGTCGTCATCCGGCTCCGCGCCCGATTTTTGGGTGCGCCCTGCCAATCGACCGAGAAATCCACGCGCACCATCCGCTCGTTTTTCAGTAAAGGATTACTCGTCACCACCGTGACACCGCCATTCTTCCGGATCACCTGCGTGACCATCCCAGCTTTCGCTGGATAGGCGGAGACGGTGATGGTCTCCACGGGCTTGGCCAGCTCGCTGATTGACTCCGCATCGAACGACATGAATTCGGTGGAGAGGAACGAGGCGTCCGTCAGCTGCAGCCAGTTGGCGGAGTGGATAAGCTCTGATCGTTCATGCAGCACTTGATTGGCCGCGATATTGGCTTGGGAGGACCGAAGCAGCCCCAACAGGTTGGAGCCCACGGTAAGCAAGATGGCGATGAATACTGAGAGGAGTCCAACGGCAAAGGCTGTTTCCAGGAAGGTGGTGCCAGCGCAGTTCCGTTTAAAAGTGGCCGGAGTCCGCATGCCAGACTTATTGAGCACATACTATGTCATTACCGGCGCGTATGAAAATTATGAACGGATCGTTTTTTATCCCGATTAATTTTTGTCAGCCCCACTTCAAGAAACCATTCGTCGCCATTAGTAAATTGCGGCATGCTTTGGTGTGCATATAAGGGAATGTTGACGCGATTTTCGAGCGGGAACTATCACCTATGCGAGGTCGAGAGAAGCGGATGCCCTCCGAAGAGAGACTTTTGGTCGGGCGAACTGAAACCCTTGGATAAGTTTTAAAGTGCTTGAACGGTAGTGGTTTACTTCGAATGTTCTTCCGCTGACTCTGAAGAATGAGAGTGAGCGGTGAAGGAGGCGCCGGACGCGATAGGGCATGGCGAATTTGGGGAGAGGTCCGGCGATTTTGCCATGTCCCGGCGACGTACTCTTTGCGCGACAGTCTGTTGCATGTCCCCGGATCGCCATGCACGCGCGGTATCGGTGTTTTTCATGCGCACCACGATCCGCCCTCCCATGCTCACCGCGCCAAACGCGGCGCCCGGATCGCTGGGGCCGCTTGTCATTGGGTGCTGGCGAACCGTCGACGCCGCCACTTCGCCTCGTAACCATTCATGAAACTCGATTCTCGCGACCGACGGCTTCACCTTTCCCTTGCGCCCGTGGTGGACGCACTCACCCGGCGCCGATTTTTGGCCCAGGCGGCGCTCGCGGCCATGCTCCCGGCGGCCTTGCGGGCACAAGCGGTAACGGCGCTGCGGCCGTATTTGCAGACGGTCACGCCGAATTCCATCTGGGTCGGCTGGCGCACGGACAGCGGCACCGAGAGCACGGTGACCTACGGCACCAGCCCGGACGCGCTGACGAATACCGTGACCGGCACGAACCAGGTGCTGGGGACCAACTACAACTGGCATAACACGCAGGTCGCGGGCCTCTCGCCCTCCACCTACTACTACTACCGGGTGAAGACGGGCGCACAGGAATCGGCCGTCTATCGCTTTCGGACGCTGCCGCCACGCGGCACGAATACGGGGCGGCTGCGTTTCCTCGTGATCGGTGACAACCAGATCAAGAACGAGCCGCGCTACGAGACGATCGTCGCGCGGGCGAAGGCGACGATTGAAGCGAAGTACGGAAAGCCGATCGAGGAGGCCATCGATGTGTTTCTCAATGTGGGCGACCAGGTCGATGTCGGTACGCTGGACCACTACCAAAACGTGCACCTTTTTAAGGAACAGGAGATCACGGGGAATCTCGCGGTGATGACGCTGGTGGGCAATCACGAGACGTATAGCGATACGGGGCTGGCGCTGTACCGCGCGCATTTCGCCTACGATCAGCTCACCTACGCCGGCATCACCAGCCCGGGCGGCGATACCTACTACGTCAATCACGTGGGGAACATTTTGTTCCTGCACACGAACAGCGAGGACACCTCCACGGCGCAGACGAGTTGGATCACGCAAATCATCAATGCGGCGAAGAATGATCCGCAGGTGGAGTTCATTGTTTCGTTTGTCCACCGCCCGTACCAAGCCGAGCAATACGTGGGCGATATCTCCACGTGGTTTCGAAATACGATCGCGCCCATCCTCGCGCAGACGCCGAAGCACGTGCTGACCATCGGCGCGCACCACCATCTCTACGCCCGCGGGCAGATGCGCGACTGGCCCGTCTACCACATCATTTCCGGGGGCACGGCATGGGACCAGTATTGGGGCCAGAGCACGGAGCGCGACTTCGACGACGTGCAAAAAACCATCGCCAACTGGGCGTGGCAGATCCTGGAGTTCGATCTGGATGCACGCAAGATGACGGTGGAGTGCTATGCCGAGGCGCATCCCAAGCTGGGCTTTGTTTACAACAGCAAGCTCATCGATTCCTTTCACCGCCAGTTCGGGCTGGCCGCGCCGAATCAGCCGTCGTTCGTCGCGCCGCCGGCTGCGCCGGTGACACCGCCTTTCAGCCTGCAGAGCTCCGCCTTCAGCACGGCGGCAACCACGGAGGTGCTGCACAGCACGCAATTCCAAGTAGCCACGGACTCCGGCTTTGCCACGCTGAAGATCGATCAGATTCGCGATGTGGAGAATTTCTACGGCGATACCGGGACGCCGGATTATCTGCCGGTGGATATCCACGCCGGGCTCGATATCCTCACGTATCCGATCCCCACTGGGACACTGCCCAACGGCACCTACTACGCCCGCGTGCGGCATCGCGACAGCAACTGCGTGTGGTCGTCGTGGAGCACGGCCATCACGTTCACGGTGCAGGGGAGTATCATTGCCGATCCGCGTATTTCCATGGCGAAGCGCGTGCTGGCGCTGCAGGAAGATTTCGTCGTGACCTATGAAAATGGCCCGGGGCTGGCGAAGGACTGGATCGGGATTTATCAAAAAGGGCAAACGCCAGGGCCGGTGCAGTCCACGACGTGGCAATATGTCACTGGCGCGAGTGGCACGCGGACGTTCACCTTCGATCTCGCCGAAAAGAAGGAATACTTCGCCGCCTTTTTCACGAATGACGGCTACACGGAAGTCGCGCCGCGCGTGCCGTTCTACGTCGGCAGCACACCGGCGCTGACCACGCCGGAGGCGGTCTATGACGTGGGCGAGACGGTGACGATCAACTACACGAATGCGCCGGGCACGAGCACGGATTGGATTGGCATCTACCGCGTGGGCCAGACGCCGGGCAGTGGCACCGGCAGTATCCAGTGGCACTATGTCACCGGGGCGTCGGGCGCGCTTATGTATCCGAGCCTGCCGAAGGGTTTCTATTACGCTGTTTACCTGGTGAATGACGCCTATTTCGAAATCAGCGATCGGCTGGCCTTTAGCGTGGGCACGACGCCGGCGGACATGGCGATCGCGAATGGCGGGAGCTTTGAGTATGGCACAAACTTCGTCGCTAATTTCAGCAACGGTGCGGGCACGCCCAAGGACTACGTGGGCATCTTCGTCGCGGGCGCCTCGCCGGGCGTCGACCGCCTCGTCACGTATCTCTATGTCGGCGGCAATACCACGGGGAGCGTCACGTTTACCGAGAAGCTGCCGGCGGGGAACTACTACCTCGCGCTCTTCATCAACGACTCCTACACGGAAATCTCCAACCGCGTGAATTTCACCGTCACCGGCGGGCCGCAGATGCCGGAGATGGAGGGCGTGCGCAAAGGCACGGGCAACCAGGCGGTGATCGGGGTCAAGGTGCAGCCCGGGGCGACGCACGAGTTGCAATACAGTCCGGATATCACCAGCGGATGGACCACCGTGCAGACATTCACCGGGGAGGGCCTGCGCATGGATCTCACGGCGGAGATGCAAACCGGCCCCAATGCGAAGGGATTCTGGCGGGTGATCCGGCCGTGAGGGGGGCATCACTGGGAGCCGGGCGCCCTCGCCCTGAGCTTGGTTGTATCGCAACGGACGTCGTCGCCCTTGGACAGAGTCAAACCGGCGATTAGCAAGGTCGTAACCGCCTCTGCGACCTCCTGGTCGCAGCTACATTGCTTCCGTGAAGCTCGTGAACGACAACAAATTTTTAAATTAAGCACGGGGCGAGGGCGCCCCGGCTCCTAGTGATCGGCGCTTGGTTGCTCGCGTGCTCTTTTGACTGGCGATGCTACAACCCCTCGATCTTTACGCCATTGGCCGGCGCCGGGCCGGAGGCGGGCGTGGCTGAGGGGGCGGGGGAGGAGCCTTTGGGTTTCACGATGATAGCGAAGGGCTCGTAGGAAAATTCCACGCCGCCGAGCTGGCCGACGTAACGGAGGACTTCGGTAAAGGGGACGTTGTTCAGCGAGAGGGTGACTTTGCGAGCCTTGGCGGCTTCGTCGAGCTGCATCACAAAATTGATGGCGGCGCGGCCCTGGGCGACTTCGTTGCCTTTTTGGCGCAGGAATTCGAGCGTCTCGCCCAGGCTGGCGTCGTTAAACTGGACCTTCGGCATGATGACGGTCTTGAGCGTGTTCTCGGTCGCATTGGCGGGCCCACGAGTCTGGAGATCTTTGAGCTGCTCGCCGAGGATGCGCTTCAGGTACTGGTTCGCGAGACGGTTCTGGGGATCGAGACGGAGGATGAGCTCAAACTTTTCTTTCGCGGCGGTGGAGTCGCCGCGCACATAAGCACGTTGGGCTTCCGTGAGGAGGTCGGACACGTCGTCGGCGAGAGCCGTGGCGGCGCAGGCGGCGACGCAGAGGAGGGCGAGGACTTTCATGGTCGAGACTGTGCCCCGGAGTGGGCGCAGGAACAATGGAAGATGCTGTTATATGATAACGGGGAATTGGGTGAGACAGGACCCATGGGGCCCATGAGACCTATAGGTCCTGTGAGCGGAGGCTCAGCGCGGAAAGAAGATGGCCCGCAAGCTCCCGCTTGCAGCTACATGATGCGCTACACTCTTGCGCGCGCTTCGCGTTTGAGGCGGCCGATGAGTTTGAAGAATTTGATCGTGTCCCGGATCGGGTGGATTTTGCTGACTTCGTCGCCGTAGACAGTGCTCACGGGAGCGGCGGCGATGGCGCAACCTTGACGGGCAGCGATGGCGAGCATTTCGGTCTCGAAATCGAAGGCGGTGCTCGGGGTATCGAGGAAGCCGGCGGCGAGGGCGCGGGCGAACATCCGGAAGCCGCATTGTGTATCCGGCACGCGCTGGCCGATGACACGGCTGATGCGCCAGCTCATGAAACGGTTGGTGCACTTGCGCACAAAAGGCATTGTGCGCACGTCGCCCATGCGGTTGCCGACGATCATCGGAGCGCCGGTGGTGTTGGCGGTGGTGAGAAAACTCGGAATTTCCTCGGGGAGATGCTGGCCGTCGCCATCGAGGATGAGGATGAACTCGATGGACGGACGATCGAGCAGTGTGCGCAGGCCGGTTTTAATCGCAGCGCCTTTGCCGGCATTCTTTTCGTGTTTCACCACTTCTACGCCGGCGGCTTTGGCTTCCTCGGAGGTTTTGTCCGTCGAACCGTCATCGACGACGAGGATGGTCTCGAGCTGCGCCTTGGCGCGGGTGGCCACGTCGCGGATGAATTTTTCCTCGTAGTACGCGGGGATGAGGGCGGCGACGTTGGCGCGGGTGGCGGTGACGGACATCGGGGGCGAAGCATCGGATAATGCGGGCCGCGCGTCGAACATAGAGTTCTTGGTGGTCCGAAGCTCCAGCTCCGGGCGCATCTTTCATCGGCGATCTCCACAGATGCGATCTGCCCGGAGCTGGAGCTTCGGGCCACCAAGAAGCTACGCTTTAGTTTTTGAGCGTCCCTTGGCCTTGGGCCGGTGGACGCCGATGGTCTTGCGGACGGACTTGGCCTTATCGAGGGCTTCGGTGAGGAACTCGGATTGGGCGTCGCGGCGGGGTTGGCCGCTGTCCGGGGCCACGCGCGTGTAGCTGCCGTCCGGCTCCAACTGCCAGGCCTTGGTGTTGTCCGCGAGCTGGGCGGCGATGATCTGGTTGATGATGCGGTCGCGCAGGCTGAGGTCTTCCACCGGCACGACGACCTCCATGCGGCGCAGGAAATTGCGCGACATCCAGTCGGCGCTGCCGATGTAGGTGGCGGGCTTGCCGCCGTTTTCAAAATAGAAGATGCGCGCGTGCTCGAGGAAACGGCCCACGAGGCTGCGCACCGTGATATTTTCGCTCACGCCGGGGATGCCCGGGCGCAGGCAGCAGATGCCGCGGACGATGAGGTCGATTTTCACCCCGGCTTTCGACGCGGCGTAGAGAGCGCGGATCACCTCCGGATCGCTGAGGGAATTCATCTTCGCAATGATGCGGGCGGGGCGCTTTTTCTGCGCGTGCTCGGCTTCGCGGAGGATGAACTCGATCATGCGCTGCTGCAGTTCGAAGGGCGCGACGAGGAGCTTCTTCGGGCGCTGGAAGCGGCAGAAACCGGTGAGGAGATTGAAAAGGTTCGTCGCGTCCTCGGCGATGTCGTTGTCGCAGGTGAAGAGCGAGAGGTCCGTGTAGATGCGCGCGGTGGTCGGGTTGTAGTTGCCGGTGCCGATGTGCACGTAGCGGCGGAGACCGTCGTCATCGCGGCGGACGACCAGCGTGATCTTGCCGTGTACTTTTTTGCCGACGATGCCATAGACCACGTGCACGCCGCTTTCCTCCAGCTTGCGCGCCCACTGGATGTTGTTCGCTTCGTCGAAGCGAGCCTTGAGCTCGGCGATGGCCGTCACCTGCTTGCCGTTCTCCGCGGCGAGCATGAGCGCGCCGAGGATGCGCGGGTCGCCGCCGGTGCGGTAGAGCGTCTGCTTGATGGCCATCACGTTTGGGTCGCGCGCGGCCTGCTCGAGGAAATCGACCACTGTGTTGAAGCTCTCGTAGGGGTGATGCACGAGCACGTCCTTGCGGCGGATGGTCGCGAAAAGAGCGATGCGGTCGCGCACCACGTGGGCGATGGGCGCGACGAAGGGCTTGTCGCGCAGCTCGGGGGAATGCGCGCCTTCGTAGATGGCCATGAGGCGCGTGGGGTTGATCGGGCCGTCGATCAAATAAAGATCGTCCTCGCCGAGATTGTGCGTCTCCAGGAGCTGCTGCCACACGCTTTGCGGGCAGTCGGCGTCCACTTCCAGGCGCACGGCCTCGCCCTTGCGGCGGTTGCGGAGCTCTTCCTCCACGGCCTGGAGCATGTTCTCGGCGTCGTCCTCGTCCACATACAGCTCGCTGTTGCGGGTGACGCGGAATTTCCAGTGGCCGTGAATCACGGTGCCCGGGAAAAGGTCGGCGAGGTAGTGGCCAATGATGTGGCCGAGGAACATGAAATCGAGGGCGTCGTCCTCGCGCGGGACTTGCACGATGCGCGGCAGCACGCGCGGCACCTGCATCACGGCGAGGCGGGGCACGGCGCCCTCCTGCTCCAGGCTGAGGCTGACGACGATGTTCAGCGCCTTGTTTTGGATGTGCGGGAAAGGATGCGCGGGGTCGACGGCCAGCGGCGTGAGGACCGGGCGCACCTGCGAGCGGTAGTATTGCTCGAGCCAGGAGCGGTCCTTTTCATCCAGCTTTTCGTATTCAAGAAAGCGAATGCCGGCCTTCGCCAGGTTGGGCTCCAGTTCGGTGCGCCATAGCCGGTATTGGTCTTCCACCATGCGGCGCGCGCGCTTTGTGAGCTGGCGGACGGTCTCGAGCGCCGTTTTGCCGTCGAGGCTGCGTTCCACAATATCGCCTTCAATTTGTTGCTTAAGGCCCGCGACGCGCACCTCGAAAAACTCGTCGAGGTTGCTGCTGACGATACAGAAAAATTTCACCCGCTCGAGGAGGGGATTGCTGGGGTCAACGGCTTCCTCCATCACCCGCTGGTTAAATTCCAGCCAGCTAATCTCTCGGTTGAGGAAGTGTTCGGTTGAAAATTCGTTCATGCGGTTGATGTCGTTCGCCGGTGGACCGGCACGCATGTTCTCAGATGGCCCCGCGACGACGCTCCAATCTGGGAGGGTTCGTGGCGCGTATGAAGGCAGCTGTGTCACAGTCGCGTGACAATGGGCGATACTTGCATCCGAGGCAACCGCCATGTTAAACGCGCGTACCATGTCCGCTCGCCAAAAAATCCGTCACCGCGATCCGATCGGTCTCAAATCCGGGGCGAAGCTCGAGGACCTGGAGCACAAACAGATCGAGTCTGATGAATACAAACGGAAGCTGAAGGACTATCAGCTCCAATTGCTGGAATGGCAGCGCAAGCTGGTGGAATCAAAGTCCACGCTGATCATTGTGGTGGAGGGGCCGGACGCGGCGGGGAAAGGGGGCGCGATCAAGCGCATCGTGGAGAAGCTCGACCCGCGGCTTTACAAGGTGCACTCGATCGTGAAGCCCTCGGCGGAGGAATATCAGCGGCACTATCTGTGGCGGTTTTGGACGAAGCTGCCGCCGTACGGACAGGTGGTGATTTTTGATCGCTCATGGTACGGCCGGGTGCTGGTGGAGCGCGTGGAGGAATTTTGCTCCGAGCGCGAGTGGCGCCGCGCCTACCATGAGATCAATGAGTTCGAGCAGCAACTGATCGATGACGGTGCGGTGCTGCTGAAGTTTTTTCTCTTCATCGACAAGGACGAGCAGTTGCAGCGCTTCAAAGCCCGCGAGTCAGACCCCTACAAGCACTGGAAAATTTCCGACGAGGACTGGCGCAATCGCCGGCACTGGAAGGAAAACGTGGTCGCCGCCGAGGAGATGCTGCAGCACACCAGCACCGAGCAGGCGCCGTGGCACGTGATCGGCGCAAACTACAAATGGCATACCCGCGTGAAACTCGTGCGGAGCATTGTCGAGACGCTGGAGCGCTCCGCGCTGCGGGACGCGGCGTTTTAGGTGCGTCGCCGCTCCGCGGCCTACGGGCAAAGGCGGCAACTTTTTTAAAGCGCTCGATAAACTCAGCGCGAAGTGATGTCACCGTCCCCATAATTTGCGGGCTGCAGCGAGGTGGCGCTCGATGACGGCGACGGCGAGGGCCACGGTGCCGGCCGGGATGCGCGTGTCATTGAAACTCGTGGTGATGAGGAATGGGGAATTGCCGGAGGGCGACTCGATTTGGACGGACTTGCCGTTGGGCAGGATGAAAAGCCAGGCACCGCGATCTTCGGCGGGATCCGTGATGGGTGGCGGTTCGTTGCTGACGTCCTGGTACTTGAGGGAGATGAGTTCGATGACGCGGTCCAGATCGCGGACGCGCTTGGAGTTCGGAATATCCTCCGCCTTGTCGTCTTCCTCGGAGTCGGGCAATTCCTCCGTGAGGTCCAGCGATAGCGACGGTGGGCTCCACGCGAGGACGTTGCTTTTCGCTCGATAAAACAGGCCGAGGAGGCGCGCCTGGAAGAGCATCGTGTAAAAGGAAACCACTGCGGCCGACAGCCAGCCGATGGTGGGATTTTCCTCAATAAAGTCCTCGCTTTTCGAGGAGAGCCAGCCCGCCAGCGTAAACGCGCCGACCACCGGGACGTACGTCTTAAAGGTGCGAAAAATCGCCGGAAAGACGCGATGAGGAAGGGCGCCCCGCAAATTTCCAAACGCCACCGAGGCCAGCACGGACATGGGAAAATAAAAGCAGCCGAAGGTGAGCGCGCCCCAGTGCGTGGGATCGAAGAGCTTGGCCTGGGGACTACCCACCCAGATGATGAGCAACAATGGGCCGAAGCTGAACAGCGACAGGAGCACCAGCCGCAGGAAAGAACCAAAGATGTCGAAGAAATGGGTGAATTCCTGCCAGTCCGGCGCGGCATCACTCCCGCCCATGGTGGCGCTGACAATATCGAAATAGAGGGCGCCGAGAAAGGCGCAGGCCAGAATCCAAACGAGGATGCCGAAGACGGGAATGAAATTGCTGATCTCGATGAGCACCGCAAAGACCAGCCCGCTTGCCGTGATCACCCGGTTGCCGCGGCGAAACGGATAGGTGAGGGCATCAACGAACATGGGGCGTGCGGATGGCTGGTCCACGAAAGACACGAAAACCATGAAAGGGCGGCCGATGTCACGATTTGCGAGGGGTGGTGGTATTTCTTCGGCACCAGAAAACCGGGTCTTCAGGGGAACAGAGGAGGCGCCTTTTGGCGCTAACGAGATCGTCATGCGCGCGGCCTAAGATGGTCCCAAGGCCGCCCGTTTTCGCGTTGAACCACCAGCCTGCCCATGAACCAAAATAACACCGATTCCCCGAAACCCCACCGTTTCCTCGAACGATTCTCCGAATCACGATACTTCACCATTTCCCTCCTGTTTCACGTGCTCCTCGTCATCGTCGCCGGGACCATTGTGCTCGTGCAACGCCATACCGAAACGGATGAAGGGATGGCTGGGGAAGTCTTGCCGCCGAACGAGGTCCAACCCCGGCAGGAAACGGTGACCGAGGAGACCGGCCCGACGGAAAAGAATGTCACGGTCATGGTGCCGAACACGGAGACGCCCAAACCGTCGCAGCCGACGCCCAACAACCCGCCCACTCCGATTCCGATCCGGATTCCGGTGATCTTTTCCGAAAAAGGACCGGTCTCCCTGCCTGGACAACCCACCGTTGATGACTCCGCCCTGGCCAATCTGGTCGTGCCCGGCGTGGACGCCAAGGAACTGGGACTCCGTTTCATGAAAGACGGCGCCACGGGCCGCGTGATGTTTAAGGGCAAATCGGGGCCGCAGCCGACCATCGTCACCGAGGATGCGGTGATCAAGGGCCTCAAGTGGCTGCGCGATCACCAGAATGAGGACGGCTCCTGGGGAGAGAAGAACAAGGCGGCGATGACCGGATTGGCGATGCTGTGCTTTCTTGGCCATGGGGAACTGCCGGATAGCTCCAAGGAGTTTGGCCTGGCGGTAAATCGCGGGGTGCAATGGCTGGTGGACGGCGGAACCACGTATGAAGGGCGTCTCTCGATGACGAAGGGCAACTGGGGCGCGGATAATACCGGGGTCTATGAGCACGCCATCGCCACCTACGCGCTGGGTGAATATTACACGCTCTCCGCGGACCAGCGCGTGCTGGAGGTCCTGAAAAGGGCGGTGGCCTTCATCGTGGCCGGACAGGGGCCGGATGGTGGGTGGACGTATCGCTATGACAAAACGCAGGGCGACACGTCGGTCTCGGGCTGGCAGGTGCAAGCGCTCAAGGCGGCACATCTCACCAAGCTGAATCTGCCCGGAGTGGATGGGGCGCTCGATCAAGCGATGAAGAATTTCGATCGGGTGCAAGGACCGAATGGCGGCTACGGCTACCGCGGGCCGGAGGATCGCTACAGCCTCACGGGCGTGGGGTTGCTTTCGGAATTGTTTTGGCGTGAAAAGCGCGACAAGGATCTTCACCGCTCCGTGGATTTCATTCTGAACAAGACGGAGAAAGAACTCCCGCTGCGCTACCAGGGAGAGCATGGCGACCTCTACGCCTGGTATTATCACGGGCAGGCCCTGCTGATGTATGGCGGGGGAGCGTGGTCGAATTGGAACCGGCATTTTTCCAATGAGATTGTGCAGGCGCAGGGACCGTCCGGGGATTGGCCGCCGATGAAGGCCGCCGGCGTGGGGAATTTGCAGAATGCGCAGAGTCTCAATGGTCAGGTCTATCGGACCACGTTCTGCGTGCTGATGCTGGAGGTGTATTACCGATATCTGCCGGTAAACCGAACGGAGACCGGCCCGGCGCTGCCGAAAATGGCCGCGCGCTGAGATCCCTGGTCGCGCCGGCGCCCTTCGTAACGGTTTGACGATCCGGTGCCTCGCGCCTTGCCGCTGTCGCGCGGCCTGCTACCAAGCGGGCGCATGAAATGGCTCCTCTGTGCGCTGTTGGTCCCGATGGCGTTGCCGGTTCTGGCGGGCGATGCGGCATTTTCGCCCGATGGAAAATTGGTGCACGTGGTTCCCGGCCAGGGTGCCAAACTTTGGACCGTGAACGTTGCCGACGGCAAGGTGACCACCGTCGATCTCGCCAAAGAGCTCGGCGCGGACGATGCGGTGAAAGCCATCGCGCCCGGGCCCAAGGGGACCTACTGGATCGCCAGCCGTCTCACCGTGTGGCAATGGTCGCCCACGGAGCGCAAGCTTGAGAAGCACGCCACCCTGAAGGGAAGCGAGATCTTCGACCTCGCTTACAATCCGGCGGGCGAGACGATTTTGATCACGGGCGAATTCGGCGAAGCCGAGCCGTATCAAACGGGCGTCCGCGCGCTGGCCCGCGGGGAGAAGGAGTTCGCGGAGCCCAAGCTGGGCCTCACGGAGGTCGTGGCGCCCGTCTTCGATCGCGAGGGTCGCTTCTATTTCCGGCACGAGAGCGACCTGTGGGTGGGGCGCGCGGTGGAGGGCAGCGACGACGTGGCGTTCAACGCCTTCCGCGCGGCGCCGCTGGGCAACGTGCTGAGCGAGGGCGGGGAGCTCGGCGCATCAAAAATCATTTCGGCGATCGCGCCAACGGGGAAGGGGATCTATGTGGCGATGTCGAACCTCGTGGAGGCGGAGCTGATCTTTCTCCCGCAGCCTGCCACGGGCAAGGCGCCGGGCGCTTTGAAGGACGCCTGGAAGCGGATGACGGCGAGCCTGCAGTCCCTCTCGGTCGTCCCCATCAAGGGTTCGATTTCCGCCATCTCCGCGTTGTGCGCCTCGCCGGATGGCGCACAGCTTTTCTTCCGCGCGGATGAAGAAGACGGCGCCAAAAAATTCCGGCTGCTCGAAACCAAGTCCGGAAAGATGCGGACGATCGGGGACGCCCCGAAGGAGAAGGAGTAAGTGCCTTGTTCGCTGTTACGCTTTTCCCTCGCCCGCGTGGCGGCGGCTCGCGTAGCGATGGAGGGACATGCCTGCGATTACCGCCAACGGTCTGACCAAGATCTATCGCACCTACAAAAAGCAGCCCGGGCTGCGGGGGGCGATTCGCGGGCTTTTCAAGCGCGACTTTGAGGAGCTGCGCGCCGCGGATGGCGTGAGCTTTTCCATCGAGGAGGGCGAGTGCGTGGGCTTCCTCGGGCCGAATGGCGCCGGCAAGACGACGGTGCTGAAGATGCTGAGCGGACTGCTGCATCCCACCAGCGGCGAGGCGAGCGTGCTCGGTCACGTGCCCTGGCGCCGCGAGGACGTGATGAAGCGCCAATTTTCCCTGCTCATGGGGCAAAAGAATGCGCTGTGGTGGGACCTGCCCGCCCGCGAATCGCTGGAATTGAATCGCGCCATTTACAGCATCGAGGAGGATGCCTTTCGTAAGATTGTCGATCAGCTCACCGACTTGCTCGACGTGCGCGACAAGCTGGACGTGATGGTGCGCGAGCTCAGCCTCGGCGAGCGCATGAAGTTCGAGCTCATCTCCGCGCTCCTGCACGCCCCGCGCGTGCTGTTTCTCGACGAGCCGACCATCGGCCTCGACGTGACCTCGCAGCAAAAGGTGCGCGACTTCCTGCGCGAATATAACCGTGAGCACCGCATCACCACGATGCTCACCAGCCACTACATGGGCGACATCGAGGCGCTGTGCGAGCGGGTGATCATCATCGACCATGGGAAGATTTTCTTCGATGGTCCGCTCGCGCGCATCGTGGAAAAATACGCCGCGCACAAGCACGTGGGCCTGACCTTCGGCAACAACGGCGCCCGCGATCTCACGCCGTTTGGCGAAGTCATCGAAAGTACCCCGCACTCCGCCAAGCTAAAGGTCGAGCGCAAGCGCGTCTCGGAGATCTGCCGTGAGCTGCTTACGCGTTTCGATGTCACCGATTTCTCCGTGCAGGAGCCGCCGATTGAGGATGTGATCCGGCTGCTCTTCGGCGATCGCGAGCAGTAGACCGCGCGACGAGCGCTTGCCTCCTTTTGCCGGCGTTCATTACGAACGCGTCCATGCAACACGTCCTGATCATTCACGAAGTCGAAGACTATGGGGCCTGGAAGAAAGTCTTCGATGCCGCGGCCTCCATTCGGCGTGAGGCCGGCGAGCGATCCTACCAAGTGCTGAAGTATCAGAATGACGCCAACAAGATTGTCCACTTCTCCGCCTGGACCTCGTGCGACGATGCTCGCCGCTTTTTCGAATCGCCGAAGCTGGTGCAGATTCGCCGCGAAGCTGGTGTGAAAACCCCGGAGTTCATCTATTTGGACCAACTCGAAGCGGGGACGCTGTAGGGCGGGGAGCAGCGTATCACACAGATGGGTGCGTGTATCGCTTGTCTACGCCGTCGTAGACCAATGATACCACACGAGCGTGGCGCCCGCGCGGAGGACGAACGCCAGATCTTCCCAATTGTTCGAGAGAACGATCGCTTCCCATTCCGTCTGGAGTGGGAGGTTCACCCCAGTTCGCTGTTGGATGATGGCGGCCAGGTCTTCCCATCGCCAGGGGATCGAATTCTCGGGAATCGGGATGACCGGCGGCGAAGCCGCTCCACACTCTTTCAGAAAAAGCGAAAGCGTCTGATGTTGCCTGGTCGAGGAAATGGCGATCTCCAGAAACTCCTCCGTGCAGGGCGACTCAAATTCGTAGGGATCGAAAGAAAAACGGCGCATGATTCGTCTCGCCTGTCGCGGGGATAGTTCTGGGGAGTGGTGCGGCCGGCGGGGGTCGAACCCACAACCTTCGGCTTCGGAGACCAACGCTCTATCCAGTTGAGCTACGGCCGCACAAAGAGGTGGTGTATGTTGCGCGTCGCGGGCCAAGTGTCGAGGGAAAGTTTCGGAAGGCCGCCACAATCCGGCCTGTTTCCGCACTGCATTTGGCCTCCGCCGCTTGCGCCGAAGGCTTTTGGACTGCGGCGATTCTTCGCCGCTTTCGGTTTGAGTCCGGTTTTAGTGGTGGCACGTCTATGGAGTCTCGAACCCAAAGCGGCGAAGCATCGCCGCACTCCAAAGGCGCTCCGCGCTCCACGGCCTCGGCGTTTAGGTTCAAAGTTGCCTCTCGTCGGGGGATGTAGCATCTCGCCGCCATGCGCCTCCTGCTCTCCCTTTCTGTCGCCGTCGTTTGTGCCGTCCAGGCCGATGATTTCCCGAAGCCTTTCAATACCGGCAACGACGTCGGCAAAAAGCCGATGCCCGCGAGCGAGGCGGTGAAGCTTATCGAAATGCCGGCGGGCTTTAAGGCCACGGTCTTCGCCGACGAGCCGGACGTGCAAAATCCGATTGCCTGCACGTGGGATTCGCGCGGGCGGCTGTGGGTCGCGGAGAATTACACCTACGCGGACAAGACGACCAATTTCGACAAGACGCTCCGCGATCGCATTTTGATTTTCGAGGACACGGATGGCGACGGCGTGGCCGATAAACGCACCGTCTTTTGCGATAACCTCCAAAACCTCACCAGCATTGAGCTCGGCTATGGCGGCCTGTATGCCACCACGGCGCCGCGACTCGTCTTCATCCCCATCAAACCCGGCGAGGATAAACCCGCCGGCGAGCCCGAGACGCTGCTCGATGGCTTCGATGCCTGGGGCGTCCGCCACAACATCGTGAACGGCCTCAAGTGGGGCCCGGATGGCTGGCTCTATGGCCGCCACGGCATCCAGGCCACCAGCAAGGTGGGCGCGCCGGGCACGCCCGATGCCGAGCGCACGAAGATTAATTGCTGCATCTGGCGCTATCATCCCATCCGCAAAACCTTCGAGGTGGTGATGTGGGGCGGCACCAATTCCTGGGGGCACGATTGGAATGCCGAGGGCGATGGCTTCTGCATCAATACCGTCATCGGCCAGCTCTACCAAATCATCCCCGGCGCGCACTACGAGCGCATGTATGGCCAGGACCTGAACCCCTACATCTACCAACTCCTGCCGCAAACCGCAGACCACTATCACTTCGACACGAGCAAAGGCTGGACGAACTCCCGCGACGGCAAGGCCAACGATCTCGGCGGCGGCCACGCGCACAGCGGCTGCATGATTTACCAGGGCGACAATTGGCCCGAGCAATACCGCGGAAAACTCTTTACGCTGAATCTCCATGGCCGTCGCATCAACTGCGAGCGGCTGGAAAGGCAGGGGAGTGGCTATGTTGGGAAACACGAGCCCGATCTGATCAAATTCGGCGACCCTTGGTTCCGCGGGGTGGAGCTCACCTGCGGCCCGGATGGCGGCGTCTACGTGCTCGATTGGAGCGACGACGGCGAGTGCCACGAGAGCGACGGCGTGCACCGTGAGAGCGGCCGCATTTACAAGATCACCTACGGCACGCCGAAGAAAGCGGACCTGGGGCCGGAGGGCGATCTGGCGAAGCTGAACCTCACCGAACTCGGGGTGCGGATTTGGATCGGCGACGAGTGGTCTCGGCGCCAGGCCGCCACGATCCTGGCTGACCGCATCGCCAAAACGCCGATTTCCAAAGAGCAACAAGAGAAGCTGGATCACGAGATGTTGGATGCCGTGAAGCGTCTTCACCCGGACAAGAAGGTCCTGTCTGACGTGACGGAAACGCTTCGGTTCGTGCGGCTGAGCCGTATTCTCTCGGGCGATCCGCTGCCAGTCCCGCTCACTCCCGGACTGACGCAGGCCGGTCTTGATTTGGCTCAGAGTTCATCGGAGAGGGGGGCGTGGACGCGGCTCTCTATTTGCGCGGATCTCCACCTGCAGCGGCGTTCCCTTTCCGAGTGCCTCCCGTATGTTGGCCCGCTTTTGTCCCACGAGACGGACAACGACGACCGTGTGTTGCCGCTTCTCCTCTGGTCGACTTTCGAGCGGCTGGTCGGTGCGGATGACGAGGCTATCTCCGGCCCCGCATGCGCGGCCGTGTATGGTGGAAAGATCAAAATCGTTTTGCAAAACGCCGCGCGGCGCTACGCCAGTTCCCGAGCAAAGTTGGAGCCTCGTCTCGTGCAGTTGCTCCAACTCGCCACGAACCAATTCGATGAAGCTAAAGCCGGCAGCGTCCTGAAAGGCATGAGCGAAGGCCTGCGCGGCCAAGCCAGGGCGCCCAAGCCTGCCGGTTGGGATGAGTTTGCGGCGAAGGCGGGAGAAACGCTGGCGCTCGCCAGCCAGGTTCGCCCGCTCGCCGTGCTCTTCGGCAGCGGCCGCGCGCTGGAGGAAATCCGCCAAACGGCGCTCGATGGGAAAACCGATATCGCCACGCGTCTGCAAGCGCTCGAGTCCCTCGTCGCGGCGAATCCTCCGGACCTCCGCGCCACGCTCGACACGCTGCTTAAGGACAGCGAGCTCCTGCCGAGCGTCCTTGCCGCTCTGGCCAAGTTCGACGATGCGGCTGCGGTGGTTGTTTCGAACTACGGACGCGTCCGCGCCGACGGAAAACCCGGTGTCATGGCCGCGCTCTGCTCTCGCCCCGCCTTTGCCAAGGCGCTGCTCGACGCCGTGGCCGCCGGCAAAATCCCGCGCGCCGATCTCACGCCTTACCACGCCCGCCAAATCGCCGGGCTCAAGGATACCGCCGTTTCCCAGCGCCTCGCCGAAGTCTGGGGCAGCGTGGCCACCACCTCGGACCAAAAGAAAACCCGGATGGCGGAGCTGAAGCGCGAACTCTCGCCGGTATTGAAGGATGCCGACCTCACCGCCGGCCGCTCCGTCTTCACCCAGACCTGCGCTGCCTGCCACACGCTTTACGACCTCGGCCAGCAGGGCGCCAACCTCGGCCCCAATCTCACCGGCTCCGGGCGCGAGAACCTCGACTATCTCCTGGAAAACATTGTCGACCCCAGCGCCGTGGTTCCCGCCGACTACAAACTCAGCGCGCTCACGCTGAAAGATGGGCGAGTCTTCAGCGGTTTCATCGCGTCGCAAAACGATCAAACGCTGACGCTGCGCACCATGACCGGCACTGAAAATCTGCCCCGCGGCGAGGTGACCAAGGCCGAAGCCAGCTCGCAAAGCCTCATGCCCGAGGGGCTCCTCGACGCCCTGACTCCCCAGCAACGGCGCGACCTCTTCGGCTTTTTGATGAAGAAGTAGGAGCGCGTTTCGCGGCTGCTCTCTTGGTGGCGTGACGCTCTGCGTCGCGCCTAATCTTGCCTGAATCAGGCGCGACGCAGAGCGTCACGCCACCAAGGGGCGAGCCACCGGGAATAATTCGCAGTTGCCAAAACACCCCGTCCAACTCCCTTTTCCCGTATGCCAATCCGCTTTTACGATAAAGACGACATCGCCATTCCCACCCGCGCCGAGGTGCGCCAGGAAAATACCTGGGACCTCACGCCCCTCTATCGGGAGCCCGCCGGATGGGCCGCGGACTTTGCGGCGCTGCAGGAAGCGTATCCGAAGATCGCCGAGTTTCGCGGGAAGGTGGGCGCGTCGGCGGAGTCACTGCGCGATGCCCTGGAATGCGACAAACGCATCAGCCGGCTCATCGAAAAGCTTTACCACTATTCCTCGCTGCGCTCGGCGGAGGATAGCTCCGATTCTGCTAATCTGGCTCGCGAGGCGCAGCTGCAAAACCTGCTGACCAAGATCGGCGAGGCCGCCGCCTTCCTTTCGCCGGAGATCCAGGCGATCGACGACGAAACGTGGACCAAGTATCTGGCCACGCCCGCCCTGGCCGAATGGCGGCTGCGGCTGGAAAAGGTCCGTCGGCTCAAGGCGCACACCCTCAGCGAAGCGGAGGAGCGGCTCCTCGCGCTCGGGCACAGCGCCATCAGCGGGCATGACGAAACTTTCTCGCAGCTCACGAACGTCGACATGAAGTTTGGCTCGCTCAAAGATGAGAAAGGCGTGGAGCGTCCGCTCACGCAGAGCAGCTATTCCTCGTTTTTGCAAAAGCGCGACCCGGAGATCCGCCGCGCAGCGTTCAAGCAGTTTTACGCGGAGTTCGATGACCACAAGTACACCATCGCTTCCACGCTGGCGAACTCGGTGAAGGCCGACGTCTTCCGCGCGCGTGCGCGCAATTACCCGAGCGCCCGCGAGGCGGCGCTCTTCGCGGACGATGTGCCGGTGAGCGTCTACGACAACCTCATCGGCAGCGTGCGGGCGAATCTCGCGCCGCTCTTCCGCTACTATGCGCTGCGCAAGCAGGTGCTCGGGCTGAAGGAGATTCACCATTACGACACCTACGTTCCCATCGTTCCTAATTTTGAGAAACACACGTCGTTTGATGAGGCGATCGAGCTCTGCCTCGGCGCCTTCCACCCGCTCGGCGGCGAGTATGTGAGCGTGCTGGCGCAGGGGCTGAAAGAGCAGCGCTGGTGCGACCGGTATGAGAACAAGGGCAAGCGGAGCGGCGCCTTCAGCAGCGGCAGCTACGGCGCGCCGCCGTACATCCTCATGAATTTCAAGGACGACGTCTTTTCCGATGTCTTCACCCTGGCGCACGAGGCGGGGCACTCCATGCACACGTGGCACTCCAACGGCACGCAGCGCTGGCAGGATGCGGATTACCCCATCTTCCTCGCGGAGGTGGCGAGCACCTTCAACGAAGAGCTGCTCACGCACCATCTGCTGGAGCACACCAGTGACCCGAAGATGCGCGCCTATCTCATCAATCGGCAGCTCGATGACATCCGCGGGACGGTCTACCGCCAGACGATGTTTGCCGAGTTCGAGCGCGATATCCACGCCATGGAAGAAGCGGGCGAACCCGTGACGCTGGATTCCATCCGGCAGACCTACCGCCGGCTGCTCGATGCCTACTTTGGCCCGGATTTCGTTATCGACTCGGAACTGGAACTCGAGTGCCTGCGCATCCCGCATTTCTATTCGGCATTCTATGTGTATAAATATGCCACCGGCATCAGCGCCGCCGTGGCGCTGAGCCAGCAGGTCCTCACTTCGGGCGATCCTGGGCGCTACCTCGGATTCCTCCGCAGCGGCGGCAGCAAATTCCCGATTCCGACGCTGAAAGAAGCGGGCGTGGATATGTCGTCGCCGGCACCCGTGGAAGCCACGTTGCAGCTCTTTGCCCGCCGCGTGGAAGAACTGGAGGCGTTGCTAAAAGCGTGAGCCCGTTGCTGCCAGCAGGACGCGTCGCCGTGAAAATCTGCGGCCTCACGAACCAGGAGGATGCGCGCGCCGCGCTCGAAACCGGCGCGGACCTGCTCGGGTTCAATACGTGGTCGGGCAGCAAGCGCTACCTCGATCTCGAGGCCCATGCTTCATGGCTCCAGGCGCTACCGCCCCGGCGCGTGGCGCTGCTGGTGAACGCCACCCTCGACGAAGCCCGGCGCATCGCCGCGCTCCCGTATGTGGACGCGCTGCAGCTCCACGGCGATGAAGACGCGGCCTATTGCTCGGCGGTCGCCGGGTTGGGTAAGCCCATCATCAAGGCCCTGCGGGTGAGCACCCCGGCGGATTTTGCGACCGCCGGCACCTTCTCCACGCCGCACGTGCTGCTGGATGCGCAGGTGACCGGCGCCTATGGCGGCACGGGCGTCCAGGTGAATGCGGACCTCGTCCGGCAGTTCACGGCGAGTCACCCGAATCTCGCGCTTTGGCTGGCCGGCGGACTGCGGCCGGACAACGTGGCCAAGGCCGTCCGGGCGACGCGCCCGCGGGTGGTGGATGTCTCCAGCGGAGTGGAAAGCCGGCCCGGAGTGAAAGATTTTGCGAAGCTCCAGGCCTTTAGCCGGGCCGCCCGGGAAGCCTGAATTTATCAGCATTTGAGCCCGGAAAACGACAGGCTCTACAGAGGTACTTCGCAAAAATGTGAGGGGAGCCAAAAGCTTGGCCCGTATCATGCTTGAGAGGCTGTCACGCATGAAACTCTCTGCCCTAACCCTCGCGAAAATCAATCGGACTCTGAGCGCGCTGGTCATTTCAGCCGGTGCGGTCATCGCGCAGACGCCCACCACTCCGGGCACTGCTCCGGCTCCGGTCGCTCCGCCCACGGCGCCTGCCACCGCGCCCGCAGTGCCGGCCGCCATTGAGCCGCCCACGGTTCCCGCGCTGCCCGCGGATCCGTCGAAGGCTGCCGCCCCCATTCCCGGGGTGCCCGGCGCCCCGACCGCTCCCGGAACTCCCGGCGTGATTGAGCCTCCGGGCGCGCCCGGCACGGTGCCCGCCGCCGGTGCGGCCGCGGTGCCGACCATCCCGTCCGCGGGCGGAAACGTGATCGAATTTCAAGGCGACGACGTGAGCCTCGCGCTTCGCACGCTCGCCCGCCAGGCCAGCATGAACGTGGTGGTGAGCGCGCAAGTCACCGGCCCCATCACGCTGCGCATGGAGAATAAGACGCCGCGCGAAGTCATCGAGGTCATCTGCAACATGAATGGCCTGGTGATGGACCAGCTCAACGACGTCTACTACATCAAGACGACGGCGGAGAAACAGAAGGAGCCGGCGCTGAGCTTCCAATACACTTTCAGCTACGCGAATGCGGAAACGGTGGCGCCGCTGCTCAAGACGCAGCTCGCCAGCAAGCTGGAGCCGCAATTCGACAAGCGCACCAACACCGTCTTCTACCAGGAGACCAAGTCCAACGCGACCAACGTGGAGAAGTTCCTCGTGACGATTGATCGCCCGACGCAGCAGGTGATGATCGAGGCGCGCCTCGTGGAAGTGAACGCGAACCCGAAGCAGAGCTACGGCATCAACTGGGCTGGTGTCGTGGGTGGCTCGGCCAACCCGCAAACGATTCGCTACGGCTCCAGCTCGCCGGGAACGTTCAAGGTCGATTCCACCACCGGCGCCATCGTGCCTGACAAATTGCCCGGCGTCATCCAGGATACGACCACGGGTCGTTTCTCCCTCGCGGACTTCCTGCGGGACGGTTCCCGCGGCAAGGGATTCTTCGATGCCGTCAGCGGCCAGTTTGCGATTCTGAATCTGCCGCAATTGAGCGCGACGCTGCGCCTGCTGAATGAAGACACGGACGCCGAGTTCCTCGCGAACCCGCGCATCGTGGCGGCGAACAATCAAAAGGCCGTGATTAAAATCACCCGCGCCCAGCCCGTGCCGCAGTTGAACTTCAACGAGCAGACGGCGCAGGCGGTGTTCAGCGGATTCCAGGACAAGGAATTCGGTAACTCGCTCACGGTCACCCCGAGCATCAATAAGGATAACTTCGTGACCCTCTCGGTGCAGCCGGAAATCAGCAACAAAGTCGGCGACGCGACCTTCACGTTCAGCGGCGCGACGGTGTTCAGCCCGATTATCGACAAGCGCACGTTCGACTCGAACGTCCTTATCAAGAGCGGCGACACGCTGGCCATCGGCGGCTTGCTGCAGGATGAAGTCACCAAGAGCCGCACGAAGGTGCCAGTGCTCGGCGACATCCCGCTCTTCGGCTACGCCTTCCAGGAACGCGTCAATCAGCGCACGAAGCGGAACCTGCTCGTGTTCGTCACGCCGACGATTGTGAAGTCCGGCTACGGCACGGGCCTCGAAGGCCAGGTGAGCGGCCTCACGCATAACGGCGAGGAATACGCCGACCCGAATGGCTGGCGCAACAACGCCAAGGGCGCCGTCCGGCTTGTGCCCACCTCGAACCGTCCGATTGCGGCAGACATCCCGAAGCCCGGCATCCCGCCGGTGCCGAAGGTGGTCGGCAGCAAGGCGCGCTACAAGGTGAGCACCACCGACCGCGAATAGTTTTAAAGAATGCGACATCCAATGGGGCATCGGCCGAAGGGCCGATGCCCCATTGCGTTTCGGAGGTAAATCATGGATGGGTGTCGGCTGCGACCCACGGGGAAAAAGTAAATACGAGGCTTGGCATTCGCGGCAAAGCGCCTAGTTTCCCGCGCCCTATGTCCACCTACAAAATTGCAGTATTGCCGGGAGACGGCATCGGTCCGGAAGTGATGGCGGAAGCGCGCCGCGTCCTTGCCGTCGTGGAGAAGAAGTTTTCCCTCACGTTTGCATTGAATGAAGCGCGCGTGGGCGGCGCGGCCATCGATGCCGATGGCGAAGCCCTGCCGGCGGCAACACTGAAGCTGTGCGAGGAGAGCGATGCCATCCTGTTTGGCAGCGTGGGCGGCCCCAAGTGGGAGTCGCTGCCGCCGGCAAAGCAGCCGGAGCGCGGCGCACTCCTGCCTTTGAGAAAACATTTTGGGCTTTTCGCAAATTTGCGTCCGGGCCTGTGCTACCCGCAGCTGGCGCATGCCTCGCCCGTGCGGGCGGACCTCGTGGCGGGCGGTTTTGACATGCTCTGCATCCGCGAGCTCACGGGCGGTCTCTATTTTGGGAAGAAAGAGCTGCGGGAGGATGTGGAGGATCCGTATGCCATCGATGAAATGCTGTACCGGAAGAGCGAGATCGAGCGCATCGCCCATGTGGCCTTTCGCGCCGCGCAGGGCCGGCGGAAGAAAGTGATGTCCATCGACAAGGCGAACGTGCTGAACAACGGTGTGCTCTGGCGCAAGACAGTGACGGCCGTGGCGGCGCAGTACTCAGACGTGAAGCTCGACCACATGTACGTGGACAATGCAGCGATGCAGCTGGTGCGGCAGCCGCGCGAGTTCGACGTGATTCTCGCGGAGAACATGTTTGGCGACATCCTCAGCGACGAGATGGCGGCCATCACGGGGAGCATCGGCATGCTGCCGAGTGCGAGCCTCGGGAAGAGCAAGCCGGGCGGGCTCTATTTCGGCCTGTTCGAGCCCGGTGGCGGCTCGGCGCCGGACATCGCGGGCAAGGGCATCGCGAATCCGATCGCGCAGGTGCTGAGCGCGGCGATGATGCTGCGCTTTGCGTTTGGGCGCGAGGATGCGGCGGCGGCGATTGAGCAGGCCGTGCATCGGGTGATTCAGAAAGGCCTGCGCACGGGCGATATCTATAGCGAAGGCACGACGCGCGTGGGAACGAGCGAGATGGGTGCGGCGATTGTCGCGGAGCTGTAAGGAACTGAAGGCTTGATTGGATGAATGTAGCTGCAGCCGGAAGGCTGCAGAGAAAACGCGGCTTTTGTCGGCACGGGTGTTCTTCGGAATTCGCTCCGCTGGCCGGCTTCGTCTGCGACCTTCCGGTCGCAGCTACAGGGTGGGGTATTTATATATAGTCACCCTTCCCAATCGATCCAGCGAACGAGCGGGGCGAGGACGGCCTGGCCGTCTTGGTGCCACGTGAGCGCAGGGTGCTGCATGGCGCCGATGCGGCACACGCGGGTGGCGCCGAACTGGGCGGCCGTGTGGACATGGGCCTCCTCGAGGGGCCAGACGGCGCAGGTGCTCAGATGCTCGCGGATGGGAGCGAAGGCCTCGGCGGGATGGTGGGGGAGAGGCTTCACGTAGATCACGCGGTTCAGCGGCGTGCTGGGGAAGCCCGGCGTGTGGTCGGCGATCACGGTCCAGGAGGTGCCGCTGCTGCTGGCGTGGAGTGTAATGGGCTCGCCGTTGGCTGCGCGGAAGCCCACGTCCTCGCGGAGGGCGCGGATACTATTCGCTTCGCTCACGATCAGCGCGGCGCGTGGCGTGTGGCCCTCGTAGCGGTCCATCGCGGCGGCGAGACGAACAGCGTATTCTGACACCGTGCAACCGGCGCTTTCGTGGAGATAGAAAACATGGGGCGAGAGGCAGCCTTGCTGGTCGAAGAGAGAGACATCTTCCGCCGCGCCGGGGATGCTGGTGAAATCGGGATCGCGGAAGATGATCCCGAGACTGAGGCGGTGTCCGTGGGGAACAAAAATTTGGCCAGGGCGAACGAGAGAGCGGAAATGGGCGATGGTTTCATCGCTGCCGAAAACGAGGAGGGCATCGGCGCGGTCCAGCCATTCGTCGGGGAGAACGGTATTCGTCTCGACGCAGGCGCGCAGTGCAGGCGGGAGGTTCGCGAGGAAGGCCTCGACCTCGGGGAGGCCGGCGGAGGGGACTTTGCAGAGATTGTGGGAGCCGAGGAGCAGACCGCGAAGGAGTGTCTGCAGCGCGGCGGCGGGGGTGTTGCCGCTGAGGATGTGCAAGATCGTCGCGGGCGCGAGGGCGCGCGTGCGGTGAGCGCCGTGCGGAACGAAGCGATCGAGGATGTCGGCGTGGCCGAGTTCAGCGCGGATCAGATCGAGGAGGGAGTCGGCGGTGATGGGGCCGAGGAACGCAAAGTCGGATGCGGCTTTGGCGAGAGCAGCGGCGCGCTCGGCGGTGCTGAGGGTGGGGGCGGCGGATCCGGAGGAATGCCGTGGTGCGTTTCCGGCGCCGCCTTCGGGGCGCACATCGTCGGGCGCTTGATTCCGGGGGCTAAAGCCCCCGGCTAGTGGCCGGCGCCCCTTCAGGCCGCTTTCGAGAGGCGGGGGAAATTCGGGCGGTGGCTGAGCAACGGGTGCCGCGCTGCGGCGCATCGCTTCATCGGCCATGCGCGAGCAGCCGCGGGGTAGGGCGGTGGGATTGCGGCCGAGCAGCTCGAAGCCGGTTTCGCGGCGGATGGCGAGGTCGGCGGTTTGCAGGGCGAGCGTGCTTCCGAGATTGGCGAGATCGAAAAGGCGAAGGATGCCAGTATCGCCGATCGCGACTTCAGCGCCGGTCTCGGGCGAGACGACGAAGGCGCGGAGCCACGGGCCGGCGGTGTGCGGACGGCCGAGGCCGTGGGTGTAGAATTGAGAGCTGAGCTCGCACATCCCGTACTCGTTCCAAACGTCGTCCGGTGCGTGGGCGAGGCGATCCTGAAACATCGCGTAGAGATCGGCTTTGGGGATGTCGCGGCCGCTGCCTTTGAATCCGCCGGTTTCCAAGGCAAAGCTGCCGGGCGCGAGGGGGAAACGCGGAATGGGCAACCACTCGAAAAAGTTGAGAAAGGCGAGGGCGGTGCCGAGGAGGGCGACGGGCTCATTCGCATGTTCGCCGGTGAACCATCGTTCGAGCACGGCGGTGTCGAGCCGGCCATCGGGCTGGCAGCACCACACGGGCGGGCGTGGTGAGCGGTCCGCGAGAAACTGAAACATGCGCGCGAGGGAGGAGTGCGGGGCGTCGGCGGACTTCGGCGCGAAGATGAGCGGGCGAATATTGGGAAGGGCGAGCTGGTTCCAGCCGGCGAGGACGGAGCCTTGGTAGAGATCCGTGTTGAGAAAGTGGTGTTCGCCGCGGGTTTCGCCGGTGGTGCCGCTCGTGCGGAAGATGGTCTTCGTGACGTCGGACGGAAAGCAGGCGAGGCGGTAGCGCTTAAACATCGCCTGCGGCACCGCTGGAATTTCGCGCCAGGACACGGGCGGGGGTTGCGTGGCGCACCAACGGGCATATGGCACGTTGTGCTCGCGTTGGAAGGCATGGATTTCGAGTGCGAGGGCGTTGAACTCAGGCTCAGTGAGGGTGGGGCGGAGAGCAGCCTGGACACGGGCTTCCAGCTCGGCATAGCGCGCGGCGCCGGGCCAGAAGAGCGGTGATGAGCTGTGCGAAGCGGTGTCCACGATGGGATTATTCGCCGATAATCTTTACGAGCACCCGCTTTTTGCGGAGGCCATCGAATTCGCCGTAGAAGATTTGCTCCCAGGGGCCGAAGTCGAGGCGTCCGGCGGTGACGGCCACGACGACCTCGCGGCCCATGATCGTGCGCTTGAGATGGGCATCGGCGTTGTCTTCGCCGGTGTCGTTGTGGCGGTACTGGTCGTGCGGCTTTTCCGGGGCGAGGCGTTCGAGCCATTTTTCAAAATCCACGTGGAGCCCGCGTTCGTCGTCATTGATGAAGACGCTCGCGGAGATATGCATCGCATTCACGAGGCAGAGGCCCTCGGCGATGCCGCTCTCGCGCAGGGCGGCCTCCACCTGCGGCGTGATGTTGAGGCAAGCACGGCGGGATTTGAGTTCGAACCAGAGTTCTTTGCGGAAGGATTTCATAGTGAGGCTGGGAGTGATTTGGAATGGCTGAGCCCTTTTTGAGATCATTCCTGCGACCTTCCGGTCGCGGCTACAAGTCGAGCGAAATAATTTCACCGACAGCGGGGCGGGTGCTGGCTGTCCCGCGACTGGGCCGGAGCGTCGAACTCACTCGTGCTCGTACTTGATCAACCACGGATCCTTGGTCGTCTTTTGGAACGTCTCCAGTTGAGTGGAGAGGCGGTCGAAGATCTCTTTGTAGGCGGGGTCGGTGGCGAGATTCTTGAGTTCGGCGGGATCTTTTTCGAGATCGTAGAGCTCGTATTTGGGGCGGTGAAGGTAAGCTTCGACGGAGCGCTGGCCATAGACAGTGGCGCCGGATTTGAGCGTGGCCTGCCAGGTGGCGCCTTCAAAGAGATCGCTGGCGAAGGGGAAGGAGAGCTCGTGCGCGAGATTGAGCGAGAGCTTGTAGCGGTCGGTGCGGATGACGCGGACGGGGTAATACATCGTCACCTCGTGGAAGGTGTGCGAGGCGAAGATGGGGCCGCGGTCGGCGGGCTTTTCTTCATCCCACACGCCGGAGAAGGAGCGGCCTTGGAAATGGTACGGGACGGCTTTGCCCTTGAGCCCTTTGGCACCGCCTTCGCCGGCGGACATAATGGGCGGAGCGGTGACGGGCGGTTTTACGTCGCACCAATCGAGAATGGTCGGGGTGAGGTCGACCCACGAGACCATGGCGTCGCAGGTGGTGCCGGGGCGTTTCATGCCAGGGGCGCGAATGATGAGCGGGAGATTGAGGCCGGGCTCGTAAGTCGTGGTCTTCGCGCCGGGCCACGGCGGGCCGTTATCGCTGGTGAAAAAGATGATGGTGTCGTCGGTGTGGCCGGTTTCCTTGAGGAGCTCGAGGAGATGGCCGAGACCGGTGTCGACGCGAGCGATGGACTGGTAGTAGTTCGCGAGCTCGGCGCGGCAGGACGGGGTGTCCGGCAGCCAAGGCGGGACCGGCACTTCCTTCGGGTCGAAGACCTGCTCTTTTACGCCGGGGTAGGCGGGGCCGTTGCCGAATTTGTCGGCTTTGAGCGGGTGGTTTTGGTCGATGCCGCTGCGATGCGGATCGGCGGTGCAGAAGTAGAGGAAAAACGGCTTGTCGTCCTTGGAAGCGAGGAAGTCCCGGCAGTTGTCGGCCATTACCACGGGGCTGCGAGCGTTACCGGGGAAGGCGAAGTCGAAGTGGAATACTTCCTCCGGGGCGACGTGGTATTTGCCGATGCGCGCGGTGCGATAGCCGCCCTGGGCGAGGAGCACGGGCAGCGAGAGCACGCCGGCGTGCGCCTGGAAATGGTGGTCGCTGTGCTGCAAACCATACATGCCGTTGGCGTGATTTTGGAGTCCGCTGAGGATCACCGAGCGGCTGGGCGAGCAACTGGCCGTGGTGCAAAAAGCGCGGGTGAAGCGGACGCCATCTTTGGCGAGAGCGTCCACATTGGGGGTGCGGGCGACTTTATCGCCATAACAGCCGAGTTGGAACCCGAGGTCATCGCACACGAAGAGGATGACGTTGCGCTTTTCGGCGGCTTGGGCACCGGAGGCGGCCAAGGCGCCGAGGAGGGCGAGCAGGAAGAGGAGCGGGCGCATGATGGGTAATAGCGTGGCAGGACCGGGATGGGACGGGGAAGGGAAAAGGCCGGAGCAGAATTGCTGATTGCTGATTTTGTGGGCGCGGTGAGGTGAAGGCGAGGGACGCGACCTATAGGACCTCCAAGTCTCATGGGTCTCATTCCTCGGAGCCGCCGGAAAAATGGCGACGCCTCTAGTCTCGCTCAGCGAGCGCTTGGGCGACGGTCTCGAGCAGGGTGCGGTCGGCGTCGCTGAAGGCGGCGGGTTGGTCGCTATCGATGTCGATTTCGCCGAGCACGGTCGGGCCGCGCATGATGGGGACGACGATTTCCGATTTCGTCTCGATGCTGCAGGCGAGGTAGCGGGGATCGCTGTTCACATCGTCGACGATGATCGTTTGCTGCTGGCTGGCGGCGGCACCGCAGATGCCACGATGAAGCGGAATACGAACGTGCGGGGAAGGCTTGCCGAGGTACGGGCCGAGGACCAGTTCATCGCCCTCCAGCCAATAGATGCCGGCCCACGTGTAGTGCGGGAGGCTGGCTTTGAGCTGTCCAATAATCCAGGTGGCGGCGGTGGCGCGGTCGGCGGCTTTCGCGATGGCGGCGACGAGATCGTTGGCAAGCTGGCTTCGGTCGATTGGGCTCATGGGCGCGATCCTTGAATGGTTCGAGCGCGAGAGGGAATCGTCGATTTCCAGTGGCGATGCGGGGAGGTTTCTGTTCCGGCGAATCACCGCGGCGATGGTTCGTCGTGTTTGGTTAAAACGCCAAAGAAGGCTCTTCCTTTGCTGGGATGGCACAGTGGTGAAGGAACACTGGAGTCCGAAGGCGCTTCACGCGCGTCAGCTTCGGACGTTTTCCGTGGGCTCTACCGCAAAGACCAAAAGACGGCGGTGGAGATAAGGGCGGCGACGAGGCCGAGGCCGAGCATAGCGGCGCCGGCGGCGCGCCAGCGGGCGTTGCAAAGATAGACGACGCCCATAATGATGCCGACGGGCCAGAGCAATGGGGTAAGGACAAAAATGGCGGTGAAGAGGGGGGCGTGGACCGAACGCGGGTCATCGGCTGGGAAGGAGGGAGAAGCCGCGTGGGCGGCGTGGGCGACCAATACTGGGAGAGAGGCGGTGCGCTTCATGGTAGATATTGTGAACATGAATCGTGCCGCAGAGGGATCGGGGATGGGGGATTTGAGTGTCGGGACTGTTAGGAGAAAGTATTCAGTGTCCAGTGAGCGAAGCATTTGGCGTTGGTCGGCGATCCCGGAGTTCCGTATCGCCTTCGCGACGGTTACACGGATCCTCTTGAAAGCCTGTAAACAAATGTAGGCGCCGGTCCTGGGAGCGCCGCCCGAGGACGGCGGTGCTCCCAGGATCGGCGCCTACCTTCAAAGATGCGCCTGTGGAGGCCCCCGCCGACCATCCCGCAGTCGCGGGACGGGACTTCGAACGGGATCGCCCGATGCTCGCTTCCTAAATGCGGCGTCGGAAAGTTACCGCGTGGAAAGGATGACCCGGCCGATGATGGCGGAGCGGGGGACGGTGGCGGTTTCGTCCTTGCGGCTGAGCTGGAGGGCGTCGGAGGTGATGGATTCGCAGCGGCCGAGATAGGTGTTTTCGCCGTGACGGTAGGCGACGATGTCGCCGGTGTGGAAATCGGAGGTGAGGCGGTAGACGAAGGCGAGGGTGCCAGAATGGAGCTCGGGGGCGACGGAGTCACCCATGACGCGGTACGGGGTGAGGACGTAAGCACGGGCCGGGACGATGACGGCGGTCGCGATGAGGGCCGTCAGAGCGAGGCGTTTCGCGAAACGAATGAGCGGGTTTTGGCGAGCGGTGGAGGTCATAGTTTGGGGGCGTTAGACAATTGAGGGCGGCGGATGTTCAGTGAGAGGGGGACAGCAATAGGACCTATAGGGCCTATGCGGCCTATAGGTCCTATGCAGCGAATCACAAATCGCCGAAAGACGGTGCCTTATTTCGCCAGCGCCCGCGCTTCCTCCAAAACTTCACGCACCTTCCACGTGAGTCCGTCGGTCTTGGTGATGCTACGGATTTTGGCGTCGGCGAAGCGGGCGCGCAGGAGGCCGGCGAGCTGGCCATTGCCGTAGATGCCTTCATCGTTCAGTTCCACGACAAAGACGTGGTTGAACGCCTCAAAGATCTTTTCGAGGCCGTTAGGCAAGGGGTTGATGTATTTGATGTGCAGGGAGCTGAAAGCTTCGCCGGCGGCGCGGGCCTGCTTGACGGCTTCCTGCAGCGGGCCTTGGGCGCTGCCCCAGCCGACGAGAAGGACGTGGCCTTCGGGGGCGCCATAGACCGTGGGCACCGGGAGTTCGGCCGCGAGCTTTTTGTATTTGTTCCGGCGCTTGGCCATCATCTGCGTGTGCAGCTTGGGCGAGCTGGTGGGGTGGCCGAGTTCGTCGTGCTCGAGGCCGGTGACGATGGGATATTTGCCGCTGCCGATGAACGTGCCGGGCGCGACGTGGCGGGTGACGCCGTCGGCGGCGCTAAGATCATACGGCTTGTGATCCGCCACGGGAGTGAAATCCGGCGCGATGTCCTGCACCACCTGCTGGAGCTTCGGCTCGGGAAAGGCCTCGATGCGCGTGGCGATGCCTTGGTCGCTGAGCAAAATCACCGGGGTCGAGTATTTGCGCGCGATGTTCACGGCCTCGATGGCGGTGTAGAAGCAATCTTCCACGCTGGCGGGCGCGAGGACGACGCGCGGCGAATCGCCGTGGCCGCCGAAGCAGGCGATGTTCAGATCGCTCTGCTCCACGCTGGTGGGCATGCCGGTGGACGGGCCGCCGCGCTGGATATCGATGACCACCAGGGGCATTTCCGCCATGCTGGCCCAGCCGATGGCCTCGGTCTTGAGCGAGATGCCGGGACCGCTGGAGCCGGTGACGGCCACGCGCCCGGCGTAGCTGGCGCCGATCGCCATGGAGACGGCGGCGATTTCGTCCTCCGTCTGCACAAAGGTGCCGCCATACTTCGGCAGCTCGCGGCGGAGGAGTTCCATGATGTCGCTCCACGGCGTGATGGGATAGCCCGCGCCGAAGCGCACGCCGGCGGCGAGAATGCCCCAGGCAAGGGCTTCGTTGCCGCTCATCACGACTTGGTGGTGGCCGACGTTTTCGCCGGGGGCGAATTTGAATTGCTCGAGCAGGCCCTGGATTTGGTGGCCATAGCCGCTGCGGAAGCAGGTGATGGCGGTCTCGGCGACCGTCGGATCTTTTCCGGAAAAGCGCTCGCGGATGAGGCGTTCGAGTTTCTCGGTGTTGAGATCAAAGATCCGCGCGATCAACCCGAGCGAATAAACATTCTTGCCCTTGTCATTCCCCGTGCCGCCGACGGCTTCCACGGTGAGCGAGGAGATGGGCACGCCGACGTGGTGATATTGCGTGAGCTTGTCCTCCACGGGTTTCACGTGGTCGCTATCGTAAAGAACGATGCCGCCTTTTTTGAGCGAGCCGATGTGGGCGGCGTAGCTGTGATCGTAGAAGGCGAGGAGCACGTCCGCTTCGTCGCCGGCGCTGAGCACTTCGCCGCTGCCGATACGCACCTGGAAAATGGAAGGACCGCCGGAGATCGTGGAGGGGATGGTCATGAACGTCATGACTTCCTGTTCGCTGCGGCCGGCGAGCCGGGCGAGGAAACCGCCAATGGCCTGGATGCCGTCTTGGGAATCACCAGCGATACGAATGACGGATTCGGCGATGGTACGGGTGGAGGGGCTGCCCTGAGGAGTAGCCGTGGCGGTGTCGCTCATGTGTTCGGTAGGTAAGGAATAGGCACCGTAGCAGGCAGGCGGGGGAGGGCAAGCGCCGAGGCGCGTAACCCCGGAGGCCGACGGTGCGTCTGGAAAGAGAACCTCACCACCTGCCATGCCTTATACCGGAATTGTGCTCACGTTTGTCGCCCTCGCGGGGGGCTTTTACCTCATTTTGCTCAGCAATTGGCTGACGGCCGCGGGGCTGTTTCCGAAAGCGGTGGCGGGGTTTGAGCAGGTGTATGCGCGGCGGCCGGTGCGGGCGACGCTGGTGGGACTTTTTACGCTCGGACCCTTGCTCGTGCTGCTTTCGCGGGCGGGGCAGATTCCGCACCCGCTCGCGCGGCTGGTGGTGCTGGTATTGAGCGGCGGAATGGTGCTGGCGGCGCTTTTTGGCACGGCGGGACTGGCGCTGCGCGTGGGGAATGGGCTATGCCCGGAGGCCTCGCTGTGGCAGCGGATGGCGCGGGGTGGGTCGATGCTGGGGTTGACGTTTTTGACCCCATTTATCGGGTGGTTTTTTGTGCTGCCGGTTTGTTTGTGCAGTGGGTTTGGGGCGTTTTTGCTAACGAGTCCGTTGAAGGGGGAAGGGACGGCGACGCCCGTGGCGCAGCCGGTGACGACGACAGCGGCTTAGAGAAATAGGATCCAACTCCGCAGCCTCCCGGCTGCGGCTACATGATGAAAGAGAAAGTTTCACGACGGGAATTTTTGCTGACGGCGACGGGGGCCGTGGCGCTGAGCGTGGCGCTGTTTCGCAGTGCGCAGGGGTGGATGGCGAAGGGGCGGCAATATCTCGGGCAGGGGCTGGCGGAGCCGCTTTCGGGGCGGTTGACGCCGCCGGGAGATACGAAAATCGATGCGGTGGCGCAGGCGCTGAATCGATGGACGTTCGGGCCAATGCCGGGGGAATATGCGCGGGTGTCGGCGATGGGCGTGCCGGCGTTTCTGGAGGAACAGCTCGCGCCGGAGCAAATCGAGGATGGGCTGTGCGACCGGGCGCTGGCGCGATTTTCCGAGGCGTGGTGGGAGCCGGTGGGCGAGCACTATGAGGAGGATGACGAGGCGCTGCCGCCCATCCTGCGGCGGGCGATGCTGCTGCGCGCGGTTTACAGCAAGCGGCAGCTCTTTGAGGTGATGTGCGAGTTTTGGAGTGACCACTTCAACATCGACCCAACCAAGGGCGACTGCCGCTATACAAAGATCGATGACGACCGCATGGTGGTTCGGGCGCATGCGCTGGGGAATTTTCGCGAGATGCTGCGGGCGAGCGCGCTCAGCCCGGCGATGCTGTGGTATCTGGATGGACGCGCAAATGCGGTGCGGAAGCCGGGCGACAAGCCGAATGAAAATTACGCGCGCGAGCTGATGGAGTTGCACACGCTGGGCGTGCATGGCGGCTACTCGCAGCAGGATGTGATGGAGGCCGCGCGGTGCCTCACGGGGTGGACGGTCCTGGCGAAGAAGGACGACGGTTTTTCGGGCAAATTGCTCTCGCCGCTGAAGGACCGTGGCAAGGTGCTCTTTCGCGCGGACGCGCATGATGACGGCGCGAAGCGGGTGCTGGGGCGGGAGATCACCGCGGGTGGTGGCGCGGCGGATTTGGAGAAGCTGATCGATATCGTGGTGGCGCACCCGGGGACGGCGCAGCATCTGGCGACGAAGCTGTGCCTGCGGTTCATCAGCGACGAGCCGCCGGCGGCCGCCGTGGACCGCGTGGCGGCGGCCTTCACGGCGAGCCGGTATGACATCAAGGCGACGCTGCGCGCGCTGTTTGCGACACCGGAATTTGCGGCGTCGGCGGGGACGAAGTTTAAGCGGCCGATCCATTTCATCGTCTCGGCGCTGCGGGCGACAAATGCGCAGACGGATGCCGCGCAGCCGCTGCTGAGCTATCTGGAAAAAATGGGGCAGGTGCCGTTCCGGTATCCGACGCCGGATGGGTATCCGCTGGCCGCGGCGCACTGGCATGCGACGCTGCTGTGGCGGTGGAAGTTTGCCGTGGCGCTGGCCCGAAATGAGATTCGGGGAACGAGCATCGACCGGGGGGATTTGCTGGAGAAGCTGGGGGATTACGATGCGCTGGCGGCGACGCTCTTAAATCGCCGGGCGGATGAGATGGAGCGGCAAGCCGGCGCGGATGCGGGGGACCGGTTGGCGCTGTTGCTGGCATCACCAGGGTTTCAGCGATGCTAGGAGGTTCTATGGTTAGAGCAAACGCCAACATCAACCTCCGGCCCGAAGGGCCGACGGATACTAGCCGGGGGCTTCAGCCCCCGGATCCAGAGGTCGCGGAATGCGCCGCGAAGTCGGCGCCGGAAACCGTATCGGAAATTGCTTTTGGCATTCGCTCTTCATTTCAGCAGCTCATGTCGATGGTGGGCTCAAAAGGTGTCCAGGGCCACGGGTGGAAAATCCGTTCCACTTTCTGGCGTGCCTCCTTTTTCTTCAACCAACTGTGATTATGGCGGCGGAACTTTCTCTTTCTAAAAAGGCTGAAGATGGGCGGACGCTGGTCGTCGTGTTTTTGCGTGGGGCGGCGGATGGGCTCACGCTCGTCGCGCCGGTGCAGGATGATAACTACCATCGGTTTCGTCCGCGGCTCGCGGTGAAGGCGGCGGAGGCCGTGCCGCTGGATGGATTTTTTGGGATGCATCCGTTGCTGCATCCGCTGGAGGCAGCGTGGAAAGACGGGGACCTGGCCATCGTGCACGGGGTGGGCGGGGAGAGCGATACGCGGTCGCACTTCGAGGCGCAGGATTTGATGGAGCATGGCGGCGTGGCGGCGGGAGGGTGGCTCGGGCGATTTCTGCGGGTGCGGGGGCCGTCGATGAGTCCGCTGAGCGCCGTGGCGCTGGCGCCGACGTTGCCGGAAAGTTTGTCCGGTGCCCCGGCGGCGGCGGCCTTCCAGACGCTGCGGGAATTTTCCGTCGGGCGGGTGGAAGATGCCTTTCCGCGCGAGCTGCGGCGGCTGTATGAGCGGGAGTCGGGCGGGCTGCGCGAGGCGGCGGCGAACACGTTTGAGGCGATGCGGCGGATCGAGGGGATTCGCGCGGACGCGGCGCCGGAGCATGGCGCGGTGTATCCGGACACGGAGCCGTTTGCGCAGGGGCTGCGGCAGGTGGCGCAGCTCATCAAGGCGGGCGTGGGACTCCAGGCGGCGAGCGTGGACCTCAACGGGTGGGACTCGCACTTCACGCAGGAGACGGTGATGAAGCCGCTGATGCAGCGTCTGGCCGGCGGGTTGGCGGCGTTTCGGCAGGACCTCGGCGCGCGCATGGCGACGACCACGGTGGTGGTGATGACGGAATTTGGCCGGCGCGTGGCGGAAAATTCGGGGTTTGGAACGGATCATGGGCGCGGGAGCGCGATGTTCGTGATGGGCGGCGGTGTGCGCGGGGGACGAGTGTGGGGAGGGGCGATGAGCGAAGGTCCGGGGCGCTGGCCGGGGCTAAAACCGGAGATGCTGGAGGGGCCCGGGGATTTGCCGGTGTGGAATAATTACCGAGAGGTGCTGGCGCCGATGCTGGCCCGACACGGGGTGGATGCCGAGGGGATGCGTGCGGTGTTTCCGGATTACGCGGTGAAGGGCGAGGGGGCGGGGCTGTATTCGTAGGTCGCTCGCGCTTGCGTGGATGGGCACAGCGGGGCAGATGTGGGGGGAATGATTCCGTTGTCTGAGAAATTGCTGAGCGATGCTGGGGGCTGGGCCGCCATGAAGGAGGCGCGTGGGCTGGTGGTGGCGGGGCGGGTGCTGGAGGCCGCCTATGAGCCGCCGCTCCTGGTAGGACGTGTGCGGGGTGGGGAGACGGAGTATCGGTCGGGGCTGCGGATTCTTTCGAAGACGAATATCGAGAACACGTGTACGTGCGTGGAATCGCGGCGGCGCGGGGTGATTTGTGCGCACTCGCTGGCGGTGGGGCTGGCGGTGCTGTCGCCACCGAAACCGGCTCCAGTGCCGGTGCCGGAGAAGAAGGTGGAAGTGGTAAAGGAAGCGGCAGCGTCGCCCTTTTCCGTGGAGGGCGGCGAAAGCTGCACGTTGCATGTGATTTTACCGCCAAACTTCGAGGCGGCCTGGCAGAAAGACTCGGTCATGGTGTGTGTGGAAGCGACGGTGGGTGGCCAGCGGAAGTCACTGGGGGCGCTGGATGCGAAACGGACTTACCAGTGCGACGAAGCCGATGTCCGGTTTGGGCAAAAGTTTTTGGCGTTCACCGCCGGGAAGATGGCGGGGATGGCGACGCTGCGGCGCGGGGAGTTTGGGGAATTGCTGGGGGCGCTGGCGGGGCATCCTCGGGTGACCTTTGGGAAAGCGACTCCGGTGGTGGTCCAGGAAGACGTGGCGCCGCCGGTGCTGGAGGCGGTGCAGGGGCCGAATGGTCTGACGCTGAGGCTGGCCCCGGCGCCGGCAAAAGCGATGCGCATGGTGGCGGGGACTTCGGTGTGGGAGCTGGAAGGGGCGACATTCCGGCCGCTGGTGCGGAATTTACCCGGGGTGTACCTGCGGCTGTTTGAGGCGCCCGTGACGGTGCCGCCGGAAGCGGTGGAACCGTTTCTCGCACGGGAACTGCCGATGCTGGTAGGGCACTTTACGCTATCAGGAGAGGTGTCGGCAGGAGCGGGTGAGGCACCAAGTCTGCCGGAGCCGGAATTTGCGGCGGTCATTGAGGGCTCGCTCAATTTTCTCTCGGCACGGATCGAGGCGATTTATGGGGAACGGCGCGTGACGCTGGATGCGGCGGGCGCGGCGCTGGCGCGGTTTGTCCGGAACAAGGGGGCGGAACAGGCGGCCGTGGAGCGGCTGCGAGCGTACGGGTTTTCGGGTCCGAATGCGAAGGGAGAGCTGGAGCTGAAGGGCGAGGCACGCATCCTGGCTTTTTTTGCGGCGGGGCTGCCGAAGCTGCAGCGGGATTGGAAAGTCATGGTGGGCGAGCGGTTCCAGCACGTAACGCGGGATGTGGAGCGCATCGAGCCGCGGATGGAAGTGCGCGGCTCAGGTGAGCAGTGGTTTGACCTCAGCTACGAGCTGGCGACCCCGGGCGGGGAGCGGTTCAGTGGGTCGGACATCCAGCGGCTGCTGCAAGCGGGGCAGAGCCATGTGAAGCGGAAGAATGGGAAGATCGCGGTCTTTGACGGGGAACTGCTGGATGAGTTCGAGCAGTTGCTGCGGGACAGCGCACCGCGGCAGATGCAACCGGGGCTTTACCGGATGGAGCGTCGGCAGGCCGGGGGGCTGGAGGCGTTTTCGGAAGACAACCATGTGGCCGTGAGGGGCGATGTCCGCTGGCGGCAGTGGGCGGGCGGCGGCCGGGGACTGGAGAAGCTGGCGCCGATTCCGCTGGGAAGCTTGGAGCAGGTGCTCCGGCCTTATCAGAAGCACGGGGTGTATTGGATGCACTTCCTGGCGCAGAATGGGTTTGGCGGGATTTTGGCGGACGAGATGGGGCTGGGGAAGACGGTACAGGCGCTGGGCTTTTTGCGGACGCTGAAGGGGAAGGGGCCGAGTCTCGTGGTGTGTCCGTCGTCACTGGTGTGGAACTGGCGGGTGGAGGCGGAGAAATGGACCCCGGAACTACGGGTGTTGACGCTGACCGGCGGCGGGCGGGCCGGGGATTTTCCGAAGGTGCGAGAGAGCGATTTGGTGATTACGAGCTATCCGCTGCTGCGGCGGGACGTGGACCAGTATGCGGGGATGGAATTCGCGGCTGTGCTGCTGGACGAGGCGCAGCATATCAAAAATCCGGACAGCCAAAATGCGCAGAGCGCGGCGAGCCTCCGGGCGGAGCGGCGGGTGGCGCTGACGGGCACGCCGGTCGAAAACACGGTGCGCGATCTTTGGTCACTGATGCACTTTTTGATGCCCGGGTATTTGGGCACTCGGAAGGATTTTCAAGAGCGGTTTGAGCGACCGATCCAGACCGACGCGGTGGGTCCGGAAGGCGCGCGGCTGAAGCGACGAATACAGCCCTTTTTGCTGCGCCGAACGAAAAAGGATGTGGCGAAGGATTTGCCGGAAAAATTAGAGCAAGTCGCTTTCTGCGAGCTGACTGCGGCGCAGAATGAAATTTACAGAAAACTGGCCTCCTCCGCGCGAACCCAGCTCTCCGAATTGGCGGCGGAAAAGGACCGGGGGAAAGCGCGGATCCTGGCATTGACGGCCCTTTTGCGGCTGCGGCAGGCGGCGTGCGATTTGCGGCTGCTTGGTGGCGAGGAGGAGATGTCGGACGAGGAGGCTTCGGGGAAAATCGAGTTGCTCTCGGAGTTGTTGGAGGAGGCGCGAGATGGTGGGCATCGGGTCTTGGTGTTCAGCCAATTTGTCACCATGCTCGGGCATATCCGGGAACGGTTAAAGGAGGAGAAGGTAGAGTTTTGCTATCTGGACGGCTCGACAAAGGATCGGCAGGCGGAGGTGGCGCGGTTCCAGACGGGCGAGGTGCCGGTGTTTTTGATCAGCCTCAAGGCGGGCGGCACCGGGTTGAATTTGACGGCGGCGGATACAGTCATCCACTTCGATCCGTGGTGGAATCCGGCCGTGGAGGCGCAGGCGACGGACCGCGCGCACCGCATCGGGCAGCGAAAAATCGTGACAAGCTATAAGCTTATCGCGCGCAATACAGTGGAAGAAAAAATACTGAAATTGCAGACGAAGAAAAAGGAAGTGATTGCGGCGGCAATTGAGGATGAGCAACCGCTGATGCAGGGACTGAGTGTGGAGGAGATTGAGGAGCTGCTGCGGTAGGGGGGGCCTGAACGGGATGGTTTGGCCGGGACCGCCGACGTCCTCAGTCGGCTTCTTGTGGCGCGAAGCGCGTGGCTCAATGCCTTGCCATCTCAGCGCGGAGTTTCAAAAGGGCACGCGGAGATGGCAATCCATTCGGCTTGGCGCTTCGCGCTGTAGGAAGCCGACTGAGGACGTCGGCGGTCCCAGCGACGGCGCCTCCGTTCGATGGCGCGCTGGAGATCCTTTTGATCAGCCCGCGACCTTTCGGTCGCAGCTACATGATGGCGCGGCTACGGTGGCGGGATGGGCTTCGTGGCGCGGACGCGGAAGAAGGTGGGCGTGTTGCCGAGCGGGAGGTCGGAGCGGTAGGTGACGGCCTCCAGGCCGTTGCCGAGGTTGGTGGGGGTGCCGACGGGGAGGTCGACGGCGCTCCAGCTGCCGGCGTTGGCGGGGTTGCTATTGGTCTCGATAATGAAGGTGAGGTCGAGAGCTTTGCGGCGGCGGGTGAAGGTGACGGCTCCGTAGTCCGTGCCGCCCACATTCACGACCACCGGTTTCGGCAGGGCGCGAGGGCCGACCACGCGAGGGTCGGTGCCGAAGGCGTATTCGTAGAGGTTGTTGTCGCCATCTGTCTCGGGGTCCGAAGTGGTTGCGACCAGGGCGGAGACGGCTTCCTCGGCGAGGGTGAAGTGGTCGTGCACCCAGCCTTCGTAAGCGGCGGAGAAGTCCCCATTTTCACTCGCACCCGGGCTGCCACCCGCCGTGGCGCTGATCGCCCAGGAGGTCGGTGCATCATAGCCGTCCCAAGCCGGGGAGTTGCTACGCGTGACAAGCGAGTAGCCGCCACCATTCGTTGGCGGATACCATTTCGGGTCGTAGGTGAAATCGAAAATTTCCTCACCCACCGGGTCGAGCAGGCGGAGGCGTTCGCCGCTGTTATCGAGGTTGCCTTCGTATTGCCCGGCGATGTTGAAGCCGGAGCCGTAGCGCAGGGTGAAGGCGGCCTGGAGCGAAACGAGGAGGCACTTGGCACCCGGGGCGAGCGTGTAGCCGGCGGGGAAGGTGAAATCGATGCCCTTATCAAACGTGGCACCGCCGAGGGAAAGCGTCGTGGCGCCCGTGTTGGTGAGCTCGATGAACTCAAAATCGCTCGCCTGGACGCCCGGAAGGGCCGAGGACTCCGCCGCCGTGGGGGCGGTGGGGTCGTAGTTGAGCTCGGTGACGCGGAGACCGGTCTGGGCCGCAGTGGGATTGGCGGGCACGTTGCCAGTGGCGATGATGACATCCTGCGCCTCGGTGGCACCGGGAATGACGAGCCGGATGGCCTCGCCCCGGGCAGAGAGCTGGCCGTCATAGGGCCCCATGACCATGCGGTATTCCCCGGCCTTTGGGCTATTGACGCGGGCGCGGAAGGCGGCGGGATTGCGCGCCATGTGGAGGCGGCCGGCGTGGACGTCGCCGGTGGCGGTGACCGCACTGCCGCTGATAAAGGGCGGTAGAACCGTGCCGCCGCGGAAGGTGTAAGTAACGGCGCCTTTCAGCTGCCAGCCCGACATGTCCACGTAGGCGCCGGAATTGTTGCGGATGATGAAGAACTCACGCTGATTGTTTTGGGTCGCTACTTCCCCGGCGCCGGCGGCGGGATTGGCGTCGATGTATTCGATGACGATGCCCGTGGGTGTGGCGGCCTGCGGGCCAGGGATGAATTGGCCATTAAGGGTAAGGCTGCCGCCGAAGAGTAAGCTGCGGCGGCCGGGGAAAAAGGCAGGGAGGGTATTGCCCAGGCCTTCGGCATTGGGATTGGCCGCAGGGTAAGGTGGGTTGGGATTAGAACTCAGAATGCGCAACGCTTGTTTACGCAGGCCATGGTCGTGCGTGGCGGCATCAGCTCCGGCCGCCGCTTGGGATGCACCGTTGCCATCCACCCAATAGCCCCATTTCTGGAGGTCGAGATCGGCATCGGTAAGATAGGCCGCGCCGGGCGGATCGATGAGGTCGAGATACTGATTAATCCGCTGCTCGAGCGGACCGTTGCTCCCGTTCACGGAGATAAGCTGCTGATCCATCAGGGTCCGCAGGCGGCGGAGGAACATCTGGGCCATTTCCGGAGCAATGGTGCTGCTGGAGGAATTGGTGACGAGATCCATCAACCGATTGCCGGCGGCGTTCCCCAAAAGGAAGCCGCGCTGGCTGTCGAGGTCGTCATTGAAATAGTTTTGGGACGTGGTCCAGGTGTGGCCGAAACTGAGGTCGAGGTCCCAGGGCAGCAGGCTCCATTCGCCGGTGCCGTAGGTGTCGCGATACACGTAGTAATTTTTGTGCCCGGTGTCGTTGTTGATCATCAGCACGCAGGTCGCGAGGAAATTGACCAGCGAGGGAACGTCGACGTTATCGTAGGCATACTGGCGGCGGGCGGTGACGGTCTTCGCCGTGTCCAAGCCGCTCTCCAGGGCGGCGAGGTCGCTGTAATCGGTCTCGGGATAACCGCTCTTTTTTTCCGCACCGCTGGTGGTGGGGCTGGCGAGGGTGTCATAGACTTTGTAGAGCGCGCCCATCGGGTCGAGTCCCGCCCGGTCGATGAAGTCCTCATCGCCATTTTCCACGAGGTCGTAGGTGCCCCAAAAGGCCCCGTTTTGCTGGACGCGAATCGGGTAGGCCCAATGCGAGGCAATGTGGCCGGTACTGGCGAAAAGACTGTAGGCCAGGCAGTGGCGGACTTTGCTTTTATCGGCCCAGTCCGTGATCATGTTCACCGCGCGCTGGTGCTTGCGGTTGCCGTCCCATTCGAAGCGGTTGTCCTCGTTGAAGTTGAAATCGTGACTCTTCTTGGCCACCGAAAAACCCGAGCTGCTCTGGCCGTGGAGGCCGACGAACACGTTGTCGTAAAAGCGAGGCTTGGTGGCATTGGGCGCTTGGAAGAAGAGCGAGCAGCGCGTGCCGCCCTCGGTGCGGGAAGCCGCGGTATCCGAGACGAACCAATGCAGGATGGGCAACTGCGAAGTGGTGATGCCATCGGCACTGACCGTGCCGTAGTACTGCTCGTTATCCGTGGAATCGCGGAAGGGCGGATCCGTGGAGAGCGCGCCGATGGTATCGCGGGCCTCAATGCGCCAGCGGAGCATCTGGTCCACACCCATCGTATTTGTCGGAATCTGACCGGTGAAAATTTTGTCGCCGGCGGTGACGTCGGGGGCGACGCCGTCGTCCTTCATCACCACGGCGATTTCCGAGCCGAAGTTGATCCGATATTTAACCTGCACCGGAGAGTTGGCGTTGAGCGGATTCAGGGTGGTGACTACTTTGGCCGTGATGACCAGATTCGGACTGCCGGCCACGCCCGTGGGACGGGGGATGGCTTCATCTGTGGTCTGGCTGATCCCCGGGCCCACCGAGGTAAGACCAGCGCTATTCGTGCTGCCCGGGGTAGGGGTGATGAGGTACGAGGGGGTGAAGGTGACGTTGGCCAAGTTGCCCTCGAGGAAGGGCAGGCACAGGCAACGGGAGCCATTGGCCGCACCTTGGTTATCCGTATCCTGAGTGCTGCCGTTCGTGTAGTTCAGCATCTGGATGGCGAGCACGTTCGTGCCGTTCACGAGGAAGTTTTGCGCGGAGGGCAGCGTGAGCGTCTCGTAGATATTCGTGGAGCTGCCCGGGCGATCGCCGGTGGCGCTGGAATTCCATGCTGGCGGAGACGGCGCGGCACTGGAGGCGATCTGCGTGCCGTTGAGGTAGCAGATGTAGCCGTCGTCGTACTTCATCGAAAGCCGCAGGGACGTGTAGGACGAAGGGCTGGAAGAGGTGAAGGGGATGCGGATGAGTGCCGTGGAATTGACCTGGTACATCGAGGCCTGCAGGTCGGTGCCAAGCAGGGTGCCGTAAGTCGCGGCGGTATCGTAGCCAAAGCCGCCGGCCCCGGCGGTCCAGGCGCTGTCATTGAACCCGTTTGCATTCCAGTTCGCCGGCATATCGGCGGTGGAGAGCGGCACTTTGGCGCGTCCATTGGCGCCCGCGGGGAGGAGGGTGACGTAGCCGCTCTGGGTGGGGAAACCGTAGGCGATGTCTTGCGTTTGCTGGGGGTAGCCGTTGTAGGCGTGCGAGATGGTGAGGCCATCCGACTTCACGAGGGCCAGGTAGCTGCCGGCGTTCTTCGCGAGTTTGAAATTGGTGTGGAGCTGGCCGGCGTTGAGCTTCCGATTTTTGCTCGAACACCAGATGAGGATCCGTGCGCCGGGCCCCACCAAGACAGACGGAGTAGTCACGGGGAATTGCCATTTGCGGAGATTGCTCGAGTCGTCCGTGAGGTACCAACCATTGAGGCTCACGGTCGTGGCCCCGGAGTTCCAGATTTCCAGCCAGTCCGAGTGGTCGCCATTTTCATCGATGGCGGAGGTGGTCTGGTTATCGGCCAGAAACTCGGAGATATAAACCTGACCGTGGGCGGCATTTGCGCCGAGGATGACGCAAAGGCAGGCGAGCAGGAGGACGGAAAATCGGTGCATCGGGCTGTAAGGGGTGGTGATGAAACGAGGCGTCGGCCCCACAGCCCATCCGCACTGAATCGGGGAGAGGGCAGTGCTGGCAGGTGCGAGACGGGCGACTTGGTGACAAATAAAAGACAAACCAAGCCCGGTTCAATCGATTTCTTGTGAGGGGGGTGTCACTTTTGAGTAGGCAGGGGTGTAAGAGGGATAGATGGGGATGCTCGGATTCCCCGCGAGGGCGCACCTGGAAGGGCGAGATTATAGCCGCACGCGATGCCCTGCGTGTCTGTAGCCGTGGCCAGGAGGCCGCGGATTTCGGCCGCGACATTTCGCAGACCGCTGCGAGGTATCTTCAGAAATATCGTAGCCGCTGTCCGCGGCGTTGCTGCTCGCCGCCGCTCGCACCCTTCGGGCTGCCTGCGGCAGGCTTTCTCGTTCCACTCGAATCCGGCTGCGGCTACAGATGCGCCAAGCAGAGGAGGCGGCTTTAAACCAACCTACGTCTTGGATCCGGTGAGATGGCCTCGGCCCACGGAAACCCCGTCAAACGCCATTACCTCTCGCTCTTCCGGTTTCGGCTTCGGGCCGAAGGTGAAGGCGAGCGTTTTCCAAAGGTCACCGGGCTCCGGGGAGAGGCCGAGCGCGGCGGTGGGCTCGTAGCCGCAGTGGACCATGCAGTTCTCGCAGCGGGCGTCGAGGGCCTTGCCGTCGCGGTAGCCGAGTTTCGCCCAATCGGTCTTTTCCAGCAGCTCGGCGTAGCTGGAGAAATGGGCGTCCGTCATCAGGTAGCACGGGCCTTTCCAGCCGCGGACGTTGCGGGTGGGGATGGCCCAGGCGCTACAGCTGAGCTCGCGCTGGCCGGCGAGGAATTCGAGATAGCCTGGGGTGCCGAGGATGGGGAACTTGCGGCCCCATTCCACAGCCTGCGCAAACTTTTGCCGCGTGGTCTCGCGGGTGAGGAAAAACTCCCCGGGGTCGCGCCCGAGGCGGGCGACCATGTCGCGCTTGGCGGCATCGTAGTCGTAGCCGGGGGAGATGGTGTGCCCATCGACGCCGAGGGTGGCGAGGTAGTGGAAGAGCGCCTCGATCTCGGCGGGATCGGTTTCGCGGTACACGGTGGTGTTCGTCGCGACCTGGTAGCCGAGGATCTTCGCCATGCGGATGGCGGCAATACACTCGCGGAACACGCCCTCGCGCTCAACGATGAGATCGTGGGTGTGCTCGAGACCGTCGAGGTGGACGTTCCAATAAAAGAAGCGGCTGGGGGCCATCGTCGCGGCGGGCGCAATGGAGCCGTTTTTCTTCGCGGAGCCGTTCGTGCCAGATTTGGGATGGAGGAGCTCGGCGGCCTGCGTCTCGGTGAGGAGTTCCTCCTGCACGAGCTGGCGGATTTTCGCCTCCGCGAGTTCCGGCTGGCGATGATGAAGGGCGGCGAGGTAATCGCGCATCTTGGCGCGCATCTTCGTACCATTCGTGCAGAGATACACGATGCGGCCCTGGGCGAGCAGGCCGGTGGTGAGTTCCTCGATGTGCGGATAGATGAGCGGTTCGCCGCCGCAGATGGAAATCATGGGTGCGCCGCATTCCTCCGCCGCGGCGAGGCAATCGGCGAGGGGCATCACGTTTTTCAGCGAGGTGCTGTACTCGCGGATGCGGCCGCAACCGGTGCAGGTGAGGTTGCAGGTGTGCAGCGGCTCGAGCTGGAGGACGGTGGCGAATTTGCGCACGCGCATGATTTTGTGGCGCACGATGTGCGCGGCAATTTTGGCCGTGAGCGCGAGTGGAAATCGCATGTGGGACGAGATGCTACGGAGCGAGGGGGGATGGTGCAACTGCGATTGAGACGAAGGGGGGGGCCGCTGAGGGGTTGGACCAGGAGGCGAATCTTACAGCTATCCGCGCCCATCTGCGTCATCCGCGGTCATTTCCTTTTTCAATTGCGTTATCCGTGCCATCCGTGAAATCCGTGGTCATTTTTCACCGCGGATGACGCGGATGGGCGCGGATCTTTTGAGACGGCTGCGTCATGCAGAGATGAGAATATGTCGTCTGCGGTCCGTGTCCAAATTCGCTGGCGGAAATGACGGGGCGCGGCACTGTGGGGCGCATGTTGCCACGTCGTGAGGGTGCGATTCGCCTATTCCGGTTTGCAGGGATTAATGTCTTTCTCCATTGGTCGTGGTTCCTCGTGGCCGTCTATTCCATTCAGCGGCAGGGCTCGGTGGACGGCTACGAATACAGCTCCATGCTTTGGAACGTGTACCAGTATCTCTCGCTGTTCGCGATTGTGCTGATCCACGAGTTTGGCCACGCGCTGGCGTGCCGGCAGGTAGGCGGGACAGCGAAGGAAATCATCCTGTGGCCTTTCGGCGGGGTGGCGTTTGTGAGTCCGCCGCCGCGGCCGGGCGCCGTGCTTTGGAGCATCGCGGCGGGGCCGCTGGTCAATGTGGTGCTGCTGCCGGTGACCTACTACGCGCTCAAATTCGCGGCGCATCAGGAACTGTTTCTGAGTATGCCGGACGCGTACCATCTGCTAAAGTCGATCTTCTACATCAACTTGGGGCTGCTGATTTTCAACATGTGCCCGGTGTATCCGCTCGATGGGGGGCAGATCCTGCGCTCGCTGCTGTGGTTCTGGATGGGCCCGACGCGGAGTCTGCTGGTGGCCACGGCGATTGGCTTCCTCGGGGCGGCGGGGCTGGCGGCCTTTGCGATCTCCGAGCAATCCGTGTGGCTGGGGATCATGGCGTTCTTTATCTTCATGCAATGCCTGCGGAGCTGGACCATCGCGCGGGCGGCGTCGCGGGTGGCGGCCATGCCACGGCGAGCAGGCGTGTGGTGTCCGGCCTGCGGGGCCTCGCCGGTGGTCGGGGAGATCTGGGTGTGCGGGCAGTGCCGAAAGCCGTTTGATCCGTTTGTCACGCAGGCGGTGTGTCCGCAGTGCGGGGCCGTGCATCCGACGACACAGTGTGTGGATTGCCGGGGGCAGACGCCGATTGAGCAATGGGTGCGGCGGGAGGACGCGCCGAGCGTGGGGGATGAAACGGTGAAACCGGAACAACCGCAGCTCGAGGAAAAGCGAGATTTGGAAGGGTAACTATAGAAATTTGCTCAAGCTTCTGCATGTTCGGGGGCGATTGTAGCCGTGGCCGAGAGGCCGCGGAGAAGGGCTCCGGCGCTTCTGAAGCCGTTCGCGGTTTGCGAAAAGTAGTCGCCGAAATCCGCAGCCTCCCGGCTGCGGCTACAGACACGCCCTAATATCGCGAGCGGCTACAGTTCGATTTAAAAGTCCAAATCCGAGCCCGCGACCTCCCGGTCGCAGCTACATTACTGGCGATCCACGCTGTATTTGCCGGGGCCGATGATGATCATGGAGAGAAAGAGGATCGCGAGAATGAGCGGATATGCCGCGGCATCGAGGCTGCCGCCTTTGCCGTGGTACTTGGACGCCGTTGCCACGATGAAATGAAGGGTGACGTACAGGCAGGCCGGGCGAAAGGCGAAGCCGACGATGAAGAGCAGCATGCCAAGCGTTTCGGCCATGGCACCGAGGAAGCCGAAGAAGGCGTGAAACCTATCGATGTGGAACACCTCCATCGCCGCGCCCAGCTTGGCCCATTCCTTACTGCCGCCGGCGATCTTTTCCCATCCGTAGACGTAGAGGATCAGGCCGCCCACGCCGATGCGGAGGAGAAGCTGGCCGATGGATTGGTTGCGCGAAAGGAATGCCCACATGCGATTGTTCGTACTCAGTGGAAGAGGCCGCGGGCGAGATCAAAGACGCCGATACGCCACAACGCGACGACGGCGGCGAAGATGAGGATGAGGCTGTCGAACATCCGCTGCGGCACGTGCCCGAGGAGCCAGCGACCGAAAAACAGGCCGACGAAAATGATCGGCGCGAGCACGAGGTTGAAGAGAAAGGTGGGGCCGGAGATGAGGTTCAGCCAGAGGCTGAAGGGGATTTTGTAGAGATTGATGATGAGGAAGAACCACGCGCTCGTGCCGGTGAGCTGGTATTTCGGCAGGCCCACGGCGAGGAAGTACATGCCCATCACCGGGCCGGCGGCATTGGCCATCATGGTGGTGACGCCGGCGAGGAGGCCCATGACGGCGGCGAAGGCCCACGAATGAGGGATGTGCTCGAAGCGAGCGGGATTCATCATCCGCCAGAGCTGGAGCAGCACGAGCACGAAGACCGTCCAGCCGATGAAGGGACGATACACGGCGGAGGTGAAGACGTATTTCATCAGCACCGAGCCGATGGCCACGCCGACGCAGGCGATGGGCAGGGTGCGGCCCACGTGGCGCCAGACGGCGTGACGCTTGAACGCAACGACGGCGCCGATGTCGCCGATGACGAGCATGGGCAGGACGATGCCGGTGCTTTCCTTGTCGCCGAAAATGGAAGCCATCACGAGCACGTGCACGAGGCTCACGCCGGCAAAGCCGCTCTTCGAAATGCCGATGCCGAGCGCGGCGAGGCAGGCGAGCAGCCAGGCAGTGACGGAGAGTTCGGGCATCATGGGAGGGAACACCCACCATCCCACATTGAACACTCATCCTTCAATAGGGAGAGGATCATGAGCAGGAAGGAGCGTCCAGCGCGGCGGCGATTGCCTCCGCGGCGCGGCGGGCGGCGCCGGGCTCGCCGAGGCTGGCGATGACTTCGCGCTGGCCGCGGAGTTGTGTGTCGCGCGTGGGGGCATGCTCCAGGATCTGGAGCATCTCGTTGGCGATTTGGTTGGGCACCGCTTTTTCCTGAATGAACTCGCGGGCGATTTCGCGTCCGGCAAGGACATTGGGCAGGCCCAGCCACGGGATTTTCACGAGACGCTTGCCGATGACGTAGGTGAGCCACGCGACCTTGTAGAGGATGGTCATGGGCAGGCCAAAATACGTGCTCTCGAGCGTGGCGGTGCCGCTGCAGACCATGCCCGCGCCGGCGCGCTGCATGAGGCTGTGCGCGCCGTGGAGTGTGATGGGGCAGAAGCTGTCGTCCTTGCCGCGGGCGATCATGATCTGGCGCATCTCCGCGGCGAGCGCCTCGCTGGCGGCGGCGGTCTCGAAGCGCAGGCGCGGGCGCGACATGCGAAGGTGGACGGCCGCATCGAGCATGATGGGAAAGATTTTGCGGACCTCCTTGCCGCGGCTGCCGGGCAGGAGCGCGACGAGATGCGGATCGCGCGCGACGTCCGTCTTTTTCGCCGCGAGGGAATCGAGCAGCGGATGGCCGACGCACACCGCATGCAAGCCGGCGCCTTCGTACATCGGCACCTCGAAGGGAAAGAGGCAGAGCATCAGGTCGAGATACTTCGCCATTTTCGGAATGCGCCCGCGGTGCCAGGCCCAGACTTGCGGGGAGACGTAGTGAATGGTGCGCAGGCCGGGGATCTTCGCCTTCGCCGCTTTGGCGAGGCGGAGATTGAAGCCGGGGTAGTCGATGGTGATGAGGGCGTCCGGTTTCAGCCGCGCGATCTCGTCGAGCATGCGCGCCATCTGGCGCTTGAAGTAGCCGTACTTTTTCAGCACGTCCCAGAGGCCGACGACCGCTTCATCGGCCCAGTCAAAAATCTCCGGGCCGCCCGGCGCATAGGTGGCGGCGAGGGCCTTCATCTCGCGGCCGCCGGCGCCGACAAATTCCGCGTCTGGCATCCGCTCGTGCAGGGCGCGCATCAGCTCGGCTCCGCGCGAGTCGCCGCTGGCTTCTCCGGCCACCAGATAAAGTTTCTTTCCCATGCCGCGAGGTCTTCCGCTGATTACTTCAGCTTCTCCAGCTCTTCGGCCGCTTTGTCGGCCGGAGACCAAAACCAGCCCTGCGGATCCCACACACGGGCATGGCTCAATTTCGCCGCCGCCTGGAATGCGCCGCGGGCCTCGTCCTTCTTTTTCAGCTCCAGCAGGGCTAGACCCTTGATAATGTTGCAGGCGGCCACGTCGTTCAGGGGTCCGTGGCTCTCGATGGTTTTCTTGTCTTCAGCACTGACTTCTCCGACCGGAGTCGTCGCCTTCTCATTCACCAGCCGCTCTTGCAGGGCGGTGGCGGCGGCGGCGAAGGCGGTGATGCATTCGTCGGCGATTTTGACGGCGTCGGCGTAGCTGCTTTTGCCGAGGGCTTCCCACGCTTTGGAGGTGAGCTCCACGTTTTGCGGTAAAGCCGCAGCGGGTGCGGACGCAGGCGCGACGGGTGCAGCAGGCGCGTCTGCTGAATGGGCGGCGGTGGCCAGAAACAGGATACTGCCGGCGAGGGCGAGGGTGCGAAGAACGGGAGTGAGGGTGGTCATAGGATTACGAGGCCGCTTCGATTTTGCGGGTGATTTCCAAGGCGAGCTCCAGCGCGGCCATGGCCTGGCGCCCGGTAACTTTGGGCTGCGCGCCGGCGCGGGCGCACTCCACGAAGGAGACGAGTTCGCGCTTGAGCGGTTCGTCTTTCTCGATGGCCACGGGCTCACGGACGATCTTCTTGCCGGCAAACTCGGTGACGATGGTGCCACCGCTCGCCGCGCCGAAGAGCTTGCCGAGCAGGGTGCTTTCCTTTTCGCCCTCTTCGCCGAGGCGCATGAGGTAACCTTCCTGCCGCTGGTAGTCGAGCGAGAGGTAGGCGTCAGGCTGGAAGACGCGAATCTTGCGCACCTTTTCCTGGCTGATGCGGCTGGCGGTGATGTTCGCCACGCAGCCGTTTTCGAAGCGGATGCGCACGTTCGCGATGTCCTCGCGCTTGCTGAGGATGGGCACGCCCACGGCGTCGACATGCGCCCACGGGGAGCGGACGAGATGGAGGATGATTTCGAGATCGTGAATCATCACGTCCAGCACCACGCCCACATCGAGGCTGCGGCCAGGATACGGCGAGAGGCGCGTAGCTTCGATGAATTTGGGCGCGGTGAGCCGGGCCTCGAGCGCGGACATGACCGGGTTGAACCGCTCGATGTGGCCGACCTGCAGGACGAGGCCCTGGCGATGGGCGAGGTCGCACAGTTCGCGAGCCTGCTCGGGCGTCTCGGTGAACGGTTTCTCCACGAGCACGTGCTTGCCGGCTTCGAGGAGCGTCTTGGCGATCTCGAAATGCGTCGTCGTTGGCGTGGCAATGGTGGCGGCGTCGACGTGCTCGATGAAGTCGTCGATGTTCCCCACGGCTTGCGCGCCATATTTGCCGGCCATCTCGGCCGCGGTGGTGGCGTTCGCGTCGAGAACCGCGGTGAATTTGGCGTCGGGCATCTCGGCAAAAAGCCGCGCATGGTTTTTGCCCATGCTGCCGGTGCCGACCACACCCAGGCGAATAGACCGGACGGGCTCAGCCACGGGCGCGCAAGGGTTGAGTGGAAATGGTGGTCATGCCGTTTCGATGGCGAATTTTTGGCGAAATGTCCAAGGAAAGCATCCGGGGGGAAGAGGCGGCTCTTGGTGGGCCGAAGCTCCAGCTCCGGGCATATTGTGGTTGCCAAAAGTATCTTCCGGCCCGAAGGACCGACGGCCAATAGCCGTGGGCTGAAGCCCCCCGGCTTGTGGCCGTCGACTCTTCGGGCCGGGAAACTACTTCGGGTTGGAAATCACTTTCGGCCTTTGCTCTGAACACCATGCCCGGAGCTGGAGCTTCGGGCCGCCAAAGGCCGCGGCACCAAGATTACGCCCCGCCACTCTGCGGCAATGGCACCGGAAGAAGCTTGCCGGCCAAAATCGCGAAGGCGTGAGTGGGCGGGGCGAGGCGGGGGAGCGGGGAGAGAAAACGGTGCACGCGGATATTTGAGCCGGCGGCCCATTGGGAAAAAGCGGGGAGCACCAGCAGGTTTTCACCGGCGAGAAAGCAGGAGACGCGGGAGCGGTGTGCGACGCCGTCGCCCATCGTGATGGACGGGTGCTCGTGGCCCATGAGGACATAGCCGCCGGTGGCTCGCACGGAGGCGAGATGCGTGGCGGCGGTTTCGTCGTCGGGCAGGTCGCCGTGGAGCAGCAGATGGGGGCCGATGCGGGCTTCGCGTGGGATGGGCTCGCCGAGGAGCCGGGCGAGCTCGCGGTCATGATTGCCGGCGATGAGCGTGACGGCCACCTGCTCGCGAAGCCCGGCGAGGATGGCGCGCATTTCCCCGTGGTGCTGCACGTCGAGGAGTTCGCCGTGGATGATATCACCGAGCAGGACAATGATACGGGGCCGGTAGTCGTCCAGCAGGCTGCGGACGCGCGGGAGTGTGGTGTCCGGCACGGATACGGGCATGATTTGGCCGCGCGCGCGATGGGTCCACGCGTAGCCCAGATGGAGGTCGGCGATGGCAAGCGCGCTCTCCTGCTCGAGGAAGACGGCGCCACGGGCATCGAGGATGAGGCCGGGGGCGAATTCGTGGCGAGTGTGGGTCATGGGCGCGGCGAGGCAGGAGTGCGGCGAGAGCGACCCTACTCTCGTAATGCGGTGATTACAAAAGCGTGCCCGCGACCTTCCGGTCGCAGCTACATTAGGTAGTCCAGCTACGCCACGCTCTTCGCCGCCTTTTGGGGCAGGACGGCGAGGATTTTCTCCACGGCGTTTTCGGCGGTGAGGCCGTGCTTTTTGCGGAGGATGTCCACGCTGCCGTGCTCAACGAACTGGTCAGGCCAGCCGATGCGGACGACGGGCGTGGTGATATGCTGGTCGGCGAGATGCTCGATGACACCGCAGCCGAAACCGTTGTGCAGGACGTGGTCCTCGATGGTGCAGATGACGTCGACGCTGCGGGCGAAGAATTCGATGAGCGAGGTGTCGAGCGGCTTGATCCAGCGCGGGTTCACCACGGCGGTGGAGATGCCTTTCGCCTCCAGCAGTTCCGCGGCTTGCTCGGCCATCTGGCACATGCCGCCGAGACCGAGGATGGCCACGCGCACGGGCTGGGCGCTGCCATGCTTCAGCACTTCTGCCTTGCCGATTTCCAGCAGGCGCGGCTGCGGCTTGGGCTGCACGCCCGTGCCGATGCCACGCGGGTAACGGATGGCAATGGGGCCTTCCTGGTAGTTGGCCATCGTCCAGAGCATGTCGACGAACTCGTCTTCGTCCTTCGGCTGCATATGCACGAGGTTCGGCACGTGGCGCAGATAGCCGATGTCGAAGAGACCGTGGTGCGTCGGGCCGTCGTCGCCGCTGAGGCCACCGCGATCCATGCAGAGCGCGACGTTCAGGTTTTGCAGCGCGATGTCATGAATGATCATGTCGTACGCGCGTTGCATGAAGGTGGAGTAGATGGCGAGGAAGGGCTTGAAGCCTTCGCACGCGAGGCCGGCAGCGAAGAGCGCGGCGTGTTCCTCGGCGATGCCGACGTCGAAATACCGCTGCGGATGCGCCTTCGCAAAATGGATGAGGCCGGTGCCGCTGGGCATGGCGCCGGTGATGGCCACGAGCTTGTTGTTCTGCTCGGCAAACTTCGCGAGGGTCTGGCCGAAAAGGTCGCTGTAGGTCGGCGTGGCGGTGCCTTTCGTGGCGCCCGTCTTGGGCTCGAAGCGGCCGAGGCCGTGGAATTTCAGCGGCTGCTCCAGCGCGGGGTTGTAGCCTTTGCCCTTGAGCGTCTTGATGTGCAGGATCACGGGTTCGTCCTGTTTTTTCAGGAACTCCAGCGTGGTGATGAGCTTTTGCACGTCGTGGCCGTCAATCGGGCCGTAGTAGCGGAAGCCGAGGTCCTCAAAGAGCACGCTGGGGGCGATGAGGCCCTTCACGCCCGTCTCCACGCGGTGGGCGAATTCCTTCACGCGCTTGCCGAGCACCTTTTCGACCAGCCAGGCCGCGCGATCGTGCAGGCCGGAGTAGAGCGGGTTGGTGGTGATCTTATTAAAATACCGGGCGATGGCGCCGACGTTACGGTCGATGCTCCATTCGTTGTCGTTCAGGATGACGATGAAGCGCTTCGTCTGCTCGGCGGCATTGTTGAGGCCTTCGTAGCTCACGCCGCAGGTAAAGGCGGCGTCGCCCGCCACGCAGATGACGTGCTCCTTGCTCCCACGCAGGTCGCGCGCCACAGCCATGCCGAGCGCGGCGCTGATCGCGGTGCCGGCGTGGCCCGCGCCATAGGCGTCGTGCTCGCTCTCCGTGCGCAGGAGGAAGCCATTCAGCCCCTCATATTGGCGCATGGTGTCGAAGCGATCGCGGCGCCCGGTGAAGAGCTTGTGCACGTAGCCCTGGTGGCTCACGTCCCAGACGAATTTGTCCGCCGGCGTGTCAAACACCCGGTGCAGGGCGATGGTGAGCTCCACCACGCCGAGATTGGGGCCGAGATGGCCGCCTACGGACTTGGGATTCTCCTCGGAGAGCACGCGGATGAGCTCCGCGCGGACCTCGTCCGCGAGTTGAGGCAGCGCCTTTTCGGGGAGCGCCTTCACATCGGCGGGGGAATGAATCGTCGGTAGAATGGGATCGGACATGCGGTAAGAAAATTTGGTGTGGTGTGGTGTCGTGGCGCGCTACGCGGACTCGCCTAGAAGAGGCTGGCGTCCCGGGCGGATGGCTTGCGCACCGGTGATGGTGGCGAGGTATCGGAGACCGATGATGGTTCGGTTTTGCCGTTGGGGTCAAATTCCTTGAGCTCCACCTCACCCCCGGCTTTGCGCTGGAGAATCTCGATCTTCTTTTCCGCCTCGGTGAGCTTCTTCTGGCAGACTTTGACCAGCTTGTTGCCTTCCTCGTAGGCCACGAGCAGTTGCTCCAGAGGCATCCGGTCGGACTCCATCTCTTCGACAAGGCTCTCCAAGCGCGCTATGGCGCTCTCAAAAGTGTGGTCCTGCGGCTCGCTGGCGTTGGGCATTGGAAGGGTCACCATAGCACTAGGAGCGCAGGTGGCCAATAGGCAATTGTGCGAGGGTGGTATGGGTAGGGGAATAGGACCCATAGGGCCTGTGCGACCTATAGGCCGATGAGGCGCGCCGTGGAGGCGGCTATGGTTCCTCCAATTGAAAGCCGGCCATGGTTTCCACCATCCGGGGATGGGGGGCGCCTTCCCATCCGCGCCGGAGCGCGGTAATCACCAGCACGGCATATTTTTCGTCCGGGCTGTGGTAGCAGCCCGCCAGCGCGACCGAGAAGGGAAAGAACTGCTCATAGGATTTCTCCAGGAGCACCGATTTGGTCTCACCGAGGCGGAGGTTCACCTTGAAACGCTTCACGCCGAGGTAGGCGAGGTCGTCCTTTTGCTCGTCGAGCGTGAGGTCCGCCATGACGACATAGTTTCGGCGGCGGCCCAGGATGAGCGGCAGGTGATCCAGCACGGGGCGCGAGAGCTTGATACCGTGCTTGGTGAGAACTTCCTGGATGGCCTTGCCATGCTTCGCCCAGAACCGGCCAACGGCGTCGCCGGGTTTGTCCGGCAGCGTATAGGGGACGGCCTCGATGACTTTATTCGTGGCCGTATCGAGGATGGAGAGGCCCCACAGGCCTTCGTCGGAGGCCTCCTCCACCTTGCGCGAGAGCCAGGCAAACTTGCCATCCGCCGACCAGCCAAGGGGAAAGATGCGTTCATCCATGCGGTCGTCCTCCTTGCTCGCGGTGACGAACAACGGGGTTTCTTTGGGGGCGGGGGATTCGGCGAAGGAGGGCGATGCGAGACCGAGCAAGCAGGCGCAGGCGAGGAGGTGGGGAAGGTTCATCGTGGTGGGGGAAGATGTGTCAGTTCCGGCGCTGAAATCCAACCTCATTTGGAATACTCCAAAGCTCCGGAGGCACTTCTTTTTTTCGATCCTTTGGTTGAGCGGATCGCATTCATACCTACGGTTGGAAGCGATGACGATTTCGTTGAAGGTGTCAGGGAGCGTGGCGGCCGGGCTGTTGATGCTTCTCGCAAGCATGGCTCAGCCCATTGCGGTTTGGGCCGAGGAGGCGCCGGCCAAGGTGAAGGTCACGGCGATACCCGGAGACGAGCGACCTTTCCAAGTGAAAGGTGTGGAAACTTCCCCCGATGGCACGGCGGCCACGGTGAAGCTGCAGAGCGAGCGCGGCATCTTTGCTTTCCACCTCGAACTCGCCGATGAAAAGCTCACCTTGCTCACGCTGGTGGTGGAGACAGAGCGCTATTGCGAAGGGCTTTCTTTTTCCGCGAAGGATGGGACGTCGCTGGATCTGCGGGAAGCGCCCGGCGTTTCTATTCGCCCGCGCGGGCCCGATCTCCTCATCGAGATCCGCGGGAAGGCACTCGCGGCCATCAAGGGCGGCGGGAAGATTCAATTTATTAACCAATACCGATGAATGTTGTTGTTCTGGGCGCGACCACCAATCCGGATCGTTACAGCTTTCTCGCCATGCAGCGGCTCCAAGAGCACGGGCACAAAGCGATTCCTGTGAATCCCGCGTTCACCGAGGTGCTGGGCGCGAAATGCTATGGGAGCATCCGGGAGGTAACGGTGCCGATCGATACGGCGACCATGTACCTGAGCGCCGCACGCTCGACCCCGCTGATGTCCGAAATCTTGGAGGCCAAGCCTCGGCGCATCATCTTCAATCCCGGGGCGGAGAACGAAGCGCTGGCGGAAGCGGCGCGGGCCGCCGGCATCGAGGTCGTCAATGGATGCACGCTGGTGATGTTGAGCGTGGGGACGTTTTAGCCAGGGAATCCTACGCGAGGGCGAAGGGCAGGCGGATCTCGAACGTGGTGCCGACGCCCGGTTCGCTCTGCACGCTGATGGTTCCGCCGTGCGCGGCGACCACGTTCTTGGCGATGGCCAGACCGAGGCCGGTCCCTTTCTTTTTGCCGTGGGTGACGAAGGGCTCAAAGAGCCGAGGCAGGATTTCCGCTGGGATGCCGCTGCCGGTGTCGCTGATTTTAAAAATTACGTGCTGCTTGTCCTCAAGCAGCGCCACCACGAGCACGCCGCCCTTGGGCATGGCTTCCACGGAATTTTTGATCAAGTTCATCAGCACCCGGGCGAAGCGGCCGGTATCGACCTGAATGCTCGCCTCGCTGCGGCTTTCGCGCAGGACGTGCACTTCCTTGGGAATGAGGTGCGGGAGTTGGGCGTCGATATCCTCCAGCACAGAGGTCGCCGGGCGGCGGACGAATTGCAGGCTGCTCTGGCCCCGGGCAAAATCGAGCAACTCCTGGATCATGTCCTCCATCCGCGCCACGGCGCCGATGATGGCGCGGGAGAATTCCTTCATCCTCGGCGCGTCCGATTTCATCGCGATGAGCTCGGCGCATCCCTTCACCACCGTGATGGGATTTCGCATGTCGTGCAAAATCGAGTTGGCCATGCCGCCGATGGTGCTGAGGCGCTCCTGCCGGGAGAGCTCGGCGATGAAGTGGCTGTTGGCGCCGCGCAGCCGCTCGGCAATGGAGCGGAGGAAGTTCATCTGCGCGCGCGGCGGCACGGTGTGGATGATTTCGCGGAAGGTGTCGCCCGGCACCCGCGCCAGCGCCGTCGCCGCGGCCGCGCTCGCCTGGGCGCTGCGCGGCTGGCCATCGATAAGCGCCATCTCGCCGAAGAAATTTCCCGCCACGATGATGTCGAGCGTCTCCTGGTGTCCGCCCCGCCCGATCTTGCTGATTTTCACACTGCCCTCGAGGACGAGGTACATGCAATCCCCCGGCTCGGCTTCCTGGAATATGAGGGCTCCCGGCTCATAGCGCAGGACGTCCATGGTGGGGCAATAGCTCGCAATCTGTTCCACCGGCACGCCGATGAACAGGGCATTGCGTTGTAAAACCTCGGGAACGGGTCGTTCCATGGGAAGGGGACTTAGCAGGAAAAAGGCCGGATGGGGAGGGGGAAACGTAAGCGGGCGCGTCCGGTGGATGTCGCGCTCCGCCGCGGCTTGGGAAAGCACATGCGCGAAGCGCACTCACTTTGAATGGCGAGCAGCGTTCAGGGTGGCTCCCGACTCCGGTCGAGAGGGTAATGGCTTGCGCGAAGCGCCGGAATCATTTCGGCCGCGATGCGCTTTGAGCGCGAGCCTTGAACCAGCCCAGATCCTCCGGCCGTTTCGAGCCCGGGTCGTCGTGCATGAGATGAATCAAGCCCGTGGAAGTGACTGATGAGACGAAGACCTGTTTGACGTCCGGCGGGACGGGAATCTTGAGTTCCTCCAAGGTGTGATTGGCCAAGTGGTAAAGGTAGAGGCGGGTGCGGGCGACATTGTCATCATCCCGAACCGGCTGACCGCGGCGATCGAGTTTGAGATCTCCGGACGCTCCTAGAAGCGTGTCGTTGTCGATCCAATAAAAACCGAACCCGAGTTTGTTCTTTCCGGGTGGCTCCGAGGGAAGCCGGAGTCGCTCCTTGGTGACGGGGTTGAGGATCTCGTAGTTCGCGTCGCCGTAGTAGACGAGCACGCTCTTTCCATCGGGGCTGGCCGTCCCCCCATAAATGCCCACTTTCGGGTCGCCTTCGAGCACCACCTGCCCGGCGGCATCCACGATTTTACCGTCGCTGCCCCGCCCCTGCAATTTGTAGGGACGAGCGTCCGCGATCTTTTGTTCGGCAGCATCATCGACGGTTTCCTTCGTCGGGACCAATTCATGAGCCGGGGCTTTGGCCGTGGTCGGGGCCGAAGTTGGCGACGCGGCGGGTTCCTCGGCGCGGTGCTTTTGCGCCAGCGCCATCGAAGGGAGGAGGAAGCTGATCAAAAATCGCAGCGTCATGGAAGGCATGCGCGCAGATACGTGCCGTCCTTTGTGGATCTTGCGGGGTTTTTCATTTTCGTGGCCTCGGCCCGTTATTCGCCCAAACGAAAGACCTCGCGCAATTCTTGCGACACCGGGGAATGGTCCGCATTGCTCGGCATCAGCTCGCGCATGCTCGCCCACCAGTCCCGGCAAACCTGAGTTTGGGCGATGGCCGCCCAGCGCTCTTCGCTTTCGAGCTCCAGATAGGCGAAGAGCTGTCGGGTTTCGGCATGGAGGAAGATGGAATACGTCTGCACCCCGTGGGCGCGCAGGATGGCTTCCAACTCCGGCCAGATGGGCCGGTGGCGCCGCTCATACTCCGCCTCGCAGCCCGTGTTGACCGACATCACGAAAGCTTTGCGAATCATGGCGCCTGTTTAGACTTCGGACAGCGCTTGGTCCAGAACCGCGAGGAGGAAATCAGCGTCCGCGGTGGTGATGCACATGGGCGGCTTGATGCGCAGCACGTTGCCGTGGAATCCGCCTTTGCCGATGAGCAGGCCCAGCCCGCGTGCCCGCTCAAACACCGCCACGCATTCCGCTTTCGCCGGTTCCTTCGTCTTGGGATCCTTCACGAGTTCCACACCCAGCATGAGGCCGAGGCCGCGGACATCGCCGATGAGCGAGTGCTTTTTCTGCAGGGCCTGGAGGCCGGTTTGCAAATGGGCGCCCACTTTAAGCGAATTCTCCTGTAATCCCTCGCGCTCGATCACTTCGAGCACGGCCTGGCCGATCGCGCAGCTGATGGGATTGCCGCCGTACGTGTTGAAATGGATCCGTTCCGTGAGCGTGCGCGCGATGGCGGGCGTAGTCACCACCGCGGCGAGCGGCGCGCCGTTGCCGATGCCCTTGGCCATGGTGACGATATCGGGAATGACGCCCTGCGTTTCGAAGCCCCAGAAATGCGTGCCCGTGCGGCCGAAGCCCGCCTGCACTTCGTCGGCGATGCATACGCCGCCGGCCGCGCGGGCGTGGGCGTAGGCCTCGCGGAGATAGCCATCCGGGAAAACGACCGTACCGCCCACGCCCTGGATGCTCTCCGCGATAAACGCCGCCACTTTTCCAGGCGTGGCATATTGGATGAGGTCCTTGATGTCGGCGGCATACTTGGTACCGGCGGAAGCGTCGTCGTAGCCCCAAGTCCCGCGGAAGCGATCCGGCATGAGCGCGTGATGGATGCCGGCGGGTGGAGGGACGTTGAATTTCCAGGTGGAGTGCGCAGTCAAGGCCATGGTGCCCGCGCTGCCGCCGTGGTAGGCATTGCGCAGCGCCACCACGTCGAAATTCCCCGTGTAGGCGCGCGCCATGAGGAGGGCGAGTTCGTTGGCCTCGGAGCCGCTATTCGTGAAATAGCACACCTTCAAATCGCCCGGCATTTTTGCCGCCAGCGTGGCGGCGTAACGCGGCAGATTCGGGTGCAGGTAAATCGTGGTCGTGTGCTCGATGCGATCGTGCTGTGCCTTGGCGGCGGCGACCACGTGCGGGTGGCAGTGGCCCACGCTGACAGTCACGATGCCGCCAAAGCCGTCGAGATAGCGGCGCCCCTTTTCATCGAAGAGATACTGGCCCTTTCCCTCCACGATCATCAGCGGCTCTTTGTAATAGTGAAAGATGCCGGGGTTCACGTGCGCCTGGCGCAGCGCGAGGACCTCGGCGGCACTGGGGCCGGTGTAGGCAAGGGGCGTGTATGCGAATGGCGGGAGCTGGGGCATGGAATTTAAGATTTAGGAATTAAGATTTAGGATTTGCGGGGCGGCCTTCGAACTTCGACCCCGGCTCAAACTCTTCGCAGAATCGGCCGGAAGAGGAGGTAGAGAATGAAGGAGACGGCAAAACCGACAAACCAGGCGTAGTCAAAGAGACCCACGAGATACTCGAACGTGGCGCGTCGTTCCGGCGAGACGCTCTCCGCGCTCATCGCGCCCACCTTCACGAGAAAGCCGGGAAGCGACGGCAGCACGCCGCCGACAAACGCCACGATCGCGACGATGCTGAAGCCGCCGCAGTAACGGTACGGTCCGTTCTGGTGGTAGAGACCGGAAAGATCCAGATCCCGGCGGCGATAGACGAAGTAATCCGCAATCATGATGCCCGCGATGGGGCCCAGCAACGCACTGTAGCTCACCAGCCAACCGATGTAGCGGTTGGCATCGGCCATCAATTTCCACGGCATGATCGCGATACCGATGAGGCCCGTGATCAGTCCGCCGATGCGAAAGGAAATGTGGCGCGGCGCGAGATGCGCGAAGTCATTGGCGGGGCTCACCACATTCGCGGCGATATTCGTCGCCAGTGTGGCGAGAACGAGCGAGAGCATGGCGCCCACGAGCACCCATTCGTTCTTAAATTTCTCGAGCACCTGCACCGGGTCCCAGATTTCCTGTTCGTAAATCACTCCGGTAGCGGAGGTGACGGCCACGCCGATAAACGCGAAGAGCGCCATGGTAAGCGGCAGGCCAAGCGTCTGCCCCAGCGCCTGATCCCGCTGCGAGACGGCGTAGCGCGAGAAGTCCGGGATATTCAGCGAGAGTGTAGCCCAAAAACCAACCATCCCGGTGAGCGCCGGCCAAAAGAAAGGCCAGAAGCCGCCGGCTTTGGGGTGGCCGGCATCGAAGGCCGAGGGTTTGGAGAGCATGGGCCCAAAACCGCCCGCGGCCGAGTGGGCCCAAAACAGCAGGGCCAGCCCGAGGATAATCAACAGCGGCGCTTTGATATTGAGCAGGACGCGGATCGATTTGATGCCGAGAAACACGACCAGCATGTTGATCCCCCAGAATACGAGGAAGCACAGCAGTTGCCATTGGTTGATGCCGAGCCAGCCGATCGCCGGCGCGCTGGCGTACTCCGGCTTCCAGAGTTTCAGTAATATGTAGATCGCCTCACCACCAATCCAGCACTGGATGCCAAACCATCCGCACGCCACCAGCGCCCGCATGAGGGCGGGCAGATTGGCACCCCGCGTGCCGAAGGACGCGCGGCAGAACACCGGGAAGGGGATCCCGTAGCGTGTGCCGGCATGGGCATTCAGCAGCATCGGGAACAGCACAATGATGTTGCCGAGAAAAATGGTGAGAATGGCCTGCCACCAATTCATGCCGCCGGCCACCAAGCCCGACGCCAGTTGATACGTGGGAATGCACGCCGCCATCGAGATCCAGAGAGCGGCATAGCTGCCCACGCGCCACGTCCGGTCGCGCGGATGGACGGGGGCGAGGTCCGGGTTAATCAGCGGATTTTCCGCATCCTTCGCATCGAGCGCCTCAGTCATGGAGAGATGTTTCTACGGTAGAGATGCTCGTTTGAGCAAGCAGGCATCATGCGGGGGCGGGTAGGGCCAGCGCCTACCCATTCGTGTAGCTAGTGGATTCGCTGCGCGCCGGGGATAGTAGCCCCACACCACATCCGCCCCTCCGTCTGCCTTTGCTTCTCCTGCTATGAACATCCGTCAACCTCGCCTCACGGCGCGATCGGTTCCCCGGGCCCTCGCCGCGACCATCGCGGCCCTGCTCCTGCCGAACCTTGCTTCCGCGGCTAACAAAACTTGGGACGGCGGTGGGACCGACAGCAATTGGCTCACGGGCGCCAACTGGGATCTCGAGACCGCGCCCAGCCTCAACGATGCGCTGTTCTTCGCCGGCACCGTTCGGCCCTTGCCGGTGAACGATTTTGCCGCGGGCGCGCTGTTCAATGGCATCACTTTCAACACCGGCACGGCGGTGTTCAATTTGACGGGCAACGCCCTCACCCTCACGCCGGGTATTACCGCGGCGAACGGCACGACGACGGGCGGCAATATCACCAATAGCTCGGTGAATGCGGAGACCATCAGCCTCGCGATCACGCTGGGAACGGGCAACCACGCCATCTCCACCACGGCCTCCGGGCAGCTGAATCTCGCGGGCCCCGTCACTCGCTCCCTCGGTGCGCAGGTCGTCTTCACCAGAAATACCGGCAACATCAATCTCAACGGCTCCGGCTTCGGCCTCGATGCGAGCGGCATCCTCGGTGGTTGGGCCGTGACGGGCATCGGGAACAACACGGGGGATTGGGCCACACTGGATGGCTCTGGCAATGTGGTGGCCTTCACCGCGTACACCCCAGTGGCCCCGGCGACGACCATTTCCACCGGGGCGACGCAGAACATCAAGATCAGCACGAACGGCGGCAACAACACCATGGCCGCCGCGGGCACGACGGACATCAACACGCTGATTTACAGCGGGACGGCGGGAAACCAAACGGTCGACATCGGCACGGGCAACACCCTGCGCCTCGGCGCCAAGGGCGGCATCATGAACACCGCCGGCAGCACCGGTTCGGCCAACCGGCAGTTGATCATCGGAGCCACGGCGGGGCAGGGCACGCTGACCGCGGGCGGCGGCCCGGGCCAGGGAGGTGAAATCTTCCTCTACAACAACTCATTTGCCGGAACCAACAATGACCTGACCATCAATGCCGTCGTCGCGGACAATGGCCCGGGCAATGTGGTGACGGTCAATGTCATGGGGTACATCGTGCTGGCGACGGCGAATACCTATACCGGCGGCACCTTCATTAATCAGGGCCGCATTCAGGCCAGCAATGCGGCGGCTTTCGGCCCGGGCACGGTGACGGTGGCGCCGGGTGCGCAGGTTTTTTTGAATGCGAACGGACCATGGACCAATGCCTTCATCATCTCCGGCATCGGCAGCACCGAGAGCAATGGCGTCGGCGCCATTCGCACGAATAATGGCCGCACGATCAGCGGACCGATCACCCTCGCGGCGACCGCGACTCTGACGTCCAATGGTGGCACGAACAATGGCGCCTCCAACATCACCGGCTCCATCACCGGCCCCGGCGGCCTGACGATCGGCGGTGGCAATGCGAACACTGGCAGCGGCCGCCTGCAGTTTGGCAATGGCTCGGGCACGCAGGTCTACGACTACCAGGGCGACACCACGATCAACGGTGCGACGTTCACCTCCACGACGACGGCCGCGTCGAATACGCTCTTCATTAATTCCGGCTCGAACAATCTGCTCCCGAGCGGCCCAAATCGTGGCAACTTCATCCTCATCGGCAACACCGGCAATGCCGGCATTCTCGATCTAAACGGCACCACGCAGTCGATTAATGGGCTGACTTCCACCGGCACCGCCGTCGCGAATACCACGCTGAATAGCGCGAACCCGGGGACGCTCACCATCGGCAACAACAATGCCGGCGGGACCTATGGTGGCGGCATCGCGGGCGCGCTGGCGGTGGTGAAAACCGGCACCGGCACGCAGACGCTCACGGGCATGAATTATTCGTCTGGCGGGATCACGGTGAATCAGGGGACGTTGATTATTAATGGCGCCACCTCGGTGAACGCTGCCTCCACCACCGGCACGACGGCAGCAGCCAATCGCTCGGATGTCACGGTGGGGAGCGCGGCGGGATTGGTGGTCGGCCAGCCGGTGAGCGGCGCGGGCATTCCCGCCAATACCTTCATTCTCGCCATCACGGGCAATACGGTGAATTTGACCAACGTCGTCCCGGCGATCATTAGCAATGCCACGCTGAACTTCGCGGCGGGTTCGCCGACGGGCAGCGGGACGGTGCTCATCAACCCCACCGCCACGCTGAGCGGCACGGGTGTTCTGGGCAATGTCACGCTGGCGGCCAATGCGGGGAGTGATATCGTCCACCTCGCGCCGGGATCTTCGAGTGCCGTGGGCGCCATCGGGGCCATGACGATGAACAGTCTGACGGTCAATGGCGGTGACTACGCCGTGGATATCGGCGGGGGCAATGATGTGGTGAATGTACTGGGCACCGCGAATTTTTCGGGGGCCTCCACCATTTCTCCCAGCTCCGCCGCGCCGAATGGCGTTTACACCGTGCTTACCGCCGGGACGCTGAATCTGACGGTTGCGCCGACCATCATTTCGCCGACCGACACCCGCAAAACCTTCACCGCGGATTACTCCGTGCCCAATACGATCAGCATCATCGTCGACGGCCTGAGCAAATCGCTCACCTGGAAGGGCACGCTCGGCAGTGCGTGGGACTTGAATCTGACGGCGAACTGGAATGATGGAGTGGCGAACGACAAATACTTCAATGGGGACACGGTCAACCTGGCGGACGGCCCCACCAATCGCACCCTCACCATCACGAGTGCCACGCTCACGCCGGCCGCGGTGGCGGTGAACAACAGCACCGGCAACGACTACTCCATCAGCGGGACGGGCGGCATCGGTGGCGGGGCCGCGGTGACCAAAGACGGCACGGGCACCCTCATCCTCGCGACGAACAACACGTATTCCGGCGGCACCTCGCTGTTCACCGGGACGATCCAGGTGGGCGATGGCGGCACCAGCGGCAGCCTCGGCACGGGGCCGGTGACGGATCACGGCGCGCTCGTTTTCAACCGCAGCGACAGTTTCATCGTGGCCAATGCAATTTCCGGCCTGGGTTCCCTGACCAAGACCGGCAACGGCGTGCTCACGTTGTCCGGCACCAATGCCTACTCCGGCGCCACGGCGATTAACGGCGGCACCATCAAGGTGACGAATAGCAACTCCCTCGGCAGCGTGCCGGGCGCGGGGGTGACGATTGCCGCTGGGGGGACGCTCGACCTCGGCGGGAATACGACGGCGAATGCGCTGAATTTTGGGCAGAAGATCTTCACCGTCTCCGGCACCGGCGCGGGTGGCTTGGGAGCCATCATCAATACCGGGCCCGTGAATCAACAGAATGCTCTCCAGCGGGTCGTGCTCGCGGCCGATACCTCGTTTGGCGGGGGCGGACGCTTCGATCTTCGCGCCGCGCAAACCGGGGGGATCAATCAAGCCTCGCTGGATCTGGCCGGGCACACGCTAACGAAGGACGGCAGCTTCTTTCTCTCGCTGGTGGGCGTGGACGTGAGTGACGGCGACATCATCGTGAACGGCGGCACGTTTAATCTCGAGGCCTCCACGACACTGCCCGATTTCGGCACCGGCAAAAAGGTGGTCTACAATGCTGGCACGAGTGCGCAGTTCTTCGCGACGTCGACTCCGTCGACGCTCCTGCGCCCGATGCTGTTCAACGGGCCTGGCATTTTGATTGGCAACTCCAGCGGGGGCACTTCCTCCGTGGGCAGCCCGATGACGCTGAATGCCGATGTCACCTTTACCAATCTCGTGGCCGCCGCGCCCGGCGCGCTCACGGTGGCCGGAAACATCACGGAAATCGGCGGGGCCCGCGGCATCACGAAGACCGGCAACTGCACGGTGATTTTGACCGGCAACAACTCCTTCAGCGGCGGGACGACGGTCAATCAGGGAACGTTGCAAATGGGCAGCGCCAGCGCGCTCGGAGCGGTCACGGCGCCGCTCACCGTCAGCGGCGGCACGCTCGATCTCGGGGGCAATAATCTCACGGTCGGCTCCCTCGCCGGCACGGGCGGCACCGTCACCAACAACACGGCTGGGACCATGCTCACGCTCACGGTTTCCGGCACGGCGAACACCAGCTACTCCGGCGTCATCCAAAATGGCGCGGCCATTTCGGTGGGGCTGACCAAGCAGGGAAATGGCGTCCTCACCCTCACTGGCACCAGCCCCTACACCGGCGCGACCGCCGTGAGCGGCGGCACGCTGGTGATGAATGGTTCGCTTTCCGGCAGCTCCGTGACGGTGAGTGGGGGCACACTCAAGGGCACGGGCAGCATCCTCGCCGGAGTGGATCTGAACTCCGGCACCATCGCACCGGGCAATAGTCCAGGCATCTTGACCGTCGGGAGCACGAACCTGAATGGCGGCACGCTGGCGATCGAAATGGCCGGGAATACGCCAGGCAATACGATCTCTTCGTATGATCAGCTCGTGGTCACGGGCTTCCTCGCGGTCACCGCGCCGGTCGCGCTGACGCTGGATTTCAGCGCCTACAACCCGGTGGATAACGTGGATGCCTTCACGATCGTGAGCAACGATGGCTTTAGCGACATTACGCTGCTCGGCGATAACGCCCGCTTTTTCTACAATGGCCTGCGCTTGGACGAGGGAACGCTGTTCACGGCCACGAGCGGTGCGTTCACGCAAACGTTTTCCATCTCCTACATCGGCGGCACCGGCAACGACGTGGTGCTTAGCGCCGTTCCGGAGCCAGGCTCCATCGCGGCCCTGCTGGGCGGGTTGGCCGTGCTCGCCAGCCGGCGGTCGCGCCGGAAAGGGAGAAAAGATTTGGATGCCTCCATCCTGACCAAGGTTTGTCCTGGGCGGGAGCTGCTGGTCTGACGGGCCCGGCGGCGGAAGTATCCAGCTTCCTCCCGGCCGGGTACTCCGGGAGGAAGCAATAATTTCATCGACGACACATGCGTAACAAAACTTGCCTTGGAGCGAGTGCCAAAAGCCACTTCCGGCCCGAAGGGCTGACGGCTGCCAGCCGGGGGCTTCAGCCCCCGGACTTAACGAAAAGCATCCCCGCGCTCCGAAGGTGGCGCCGAAATTGGGGGTGGGTCAAAGCAAGCTGCTGCCTGGCTTTGGCGCCCGTGCTGGTCACCGCGTCATTGCTGGGCGCGGAGCATTCCGTCTCCACGCCCGCGGAATTGGCGGCGCTTCCCGCCCTCGATGCGGGGGATGTGGTGATCCTGCGCGACGGAACATGGAAGGACGCCGAGCTTATTTTTCGAGCCAACGGCACCGAAACAAAACCGATCACCTTTCGCGCCGAAACACCGGGCCAGGTAATTCTCACCGGGAAATCCACCGTCCGCATTGGCGGGGATTACGTCGTGGTGAGCGGGCTATGCGTGAAAGAGGGCTCGGCCTCGGGTGACGGGATCGCTGTGCAGGGCACGCACTGTCGCCTTACCGAGACTGCGATCATCGACTCCACCTACAAATTCTACGTCCATCTTTTTGGGACGGACAATCGGATGGACCACTGTTTCCTCGCGGGCAAGACCAGCGAATCACCCACGCTGCAGATCGAGGCGGAAGGCACTCCGAATCATCACCGCATCGACCACAATCATTTCGGCCACCGGCCGCCGCTGGGTCGCAATGGCGGCGAAACCATGCGGGTGGGCTACAGCGGGCAGTCGATGAACGACTCGCAGACCACGGTGGAAAACAACCTGTTTGACCGCTGCGATGGGGAGCTGGAGATCATTTCCAACAAATCCTGCGGCAATCTTTACCGGGGAAATACGTTTCGCGATTGCGCCGGCATGTTCACGCTCCGGCATGGCAATCGGTGCCGGGTGGAGGGGAACTTTTTCTTCGGCAACCACAAGCCCGGTGCGGGCGGCATCCGCGTGATCGGCGAAGACCACGTCATCGTAAACAACTACCTCGAAGGGCTCTCGCAGGGGGCCTTTTGGGTGACCTCCGGCATCCCCAATTCGCCGCTGAATGGCTACTTTCGGGCGCGAAATTGCCTCATCGCGTTTAACACGGTGGTAGATTCCCGCGGCCCCTGCATGGAGGTCGCCGCCGGGCTCGGGACTTCTGGCCGGACGTTGCTGCCGGAGGGCATCACCGTGGCGAATAACCTCTTCGCCGTGCCGGCCGACGGAGAGCTGATTCGCGGGACGCAGGAGCCCGGCTTTCACTGGAGCAGCAACTTCGCCTCCAAAGGCCTCACCGAGCACGAGGGCGTGAAATTCGCCGAGGTGCCGCTGGAAAAAGTGGACGGCCTCTATCGGCCCACGGCGGCTTGTCCCGTCCGCGGCGCAGCCGACGGCGGCGTCTCGGCCGTGGCTACCGATATCGATGGCCAACCGCGCACCGCGCCTACGGACGCGGGCTGCGATCAGGCCTCCACCGCCCCCGTGACTAATCGCCCGCTCACTGCCGCGGACGTTGGTCCGGCATGGCTGAAGGATCGGGGCAAGTAGAGCTGGCTCGAAAGTCGGCGCCGCTCTCTCCTTGGTGGCGTGACGCTCTGCGTCGCGCCCCAGCCCATCCGCCCCATCTGCGGTTCCTTGCCTTTGGGGTGTTGCTTGATAGGGCTGGGCGCGACGTAGAGCGTCACGACATCGAGAGGGCGCCCCCAAGGCAGGACATGAGACGGTCCTTTGGCCCTCCAAGCCTGTCTTCGAAAATTTCCACACCACATCTAGCCAGACGGAAACGACTGCGCTAAATGCCGAGTCCTATGAAAGCGACGATTGCCTCGTTCCTCGGTCTTGCAGTCTTCAGTCTTCACGCGGTGGATGCGCCCTGGCCACAGTTCCGCGGGCCCGGCGGGGCGGGGGTGGCCGATGGACAAAAGCCGGTGACCGATTTGCAGAATCATCTGCTCTGGCAGGCGCCAGTGCCACCCGGAGCCTCTTCACCAGTGGTCGTGGGCGATCGGATTTTTCTCACGGGCTTCGATGCCGGTAAACTTTTCACCTTTTGCGTGAGCCGGAAGGACGGGAAGGAACTCTGGCGCGCCGAGGCGCCGGCCACGGCCATCGAGCACTACCACGCCGTGGAGGGCAGCCCCGCAGCTTCCTCCGTGGCGACGGATGGCGAACGCGTGGTCGCGTATTTCGGCTCCTGCGGATTGTTCTGCTACGATCTCGACGGCAAGGAACAATGGAAGGTGCCCATGGCGGTGGCGGAGACGAATAACGACTTCGGTAGCGGGACCTCGCCCATCATTGGCGAAGGACGCGTCTACCTCGTGCGCGATTTGGTGAAGGATTCCGCGCTGTTCTGTTTCGACCTCCAGACCGGAAAGCAGCTCTGGAAGACGCCGCGCGACGGTTTCTTCACTTCGTATTCCACGCCGCTGTTGTGGAAGCACGATGGGCAAACGGAACTCGTCGTGGGCGGCGGACTCCGCCTCAAATCCTACGATCCCGCCACCGGCGCTGAGCGCTGGTTCGTGCGCGAGATGCCTTCGGTTAATTGCACGACGCCCGTCGCGAGCGACGATATGCTCTACTTTGGCGGCTGGACCCCGGGTGGGGTGGACGCGCCGATGCCCGAGTTTTCCGAGTTGCTCAAGGCCGACACCGATAAGGACGGAGCGCTGAGCAAGGCGGAGTCGGCCCAGACTTTCATCAAGGATTTCTTCTCCGGCTTTGATGCGAACAAGGACGGCTTCATCAAGCAGGACGAGTGGGACACGATGCTGAAATACCTGCGCAGCGGGAAAGTGGGCGTCGTCGGCATCAAGGCGGGAGCCAAGGGCGATGCCACGGAAACTAATGTCGCCTGGCGGGTGGAGCGCGGCTTGCCCTACGTGCCGACGCCGCTCGTCTACCAAGGCCGCCTGTATTTTTTGAAGGATGGCGGAATGGCCTCCAGCTTCGATGCGCACACCGGCAAGCCTTTCTACACGCAATCCCGCCTGGGTCTCGATGGCGCCGTCTACGCCTCGCCGGTGGCCGCGGATGGACGCATCTACGGCATCAATCTGCGCGGCACGGCCTTCGTCTTTGCCGCCGGTGGAGACAAGCCCGAGGTGCTGGGGAAAGCTGACCTCGGCGAGCGCGCCTGCGCCACGCCGGCCATCGTCGACAATATCGTCTATTATCGGACCGCCACCAAGCTCTGGGCCTTCGGCGAGGGCGGCAAGCCACTGCCGTAATCGAGCTGCAGCCGGAAGGCTGCGGGCTGATTAAATGTAGTTTCCGGCCGGTTTCCAGCGCCGCCTTCGGGACACGGCTTTCTCTCCTCGGGAGCCCGGGGGCTAAAGCCCCCGGCTTGTATCCGTCAGCCCTTCAGGCCGGAAGAAAAAGGTCTAAGCCCCGCCCTTCTCCGCCGCGCGCTGGAGCATGTTCGTGGTGCTGCGCCCGGGCACGAGGGGGAGGATGCGGATCTCCGTTCCGGCCTGCTCCAGGGCGCCCCGTTCGCCGGGATCCAGCGACGAGACCGTATAATCTCCGCCCTTCGCGTACACATGCGGGCAAATCTCGCTCACCAGATCCGTCACGCGCTCCGTGTGGAAAATCGTCACGTAGTCCACGCAAGCAAGCGCGGCGATCACCTCGGCGCGATCTTCTTCCGGATTCACGGGGCGGGTCGGTCCCTTGAGCGCCCGGACGCTGTCATCCCCGTTGAGGGCCACCAGCAGAGCGTCGCCGAGCGCCCGGGCGTGCTGCAGGTAGCGGACGTGGCCGACGTGCAGCAGATCGAAGCAGCCATTGGTAAAGACGAGGCGCTTGCCCGCCGCCGTCATCTCGGAGCGGATGTCCGCGAGTTCGGACGGCATCTTCAGTTTCGCAATCATCGGACAACTTGGTCCGCGTGCCGTCCGCTGGCCAGTTACTTTTTCAGCACGTCGACGCCGGACAACAGGTCACGAATCGTCGCGCTCGGCACCAGGAGGGATTCGATGCGGCCGGACCGGGCAATCATGATGCCCAGCACATTGCCATCGAGATCGGTCACCGGGCCGCCGCATTGATTCGCATCAATCGGGAGGTCCGTCTGGATCACGGAGGCGAAGTCGTCCTTGCGCTTATTCACGGTGCTGCCGAGGGCACTCATTTTATCGAACATCGGGCGTCCGCTGCCAGGGATGCTGGCCCGGTCGCCGAGCTGAATTTCTTTTTCCAGCACCTCGCTGCCGCGCTGGAGCTTGAGCTTTACTTTGTCGCCGGCTTTGCGATCGCTCACGAGCTTGGTGAAGGTGTACGGGGAATCGGGCTTCTGGCCGTCGATTTCCAGGATGCGATCCTGCGCCATCACGCCGGCGGTCTTGGCGGCGCTGTCGGGCTTCACATCGTCCACTTTCAGGCCCTTGTCATCGCTGCCGATCCGCACGCCGAGATAGCCGCGGCCTTTTTCCTGCAGCGGACGGGTGGCCACGCTGACCACGCCAAGGGCCACGGGATCATTGCCCGCCGGCGCGACGGCGGCGACAAATGTTCCCACGGTGGGAGCAGGGTTCGTGGGCCATTGAATCGCCGGCAAGTCCTTGGCCTCAATCTTCACCAAGGCGAGATCGTGTTCCTTGAAAATGCGGTCCACCTTCGTGGGGAGCCAGGTGCCATTTACGTTGCATTCAAGCTGGCCCGCCTTGTCCACCTCGCTCGCCTTGGTCAGGAGCCAGCCATCGCTTTTCACCACCGTGGCAAAAGCCAGCATGTCGCCCGGCTTTTTGCTGTCGCGGAGCGTGAAGGTGGAGGGCGCGGCTTTGGCTGCGCCGGGGCGGGAGCCTTCCAGCAGTTGTTTGAAATGCCCATTCAGTTGCTCGGCGACTTTGGGGTCGGTCTCAAAGCGCAGCATGTCTCCCAGCTCATTGAGCCCCGGGAACAGCTCGCGCTTTCCGTCTTTGCCGCTCTTCTCCTGCAGTTTCTTAAAGAGCTCGAAGAGGTCGGCGTCCTTGAGCTCCTCCTTCGGCACGCCCATGTCCTGCAGCAGCTGGCGCAACACATCGGGGAGGTCGGCGTCCTTGGCCGGAGGCTGCTGGCCATTGCGATTGCCGCGGCGCCGGAACAAACGGTCGAGCAAGCGCCCGGAATCATCCTTGTCGCCGGCTTGTGGGGCCGGGACCTCTTTTTTCGCCGGTGGCGGTGGCGGTGGTGCCTGCTGGCTTTCGCCGTCACGCTTGATGGCGGCCTGCACGGCCAAGGTGCCGCACAGGGTGAAAATGAGGAGTCGCTTCATGCTGTTTGGAGAGCTGAGTGTTGCGGGAAAAAGCGGGCTAGTTTTGCGGGCGGCGGCGGCGCGGGATGTCTCCGCGGCGGTCATTCATTTCGGCCCGGGAAATGAGCGTCACTTCGGTTTTCTGCTCCGCGCCCTCGCGCTGGTAAACGAGGGCGAGCTTGTCGCCGGGACTGGCGTCGTCGATGGCGCTTTGGAAATCCTCGGCATTCTTTACCTCGTCGCCATTCACTTTGATGATGACGTCGCCTTTTTTGATCCCCGCGGCTTCGAACGGCGATTTTTCAAAGACGTCGAGGACCGTCGCGCCATTGGTGCTCTTGCGATCGATGCGGCCGCCGAAGGACGCGCGATCCGGGCCCTGTGGGCCGCCCCCAGCGACGCCACTCAGCCGGCCCCAGCGGTCGCCGGCCAGCAGGCGATTCCAATCGGCCTTCGCCGCACTCACGGGGGCGCAGCGGTTAAAAGACAGGCTGGCGGAGATGGACGAGTGCACCCCCACCACTTTGCCATCGAGATCGAAGAGCGGGCCGCCGGAGTCACCATTGATCAGCGCGGCATCACTCACGAGAAAGCCGCCCAGGTTTTTGTTGCTGATGCGCCCGATGCGCAGCGGCGGCGTGCGGCGCAGATCAAATCCACCCGGATGCCCCATCGCCAGGACCACGGTGGTGACCTCCAGTTTGTCCGAGTCGCCCATTTCCACGAAAGGATACGTCCCTTTTTGCTCGATGCGGCAGAGGCTCACATCGCGGCCATAGTCCGCCCCGAGTACTTTGGAGAGCTTCTCCGTCCCATCCGGGAAAACGACCGTCATGAACTCATTCCCCTTCGTCACGTGGGCGGCGGTGAGAATGAGGCCATCGGCCGTCACCACCGTGCCCGAGCCGGCGCCGGGAACAGTGCGGCCCATGAGCGAAACCACCGCGGGCGTGTCCTTCGCCACCACCTGCTTCACCTTGGTCTCCATCTCCTTCATCTCGGCGACGGTGTAAGCGTGGAGCGGGCTGAGGAGGAAACTGAGCGAACCCAGCAGGCAAACGGCCAGACGGATCAATTTACGCATAACTTGGATAGTAACATTAAAGCGGCAACTTCGCGAACCTTTGTCAGCGATTTTGGGCGAATGTTCATTTTCGGTCCCGCAGTCCGGGCAGGCAGGGGAGAGCGGCTGGTTCTTTCTAAGGATGGCTGGGCGGCGGGCTTCTTCTCGACGCCCGCCAGCTTGGGCCTTATGAGCCTTGGAAATCAATCCTTTCCGCCTTGTTTCCCGTGCTCCCGTTCCGTCGCTTCGCCACGCTTGGCGCCTTGGTTTCCTCATTATTCGCTCTCCTCGCTCCAGCAGCCCAGGCGGCGCCACCTCCCGCCGTCTGGGAGGCGCCCGAGAAGCTCACCGAGGCGGATCTGGCTGCGGCGCTCAAGAAGCTCGATGAGGCGGCCGCGCCGCTCCCGAGCCTGCTGTTGCCCGCGGTGAAATTTCAGCGGCTGCTGCTCAAGATCCGGACCGGGACGCGGGTCGAGGATTGGCGCGATGAAGTAAAGAAGTTCGCCAGTGACGCGGAGAAGACGCCGGTCGGCGCGGGGCTGCGGGACCTGGCGCTAGCGTGGGAGGCGAGGGCGCGCATGGCGGAAATCGACAAGGCGCTGCGTGGTTACTACCGCGCGAATGTGCGCTTTCCGGCCAAGCTCTCCGAGGCCGGGGTGACGGGCGCGGCCGCCAATGATCCTTGGGGCGACGCGTGGGCTTATTCTCCCACCAAGCCCAAGGGTTTCTCGGAAAAATTTGTGAGCCAGCGCTACACGCTGACGCCGGGCAAACATCCGCAGGCGCGCTCACTCGAGGACACGCTGGCCGAGCCGTCGCCGGCCAAAGCGTGGAAGCCCACGGCGCGCGACGTGAGCGGTCAGCGCGTTCTCGAATTTCGCACGGCTTCCGGCACGGTGGCCACCCAGGCCGGGGGGCGGGTGGAAGATGCCACCGTGCTCTTTATCGGCGACGGCTGGGCCGTCCTCACCGATCTCGAGCGGATCTTTACAGTGACGTTTTAGCCGCGCGGATCTGGCAGAGCGCAATGGAGCTGCGGCCGGAAGGTCGCGGAGCGAGCGCCATTCCTGATTCCGCTTCTGCGGCGCTAGGGCGTTCGCTGCACCTGCAGCCGCATGAAGCGCTGGGTGGAGCCCGTGAGCGGCACGCTATCGCGGAAGGTCACGGTGTCCGTGCCGTCGCCGTTGCTGACGGCGGAGCCGACCTGGATAGCCGTGCTGCCCCATGTCGTGAGCGAGGCGCCGCTTTGGGCGGTGTAGGCGAGGTCGAGCAACGGGTTGCGCCGGCGGAAGGTGATGGTGAGATAATTGCTGCCGGAGACGTTCGTGGTGGAGAGCCCCGTGGCGGGGGCATCCGGCACACGCGGGTTGGAGCCGAGGGCGAACTCGATGAGGTTGGTCCGGTGATCGCCATCGGGATCGGCGAGATCGCCGCTGACGCTAGCGTCGGCGAGCTCCGCGGGCGTAAAGTTGGCGGTCTGCCAGGCGGTGAACGCGGAATCGATGGTGATGTTCGTCTGCTGCGTGGTGCCGAGCAACGCGGAGCCGATGAGGCCCTCGCCGAGATTCAGCACCAGGGTCTCGCCGCTGTCGGACACGCTATCGGCGGTGATGGGGATGGAAACGGTCTTGTTCGCACTGTCGCCGTCGGCCCACGAGAGCGTGCCGGTGGTGCTGGTGAAATCGGCAGCAGTGGCGGTGCCGGCGACGGTGGCGTAGTTCACGCTGAGCGCGCCGAGGCTGCCGCCGGTGCGTGTGGCGGTGAGGGTGAGGCTGGTACCTTCCACGCCGATGGCCGTCTCCGTGGAAAGCTGCACCACGCCCGGCAGACCCGGCAGGCCCGCATAGAAGCGCCAGAGCGGGCCTTCCGCCGTGCTGCCGTGAAAGCTCGCAAAATTCCCGCCGAGCACCACGCGCCCATCCGGTTGGAACACCAGCTCTTCCACGGTGTCAGCATCGCCGCCGGCGGCGAGAAAGGCGGTGTCCGTCGCGCCCACGCTGCTCACACGGGCAAGGCGGCTGGCAGCGGTGCTATTCACCGTCGTAAAGTCACCGCCGAGCAACACCTTTCCATCCGGTTGGCGGCGTATCGTGGCCACGCGCCCATTCGTCGTGGCGGTGAACGAGCTGTCCAAGCTCCCGGTGGCGCTGAGCTTCGCGATGCCGCCTTTGGCGACGTTATTGTATGCGGTGAAGTCGCCCGCGATGAGCATGGTGCCGTCGGTCAGCAGCACGATCTTTTCCACGGAGCGGATATCCCCCGTATTGCCCGCGGTGTGCGCGCCATTGGTCACGCCGTTAAAGGCCGAGTCGAGCGCACCGGTGGCCAGCAGGCGGCAGATACTCGCTTTGAAGGGCGAACCACTGAAATAAAAGCTTCCGCCCACGAGGAGCTTTCCGTCGCTCTGCCGGGCCAGCGATTCCACCCGCCAGCCGGCGTTGGGGCCGAAGGTCGGCGGAGTAAAACCCGCATCCACGGTGCCGTTGGCATTCAGCCGCACGAGCAGGCGGTTCGCCGTGCCGTTCACCGTGGTAAAGTAGCCGCCCAGGATGATCTTACCGTCCGGCTGGAGCAGCACGGCATTGACCGTATCATCCGGTCCGGCCCCCGGATCGAAAGTCGTATCGAGCGAGCCATCCGCGAGCAGCCGTGCAACCCGGGTGCGCGCCACACCATCTACCGTCGTGAATTCGCCGCCGATGATGATTTTTCCATCCGGCTGGCGGGCGAAGTCCAGCACGCGGGGCGAATCGGGACCGAAGACGCCACCATCGACACCAAAGTCGGGATCGACCGAGCCGTCGCTTTTGAAACGAGCGATGCCGCCGCGGGTGTAATCGACGAAGGCGACATCCTGCAGACTGTCGAACCAGCCGGCGGCGAGGATTTTTCCATCGGGCAGCACGAGGAGCTTCTCGATCGTGCTGTTGATGAAATCGGCGGAAAACTGTGGGTCCGCGGCACCGGCGTCGGCGATAGTCACGGTAGTGCTGGCGCTGCCGTTGATCACGCCGCCGCTGATTCCGCTGAGATTCACGGTGAAGTTTTCGGTGCCTTCCACCATGGCGTCGGGTGTGACGGTAATCGTGATGGTCTTTGGTGCGAGGTCGCCATCATTCCACGTCACGGTGCCGGACTTGGCGGTGAAGTCCGCCGCCGTCGCCGTGCCCGTTGCGGTGGCGTAGTTCACCGAGACCGCTCCTGAGGCATTGTTGGTGCGCGTGAGCGTTACCGTCGCCGTGCCGCCCTGTTCGTCGGCGACGAAGATGGGTGCGGAAAATTGGATGCGCGGCTGGAAGGCCACCTGCACATCGAGCCATTCATCATTGCCGCTGCCGCCGCGGGCGAGGGTGGTGAAAGTGATGCCGGCCGCGGAGTCGTTGAACGAACTGCCCACCTGCAGGGCGCAGTCGTTTACATTGGTGCCGGGCGTTTTGAGGTCGAGCAGATTGCCCTGCTGGTTTTGGTTGTAGCCCCAAATCACGTAGGCGCCGTTGTCCAGCGCGGCATTTGTCGTGGCGCGGCGGAAGCCGATCCAATAATCCTGCGTGGCGTTGCGGACGACTTTCAAGGCCAGCGCATTGGTCAGGTTCGCGCCCGGCGCATCGAAGCGGTAGACACGGTACGTGCCGGAGGTGGTGATGGTACTCACCGCGGTGTCGGGAATCCATTGCAGGATGCTCTTGTTCCAATGGGTGAAATGGTGCGTGGCGTCGGTGCCATCGCCCATCACGTCGAACACATCGCCATACTCGGTGGAACTGCCGGCGGCGGAAACCGGATTGCCATCGCTGACCTGCCAGAGATTCGCGTGGTTGAGGCCGTAGGTGTGGCCGATTTCGTGGGCGACGATGGAGAAATCAAAGTAGCCGTTGATCCAAAAATCCGGGCCATCAATGTTGCCGAGGCCGCCGTAATCGATCTTCGAGCCGGCGATGCCGCTCAGGTCCGCGAAGATCACGCCGATGCGATCGTAGTTCGCGAGATTGAAGCCGGCGCCCGTGGCGAGATTGCGGGCATCGGTGTGCAGCTTCGCATTGTTGCCGGCGGTGGCGTAGCTCGCCGCGGTGGCCGGCATACGCAGCACGTTGGTCACGTCGGGCGAATTGCCGGCCACGGTGGCACCCACCACCAGCGTCGTTTTGCTAAAGCTGTTTTGCTCGTAAAAATCGCGAACGCCGCCGGCGAGATTGAAGCGATTCACGACGTAGTCTTCGGAAATCGTTTGGCCATCGCTGGGATTCACGGGGGTGCCGGCCACGTCGGAAAAATCGACCCGGATGAGGAGGATCTTCTTTGGCCCATGCGTCCAGGCCTGCGTGGGGCGGCCGGCGACACTGCTGGAGCCGGGCGCGCCGTCGGCAGCGTTTTGCACCTGCTCCCGAGCGGCGAGTCGCGCGGCGAAAGCGGTGAGGTGTGAGTCGTGGCACAGCACATAGATTTTGCCATCGGCCTCGACGGCTACGCGGCCGGGCGTGCTCAGCGCGCCATTTTCCGCCACGGGCGTGGCGATGCCGGAAATCGGGCAGATGCTTTCCACGGGCCGACCGGCAGCCGTTTCCCCGGGCTCCAGCACGCGCACGGGAGACTCCGCGACCGCCAGGAAGCCATCGATGGCGATGCCTTGAATACTGGCATCCCTGATCTGCGGCGCCTGCGCGCGCCGGCCAAAAGCGTAGGCGTGGAACTCGCGGCCATCGATTTCCGCAATGCGGTACTGCGGTTCGGCGGGCTTGTGCCCCGGCCGCGGCGCCACGCCGAGGAGCATGATATTCCCTCGGCCGCTTACGCGCTCCTCCAGAACAGGCTGCAATTCCGACGGCAGCTTCGCGCGTGTGACCATGGGGACGGTAGCGGCAAGAGCTTGCTGAGGATTGGTGCGGATGAGATTCGCGAGGGCGGTGCGCCGCTCTCCGGCGAGCTTGAGCCCGGCAGAAACCAGACGCGTCTGCTCGGTGGGCGTGGCAGCGAGATACTGTGCCGTCCAAGCGTTGAAGGCCGCAAATTCGCTGGTGCTTGGAGGAGCGGCTTTGGCAGGTACGCTGCCGATGGGCGGAGGCGAAGGGAGGTGTTTGGAGCGGGTGGGGGAAGGGTGGGGTTCGGGGGCGGTGGATGCGCGAGCGCTTATCGCTGCAAGCGAGTCCGCGCTCGTGGGCCAAAGGCAATAACTCACGCCTCCGACGAGCGCGGCGAGAAGCAAAAGCAGCGTGCGGGGTCGCATTCAGCATCATGGAATACCACGAAGCGTGCCGCCGGGGAAGGGGGAGAGTGGGGAGGGCGGGCGGGGAAATTGCTGGTTGCTGATGGGCGCGCCGCTTACCACAAAAAGCACAGAAAACACAAAGCACACAGAGGACACAAAGATGGGGCAGGACGCTCAGCTTCCAATCCCCCTTATGCTTATCCACGTCCATCCGCGCTTATCTGCGTAATCCTCGGTCCAGTTACCACAGATGACGCAGATCGCACAGAGAGCATAGATGATCGAGAACGGCGCCGGCAGTGGTTGGCGAGATGGGCTTATGGCCTCGTTTCGTAGTCCAGGATTCTCGCGCACCTCAATCCGAACCCATCCGCGCCATCCGCGGTTTTTTTGACGGCGGATCACGCGGACGGGCGCGGATTCACTCCAGGTCCATCTGCGTTATCGGAGTGATCAGCCGCATCTGTGGTCAATAGGCCGTACCTCTCCCTCGCTGTGGCCTTTGTGCCCTCTGTGATTATTTCTCCACGAGTGCGCAGAGTCCGCGAAACGGAATGCGGCCTCTTCGAATGAGCGCGGAGCCGGATTTATGCGGGGCTTCTCGCACCCTACATCGGCGCCGACGTAACCTTGGTATCCCACCACTTCGAGAGACGCGCTTCAGGAACGGCGGGGATGGCGAGGCCGGCTTGCTCGTAGTGCGAGGTGTCGTTGAAGAGGGTCAGGCGGGCGCGGACGGGATCCTTAAAGTCTACGATGTTCAGCGCGGCGGGATTTTGGTCGAGGTTGTCCCGGTAGCGGCGCGGGTCGAAGCCGAGCAGCGAGCTGAGCAGGAGGCGGATGGTGGCCTTGTGCGAGGCGACGATGACGTTGCCGCCCTGATGGGCGCGCACGATGTCCATCAGCACCGGGAGCGCGCGGGCCGTGACGCCGAGACCGCTTTCGCCGCCCACCGGCGCAAAGGTGTACGGATCCTCATCCCATGCGGCGGCTTCCTCGGGGAACTGCGCCTGCACCTCCTTGCGGGTGAGCTGCTCCCAGCGGCCATGCGAGATTTCGCGCAAGCCATCGCGGGTCTCGACCTTGAGCTGATGGGGGGCGGCCAGAATCTGTGCGGTTTCCACGGTCCTGCCCAGCGGTGAGGCGTACACGGCATCGATCTTATCGCGGCTTAGGCGCTCGGCGAGGCGGCGCACCTGGTCGCGGCCGGTGTCGGACAGAGGAACATCGGTGGCCCCGGCAAAGCGATCTTCTGCGGTGAGGATGGTCGCTCCGTGCCGGATGAGGAAAATGCGCGTATTCATCGGCGGCGGTTATTTCAGGGTCAGGGTAAAATGGGAATGCGGAAAGAGCAGGGCGGCAGGCACTGGAAATTTTGATTCACGAAAAGCCCGGAGGTAGAAGCCGGAAACAAAACGGGTGCGGGGTGTCTCTGCGCGCCCTTTTTCGTTCCGGCTCCGCTGGCGTGGGTCTTTCGCGGACCAACTAGAAAAACATTCGTGGCGCACGGGGGATACATCCACCCGGACGGGGTTCGCCGATTCCTTTAGTGCATCACCGGTAGATGAGTCTGGAGACAGCATCTGGACAGGACATCCGCCGGTGATGCCTTTTTTTACACCGGTGGGGGGCGGGGAGGGAACGAGGACGGGGATAGGACTTTTTCGGATTTGAGGGAACCGCCGGCTGAGAGGTTTGCGAAGCAATCTATGTTATGAAAACAAAGATTCTTACCTCAATCATGGCTGTGGCGCTGAGCATGGTGGCGCCGACTTGGGCAGATGACAAAACGCCGGTGACCAACACCTCGGCTGGCGAACCCGCCACCGCGAATGACGTGGCGGCAGACACGCGTTTCATGGAAAACGCGACCCAAGCCAACTGGACCGAAGTCAAACTGGGCGAGCTGGCCATCAAGCGCACCACACGTGCCGACGTGAAGAACTACGCCGAGACGGTGGTGCAGCACCACAAGAACGCGCAGCAGAGCCTGAAGAACATCATGGACAAGGTGAACACCGACCTGCCGAAGGACATCACCGTGGAGCAGCAAGCCTCCATCGACGACCTGAAACGCACGGACGATGCGAACTTTGACCGCATGTTTGTGAAGCGCATGGTGGTGGACCACGAAAAAGCCGTGGCTCTCTATGAGTCCTTCATGAGCAGCACCAAGAGCCCTGAGCTGAAGGACTATGCGCGCCTCACGCTGGATCACCTCAAGTTCCATCTCGAGAAGGCGCAGGAGCTGAGCAAGGCGATCGGCGGCGTAGCCGCGAAATAACGAACGCAACGGCGCTGGCCTATTTGCAGCGGAGGCTGCGGGAGTGAAAGCTCCCGCAGCCTTTTGCGGATCAAGAGCCTGGGCGATACTTTTGCGCAGAGCGCGCATTTGAGGACCGAAGGTCCTGGATCTTTTGGGCCGCAGAACGCACCCGTCAGGCGTTTGGTGATCAAAAGAGCGGGCAGCGCGCCCTCTTTGGAGAGCGAGCGGAGCCCTTCCTTCGTGATCCGGAGGCCAAGCGCCTTGGCGGGCCTTCAGACAGCGACCGCCAACAAGTGCCAGACAGCCTCTAGAAGCGACTTCCAGCCGCTTTGCAGCAATCAGCTACGGGAAGACGATCAGCTTGAGCGGTGTGACGCTGAGGTCGGTGTTCTGGAAGGGTGAGGCCACAAGCACGAGACCATCGATGGCCACGTCCGTGCTGCCGAGGGTGTAGTTGTTGTTGGCGTCGCCGTCGGTGAAGTCGAAGGTGCCGTCACCATCCCGGTCTGCGCCGATGACGTTGGCAATCACTTGATGAATGCTGGTGGCGACATTGGCCGTGGTGAGCGAAGCCGTGGTGCCGCCGTTTACGGCGAGGATGGCCGCGATGCGCGTGGCGTGCACATTGTTGATGTTTCCGCCGGCGCGGGTGGCATCGCCCGCGGTTCCGGCAAAGAGGCCGCCCATCTGCGTGGTCGCCACGCCGAAGTCCTGGCCGAAGTTGCCGATGTCGCCCTTGACGGTGATATTGGCGACGTCGCCGCCGGCGCCGGCATTGGCCGCGTTGCTGCCGGTCCCGCCGGCGCCCGCGCGGATTTGTTGGACAAACTTGGAGACGCTGACGTTCACGTCCGTCACCGAGCCGCCCAAACCGCCGGTGGCGCCGTTGCCACCATCGCCGCCGAAGAAGAACAACTCGCGCGCGGAGCCGGTCACGTTCTTGACCGTGGCACCTGCCCCGCCGAGGGCAGTGGTGCTGTTGCCGCCATTGCCAAAAGTGGGTCCACCGATGGTGAACTCGGCGAGCGGGGCGGCGAGCGTCACGCCATCGACATTGCCGGCGACACCGCCGGGTCCGGTCGTGGCATTGCCCGCGTTTCCAGTGGCGATTTGCGCATGCTCGACGCCGAGTTTGTCGGTGAGTTTGACGGTTTTGACCGCGCCGGTGCTGCCGCCGGAGCTCACGCCATTACCCGCGTCGCCCGAGGCGATGGAGATGAGATTCGAGAGCACGCCGGTCTGGGTAATGGTCACGGTATCCACGGAGCCGGAGCCACCGCCCGCGGCCGAGCCGCCGGTGCCGTTTCCACCTATGCCGGAAGCAAGGTTGATCTGCGGGAGGGAGCCATTTTGGTTCAGCGTGAAATGCAGGATGGAGCCGGAGCTGCCGCCACTGGCGCCGGCTGAGCCCTGGCCACCGTTGCCGCTGAAGACAAACATTCCGGCGGTGGCGCCCTTGTTGTTGATCGTGAGGTCGGTAAGTCCGCCGCCCGCACCGGCGGTGCCGGCGGCGCTGTCGCCACCGCTGCCCGCGGAGATGGATACTCCCCCGGCACTGTATAACGTGGCGCCGAGATTGATGACGGAAGCAGCGACCTGCCCGCCGGCGCCGCCGCTGGTGGCGCCGGTGACTGCATTTCCTCCCTGGCCGCCCTGGAGGCTCACGCCTTCCGCCAGGCCGTCAGAGACGGTGACGCTCATGTTGGCGACCTCGCCGCCATTGCCGCCGCTGCCCGCGCCGCCGCGATGCGCCCCGCCGGATCCACCCAGCACGGCGACGCCGCCACCGGCAGTGAGTTGCGTAACGGTGACGGTGGCATCGCTCACGGAGCCGCCGAGACCGCCATTGCCGCCCGCCTGGCCGCCCTGGCCGCCGGCGCCGCCAAACATTTGCACGTTGGAAGTTCCCTTAATGGTGAAAGTGCCGCCCACCACGGAGCCACCGGCGCCGCCGTCGCCCGTGGCGTTGGCGTTATTGGCGCTGCGACCGCCGGTGCCACCGGTGACCGCAACGCTATTGGCTTGGTTGGTGAGAAGGAGCTTGGTGTTGGTGACATCGCCGCCGGCGCCGCCATTGCCATGAGCGCCCGCGCCGCCGGAGGCCCGGAAGCCAGCGCCGCCGGTGAGACTGACGCCATTGAAAATGCGCCCGAGCGTGGCGGTGAGATTGGTCACGTCGCCGCCGCTGCCGCCTTGCGCATTGGTCGCGACGCCGCCGGTGTCGCCGCCACTGCCTCCAGTCGCTCCAAAGGCCGACGCCGCGGTTTTGACGGTCACCAGGCAATCCTTTACCTCGCCGCCATTGCCGGAGGCGCCGCCATTGGTGCCGGTGGTGTTGGCCCCGCCATTGCCCCCGGTCAGCGTCACGTTGCCGAGGACGGTGGTGAGCATCAGTTTGTCGCCTGCGACTTTCCCGGCGGTGCCCGCGATTTGGTTCCCGCCGGCGCTGCCGCCATTGCCGCTGGTCAGGGAGATATTGGAGGAGAGAAGGCCCTTGGCGGTAAAGGTCACCCCCCCGAGGTCGCCGCCATTGCCGCCGCTGCTGCCCGTTCCCCCCTGGCCCCCCGCACCCGAGGAGAAGACCACATTGCCCCCCACCGAGGTGACGGTGACGAGCGCGCGGGTGACGGCTCCACCGGTGCCGCCCACGCCGGCGTGGCCCTGGCCGCCACTCCCGGTGCTAAAGGTGAGATTGCCCGCGACGGAGGGGGTGGAGTAGGTGAGATCGAGCAGGCCGCCATCGCCGCCCGCGCCGCCCACGCCCCCGCCCTGGCCGCCACTGCCGCTGGCAAAGCTGGCCTGCTGCACGCCGAGCGGGGAGAGCACGGCGAGATTGACGAGATCGCCGCCCTTGCCGCCGTCGCCATTATTGGTGGCGCGGCCTGCGTTGCCGGCATTCACATGGATGGTGCCCAGGTTGGCGGTGAGCGTATTCTTTCCGGAGAAGGTGCCGCCGTCGCCGCCCAGGATGTCGCCGTTACCGCCGTTGTTCACGTCCAGCGTGGCGGTGCCCGTGACGGACTTGAAATTGAACTTGGAATCGATGATGTCGCCGCCCTTGCCACCCTGCCCGTTGGCGCCCGTGGCGTTGCCGCCGGTGCCAGGCTGGACATTCAGATTATTGCCGAGGGTGACGTTCACCGAGGTGGTCATGATGTCGCCACCGGCGCCGCCGATGTTGGCGCCCGAGGCGCTGCCGCCGATGCCCAGGCCGATCGAGAAGGTGCCATTGACGGCGGCAAAGTTGCCAAGGAGGCTCACGAGGTCGCCGCCCTTGCCGCCCACTCCGCCACCGGAATTGCCGCCGGCGCCCGAGCTCACATCCACGTCGCCCGTCACGGTGCCGCCCGTGATGGTGAGACCATGGATGATGCCGCCGATGCCGCCCAGCGCGGTGCCGTTCCGGCCCACCCCGGAGGAGAAAGTGAGGCTCCCGGCGGTCTTGGCGGCGAAGCTGGTTTTTTCGAATCCGCCACCCGCGCCGCCATTGCCGGCACTGCCGGTGCCTCCATTGCCGGCCTCCATGGTGAAGTCGCCCACCGTGGTGGTGATCACTTTGACCGCGCTGAAACCGCCGCCCGCCCCGCCCGTGGTGCCGGCACCGCCATCGCTTAGCTGCAAGCCCAGCGCGCTGGATTTCGTGACGGTGACGGTGGAATTGGTGAAGTTACCCGCGCGCCCACCGGCGCCGCCGATGCTGTCGCCTCCGCCTCCGGCGCCGAAGCCCAAATCCGCGCCACCCGCCACCGTGGTGATTTTGACGGTGAGTTTATCGACATCGCCACCAATGCCGCCCACGCCGCCATCACCCGCCCCAGCGAAGCCCGAGGCGATGAGGGAATTGCCGGTGAGCAGGGTGCCGGTGATGGTGTCGCCACTGAGGATGCCGCCCGCGCCGCCGCCGCCCGTGCCGTTCCCATCGCCGCCGGTGCCACTGCCAAAGCTGAGCCCGTCGACGGAGGTGAAGGTGATCTTGCTCTTCGTCAAAGCGCCGCCCGCGCCGCCGGAGGCATCGCCCGAGCCGGTGCCGTCGCCGCCATTGCCGGCCAGGACCGAGACGGACGAGAAGAGGATGGGTTTGAGTTGCAGATCGAGGCTGTCAATCGCGCCGCCCGCACCGGCGGTATGCGTGCCGCTATTGTTGTCCGCATCACCGCCGTCGCCGCCGCGGATCTGCAGATCGCCGTTGAACGACGCGACCTTCACCTTGGCCTTGGTGATCGCGCCGCCGACTCCGCCCTCGCCATTGGTGGCGGCGCCGCCGTCGCCGGATTGCACGGTGAGCTTCGAGGGGAGGTAGTCGGTGACCTCCAATTGCAGGTCGCTGATCGCTCCGGCCGCGCCGCCGGAAAGGCCGTCACCACCGTCGCCGCTGAAGAGCTGGACTTCGCCATTGGTGGAAATCACTTTGATCTTCGGAGTGATGAGTGCGCCGCCGGCACCCGCCGCCACGCCGGTGCCGATGCCGCCGTCGCCGCCATTGATAAAGAGGCCGCCGCCAATCCGCCCGAGGGTGAGAATGGGATGGTCGATCGCGCCGCCCGCGCCGCCGGTACTGGTGCCGCCCACGGTGCCCGTGCCGCCATGGCCGGCGGTGAGGGTGATATCCGCCGCGACCAGGGTGGCAGTGAGGGAAAGATTCTGGATCGTGCCGCCCGCGCCGCCCGTCCCGGCGGTGCCGTCGCCGCCGATGCCGCTCTCGACGAGGAATTCGCCCGCCATCCCTTTACTGGTGACCTTCAGGCCGAGGACGTCACCGCCCTTGCCGCCGGTGGTTCCGCTGCCGGCGTCGCCCCCGGCCACATGGAGGCCGGAAATCTGTTTGGCGATCACGACATTGCTGACAATGCCGCCGTTTCCACCGGGGCCGCCGACCACGTCGTCGCCCCCGCCCGCGAGGAGCGCCACCGCGCCATTGGCCAGGGTGATGTCCGTGATGGAGCCGCCATCGGCCGGGCCGCCGGGCATATAGATCAGATCGCGCGTGATGGTGCCGAGATTGATGCTGCCATCCGCCTGGCTGCCGACGCGAATTTCTTGCACGCTGGGAATGGTAGCACCGAGCGCGGGCGAGGCGCCGATTTTTACTTTCGAAACCGTGCTGCCCGCAAAGATGGAGCCCACCAGCGTGCCTGTGACTGTGAGGCTGGTAATAGCCGTCTTTTGCAACACGAGCTGATTGCCGCCGTTGATGACGAGCGCGCCGTTGTCGTCGAGTGCCGTGGCGATGCCGCCGTCATCGGAGAGCAAGGAGCCGAGGTCGCCTGTGATGGTGCCGCCGAAGCCGCCGCCGACCACGAGGGCGGTGATTTCATCGCGCTCCAGTACACCGTCGTGATCGGTGTCATTGAGGAACACCATGGCCTTCCCCGTGGTGACGGTGAGGTAAGTGAATTCCCCGGCGTCCGCCTTTTGGTTGCCATTGGTATCAAAGACCAGCTTGTCCCCGGCGGCCAGAAGCACCGTAGCGGTGGCATCGCCAAACGTCTTGGCCAGCAGCTCATTGGCTCCCTGGCCGGCGAGGGAGCCGTCCTTAAAAAGAGAGTAGCCGGCGGGCTGGACGAGGATGGCGGCGGGGGCGATGCGGTGCTCGAGAGCTTCTGGTGCGTGCATGGTCTGTGAGTGGATTTAATTCCGGGCGAAGGCTCGGGAATAGGGGGCTGAGATAGCAAGGAATGGGCCGATTACCGAAGACAAAGGGCGGGCGGGGGTGGGGGCTGTCTGGAGGGAAGGCGGTGGATGTCGGGGAATTCAGAGAAACTGAGGGAAGGCCGTTAAGGGCCAACGGGGAGGTTGCGCTCCACGGCGGTCCTTTGCCGCTGTACCTATTTTTCGGTGAGTTCCCGGCTGCCGTTCCAGGATTCCGGCGGCGGAGTGAGGCTATACCGATCACACAGATCGCGGTAGAGCGAGCACAGAAAATCCTCCCCGCCAATGCGCGCGGGAAGGGCGCGGAAGAGGTCGCCCGCTTCGAGAAATTTGCGGTCGAGGAACAGCTGCCGCGCCCGATGATAATCCTCCAGCCACTCCGGTGGCGGCGTGCTCTTGCCACTCAGGGGGATGAAGACATTCACCGGCTTCGTTTTTCCTTTTACGCAGACGAAATCGGCGTGGCGGTACACGAAGTCATTCCGCGTGAGGGCCTCGACGCTCTCTCCGACGAGGATGTCGGTGTGAAATTGCTTGGTGCCCGTTTCGAGCCGCGCGGCGAAGTTCACGCCGTCGCCGAGCATGGTGTAGGATTGGCGCTCGGGGTGGCCGACCTGCCCGACGACGACATTGCCGACATTCACGCCGATGCCGATTTTGATCACCGTGCGATCCGGGCGGGCATCCCACGTGGCATTGAGATTTTTCAACTCGGCGCGCATGCGCAGGGCAGCGGTGACGGCCCGGCGGGCATCTTCCATGTCGCCAAAGCTGTTCTTGGGGGTGTCGCCCCATGCCGCGAGAATGGCGTCGCCGATGAAGGCGTGGGCGTTGCCGAAGGATTCCTCGCGCTCAATGATGTCGACCATGCTCTCGAAATATTCGTTGAGCTGGCCGACGAGGTTTTCCGGCTCAATCTGCTCCGCGAGGCTCGTAAAGCCGCGGATGTCCGAGAAGAGGATGGTGACCGTGCGGCGCTCACCGCGGCGGGCATGCTCGAATTCCTCCGCATTTTGCATGACGACCTCGGCAATGCGTTTGTTGATGGAGCGCTCGAGGACTCTGCGGGTGCGGGCTTTTTCCCAGCGCTCAATCACAAACAGAAACACTATCCCAAAAGAGCCCGTCAGCCCCAAGCAGGCAAAACCTGGCATAGTGGGGACCAGAATCAGAGCTCGGGTGAATAGCAGCTGCAGGAGAAACCAATCCACCGTTGCGATGGCGGCGAGGGCCAGGACCTGGGTGACAGGATGCGAAATGAACAAAACGACCGCCGCGGCCAAAAGCGTGCACAGCAGCGCCACGGAAAAGGACACCCAGCGCGGCGCGTCGTTCAGCAAACGTCCTTCGAGCAGGTTGCCGGCGAGCTGCGCGTGGATGTCGACGCCCGGCGTGTTGGCGCTGAAGGGAGTCGTATGGACGTCGTGCAGCACTTCGGCAATCGGGCCGATAAAAACCAGTTTGTCGCGGAATCCTTCGCCATTCCGGATCTGGGGCGAGGTTTTCCAAATTGAATCGATGAAGAGCTCCTCAATGGGGATGGTTTGATACGTGAGCCACGGTCCGGCATAGTTGATGAGGTGGTGACGTCCCTGTCCGGGTTCCGTGCCATTGAAGCGAGCGACCGCGAGCGGGGCGAAAGAAATCAGGTCATCGGGTTCGTCAGAAAACTCCGGTCGAAACTCCCGCATCATGGAGGTGCGAAAGTCGAAGCGTCTCTTCACATCATCCTGATCGGGCGTATATTTGGCGAAGCCTACATTCTCCGGGCCGGCGGCTTCCGTGAATTCGCGGTTGGGAGTGAGGAATACGCTCTCGTTCTCGGTGAGGTTTCCGACGGCATCGGACACGCGCGGTTGCACGACCGAGGCCAGAATGACCCGACCACGGTATTTTTTGAGAATCGCGGCGAGTTCATCATCGCCGGGCCGTTGCGCGGCGAAAACAATATCGATGGCTACTACTTTGGCTCCGGCCTGGAAGAGCTTGTCTACGGCGCGCGCAAAGATGGCCCGTGGCCATGGCCAGGAGTTTTCCGCCATGATCCGCAAGGTGTCCGACTCGGGAACGTATTTTTCAAAGGTATTAGGATTGAGACTGCTCGCTTTGATCCCCACGAGGGCTATTTTCGGATTGGGGGGAAGCGCGCCACGTTCTTCGAAACGAAAATCCAAAGCGCGCCAGTCCAGCCGCTGGACAAGGACGAAGTCGTAGAAGTAGCGACTCTGCGTGAAGGCCAGCACCAGGAGGGCGAAGCCCAGGATGACCAGCACCCGCCGCTTGCGCAGAAAGCGGGACACGGAGGCCGCGCTGCTTCGTCGTTCGGGTGCGTTGGCCATGCGATGCGCTTAAGGGTTGCTCCGCTTCATCCCCGGGATGCCCAGCCGCTCGGCGATGCGTTGGGGGCGGGTGAGGGCTTCGGCGATGCGGGCGCTTTCGTCGAGGCCGCGGAGATCTTTACAGGCGGGGTGGGACTCGGGTGCATCGAGCAGGCCGAGGAGGTGGAGGGCGTGGGCGGTGCTGTGCTTGTAAGCGGCGGCACTGCCTTTGGCGTCGAGGCGGAAGACGGTGTCCTCGAAGGATTGGAGGGCTTCGAAGAGTTTGTAGACGCGGGTGTCGAAGCGACCGGCGGCCTCGGCGCACCACATCCGCAGGGCGGCGCAGATGAGCGGGGCGGCGCTGGCGCCGGCGCCGATGAGCAGCGGGAGACCGAGGCGGATGGCGGTGCAGATGCCGAAGTCGTCGCCGCTGTGCGGGGCGAAATCGAGGCGGAGGTCGCGGCACATGGCGGACCAGTACAGGAAGTGCGGCTCGTCGAGCGTGCTGATTTTCCCGCCGACAAACTTCGGGTGCTGCGCGAGTTGCCACAGCAGCCACGGCTCATAGGGCGTGGCCCAAGGGACGAAGGCAGGCTCCAGCGCATGCACGAGCGCAGGGCGGGTGACGTGCTCCGCGATGGCGAAATAAGCATCGCGGCGGGCCTCGGGCTCCAGCGCATTGAGAAGGCGCGAGGTCATGAGCATGACTTCGCAGTTTTCGTGCTGCTGGGCGAGGTCGAGCAGCGGGTGGTAGGTCTCGGGGCGGAAGGCGGTGTCGTTTTCCGTGCCGCGGGCGGTGACCCCGGCGATGAATTTTTGCGTGGGGAACTCGGCGCGAAAGCGCTGGAGGACCTCGGCGTACAGCTCCGGCGTGAGGTCGAAGATGTAGCCGGTGTCGGCATTGAGCACGAAGACGATCTCGATGCCGAAATGGGCGGCGGCGGATTGCATCCAGCGGATGCAGCGCGCGAAGCCGGCCCAATCCGGCTGGCCATTTTTGAAAGGCAGCAGCGTGGCCACGCAGAGGCGCGGCGGAGCGGCGTGGGAGACGAGCGATTCTTCGGATGTCCAAGCCCACACGGTATCGCGCCACGGCGTGGTGGGAGTGAGATCGGCGGGATTGGAAATGAGATCGCGAGACACGGTGGATTGAAGATTTAGGATTTTAAGAATTGCTGCCAGCGAACAGGAGTTTCGACGAGTTGCGACCTTACTTCGACTGCTTTTCGTCAATGGCTTTCAGCCACGCGATCCCCTTCGGAATTCCTTGCTGAATCATCGAGTCAAAGTGTCCGCCGGTCTCCACCGAGATCCGTTCCGCGGGTGTCTGGTGGGCGGTCAGCGCATTCTTAAAGTTCTCGATGGAGGCGGGCGGCGTGGCGCGATCGTCCAGGGCATGAAAGAGCAGCACGGGGCAATGAATGGCCTCGGCGCGCTGGGCGGGTGAGGCCTCATGCAGCGCTCGCGAAATGCCCGGCGACATCGTTTCGAGCACGCCCATGACCTTTTCTCCGAGCTTCTTCTCCACGTCGATGACGGGGGCATAGGCCACGCAGGCTTTGATCCGATCGGATGACGCGGCGACTTGCAGCGCGAGAGTGCCGGCCGAGCTATGTCCGGCGATGTAGATGCGCTTTGGATCCATTTGGGGATAAGCATCAGCCGCCACCTGAAGCGCCTCCAGGACATCCGTTACCCCGCCTTTCGCTTTGAGAAAGGTATCGATCGCTTGCCGCTGCGCCGCCGCCTTTTCGCCTTCGGGCCACGGTCCGCTCAAGTCGCAGGAGACCACCATAAAGCCCGCCGCCGCATAGGGAACATGCTCCTGGCGGTCGCCCTCGGTGAGAGTCATGCCGTGAAAGAGACGGCTGCCCGCCGGAGGTACGAGCACGCAAGGCAGCTTCACCCCCGGTGCGGGATGCGGCGGCAGATAGACCCAGATGCGCCCGCCATTCCGTGCGTGGAGTTCGGTGCAGGTGACCCCGGCGGGCTTCTCTGCTGCCGGGATCGGGCCGGGGAGGGCCACGAGGAGAGTGAGCGAGAGCAGGAGGAGTCGAAGAATCATGGAATGTGCATCGGGATGCACGGTCGCGAGGTGGTTTTCAAATCTTGAGAAAGATTTTCTTCCGCCACATGGCGAAGAGAATCAGCCCCAGGATGAGGACAACGAAGCAGCCGACGATGAAGGGCTGGTAGGCGGGACCGAAGGCGAGAAGGACGCGGTCGGGCACGTGGCGTTTCACAGCTTCCTCGAGGAAGCGCGGCCAGAGCCAGTCCATGAGGTACGCCGCGATGGAATTCATGCCGAGGACGACCAGCGGGAAGGCCCAGGCGCGCCAGCCTTTTACATCGGCGACGGCGTAGAACGCCGCGGTGAAGAGGAAGCAAATGCCGCCGCTGTAGAGCGTCCAGGACGGAGTCCAGATGCGCTTCACCACGGGGCAAATCCCGGCTGTGCCCAGCGCCCATCCGGTAGCAAGGAGAGCGAGGCCGCCGAGGGTGAGGAACGCGAGTTTGCGCGCCGCCGGGCGCTCAGAGCGAAGCCAGCTGCCGGCCAGTAGGCCGAGGAGCATGGTGCCGAGGGTGGGGATGAAGCTAAGCGTGGCGTAGCCGCCATTATTGGCCACGAAAGGTTTTTCGCGCGGGAAGAGATTCAGAAACCATTGGTCGAAGGCCCAGGCGGCGTTGGAGTTCTTGTCCCAGTGGGCGGCGAAGCCGGTGACATGGTGGCTCCAATCGGTGGGAACGCTGACGGCCTTCCAATCGAAATCCGGGCCGGGCGCGGGATAGGCGGCGAAGGCGATCCAATAGCCGACGCAGATTACGGCGAAGGCGATCCATTGGTCGCGCGCCGGGCGCAGGGCGAGGAGGAAGAGGAAGAAGTAGCCGAGGCCGATCTGCGTGAGCGTGTCCTCGAACGTGTAGTAGGTCTGCGGCCGGCCAATGCTGCGGAGGAGAATGCCGAGGGTGATGAGGATGAAGGCGCGCGAGAGCGCGTGCCACGCCATGCGGCCCAGGCCCTGGCCGCGCTCGCGGCGATTAGCGACGGAGAACGCCACCGCGGCGCCGACGAGAAAGCTGAACGAAGGCTGAATGAGATCGTGCAGGACGCAGCCGACCCATTCCACGTGGGATTGTTGCTCATGCAGGAAAGTCCAGATGGCGCCCGCCTGGCCGGATTTGACGACCTGCCCGATATGCAGGTGCTCGGCGAGGAGGAGGAACATGACGAGGCCGCGGTAGATATCGAGGGAAAGGAGGCGCTTAGGCGGAGCGGGTGCGACGGCGTCGGGAGGCGTCATGGTGCCCGGAGTGTGAGCGAGCGCGGACCGGAAGCGAGACGGGAAACAGGACGGGCGCTGAACTCGTTCAATGTAGCTGCGACCGGAAGGTCGCGGGCAATCTCAGAGTCTACTCCTCGAAATGGAAAAGCGCGATGTAGCCGTGACCGGGAGGTCGCGGACTAGCGTCCGCTTTTAAGATCATCTCTCCGGTTTGAAGCGTACTTGTGCCCTTAGGAGTGGTTTCAGAAGTGTGAAGCCGTTCTCCATGGCCTCCCGGCCACGGCTACAGACGCACATAGCATCGCGAGCGGCTGCAGTTTCTCCTAAATCGCTCAAAAATGCCCGCGAGCTTCCGCTCGCAGCTACATTACGAGATCGCCGGCATCTGTTGCGTGAGGCAGTGGAAGGCGCCGAGGCCCCAGATGAGTTCGCGGCAGTCGATGCCGATGATTTTGCGGCCGGGAAAGACTTTCTCGAGAATGGCTTGCGCCCAGCGATCGTTGGTGTCGCTGAACGTCGGGAGCAGGACGACTTTGTTGCCAATATAGAAATTGGCGTAGCTGGCGGGCAGGCGCTGGCCATCGCGCACGATTTTGCGCGGCATGGGCAGCTTGTGCACGTCGAAGCGGGGCAGGGGACCCTCGCTTTCGTGGTCCTCTTCCTCCTCTTCATCGGCCACGGCGCCGGATTTTCCGTCGGAGGTCATGCCGGCGAGCAGCTCGAAGTTGGCCTTGAGCGGATAGAAATTCGGGTCGCTCTCGTCTTCCTCGTAGGCGCAGACGATTTCGTCGGTATTAACGAAGCGGGCGATGTCGTCGATGTGGCCATCGGTATCGTCGCCTTCGATGCCGTCGCCGAGCCAGATGACCTCGCGGACGCCGAGCCAATCGCGGAGGCGCTGCTCGATGTCGTGCTGCGAAAGATCGGGATTGCGATTCGGATTGAGCAGGCAGCTGCGCGTGGTCAGCAGCAGGCCTTCACCATTCACGTCGATGGAGCCGCCCTCAAGGATGATGCCGGGATACTCCACGGGCAGGCCGAGCTTCTGCGCAATGGCCGTCGGCACGTAGTCGTCGTCGTCGAACGGCGGGTATTTGAAGCCCCACGCATTGTAGTCCCAGTCGAGCGCGAGCAGCTTGGGCTCCTCGGCACGCGTGACGAAGATGGGGCCGTGATCGCGGCACCAGGGCTCGTTGATCGGGATCTGGTGGTACGTGATGTGGCTTGTCTTCGCGCCGGCGCGGGAGAGGATGCGCTTTACGTCGGCCTCATGGGCGGTGTCGCACACGTTGATATGCACGGGCTCCGAGTCCGCGAGGGCGTGGACCATGCGGGCAAACGCCGGCATGGCCTTGTCGTACGCGCTGCCACCGGGGAAGGAGATGCCTTCGCGGCGGGGCCAGCTCAGCCAGGTGGCGGTGTGGGGTTCCCATTCAGCCGGCATGCGGTAACCGCGCACAGCGGGGACAGGAGGAACTTCTGCGATGGGAGTTTCTTCGCTCATTTAATCGATGAAGCGTTTCGTGAGATCCGCGTAGGCGTCAATGCGACGATCGCGGAGAAAGGGCCAGTGGGTGCGCTGGGTATCGAGCGCGCTGAGGTCGACTTCCACGAGGAGGTTCTCCTCGCGGTCGATGCTCGCTTTTTTGAGGATTTGCCCCGCCGGATCGGCAACGAAGCTTTGGCCCCAGAATTCCAGGCCCGGGCCGCCATCCGGCGCCTCGTGGCCGACACGATTGACGGCCGCAACGTAGCAGCCATTGGCAATTGCGTGGCCGCGCTGAATCGTTTCCCAGGAGCTGTGCTGGCGCATGCCATACTCAGCCTTTTCGCTCGGGTGCCAACCGATGGCCGTGGGATAAAAGAGAATCTCCGCGCCACTGAGCGCGGTGAGACGCGCGGCCTCGGGATACCATTGGTCCCAGCACACGAGCACGCCCAGCTTGCCGAAGCGCGTCTGCCACGTGCGGAAGCCAAGGTCGCCCGGGGTGAAGTAGAACTTTTCGTAGAAGAGCGGGTCGTCCGGGATGTGCATCTTCCGGTATTTTCCGAGCAACGAGCCGTCGGCATCGATGATAGCGGCGGTATTGTGGTAGAGACCGGCGCTGCGGCGCTCAAAGAGCGAGGCGATGATGACCACGCCGTGCTCCTTCGCCACGCGGGCGAACGCCCCGGTGCTCGGGCCGGGAATCTCCTCCGCGGTGGCGAAGTATTTGTGATCCTCGATCTGGCAGAAGTAATGGCTGCGGAAAAGTTCCTGCAGGCAGATCACTTGCGCGCCGGCCTTGGCGGCTTCGATGGTCTTGGTCACGGCCTTGTCGAGGTTCGCGGCCAGATCGGGGCCGACAGACGTTTGGACGAGGCCGAGCGTGACTTTACGGGACGACATGCGGAGATGGTGGATGCGTGGCTCCGGGAGCAGCCCTTGGTGAATAATGCAGCCGTGGTGAGTTACTTGACCGAATCGGCGGGGACGATCTTGATGCTCTCGACGCCGACGCGCTCAACCGGGCGGCTCGGCTCGCCGCCGGGGCCGGGGCGGGTTTCGGTTTGGTTGAGCTTCTTCAGCACGTCCTCGCCTTTGATCACTTTGCCGAAGGCGGTGTACTTGTGGTCAAGAAAAGAGGCATCGCCGGTGCAGATGAAAAATTGGGAGCCGGCGGAATCGGGGCTGGCCGAACGGGCCATGGAGACGACGCCGAAGGTGTGGCTGTGGTCGTTGAACTCGGCCTTGATCTTGTAGCCGGGATCGCCGGTGCCCCATTCAGCCGCGAGGCTGGCGTCCTTGGTCTTCGGGTCGCCGCCCTGGATCATGAAGTCTTTCATGATGCGGTGAAAAGCGGTGCCATCGTAAAAGCCCTTTTTGGCGAGGGTGATGAAATTCTCGACGGTCTTCGGCGCAGCGTCGGGCCAGAACTCGATGACCATTTCGCCGGCGGCGGTCTTGATCACGGCCACTTCCTTCGCCTTGTCAGCGGCGCGAACGCCGAGGGAGAGCATCGTGCAGAGGGCAAACAGTGCGCAGAGCAATTTCTTCATGATGCGCAGAAATACATGCGCGCGGCATTGTGTCACGCGGAGAAATTGCGAAGGGGAAAAATGATCCGGAGGAGAAGCGGTGGCGCGGCGCGATATATACGGTTTGATTGCTGAAACGGTCGCCGGTCTGCAACCTTCCGATTGCAGCGACAAGATCAGTTCAGAAAGCGGAAGTCGGCGGCGCCGAAGAGGGCGCGGCAGAGGCTGGTCCAGGCGGCCTTGCTGTCGTCGGCGGATTTGAAGCCGGGTTTGCGCGTGTCGCCCTTGCTCCAATTGCTCGGAAATTTTTGCAGGAAATTCCACATCGCGGTTTTTTCCGTGGGCGTGGGCGCGCGGCCGAGCGTCAGCCAGAACGCGTAGCCGACGCGCTGATCCAAATTCGCCAGCGCGCCGTCGCCCGGGTAGGCGGCGATGATCCGCTCGGCCAGCTTCTGCGAGGCCTTCGCGCTGAAGTCGCTGTTCAAGATATAGAGCGCTTGCGAGGGGACATTCGTGTCCTCACGCGTGCCGGTGACGAGATTCGTGTCGCTGAAATCGAAGACACTGAGCGCATCGGGCGGGACATCACGGGCGATGGGCAGATACACGCTGCGCGTGGACTCGGAGCCGCCGCTCTCGGCGAGTTGCTGCTCGCTCACGCTGAGGAAGCGCGGTCCGCCGATGGGGGCATCGCCGCTGCGGGCGATGAAGGAACCGGTGGGCGCTTCGAGCTGGAGCTGACCGCTGGCGGCGAGCATGGCGTCGCGGATGCACTCGGCATCGAGCCGCTTTTTGCTCGCGCGCCACAGGAGCGTGTTCTCCGGATCGGCGGCGAAATCGGAGGGCTGATATTCGCTGGAGAGGCCGTAGGCATGGCTGAGCGTAAGATCGCGGAGGAGCGCCTTGATGCTGGAGCCGTAGCCGCCCTGCGCTTTCGGCGTTTGGAATTTCACGGCGAGGAAATCGAGCAGCGCCTGGTTGCTCGGCTTTTTGCCGCTGGTGCCAAAGTTATCCGTGCTCGGCACGAGGCCTTCGCCAAACAGCCAGTGCCAGACGCGATTCACGATGACGCGCGAGGTCACCGGATTGTTCGGCGCGACGATCCAATCGGCCAGTTCGAGGCGGCCGCTTTCGGTTGAAGGAATGCTGGCCGGGGAGCCGGCCGTGAGAATGGCCGGAAAGCCGCGCGCCACGCTTCCGGTGGGCTTATCGACCTCGCCGCGGGCATAGAGGGCGCTGTCGCCGATGCTGGAAAACTCTGGCGGCCGGCCTTGGCGGAATCCCGGGCCGCGGCGCAGGAATTCGCCGATGCCCCGGCCCACGGCGCGACCGCGGCTGGCCGGCAGATCCTGCACGCCCATGGCGAGCGCCTTGGGTTTGCCCGAGGCATCGAAGCTTTTCAGTTCCGCCTCCAGGTCGCCGATTTGGGTGATGGTCCGCAGCACCTGGAATTGCTTCATGCCACCGAGCTGAGGGTCGCCCTTGCCGGCCATGCGGCTTTTGATCGTTTCCTCAAAGAGCTCGCGCTGATCCTTGCGCAGGCCGTCGAGCTGCTGCTGCTTTTTCGCAATGTCCTCCGGCGTGAGCGTGCGGCCCATGGTGGGCGCGCCCTTGGGCAATTCAATCAGCTCGCTCGAGTGCCGGTTTTGAATGGCGGTGGCCGTGCCGTAGCGCGTCTCGGTGCTGAGGAAGATGCCGGCGAGGCTGTAGTATTCCCGCTGCGAGATGGGATCGAATTTGTGATCGTGACAGCGTGCGCACGAGACCGTCATGCCGAGGAAGGCTTCGGACGTGGCGTCGATTTGCTCGTCCGCCAGGTCGAGGCAGAATTGCTTGGCGTTTTGCTCATTCAGGCCTTTGGGACCAAGGGCGAGGAAGCCGGTGGCCACGAGTTGCTCGCTTTTTTGCGCGTCGCTTTTGGATGGCAGCAGGTCGCCGGCGATTTGCTCGCGCACGAATTGATCATACGGCTTGTCGGCATTGAACGACGCGATGACGTAGTCACGATAGCGCCACGCATGCGGGAAGGTGGTGTTGACGTCCTTGCCGCTCGACTCCGCGTAGCGCGCGACGTCGAGCCAGTGCCGGCCCCAGCGCTCGCCATACTGCGGACTGGCGAGCAGGCGGTCCACCCATTTGGCCAGCACGGCGCGGGTATTGGCGCCGGGCGCCTGCCATTCTTTGAGAAAATCGCCGATGTCGCGCGGCGTGGGCGGCAGGCCGGTGAGATCGAAAAACACGCGGCGGAGCAGGGTGGCGGGATCGGCATCGCCGACCGGCTTCACGCCTTTTGCCTCCATCGCGGTGAGGAGAAATTTGTCCACGTCGCCGCGGGCCCAGACCGCGTCCTTCGGCTCTGGCACCGTGCCCTGCTGGGGCGCCTGGAAGGCCCACCACTGCTTGGCGGCTTCCGTATCGTATTTCTTCACCACCATGGCGGCGCCATCGCGCGGGTCGGGTGCGCCCATTTTCACCCATTCTTCAAAATCCTTGATGACCGCGTCCGGCAGCTTGCCGCCCTTTTTCTCCGGGGGCATCGCGAAGTCCTTATTCGTGTAGTGAATCGCCTGGATGAGGATGCTGTCCTTAAGGTTTCCCGGGATGACGGCCGCGCCGCTGTCACCGCCGCGACGGATGCCCTCGCGCGTATCCAGCACGAGGCCGCCTTTGACTTTATCCGGCTTTTCAGAGTGGCAGCTATAGCACTTCTCTGAGAGCACGGGACGGATCTTCTTTTCGAAGAAATCGAGCTGGGCAGGCGTGGGCTTGGCATCAGCAGAGTCGAGGGCCGCCAAAGCGGGACCGACTGCCGCCAACGAAAGGGACAGGGACAGCAGGGCGCGGGTGCTCATAGGTAAATAAAACAACGGTTCAAGGGCCTGGTTGCTCGGATTATACCCGGAAGAGACGCAGCGGGGAGGGGAAAGGTTTCGCGGGAGATGGGCAAAGCCCCGCCCTGGTTTATCCTTTAGGTCCCATGTGCTCGGTCAAGGGACCCCAGGCGTCCGTGTTCGCTTTGTAGCATACTGCTTCAGCACATTCTTGCGCATTCGGCCTTTGGCCATTTCGCCAGTGCGACCAGACCGCCACAGCTTCCTTCGCGATGCTCATTTCCAGACAATAACATAACCCGGGACATCGCCGCGAAGCGACTTCCGCAATTGGCATTTTGAAATCTTCTGCGCTCAAAACGACCAATTCTGCCCGTGAATTCGGCGCAAAGTCCCCAGCAATTTGCTCGGCAAAAATGACGCCCCATTGGTCGAGGTCATCCATTCCGGCACAGATATCGAGGATCGTCATACAATCCGCTTCGGTCTGGCTACTTCTTCCAAACATCCCCCACACCCTCGCCAAACCACCGCGTGCTCACCACTTTTTGCTGGGTGTAGAACTGCACGGACTCGCGGCCCTGGATGTGGAGGTCGCCGAAGAAACTTTCGTCCCAGCCGGTGAAGGGGAACATGGCCATGGTGGCGGGGACGCCCACGTTGATGCCGACCATCCCGGCTTTCACGCGGTGTTTGAATTCGCGGGCGGCTTTGCCGGAGTTGGTGAAGATGGAGGCACCATTGCCGTAGGCGGAGCGGTTGGCGAGGTCGATGGCGGCATCGAGATCGTCCATCCGCATCACGTTGAGCACCGGGCCGAAGACTTCCTCGCGGGCGAGGGTCATGCCGGGTTGGATGCCATCGACAATGGTGGCGCCGAGGTAGAAGCCGCCGGGGGCCTCCGGCACGCGAATGCCGCGCCCATCGGCGATGACTTTGGCACCCTCGCTCTCGCCGCTGGCGACGAGGCCGAGCACGCGGTCGCGATGCGGCGCGGTGATGAGCGGGCCCATGTCCGGCTGCGCGGGACGATCGGTCGGGCCGACGCGGATGGCCTTCGCCGCGTCGATCAGTGAAGGGAGCACGCGTTCCGCGGCGGCGCCGACCGCGAGCGCAGTAGAGCCGGCCATGCAACGCTCGCCGGCGCAGCCGAAGGCAGCGGTGGAAAGGCTTTCGACGGTCTTGCTCACGTCGGCATCGGGCATCACCACGATGTAGTTTTTGGCGCCGCCATTGGCCTGCACCCGTTTGCCGTTTTTGGTGCCGGTTTCGTAAATGTAGCGGGCAATGGGCGTGGAGCCGACGAAGGAAATGGCGCGGACCTGCGGATGCGTGAGGATGGCGTCGACCGCCTCGCGACCGCCGTGGACGAGATTCAGCACGCCCTTGGGCAGGCCGGCTTTTTCAAGCAACTCGATGAGCAGCACCGCCGTGAGCGGGACTTTCTCGCTCGGCTTGAGCACGAACGTATTTCCGCACACCAGCGCGAGCGGGAACATCCACAGCGGGACCATTGCGGGGAAGTTGAAGGGCGTGATGCCGGCGCAGACGCCGAGCGGCTGGAGCATCGTCTCGCAGTCCACGCCGCGCGCGATGTTTTCCAGCGTATCGCCCATGAGCAGCGCGGGCGCGCCACACGCGTATTCCACGTTTTCGAGTCCGCGGAAAATACTGCCGCGCGCCTCCACGAGCGTCTTGCCATGTTCGCGGGAAACGGTCTGGCAAAACTTGTCGAAGTTTTCCTCGACGAGCTGGCGATAGCGAAACATCACCCGCGCCCGCTCCACCACCGGCGTGTCGCGCCATGCGGGAAAAGCGGCGGCGGCGGCTTGCACGGCCGCTTCGACCTCGGCGGCTCCCCCGGCTGGGCACTCGGCGATCACCTCGCCGGTGGATGGATTGAAGACGGGCGTGCCGCCGGTGGCAGTGCGCCATTCGCCGGCGATGTAGGATGGGCAGGGAAGCATGATTTAAGAGGACGAACAGGCCGCAGCCTTCCGGCTGCCTATATTAATTACCCCCGCGCGAGCGCGTCGGATTGTTTCACAAATTCATCGCCGCTCCATTCGCCGTCGGCGGCCACCATTTTCTTGGGGGCGGCTTCGGCGGCGGCTTTTTGGGCGGCTTTGCGCTCGGTCTGGCGTTTCACCAGATCGGCGTGCGTGGTGAAGTAATCGAGCGACTTGCCCTTGAAATCGGCGAGGGTTTCGAACTTGTGCTTGGCCATGAAGGCGAGGAGTTCTTCGCACATCGGCTTCACGTGTTCGTAGCCGAATTTCATCACGCCCGTGCAGACTTGCACGGAATCGCCGCCGAGCAGGATGAACTCTGCGGCGTCGTGGCCGGTCTCCACGCCGCCGATGGCGGACAGCGTGCGGCCGGGGAATTCGCGGCGGATGACCTGCGCGATCTCCATTACCATGCGGAGGGCGATCGGCTTCACGGCGCGCGACGAGTACCCGCCGGGTGTGGTGTAGCCTTCCACGGTGGGCTCCGGCCGCAGCGTATCGAGATTTACGCCCATCACACTGCGAATGGTATTGATGGCGCTCACGCCCTGGCAGCCGGCGCGGAAGGCGGCGCGGGCCGGGTCTTCGATGTGCGTTACGTTCGGCGTCAGCTTCGCCCATACGGGCTTCTTGGCGGCGGCCATCACCCAGCTGCAGACCTCCTCGAGGATCTCCGGGTTCTCGCCCATCGCCGCGCCCATCTTGCGCTCGGGCAGGCCGTGGGGGCAGGAGAAGTTGAGTTCAAAAGCGTCCACGCCCACGTCCTGGCAGCGCTCGATGATTTCCACCCAGGCGTCTTTGTTGAACTCCTCCATCACCGAGGCGATGAGCACGCCGTCGGGGAACTGGTCTTTGCACTTTTTGAATTCATCCAGCCAGATCGAGAATTTGCGGTCGCTGATGAGCTCGATGTTCTCCCAACCGATGACCTCCTGGCGATCGGCGGAATGGAGTTTGGCGTAGCGCGGGGTGACGTTGACGACCTTGCTTGCGTCGAGGCTCACGGTCTTGGCGATGACCGCGCCCCAGCCTTCCTTGAAGGCTTTGGTGATGACGTTGAGATTGGTGCCCGGCGGTCCGGAGCCGATGATGAAGGGGTTAGGGAGCTTCAGTCCATCTACAGTCGTGGCTAACGTCGGCATTCCGTGAGCGTAGCGCGAAGGCTGCGGGCTTGGAAAGCACCAATTCAAAAGGGCGATGCGCGCCTTTTGGATCCGGTACCTGTGTTTGAGCACTTCCACGGATGAATGCCGGCGACATGGACGAACGGGAGGGCGGTAAACGTGGGACCGGTTTCCACGCCCTCCCGTTCGTTCGCCTCTCCGGCACCGGCAATCCTACCCCAGCCACGCCATCGTTTTCTCCGCCAGCCGATCAAATGCGCGCACGGCCATTTCCAGATGCTCTTCGCAGGTGTCCTCGATCTTGTTATGCGAAATGCCGTGGAGACTTTGGACGAACATCATCACGGTCGGAACGCCGGCACGAGCGACTTCCGCCGCGTCGTGCAGCGGGCCGGAGGGAAGGCGATGAGAGACGCCGCAGACTTCGCGGATGGAATCATCGCAGAGCGCGATGAGTTCATCGTGGAAGGGGCGGGGAGCGATGTGCCAGATGCGGTCCCACGCCACGCGGACGTTTCCTTCCCGGGCGAATTGCTCGCTCGCGGTGCGCGCCTCGGCGTGCATGTGGGCGAGCGCGGCAGGATCGAGATGGCGCTGGTCGAGCGTGAGCCGGCACTCCTCGACCACGCTGGTGACGATGCCAGGTTTGGTCGTACAGGAGCCGATGGTGCAGACGCCGGAGCCGCTGTGCTCGGCGATGCGATAGATCTCCTGGCTCATCTTTCCGGCTGCCAGAAAGGCGTCTTTGCGCCGGTTCATCGGCGTGCTGCCCGAGTGCGCGGCCTGGCCGTGAAAGGTAACGGCGTGGCGCTCCACCCCAAAGGTTCCGAGCACGGCACCGAGGGGAAGATCCAAATCCAACAGCACCGGGCCCTGTTCGATATGCAATTCGAGATAGGCAGCGGCATCGGCCAGTTCCACGCCGGAATCCTTCACCTTCTCCAGGTCAATGCCGTGCTCGCGCAGCGCATCCGGCAGGCGCACGCCGGCTTTGTCCACCAATCCGCGCGCCTCCTCGAGATCGAGATTTCCCGAGCACGCGGAGGAGCCAAATAGACTCTTACCGAAGCGCGCGCCTTCCTCGTCCGCCCAATCCACCACGCGCACCGTCACCGGCGGCCGGCCCTGGTATTGCGCGTGGATGCGCCGCAGCACCTCCACGCCGGCGAGCACATTCAGGCAGCCATCCAGCCAGCCGCCATTCGGCACGGAATCCATGTGTCCACCGAGGAGCAGCTCCTTCTCCGATTCACCGGGCAGCGTCGCCCAGAAATTCCCCGCCGCGTCCGTGTGCATCTCCACCGGCAGCCCGGCGAAGCGCTCGCGCAGCCACGCGCGGGTCTTCGCCCAGATGGGCGTGAAAGCTACCCGCTGCGCGCCGTTTTCATCGCCCGTGAGGGTGCGCAATTCCTTGAGTTCGGCGATGGTCCGCTTCGGATCGAGGCTCATGGAGTTCGAGTAAAGCAGTCCCGTCCAGCCTGCGACAATCCTGGGTTTCCCTCTTCTCGAAACGCATTTTTCGGCCATCCGATTTCGGTTTTGGGCGCGATATTTGGGCGCCAGTCCTATCACGCAACCCGAAACCCAACTCATTCGTCCCGAGCTTACTGCATATGAGCCAAGAAAACCCAGCCCCCCCTTCATCCGAAGACTCCCGCTGCGCCACCGGCGTGAAAGGCTTGGATGATATTCTTTCCGGTGGCCTTCCCCGCAACCGTCTCTATCTCATTGAGGGCGACCCGGGCGTGGGCAAGACCACCCTGGCCATGCAATTCCTGCTGGAGGGAGCCCAGCGGAACGAAACTGGTTTGTATATCACGCTGTCGGAGACGAAGGATGAAATTGAGAACGTCGCCAAATCGCACGGGTGGGATTTGAGTCCCATTCATCTGTTTGAGCTCTCCGCGATCGAGGCAATGATCCGGGGCGAAACGGAGAGCACCTTTTTCCATCCTTCCGAAGTGGAATTGAACAAGACGACCGACGCGCTGATCGCCGAGGTGGAGCGGGTGAAGCCGGCGCGAGTGGTGTTCGATTCGCTCTCGGAAATGCGGATGCTGGCGGATACGCCGCTGCGCTACCGGCGGCAAATTTTGCAGCTCAAACAATTCCTGGCCGGACGCAAGTGCACCGTGCTGCTGCTCGATGATCGCTCCGCCGACACCCGCGATTTGCACGTGGAGAGCATCGCCCATGGTGTCATTTCCTTGTGCCGCACCTCCCCGGAATACGGGATCTCCCGCCGGCAGCTGAGCATCCAGAAAATTCGCGGTTCCCATTTCCGAGATGGGAATCATGATTTCATTTTGCGGCGCGGAGGGATGACTGTATTCCCGCGCCTCGTGGCCGCCGAGCATCACCGGGACTTCCCGCGCGAGAGCTTCCCGAGTGGCATCCCGGGGCTGGATGCGCTGCTGGGGGGTGGCTTGGGCCGCGGGACGAGCACTATCCTGATGGGCCCGCCGGGGACGGGAAAATCCACGCTGGCCGTCAAGTTTGCCCTCGCCGCCGCGGAACGGGGCGAGAAGTCGCTCATCTTCATCTTTGATGAGATGAAGGGCACGCTGCTCAATCGCGCGGCACAGCTGGGGATGGATCTCGCGCCGCATGTGGAAGCGGGCCTCATCAAAATCGAACAGATCGATCCCGCGGAAATTTCTCCGGGCGAGCTGGCCCATCGCATTCGCTCGGCGGTGGATCGGGACGGGGTGAGCCTGGTGGGGATCGATAGCATCAACGGATATCTCAACGCGATGCCGGCGGAGCGCTATCTGAATCTGCAACTGCATGAACTGCTCGCCTACCTAAACCAGCAAGGGGTGCTGACGATTATGGTCCTCGCGCAGCAAGGGCTCGTCGGCAATATGCAGTCCGCGGTGGATTTATCTTATCTGGCGGATGCCGTCGTTCTGCTGCGCTTTTTTGAAGCTCGCGGCGAGATGAAGCAGGCGCTTTCCATTGTCAAAAAGCGCAATGGCAATCACGAGCGGACGATTCGCGAAATGTCCGTCGACGCGCATGGAATCAAAATCGGCGAGCCATTGCGCCATATGCAGGGGGTCTTGTCCGGGGTGCCCCATTTCCTCAATGACCCGCCGTCGCCTTCAGCTGTTTTGGAACGATGAGCGCCCAGCCGGACCGAGCGAGGAAGCTTAAGGGGCAACAGCCAGCAATGGAGAATGCATCGCCGGAGCAGGAAGGCGAGATGCGCATCCTGGTCTTGGCGCCGATCCGGAACGACGGGCGTCTCACCGTGGGCTTTCTCCAAAAAGCAGGGCTGCAGGCGCAGGAGTGCGCCAGCATGGAGGACCTTTGCCAGTATTGGAAAGAGGCGGGTTGCGGCGCCGCCTTGCTGGCGGAAGAGGCACTGGCGGACGATTCGATCCAGAGCCTCGTTTCCCAGCTTTCCGCGCAGCCGTCCTGGTCGGATTTGCCGGTGGTCATTGTCACTGGGCCTGGAGAAGCCAAGTTGCGGCATCAGCGGCTGGCACCCTTCGACCCCGTTGGAAATGTCTCGATTATCGAGCGCCCGGTGCGGCCCGAGACGCTCGTGAGCACGTTTGAATTTTCCCTGCGCTCCCGCCGGCGCCAATACCAAGTTCGTGCGTTGTTGCGCGAGCGCGAGGAGATGGCCGCGAAGGCGCAGCAGCAGGCGCGCATCTTCGATACCACCCTCTCGTCCATCCCGGATTTCACGTATCTCTTCGACCGCGCGGGGCGCTTTATCTATGCCAATAAAGTGCTGCTGGATCTGTGGGGGCTGACGTTCCAGGAGGCCATCGGAAAGGACTTCTTTGAGCTCCGGTATCCCCCGCATTTAGCCCAGCGCCTGCACGACCAGGTTCAGTACGTTTTCGCCACGGGAGAATCGGTCCGCGACGAGACTCCCTATACGAGCCCCACGGGCGTGGACGGTTATTACGAGTATATCTTTTCGCCGGTTTTCGGTCCAGATGGGAAAGTGGAGGTGGTCGCCGGCTCGACGCGCGACACCTCCGAGCGGCGCCGGAACGAAGAGGCGTTAAAGGAGGCGGATCGGCGCAAGGACGAGTTTCTCGCCATGCTCGCGCACGAGTTGCGCAACCCGCTCGCCTCCGTGGCCAGCGCGGCTTCCTTGCTCAACAGCGCCACCGATGGGGAGCACCATGGGTGGGCCGCCGGGGTCATCGAGCGCCAGTCCCGGCAGCTGGCCCATCTGATCGACGATCTGCTCGACGTCTCCCGCATCACCACGGGAAAAATCCGGCTGCGGAAGGCCGTGGTCGACGGCGCGGTGGCGCTGGATCGAGCGTGCGAATCGGCGCGGCCGCTTATCCTCGATCGCGGCCATGAGCTGGTCTGCAACTATGGGCGCGGTCTCTGGCTGGAAGCCGATCCCACGCGCGTGGAGCAGATCATTTTGAATCTCCTCACCAATGCCGCCAAGTACACTCCCACGGGTGGCCGCATCGAACTGACCGCCCGGCGCACGGCAGGCATGGTGGTCGTTTCCGTGGCGGACAATGGCATCGGCATTGCGCCGCATCGGCTTCCGGAGATGTTTGAACTTTTTGCCCAGGGAGAACGCTCAATCGCTCGTAGCGAGGGGGGCCTCGGCATCGGCCTCACGATTGTCCGCAAGCTGTGCGAGCTTCACGGAGGGTGGGTCGAGGCCCAGAGCGATGGCCCGGATCTGGGCAGCACTTTTACCATCTTTCTGCCCGGAACCTCGCCACCGGCGGCCGCCTCCCAGCCCGGACCGCTCGCGGGAGCGGGGCGCGTCGTGAAGCCACTCCGGCTGCTGATTGTCGACGATAATCAGGATACGGCAGAAGGTCTGAGCCGTATCCTCACACGCGCGGGCCATTACATCGCGATTGCCCACAATGGCCATCAAGCCCTGGAGTTGGCGCACGCGCATTCGCCGCAAGCGATCCTTCTCGATATCGGTCTGCCGGGGATGGATGGCTTCGAAATTGTGCGTCGCCTCCGTGCCAGCTCGCCGTGCGCGGATGCGTTGGTTATCGCCGTGACCGGCTATGGCCAGGAAGAGGATCGCAATCGCGCGCTGGCAGCCGGCTTCGATCACCATCTCGTGAAGCCTGTCGATCTGGACGAACTGAAGGGATTTTTACGCGAGGTGAAATGAAGTGATGCGCACGAGGCGCGGTCCGTCTGGCGCGTCTACGGCAGCACGAAATCCTTGATGATTGGCAGGTGCTGCATGCCTTTCGCATGGCTGTCGTCCGCTTGCACGGGGGCCAGCGGAGTGAGATCGGGGACGACATGGCTGTCGAAGACCCAGCCGTGCGCAAACTTCTGTTCACCGACTTTCACCGGCACCATCAGCGCTTGCAGATCCTTGTCGGCGAGGAGCCAGTCGTACGGCTGCTTGCGCACTTCGTTGGAGGTTTCGTTGCCGCTGTCGTCCACGGGGTACGGCGCGGCGGTTTCCAGCACTTTCGAGAGATTTTGGATGCAGGTTTCCCGGCGTCCCTTGGTGTTGAAATCACCCCCCAGGACGACGAGGTCTTCCGCGGGAATTTCGTCCTGGATGTGCTTGGCGAGCGACGCCGCTTCCGCCGCCCGTTTCTTTTTATCCTCATGGCTGAGGTGCACGCTGATCGCCCACAACTTGCGGTTGCCGGGCAGGCCGAGCTGGGCCCAGGCGAAATCCCGGTTGCTGATTTCCGAATCCTTCCACTCACCTTTGGAGATAATCGGAAAGCGGCTGATGATGCCGTTGGGCAGGCCTTTGCCTGTTTGCTCTTCGCGCCACACATGGAAGTCCTGGCCAAAAGTTTGGTTTACCCACTGGCGCAGGGCGGTCTCGGAGCCATCGCCGATATTAAATTCCTGGATGAGCACGATGTCCGGTTTCAGCCCCTGCAGGATTCTCGCACCATGGCCGGGCGAATAGTCCTGGTGATTGCCGCTGGTGAGGTTGGCCGTGACGATGCGGACGTGGGTTTCCGCGTGAAGAGCGGCCACGGGCGCCAGGGCGCAGACCAGCGGGATGAGCAAAGTGGCGAGAAATGCGGAACCGCGGAGCGAGTGCATGCGGGACGGAACAACAGACCGGGCGTGGCGCGGCAATCCGTTTTTCGAAATCGAGAAGGTTGCTCCGGCCGGCGGTTGCCGCCATGCTGCGTCCATGTCCGCCAAGCATTTCATTCTGCTTTGTCTCGCTGGTCTTTTTACCGCCTGCGCCGCGCCGGATGGCGGGGTCCTGGCTGGCTCCAAAGTGAGCACCAGTCGTGATGAGTATGGACACCGGCCGGGCGCCAAAGGGTTTTCGACGGTGATTCTGGATGCCGGCCATGGCGGCGAGGATAGCGGCGCGAAGAGCCCGTTCACCGGCTTGTTCGAAAAGAATCTGACCGTGGAAATGGTGAAGCTCGTGCGCGATGAGCTGGCCGGCTCCGTGAAGGTCGTGCTGACGCGCGACCACGACATGACCTTCGACCTCGATAAACGAGTGGAGTTTGTGAACGGGCACGATGACGCGGTGCTGGTGAGCATCCATTTCAATTCCACCGGCAGCAGCGCCATCGCGGGCCCGGAGGTCTACTACTGGCGGGTGGATAGCTTCACGCTCGGCAAACGGATTGAGCAGTCGCTGTCCTCAACGGTCCCGTACCACTCGGGCAATCGCGGACTCGTCCGTCGCCGTCTGCGCCTCACGCGGAATCCGTGGCTGCCCTCGGTGCTGGTGGAGTGCGGCTACCTCAGCAACGGCGCCGAAGCCGCCTCGATCGCGAAGCCGGAATATTTGAAGACGCTGGCGAAGGCGATCGCCAAGGGCATCCTCGCTCAGCGCGCCGAGGGCGACGGAAATCTCGGTCCGTTGCCGCCGCCGATCAACGCGCCGCTGAGCCGGCCGACGGATCCGAAGGAGTAGGGGCGTTTACTGCGCTCAGGGAAAGCAGAGCTTCGCAAGGCGGGGTGCCGGAAAGTGGAACGGCTTTTCAAGCCGTGGCTGCGAGGCTCTCGAACGTAATGAGCCGCTATCCGCAAAACACAGAGGCCACGGCTTAAAATGCCGTTCCACTTTCTGGCCCGCTCACTTCGATGGCGCCTATTTTGCCGCCGACTTCTGCCCCGGGATGCGGTGCACGGTGTCGTCGATCTGGTATTTCACCTCGCTGCCATCCGCGGCCTTGGTGTTGCACTTGACGCGCAGCGTCATGGCCGGGGTGTGTTGCGAAAACTGCAGCGAGATCGTCTTTTTGTCCGCGCTCAGGGTGGCTTTATCGATCAGCACCAGATCCTTGCCGCGCTTGCCGGGCTCGGCGATGGAGATGTCGGGTGAGCCGTATTTGGGACTCCAGAAATAGTTCCACTGCTCGGCGCTCCAGTTGGCGGTGTCGGCGGCACTGGCATCCAGCGGGGCGCTGAACGTCACGTCCACGCCCTTCGCCGTGGTGGCGAGCGCGACGGGCATGGTCACGGGCTTCCCGGTGAAGCGCACGCGCTCGAGGCAGCCGTCGCTGGCCGCATTGCTCTGCCACACATTGAGGCCGCAAAGGTAAAGCTGGCCATCCCTCGGGCCGAAGCGCGCGCGCATGATGCCGCTCTTGAAGGAGAGTGGGAAGCGCACGAGCCCCGCTTGCTCCACGCCATCCACCGTCTCCTGCATCACGCCGAAGAGCGAGCATTTGCCATAGCTGGTTTGCAGCATCTTGCCGGCCCATGGACCAAATTTTCCCGGAGGCGCCCACGCTTCGCCGCCCGTGGAATTATCGATGTCCATCGGGAGCCAAAAGAGCGGCAGATCGTAGCCGTTTACCGGGATGGGGGAGTTGTCCCAAAATTGCGTTTTATATTTCTGCCGCGCTTCCTCGGTGGACGGATTGGCCTGGAACTCCGTGCCATCGGCCGCCTTGAAAGTGAGGTCGCGGTGCGCGGCCGGCGTCATGCCGTAGAAGCCGCCGGGCTTGATGATGTTTACGCGATTGGTCGGCATCCAGTGGCCCTGGTTGTCGCTGCACACGAGCACGTCGCCGGGGCCCATGCCGAGACCGTTCGGCGCACGCAGGCCGGTGGCGACGATTTCCAGTTTCGAGCCGTCCTTGCTCACTTTCAGCATCGTGCCCTGGTGCGGGCTCGTGTTGGTAGGCGTCCACGGGCTTCCCTTGGCGTAGTAAAAATTGCCCGCGCTGTCGGCCTGCAGATCGAGGGCGAATTCGTGGTAGTTCTCGGTCACCACGCAGTCGTGATTGAAGCTCTCGTAGAAGTCGGCCTCGCCGTCATTGTTCAGATCGTGGAGGCGGGTGATTTGGTCGCGGCCGAGGACGTAGATTTTGCCGTCCACCACTTTACAGCCGAGCGGCTGGAAAAGCCCGCTGGCAAAATGCTTCCACTTCACCGCCTTGAGGCTGTCGTCGAGCCCGGAGACCAGCCACACGTCGCCGCTGATATTCGCCACCACGCATGTGCCGTCCGGCAGGAAATCGATGCCACCGGGGCGGAACCACGACTTCGTCGGTTCGTTGGCGGGGAAGGGGATCTCATCCACCGTGTACGCCTTCGCGTCGTCACCGCGAACGCCTGGCGAAACCAGCGCCGGCCCCCAGATGCCAGGTCCCGGCTTGGTGAGGTTCGTCACGTCGGCGAGCTTCGCTTTCACCGAGACGCCGGCGATGACTTTCTCGGCATCCGCGCGCGGACCGCTGGCCATGGTCACCAGAAAAGTGGACGCCTTGGTCAGCGGGGGAACTTCAAACACGATGCGCCCATTCGCTTTCACCGTGACTTTGCCACCGGGCACGTCGCCAATGACGTTCACGGCCTGAACGCGCCCATTGCTTTCCACGCTCACCGCATTGCCGCCGGCCGGCTTGGCTTCGCCAGGTGTTTCGAGGAGCAGGAGTTGCTTCAGTTCATCACCTGCGGACACCGTGAAGGTCCGTGTATAGACCCGCACGCCATTGGTCACCTCCGAGCCGGGCGCCTCAAGAATGACCTGCTTGCCCACGGAGTAGCGCAGCACACAGCGTCCATTGTTCACGTGCACGCCCAGCCATTTGCCGCCGGGCGCATTACCCTGGTGATTCGGCCGTGGATCATCCTTCACCTCCGCGCCCGCACCGACCGTCCATTTCGTGGACAGAAACACTTCGCCGTCGTTCTTGAGATTACCCTCGAGCCCACCGCGTCCGCGCGGAAACACGCCGAGCTTGCCCTCCCACGCGCCTTGGAAGCGCAGCAACTCCGTGTCGAACACCATTGTCGCCGGCGCTTCCTTGGTGCCGACGGCGACGGCGACGCCCTTGTAGGCCGTGCTGTCCTTGAGCTTATAGGTGGCTGAGAAAAATGGTCCCAGATCCATCGAGTCCCATTTAATGGACTGGGCGGAGGCTGGGAGGGCGAGTGCCGCCAGAGCGGCCAGGGAAAGACGGAGGTTCATGCGGATGGGTAGAATCAGACCCGCAGGGGATTCTTTGACCGAGACCACATGGCAAGCCTGAAAGTTTGCGGCCCGCGGAAACGGCGGGCTGGAGCATGGTGGTCCGCAGACCGGGATCGGGAAAGGCAGGTTACCACAGGAGGCACAGAGGGCACAGAATGGGTGAGGCACGGTCTGTTTGCCACAGATACCGCAGATGACCCAGATAACGCAGATGGAGTTGGAGTGAATCTGAGGTGCAACGGATTTTTGGACCAGTTGTGGTTTAGGTTTTTGAATGAAAGAGGGTCTCGAAGTGAAGCGGAGAGTGGTAGCCGAGGGCGGAGTGTCGGCGGCGGGTGTTGTAGTAGCCATCGATGTA
>Ga0207639_10000031_pt1 | contig 170640 bp, 128 predicted proteins | sample KBSCornC32_FD_184299 | JGI IMG/M metagenome (GOLD analysis project Ga0207639, IMG submission 184299) | Corn rhizosphere microbial communities from Kellogg Biological Station, Michigan, USA - KBS Corn C3-2 (SPAdes) (version 2) | ecosystem: Host-associated > Plants > Roots > Rhizosphere > Soil ... | reverse complement strand
CTTTGCGAACGCATGACTTTTTCGACCAGCTTTTGCGCTCTTCGATCCGCTCCCTGGTCGTTCTCTTAGCTCCTTTGCCCTCTTCTTTCTTCTCCCAGCCTTGCTCAAATCGGTTTTTCAGGAGCGATTATTTAGCCCCTGAACGGGTCTGTTGGGCGCCTGGTGGTCGGACTGCGGGGCGCGTGCCCTTCTGGGGAACGAAGGTAGGGATGGCGCCCAGCGCGCAATTCAAAGGTCCAGCGCCCTGGCTCGCTCTTTTGTAAGAAAATGGGGACGAAGCCTCCGGCGGGCTTTTTGCCTTCGGCTATCCCCGCTTCGCTCCGCTCGAATCCGGCTGCAGCTCCATTAGCTCTGCGGCAGGATCTGCTTCACCAGCCGCTCCACGCCCTCCTTGGCGAAGCTGCTGGCGGGATAGAGCTGCTGGGCTTTCAGATAGTGTGCGAGGGAGCTGCCGAATTGCTCTTTCTTCTCGAAGTCCTCGGCGGTCTTGATGGACTTCACAAACTCGCTGGCGCGCGTGGTGGCGTCGGCACGCTGCTGATTGAGAATGGGGTCCTCCGGGAACTTGCGCCACGCTTTCTCCAGCACCTCCCAGGCGCCGGCGGAATCGCTCTGCGCTTCGTGGGCGGAGGACTCGCGCACGGCCATCTCGATGCTCTCCATGTCCCCCATCACTTTCTCAAACACCGGCTTGCGCTGGGGGTCTTGCATGACCGCGCCATAGCTGAGCTTGTTGTTCCAAATCTTGCGGAAGTTGTGCTGCTGCACGAGGTCGTCGAACTCCTGCATCGAGCGCTCCACGGTGTCGCCCTGGCGGAGCAGCTTTTCCGAAGCATCTTTCAACTCGGGGCTGAAAGGCCAAACCTCCCCGGCTGCGGTCATGGCGCGGTTCACCTCCGCCAGGTCGTTTTTCATGGCGGCCTGCTTGGCCTCGCCGAGATGCTTGCGCACAAGCAGGCGCGCGCCCTCGATGGCCGCGGTGGGCTGGGTGTCGTCGAAGTCGTTGGCGACTTTTTTCAAATCGGCGACGAGCTTTTCGGCGCGGCCATAGTCCTTCGCGTCGATGGCTGAGATGAGCTGGAAGCTCTTCTGCGAAAACTCAAGGCACTGTCGCTTTTTCTCGCGCGCGATGAGCCGCACTTCCGGCATGTATTCGCCGACGACGAAGGCCTCCTGCAGCCGCTCGGTGGCGCCCTTCATCTCGTTTTTCGTCAGCAGATAATCGAACGCCTTCGTCCCCTCGCGCACGTCGCGCATAGCTTCATTGGCCAGCGAATCGATGATGCTCACCGTGGGCGGCATGCCGGTGCTGCGCTGGATGGCTTCCGTCATGTCCTTGCCGAGATTCAGCTTCGTATCGCCGTCCGTGAAAATGGCGCGGTAGAAACGCGTGGCGATGAGCACATGCTGGAAGCGGCGCTGCACCAGAAATTGCACCATGAGCGTGTGGAATCCCACCTTCGCCTCGAGCTCGGACAGCTCGCGCTTCACCTGGTTGGCTTTGATGGCCACGAGCCGGTCGGCCATGCGCCGCGTGTAGCCGGCGGTTTGGTAATCCGTGCTGTTCGCGGGATTCACCGCACCCGGCCCGGCGCCACCGCCACCGCGGTTGTTGCCGCCGCCACGATTGCCGCCGCCGCCGCCGTTGTTATTCGTCGGGTTCGTCTTCACGCTCCCCGCCTGCGACGGCCCGGCCACCAGCCGGTGATCCTCGGTGACCGTTTGCAGGTTCCACTCCAGCTGGCGGATTTCGTCCTCAAAGGCCGCGTTCGCATTGGCGAGCCGGGCCTGGTTGCGCTGCGCCTGCCAGACGGCGTAGACGGCGTCAGCGAGCGAGTCGCACAGGTGGGCGTCGATATCGTAGCGCCCGCCGTAGGGCAGGAGCTTGAACGCAGCGTCGACGTTCTGCTGCGTGGCATTGCCCGGCTGGAGCAGGGTGAGGATGCGCTCCACGATGGCGCGATATTCCTGATCCTCCTTGGCCGTGGCCTCGGGGGCATTCAGAAATTTTTCAAACCGGGCCTGAAAGACCCGGTTGTTGGCGACGTTCCAGTGCTTGCCATTGAACGACACCACCTCCGTGCCCGGATCGAGGACCGGGACTTCATTCCCAAAAGGCGAGGCAGGCGCGGGTTTGGCCGCCGGAGCCGCCGCAGGGCCGCCCTGGCCAATCGGGGCGCCACCACCTCCGGGCGCCGCCGGCGGCGGAGCGGTGGGAGCGGGAGCCGGGGCATCGGGGACCTGGGCCAGCGCGGAGGTGACGGCCAATAGGAGAGCGGCGGGGCGCAAGAGGTTCATGGCGGATTTGGAGAGGCATCTTCGGGCTGAAGGGGGGAAGATTCAACCTTCAATGCTGTTAGCGTCGCAGTCCTGCCCCGCTGCGGAAACAACGTGGTAAAGAATGACCGCGAGCTTCCGCTCGCAGCTACATTACTGCTTCGCGCTGCCTGCCTTCCACACCGGCCCAACGGGCATGAAGGGCGGCAGCGTCTGGCCGGGCTGCAGCTCCGGCATGGGGATATCGGCCAGGCGGAAGACGGGCAGGATGGGGTTTCCCTTCGGGTCGCGCGGGTAGTCTTCCCCGTCCTTTTCCATGAGCAGGCAGGCAAAAACGAGTCCGCCGGGCTGCTCGCCGATCAGCACTTCCATGTCGTACCAATCGCCGGCTTTCACCTCGATGGGGTCGCCCACCGCGAAGCCGTTCGGGATATTCGTCCAGCCGTACTGATAGTTTTTCTTCGGCGTCCATTCCTGGTCGTCCTGGTACCAGCAGCGGTCCAGCACCACCTTGCCGTTGAAACGCACGACCATTACATCGTCGCCCGCGCCGACGAAATGGTAGGTCCCGCTTTCCGACGGCGAGACACGCCCCGTGTAGTGCACGAGCCAGCGGCTGGGCTGCACTTCCTTCTCGAGGTCGAACGCCTTCGGGCCTTCGTCCGCCGGCATGTTGGGGATCATGATTTGCGTGGTGTAGACCGGCTTCGGCGAACGGAAGTACTCATTGAGAATGGAGGGATTCCAGTCGTCGCGCACGAACTTGCGGAAGATCCTGTGGTATTCATCGGGGCTTACGTCGCTGGGCTTGTGCGAGCGGGTTTGCTTCAAGTCGTAAAAGCGGCCCATCAGCGCATTGGAGGTCTGCTGCTTGGAACCGAAGAAACGTCCTTTTCCACCGCCCATGCCCGCGCCACCAACACCCGAGCCGAGCCCGACGAGCTGTTTGCCCGCGCCCATGGCTTTGTTCACGGCATCCGAATCATGCAGGCTGCCCATCGCGGAGAGGTTCAGCGTGCTTTTCACCTGGAAGGTGCTGGTGGTGGCAGCGGACGCGACCACGTTCATGGCGGGTGCGACGGCCTGCGGCGGGGCGATCGATTCCGTGGGGACGGATTGCTCCGGCTGCGCCTCCGGTGGCGGCGGGAGGCCGTCCGACGGCACCAGGATGTTGCCGTCGCCGCCGACGAAATCTTCCGTGACCTCGCCCGCTGTGTGAAGCACCACGGTGCCCAGCGCGAGGAGGATGATGAGGTGGATGAGCAGCGAAAAGGTAGCGCTGCGGGCGTCGCCCAGCACCAGCAAAATGGAGAGAATGCGGTTCGGCTTGGCGGGCTCGGAATGGGATGTGGGCGAAAGCATAGCTGAATGCGGCAAGCTGCGCCGCGCGCCCTTTAGCTACCGGTATGCCACCGCGCGCTTTTCCGCTCCCGCTTCAGAGCGCCACTTCCACGCCACCAAATTGTCGCCTAGAAACTGGCCCGTTTCGCCGGCGGGCGGACACATCCTGTGCGTCGTTTCGATGTCTTAAGCATGCCGACGGCGAGGGCATGATGGCGCGGGGAAACCGAAGATTTTTTCGATCAGCCCGGAGCTGGAGCTTCGGGCCACCGAGAAATTTCCTGTCCAATTTTTCCCCAAACATCCCTCTCCTTAAGGATACTTCACCACCAGCCTCTCCCGCATGAAACTCTTTCTCCTCGCCAGCCTCCTCTTGGCCACGCCCACGTGGGCCGCGCTCACTGATGAACAAAAGCGCGTGCCGCTCGAACAGGATTCCACGGACCCGAAGCTCGCCAAAATCGTGCTCATCGCGGGCAGCGTGAGCAACAAGGCCGGGCAGCATGAATACTTTGCCGGCTGCGCGCTGATGATGGACTGGCTCAAGCAGACGCCCGGCGTGTGGCCCGTGATGGCCGCGGAAGGCTGGCCGCAAAACGAGAAGATTTTGGATGGGGCGAAGACGATTGTGATCTACGCCGACGGCGGCCCGAAACTGCCCTTTCTCGAGCCCGCGCGCTGGGCGAAAATGAAGGCGCTCATGGACGCCGGCACCGGCTTCGTGATGCTGCACCAAGCGGTGGACGTGCCGGAGGACCACGCTGACGAGCTCAAGTCCTGGCTGGGCGGGGTGTGGACGAAGGACATCGGCAGCCGCGGCCATTGGGACATGGATTTCTCGGGCTTCCCGGAGCATCCGGCCACACGCGGCGTCGCCGCCTTTGCCGCGCCCGGCGATGGCTGGCTGTTCAATCTGCATTTCGCGCCCGGCGCGAAGCCGCTCATCACCGGCAAGGTGCCCGACAAAGCCCGCACGACCCCAGACGCCAAAGCGAATGCCGGCCGCGCCGAGACCATCGGCTGGAGCTATGAGCGCCCCAATGGCGGCCGCAGCTTCGCCTTCACCGGCTGCGATCTCCACAAAAACTGGCTCGTGGAAGCCCAGCGCCGCGCCGTGGTGAACGGCATCCTTTGGACGGCACATGTGGACGTCCCCGTCGGCGGCGCCCCCGTGGCGATGAAGCCCGAGCAGATCTCCACGAATATGGATGCGAAGCCGCCCGCGGCGGCCAAGGCGGCGGCGCAGTAGGGGCTTGATAAACAACAGCCAGTTTCAGCGGGGCGTCCGAGCGTCGGCCGGTTAGTTTGGAGTTCCACCTTTAGGGGCTGGCGCGACCTTTTTGAGAGCGGGCATGCGAGCGTGAGCGACCCTGTCAGCGGCGCTTCCAAGTGTGTGCGCGCCTTCGTAAGCTCACGGTGGCCGCCTAAAGGCGGAACTCCGAACTGACTGGCCGACGCTGGAATACTGAACGCTGAATACCGGGCCACACGACGCGGGGCCTCCGATTTTCATGGCACTCCCCGCCGTCCTGCGCCACTCGTGAACGGACACGTGTCCACTGCTTTATCCAACGCCGCTCCCATCATCGTCGCTCTCGAGACATCCTGCGATGAAACGGCGTGCGCGGTGTTGCGCGGGAACGAGCTTCTTTCCGCGGAGGTAGCGTCGCAGATCGAGCTTCACGCTGCGACGGGGGGCGTGGTTCCGGAGGTGGCTTCGCGCAATCATCTCCGCGCCCTTCGTCCGGTCGTCGACTCCGCGCTGAAACAAGCGGGGGTCCAGCTCTCCGAGGTGGCCGCCTTCGCCGCCACGCGCGGGCCGGGGCTGGCGAGTTCGCTGATGATCGGCCTGAGCGCGGCGAAGGGACTTGCGGTGGCGCTCGGGCGCCCGTTCATCGGCGTGAATCACATCGAGGGGCATCTGCTTTCGCCCTTCTTCGGGCACGGCGGAGTTCGGCCGGCGATTGGGCTCGTGGTCAGCGGCGGGCACACGCTGCTCGTCGACATCGCAACCGTGGGCGAGTATCGCCTGCTCGGCGGCACCAAGGACGATGCGGCCGGCGAAGCGTTTGACAAAGTGGGCAAGCTGCTCGGCCTCCCCTACCCCGGCGGCCCGAATGTCGAGCGCGCCGGGCGTGGCGGCAACACGACCGCCTACGACTTCCCCCGCTCCATGCTGCATAGCGATGATTTTGATTTCAGCTTCAGCGGCCTGAAGACCAGCGTGCGCTATCTCCTGCCCAAGCTCGCCGAGTTGCCGCTGGCGGATGTCTGCGCCTCCTTTCAGGAAGCAGTGGTGGATGTGCTCGTGGCTAAATCCCTCCGCGCCGCGCGCGCGACGGGCCGGCGAGTCGTGGCCGTGAGTGGCGGCGTGAGCTGCAACGGCCGCCTCCGCGAAAAACTCCACGCCGCCTGCGGGCAGGCCGGTCTCGAACTCCTCCTCGCCGAGCCCGCGCTCTGCACCGACAACGCCGCGATGATCGGCTATGTCGCCGCCCTGCGCTTCGCCGCCGGCCAGACCAGCCCACTGGAATGCGAGCTGGATCCGAATCTGAAGCTGGTCGCTTAGGCCAGTATTCAGTGTTCAGTATCCAGTATTCAGTGGGCGCTCGGTAATTTTGGAGGCAGGGTGACGAAATGACGTCTCCTCCCTCTCTGCGCCTCCAAAGTCACGCAGCGCCCACTGAATACTGGACACTGAATACTGAATACTTCCCCGCCTACCGCGACACCCTCCACCGCGTCTGCGGGTTCGTCTCCACCAGTTCCAGCGGCACATCGAAGCCGCAGGAGTGCAGCAGATAGGCCACGCCCTCGCGGGTGCTCATGGTGTCCCGCAGATAGCGCGCGAAGAGTTCCACGTATTCCTTGCAGCTCTCCAGCTCCAGAAATCCATCCGCCACGTGCTTGGCCAATTCCTGATCGTGATTATCCAGGAGTTCCATCACGGCGCGGTGCAGCTTGGCCCGCAGCGACGGGTCCACGACCAGCTTAAACGGGCTCGCGGTCGGATCACTGGGCATTTGCGGGACAGAATCGGTCATGTGGTGGCGTTGTGGGTACTGCCCGGGTTCCACTCGGTCAAGCGGCACGGGCGGCATCCCGCTCTGAGAAGCAGTATTCAGTCCCACCGCAAACCCGTTGGAGTTCCGCCTTTAAATGGGCTTCCGCACTGATCCACTGGATACTGAAAACTGAATGCGGAATACTGGCCCCCGTGCCCAGCGCCGCCGCCAGCCCAGTCTTCACGTGGTTCCACCGCCGCTATGGCCGGCCTACCCCGGCGCAGGCGCAAACCTGGCCTCACTTTGCCGCGGGGCGGAATGTGCTCCTCGCCTCGCCGACCGGCACGGGCAAAACGTTTGCGGCGTTTCTCGGGGTGCTCGATGCGCTGGTAGCCGACCACGCGCGCGGAGCGTTGCGCGACAGCATCCAGTGCATCTACGTCTCGCCGCTGCGAGCGCTGAGCTATGATCTGGAAAAGAACCTGGCCGCGCCGCTGGCCGAGCTTTTCCCGGGCGTTACGCCGCCTATCCGCGTGGAATTGCGGAGCGGCGACACCACGGCCCATGAGCGCAGCCGGCAATACAGCAAGCCGCCGCACATCCTGCTCACCACGCCCGAGAGCCTGTGCCTGCTGCTCTCGCAAAGCAAATGGCTGCCGCTCCTTGCCACGGCGCGCTGGCTCATCGTGGATGAGATCCATTCGCTCGCGGAAAACAAACGCGGAGCGCACCTGGCGCTCAGCGTAGAACGCCTGGCCGCGCTGGCGCCACGCAAGCTCCAGCGCATCGGGCTCTCGGCCACGGTGGCACCGCTGCCGGAGGTGGCGCGCTATCTCACCGGCACGCACGGAGAATGTGAAATTATCGATGCCGCCTCGGACAAGCGCATCGAACTCCGCGTCCACACCCCGCTGCGGAAGAACCCATACCCGCCGGCTGGCTTCTCCGGCGAAAAGATGGTGCGTGAGCTGACGCATCTCATCGAGAAGAACCGGACCACGCTCGTTTTTTGCAACACGCGCAGCGGCGCAGAAGGCATCACTTTTTGGCTCCGGGCGAATTTGCCTTTGCTCGCGGATCAGATCGAGTGCCACCACGCGAGCCTCGAGCGCGAGGTGCGGCGCGACGTGGAGGATCGTCTCAAGCGCGGCGAGCTGCGCGCGGTCATTTGCTCCACCAGCCTGGAGATGGGCATCGACATCGGCAGCGTGGATCTGGTGGTGATGATGTCCACGCCGAAGGGCGTCTCCAAGGCCCTCCAGCGCGCCGGTCGCGCGGGGCACAATATCCACACCGTGTCGCATGGCGTGCTCATGGCGACGAATGCGGGCGACCTCGTGGAATCCTGCGCCACCGTGCTGCTCGCCCGCCAGCGCCAGCTCGACAATGTGCGCCTCCCCCGCGCGCCGCTCGATATCCTGGCGCAACACCTCGTTTCCATGGGCTGCACGCACCACTGGCTGCGCCGTGAGGCGCTGGAGCTGGTCCGGCGCGCGTATCCGTATCGCGATCTGACGGCGGTGGAGCTTGACGACACACTTGATTTCCTCGCCGGCGGCGGCGCCTCCCTGCGCGCGCAATACACGGAGACCTTCGGCAAAATCGCCCTCGATGATGACGGCTTCCACGTGCGCGACGAGCGCGTGCGCCGCGAGTTTCTGCAAAACGTGGGCGTGATTCCCAACGTCGGGCAGGTCCGCGTGAAGCTGCACACGCACACGCTCGGCAGCGTGGAGGAATACTTTATCCGCCAGCTTTCCATCGGCGATATCTTCGTCCTCGGCGGCCGCACGGTGCGGCTCGATAAAGTCACGCAAATGGAAGCATGGGTCTCGCGTGCCGACGGCGAGCGCCCGACCATCCCTCGCTGGAATGCGAACAAGATGCCCCTGAGCAACCGCGTCTGCCTGGAGATCGTGGACTTCCGCGCGGAGCTGCGCGCCCAACTCGAGGCCGCACCCGCGCCGGATGGAGACGCGATGAAAGCGTGGATTGCCCGCCGCCTCGATTGCGGCGTAAACAACGCGGAGGTGATCTGGAAACTCCACGCCGCCCAGCACGCCGTGAGCGAGATCCCCACCTCGGACTTTCTGCTCGTGGAGGAATTGCTCGAGGACCCCGAGCGCGATGCGCTGCCGGAATTGGCGGCTCCCCCGCGCAAATCCCGGCGGCGCACGAAAGTGAAGCAAACGCCCACCACCATCGCGCGACACTACTTTTTCCATTCGCTGATCGGCCGCGCCGCCAATGATGCGCTCGCGCGAGTCGTCGCGTGGCGGCTGAGCCGGCTGCGGGGCGGCAATGCCGTGGCGACGCCGCACGACTACGGCTTCGTCCTCACCGTCACCGCCAGCCAGCATTTCACCGAGGCGGAGCTGCCGGGGCTGATCACGCCGGAGGGATTCGAGAGCACGCTGCACGAAGCGCTCTCGCATTCCGACATGCTCAAATACCATTTCCGCAACGCCGCGCAGACGGGCCTCATGGTTTACCGTAATTATTTCGGCGAGCAAAAGAGCGTGCGCAAACTGAGCTGGAGCGCCGAGGTAATCTTCAACGTGCTCACGCAGCACGAGCCCAACCACATCCTCCTCCGCGAGGCGCGCCGCGAGACCATGGCCACCTTCCTCGATATCGATGGCGCCCTCGCATACCTCCGTGCCCAGCAGTCCCGCCCCATCCGCCTGCGCTCCGTCACCGCCGTGCCCCCGCTCTCCTTCGCCATGTACGCCATCAATATCCGCGAGGCGATGCTGGTGGAAGATCCCTTCGAAGTAGAGGAGCGCCTTTTCCATCAATGGTGGAATGCGCTGGCCGCCAGCGGCGCCGCTCCAACAGCATCCTAAGGCGGTCTAAATTGAGTTGTCGCCGTTGCCCCTGCCTGGTGCGGCTACAGCCCCCCATGGTCGGGAGCACTTTTTCCGCATGATAACTGTATAATTGTTCCATCGCGCCCAGGCCAGGCCATCCCGATGGTCTCACCGCTCGATGCGCCTTCCACGCATTTCCGTGCAGTTGCAAGACCCGCAAGGCTTTCGCGTGATCGATCGATCGTGTCCGGAAAAATGACAAAGCGCCTGCTGCTCGCGCGCGCAGGCATGGGCGCCGACGCGTTTTGCCTAGAGAAGAGTTGAGCCTTTTCAGAAGTTTCGCGGGGTCGCGATGCAGTCCCACCCCGCTTCGACCTACATAGTTTTCCAGCCCCGAAGACGCGGGAACTACCCTGACGGAATGCGGGCTTTTCCCCCTTCGACCGAGCGGCCTTCTTGCTAAGCGCCTAGCATGCACAAAATTTTCCCGTCGCGCCGTCCCCGGTGCTCCCGCTTGCCAGGCAGCCGTCAATGATGCTCCCACTCGGACGCGCCCTTTCCCCCCGAGTCGCCAATCAATCTTCATCCCCGGCCCCTTTGCCGGAAACAACACGCCGCCGGCCTCCCTTCTGGCCCTTAGCGTGGAGCGTCGCCACCCTGCTGGGGACGGCCTGCACCGCCGGCGCGGACGAGAATCCGGCCAGCAAACTGAATGGCAGTTTTGCGGATCTCAGCATCGAACAATTGATGAATGAATCCGTCAGCTCCGTGTCGAAGCGGGCGACCAAGCTGAGCGAGTCTCCGGCGGCGGTGTCCGTCATTACGCAAGACGATCTACGGCGCATGGGCTCGACCACGATTGCCGAAGCCCTCCGCTGGGTGCCCGGCCTGGATGTCGCTCGCAGCAGTGCGAGCCAGTGGGCCGTCAGCGCCCGCGGCTTCAATTCGCTGTTTTCCAACAAGCTGCTCGTGATGATGGATGGACGGACGATTTATGATCCGGCCTTTGGCGGCGTTTTTTGGGAGCTGCAGGATACGGCGATGGAGGACATCGAGCGCATCGAGGTGATTCGCGGTCCCGGCGCCACGCTGTGGGGAGCAAACGCGGTCAATGGGGTCATCAATATCATCACCAAGAACGCCAAAGATACCCAAGGCGGGTTCGTCTCCGGCATCACGGGGAAGGAAGAGCACGGTGGCGGCACGGTGCAGTACGGCGGGCGGATCGGCGAACACGCCTTCTATCGGGCGTACGTCAAAGCCTTCGATCGGGAAGGCTTCATGGATTCCCATGATGGTCAAACGCCGGATGATTGGAACGAGGTCCACGGCGGCTTCCGCCTGGACTGGCAGCCCAACACGCGCGACGCCGTCACGCTGCAAGGCGACTACTACGAAGCGCACAGCGGAGATACCCGCGCGCAATTCGAACCCGAGCCGCCCATGTCGCTCCGCGTCGATGAGCGCTATCACAATATTGGCGGCAACGTGCTCGGACGCTGGACGCATACCATCTCCGACACCTCGGAATTTTCGCTCCAAGCGTACTACGATCACTTTCACCACGGCTTGGTGGGCGTGTACGAAACCCGCGACACGGGGGATCTCGAATTCCAACACCGGTTCGCCCTGGGCTCCCGCCAGGAGATCATTTGGGGCGCGGGGTATCGCCTGACCGACGACCAATTCTCCCTCGAGCCGAACCTCACCTTCACTCCCTCCACGCGCGAAGATCCGCTCTACACCGCGTTCGTGCAGGACAAAATCACACTGGTCCCCCAACGGCTCTGGCTAACGCTGGGATCGAAATTTGAGCACAACAATTATACGGGCTTTGAAGTGCAGCCCGGGGCTCGGCTGCTGTGGACGCCCACGGACCATCAAACCGTCTGGGCGGGTGTATCCCGGGCCATCCGCACGCCGGCCCGCACCGATAGCGACCTCCTCTACTCCATCCCGCTGTCCCAGCAGGACCCGGCGCCTCTCACCCTCCTCCAAAAATTCATGGGGGACCCACAGGTGCGCTCGGAGGAAGTCATTGCCTACGAACTGGGCTACCGCGTCGAACCCACACGGCAGTTGTCCCTCGATCTGGCGCTCTTCTACAACCGCTACGACGGGATCATCTCCTATCTTCCGGGTTCGCCGACGCTCCAAGGCCCCCTCACCGCCCCGCATCTCGAGCTGCCCTTGACCGCGGCCAACGGCAACTTCGGCGAAACCTATGGTGGAGAACTGGCGGTGCAATGGAAGGTCACCGACCGCTGGCGCCTCGCGGCGGACTATTCCCTGCTGCAGATGCATCTCCACCCGGAAATGGTGGCGGAAGGCGAAAGCCCCCAACAGCAGGCCCGCCTGCGCTCCTATCTGCAACTGCCCTGGGACTTGGAGTTCAATGCCGCCTGCGCCTATGTGGACGAATTGCCGGCGCAGAAAGTCCCCGCCTATGTGCGGCTGGATCTCGGCCTCGTCTGGCGGCCCACCCCGGCGCTCGAAATCGGCCTCTGGGGGCAAAACCTTCTCGATAACCGCCACCTCGAATTCACGAACTACTCCACGCCCCTGCGGACGGAAGTCCCTCGGACCGCACAGTTGAAAGTTACCTGGAAATTCTGATGCAGACCGCCGTCTCCATTTCCGGTTCCCCCCGAAGCCGGTCTGCGCAGCGATGGCGCACGTGGATGCTCGGCTGGCTCTGCGTTCCTTTGCTCACCGTCAAAATTTTCGCCGGAGAACCGGTCTCCAAGGAATATCAGGTCAAAGCGGCTTTCCTCTACAATTTCGCGAAATTCGTGGAGTGGCCCGCCGCCAGTTTCGAAAATGAAAGCAGCCCGCTGGTGATTGGCGTTTTCGGAGAAAACCCGTTTGGCGGCGAACTGGAGAATGTGGTGCGCGGCCGGAAGATCAATGGCCACCCGATCCTCGTGAAACCCGTTCCAGCCGCGGCCTCGGCGCACAATGTGCACGTCCTTTTTATCAGCGCGGCGGAAGACGAGCGCCTCGGCGAATTTCGCACCGCCGTGCGGAATGCGGGGATTCTCACCGTGGGCGAGTCCGACGAATTCGTGCGGCGCGGCGGCATGATCCAATTCGTCCCGGACGGGGACAAGATCCGCTTTGAAATCCGCGCCGACCAAGCGGCCGCGGTGGGTCTGAAGATCAGCTCCCAGCTGCTGAAACTGGGGCGGCCGCGACTGGCCAATCCGTAACCTATGAGCCGTTTTCTTCGCAATCTGCCCATTCAGCGGAAACTCGCGTTCCTGACCATTCTCACCACCGGCGCCGCGCTGCTGGTGGCCAGCATCGCATTCTATTTTTTCGAACAGCACAGCTTCCACAAAGACATGGTCGACGAGTTGTCGATCACGGCCCGCATCACCGCGGCCAACAGCACCGCGGCGCTTTCCTTTGAAGACGCGGAGGCCGCCGAGCAACTGTTGCGCTCCTTTCGCGCCAACGCCCAAATCCAGGCCGCCTTCATCTATCGAAAAGATGATACGGTGCTCGCTCAATATCAGCGCCAGGATCAGACCCCGCTGCCGGCTCCCGCGGTGGAACACAACCTCCACCGCTTCACGGACGATGCCCTCGAACTGATTCAGGATCGCTTCGACGATGATTACCTCGAGCTGTTCCAGGATATCACACTCGATGGCGAGAGAGTCGGCGTCATCTACATCCGCGAAGACATGTCCGCCATGGCCGCGCGCCTGAAACGCTACGGCATGACGCTGCTCGCGGTGATGGCGGGCGCCACCCTGGTCGGCCTCCTGCTGATGAGCCGCTTCCAGCGGGTGTTTACCAATCCCATCCTGCACCTCGCCGGCGTCATGCACGAGGTCGCCAGCCGGCGCAATTACGCCGTGCGGGCGCAGCGCCAGTCCCACGATGAACTCGGCCAGCTCACCGAGGGCTTTAACGAAATGCTCCGCCAAATCCAGGAGCGCGACGCCGCGCTCGAGGAGGCCCGCAGCGGGCTGGAACAGCGCGTCACGGAACGGACCAAGGCCCTTCAAGAGGAAATCGCCGAACGCCACCGCTCCGAGCGCGACCGCGATCGCTTCATCACCTTGTCCCATGACATGATGTGCATCGGGGGGTTCGATGGCTCCTTCCGGCGCGTTAATCCCGCGTTCAAGAAGTTGATGGGGTTTGAGGAGGACGAACTGCTCTCGCGGCGCTTCTACGAGTTCATCCATCCCGATGACTGCCCGTTGGTCGCCCAAAAAGTGGAGGAAATGCGCAGCGGCAAAGCCGTCACCGATGTCGAACTCCGCGTGCTCCGCCACAACGGCGAGTTTCTGTGGATTGCCTGGAGCGCCACCCCCGTCCCGGCGGAGGGCATCTTTTACGGCTACGGCCGGGACATCAGCGCCCGCCGGGAGGCCGACGCCGAAATGGAACGCCTCAACCACGAGCTCATCGATATTTCCCGCCAGGCGGGCATGGCCGAAGTCGCCACCAACGTGCTGCACAACGTCGGCAACGTCCTGAATAGCGTGAATGTCGCCTGCGCCGTGGTGACGGAAAAAGTCCGCCAGTCCCGCCTCACCAACGTGGCCCGCATTGCGGACCTGCTGCGCCGGCACACCGGTGATCTGGCCCGTTTTTTCACGGAGGACCCGGTGGGGCAAAAGCTTCCGGAATTTCTCGCGAAACTGGCTGAGCGTCTCGCCCTGGAGCAAAACGCCATCCTCGACGAAATCCGTTCGCTCGGCAGCAATATCGACCACATCAAGGAGATTGTTTCCGTCCAGCAGACCTATGCGCGCAACACCGGCGGCATTCGGGAGACGTTACCCGTGCAAAGCCTGGTGGAGGACGCGCTGCGCATGAGCGAAGGCGCGCTGGTTCGCCACCGGGTGACCGTCGTGCGGGAGTATAGCGACACCCCGCCCGTGTGTGTGGAAAAGCACAAGGTTCTGCAAATTCTCCTCAACCTCGTCAGTAACGCCAAATATGCGGTGAGCGACAACGGCCGCGAGTTGAAGCAATTGGTCGTCCGTGTTTCCCGCGAGCAGGACCATGCGCTCGTCAGCCTGATGGACAACGGCATTGGCATTCCGCCGGAAAATCTGACGCGCATTTTCAGCCACGGCTTCACGACTAAAAAGAACGGCCATGGCTTTGGTCTCCACAGCAGCGTCCTCGCCGCCAAGGAACTGGGAGGCCAGCTTTCCGCCGCGAGCGACGGTCTCGGCTGCGGCGCCACGTTCACGCTCGAACTCCCCATCCCTGCCTCCCAACCCGAAAATAAAATGATCCATGGAAATACCCGCTGACCTCCCCGCGCTTTCCCCTTCGCCGTTGTCTGACGCGGCCCGTCATCCACGCATCCTGATCGTGGACGACAACCCCGCGATTCATGAAGATTTCTGCAAAATCCTCGGTGCAGAAGCCTCGGACTCCAGCTTCGATGCCGATGAGATGGAAGTCTTTGGCGAGTTGACCCGCGGCCGCTCCCTGCGCTCCACCTTCGAATTGGGGTTCGCCTCCCAGGGCGCACAGGCGCTGGAAATGGTGCGGGCGGCGAAGCAGGAAGGTTACCCGTATTCCCTGGTCTTCACCGATATGCGCATGCCTCCCGGGTGGGATGGCTGCGAAACCACGGTGCAGTTGTGGCAAGTCGACCCCGATCTGCAGATCGTCATTTGCACCGCGTACTCCGATCGCTCCTGGGAGGAGATGATGGAGAAGCTTCAATCTCCCGAGCGCGTGCTCATCTTGAAAAAGCCCTTCGATGCCGTGGAGGTGTTGCAATTGGCCCATGCGCTCACGGAAAAATGGTCCCTCCTGCAATCCGCCCGGCGCAATACGGAGCAACTCGAGCGCATGGTCGCAGCCCGCACGCAAGAATTGCGCGAGGCCAATGCGCAGTTGCAAAGCGAGATCGCCATCCGCCACCACGCCGAGGAACGCGTCCGCGAACAAGCCGGCCTGCTCGATAAGGCTCAGGATGCGATCTTCGTCCATGACCTGGAGGAACGCGTTCTCTTTTGGAACCGCAGCGCGGAGCGCCTCTACGGTCTCGCTGCTGAAACCGTCCTCGGCGAGCTCTTGCCGGCTTCGCTGTATCCCGAGCCGTCCCGCTTTGCCGAAGCCCGGAAAATCACCCTCGGAAAGGGGGATTGGACGGGAGACCTTGCGCAACGCACCGCGGCCGGCCGGGAGTTCATCGTCGAAAGCCGATGGACCCTGGTGCGCGACGACGCCGGCCAGCCGAAATCCATTCTGGTCATCAATACCGATGTTACCGAGACGAGGCGCCTCGAGCAAAATATGCTGCGCGCGCAGCGGATGGAATGCATCGACACCCTGGCCGGCGGCATTGCACACGATTTGAACAACGTGCTGCAGCCCGTCGTCCTCTCGATTGACACGCTCAGCCCGCGCCTCACCGACCCGGAAAGCACGGCGATCTTTCAGATGATGCGGGCCAACATTCTCCGCGGAACCTCGCTCATCCGGCAGCTTCTCCTGTTTGCCCGTGGGTCCGAAGGCCCACGCCTGACGGTTCAGGCCGCCACGCTCGTGCGCGAAATCAGCGACGTCGTACAAAATACGTTTCCGAAAACTATTTTCTATGCCGGCCCGGGCGATATCTCTTCGTGCTGGCCTTTGCTGGGCGATCCCACCCAGCTCTGTCAGGTCCTGCTCAATCTATGCCTGAACGCCCGTGACGCCATGCCGCACGGCGGCCAGCTCTCGCTCCGCGTGGAAAATGTGGAAGTGGATGAGGTGACGGCCGCCACTCAGCCCGATGCCCAGCCGGGGCGCCACGTCGTCTTTACGCTCACGGATACAGGCTGCGGCATTCCGTCGCATCTCCGCGAAAAGATTTTCGATCCGTTTTTTACCACCAAGGATGTGGGCCAGGGCACCGGCCTCGGCCTCTCTACTTCGCTCAGCATCGTCCAGAGTCATGGCGGTTTCATTACCGTCCAAGCTGGCCAGAACGGAGGCACTTGCTTCCGCGTTTTTCTGCCCGTGAATCCCCAAACGGCGGAAGGCGAAGTTTCGTTCTGCCTGCCGCAGCCCGAAGAAACGCCCCGCGGCGGCGGCGAGCGCATTCTGGTCGTGGACGACGAGCCCACGGTTCGTGCCGCCATAAAGCAAACGCTGGAGTGCTTTGGCTATGAGGTGACACTCGCTCACGATGGCGTCGAAGGCCTGCGCTGCTATGCCGAGGACCGAACCCGCATCAAAGCGGTGATCACCGACGTAGCCATGCCCAACATGGATGGCCCAGCTTTGATCCGGACGCTCCAACGATTGGATCCTTCCGTGAAAACCCTCGTCACCACCGGGATGGCGTCCGAGCACTCCATGCAATCGCTCCGCAGCCTCGGGATTACGCAAGTCATCACCAAGCCCTGCGATGGGGTGATCATTCTCCGCGCACTGCATCAGCTTTTGTCCGGGGAACCCCCGACCAGCCGGCTACGGGCGGTGTACGGCTAGAGCGGTTTGGTTTAGAGGTAAGCGCGACGCAGAGCGTCACGCCACCAAGACGCTCGCCCTACTTGGGCTCGAAAGCGCCCAGCTTCGCCCCCTTGGCCAGGGTGATCGCCCCTTCCTTCACCGGCCGCATGAAATCAATATCCGGCAGGCTGCCATCTTCCTTGCGCGGCGCCGCGAGCTTCGACTCATCCAGGCTTACAAAATCCGCGTCGGTGAATTTCAAGCGGAGGTCCCACGAGTCGTTCGCGGAGTCGCTGTCGACCGGGTCGAGGTTTACCAATTCGCGCCCGCCTTTGTAGCTCAGGTTGTCTCGCAGCTTGTGTCCCTTCCCCGGGATATCGGTGTGATTATCCATCTCCCGACCGAGCATGTTGAAGTTCGCGCCATTGTGGTAGGCGGTGTTGTTGAACCAATCGTCGCCACCCGGATGATGGTTCCCATAGAAGCCGCTACTCCGGTTGCCCACGGCGAGACAGAATTTCACCACGTGCCGCGGAATCGGCTGGGGCAGACGATCCGCGGGCGCCGAGCCGTAGCCCCCAGCCTTGAATCCATTCCCATCGGCCAGCCGCTTGCCCTCCGCCGAAAGCCCGTTGCGAAACGCCCAGCAGCCTTCAAACGTCACCCCCTCGTTCGACGTGATGCAGTCGAAACCATCGTCGCTGTTCAGCCAAGCGCGGCAACCGCGGAATACATTGCCCGTCGCGCCTTTCGCCGGATGGCAGCCGAAGCCATCCACGTTGCCACCCTTTCCGTCCTCCGACGTGAAATCATGATTTTGCCACGCGTCGCAATTGAGGAAGAGATTGTCGCTCCCCTTCACGCTGTAGATGCCGATGGCCTGCCCATCATGCATCCGGAGCTGCTCATACACATTGTGACTCCCATCATTGTAGAAGCAAATGGACTGCGTGTGCGTCTTGATCGTCACCTGCATGCCGGTCACTTCCAGGCCCTTCACATGGATCCACGAACCCGTGAGATGAAACGCCGCGATGCGCACGCCGGCCGGCCTCACGCCTGACAGATCGAACACCGGCTGCTCGCCCGGAAACGCCCAGTACCGGATGGGCGCATCGGCCTTTCCGCTTTTGGTGAGCGAAACAAACTCCGCATAGAGGCCCTTCCTCGGCGCCTGCTCCTCGCGCACGGCGTACTTGCCCCCGCGAATGAACACCGTGTCCCCCGCGTTCGCCGCCTCCTGAGCGCGATTGATAGTGGCAAAGGGCTGTTCCTTGGTCCCCGGCTGATCGTCCTTGCCATCCGGCGCAACGAAGAATTCGGCCGCACGCGCGGACACGACGAGGACGAAGGAACACGAGAGCAGCGAAGCGAAACGGAGCAGCGAGACGGACATGACAGAGGAGAGTCTATGCAGCCCCTTCCGCGCGTGGAAAGGTCCGCGTTGCGGCGCGCCATCCCGGGCGATGGGCGCGCCCAGCCGATCCCTAATCCCGCATCGCCCCCAGATGGCGGACGTCGGAAATCGCCGCGGTAATCTTGTCTTTTGGATCGTGACCGGCCTTGGCCTCCTCGATGGCCTGGTTGATTCGTTCCATGGCGTCGCCCTTGCGATCCCGCGCTTCAGCCTTCACGGCACCTTGTTTGCGCGGGCCCACCGGCAAGGCGGGTGCGGCCTTGTAGTCCTTCAGGGTTTCCTTGGCTTTTTCCAGGATGGGCAGAGGCTTTGGGGAAGTCTCTGCGGTGTGCAGAAGGTCGACGATTTTATCGATCGCCTTGGGTTCGGCGTGCACCCCGGCGACAAGGCAAAGCACCGTGGCGAGGGAAGGAAGAAGATGGGATTTCATGAGGAGCTCGAGTTTCAGAAAGGAATAGCGTTGCCGGTGAAATTGGGACAACCCAGCCACGCCATCCCCACGTCGCGGATGCATCGCATCGCGGTCGGAGATCCATGCTCCCCGGAAAGGGCCCATGGTATATTCGCACCCCTTACTGCGGAAGGATCTCCTTCCAGCTCACCAAATCAAACCCGAGGATCGGCCCGACTTTCAGCGCCAGCGCTTCGTCGTAATGGAACTGGCCCGAGCTCTTCACCCACATGCTCGCGCCCGTCACCGAGCCGGAAAAGTTCCCGCTGCCGGTGAAGATGAGCGAGTGCTCCGGCGCATAGATCGTCGCCTCCAGCCCCGAGCCCAGCGAGAAAGTCATGTTGCCTTTGCCCGGACTGGGCTTCAGCCCATAGATCTGCAGGTTCGAGGCGCGGTGGCTGCCATTCTGCCAGTCGCCGGCGCCGGCGGAGATATCGCCCTGCACATACACGCGGGCCTGGACGCCGGAATCGACGATCAGCTTGCCGGTGAAATCGCCGGTCACCCAGATGTCCACATTCGTCCCCAAACCGAGCAGACCTTTGGTGATGTGCAGCGTGCTGCTCACGCTCGTGAACTTGTAGCGCGCAGGCAGCAAGAGGGAGCCGGCCGCGAGCGTCGTGGGCAGGATGACCAGCGGCGGCGCGCCCGCGCTGCCGCTCCAGGTGGGGTCACGCAGCGGGGGTGCCGAGCGGTAACGATCATTGGCCACCGTGCCGGTAATGTGATCCGTCTTCTGCGCGTTGCCGCCATTGGTGTAGAGATTGCCGAACACCCAGCCCGGCATGGTGAGCTGCCCGCTATTCGTTTCCACCGTCACATTCTTGGTGCGCTTGGTGGCGTCGTAGAGACCGGAAGTGGAGGCCGTGGGGAGCACCGAGTTGAAGCTATCGAAGCTCGCCGTATCGCTGTCGATGCGCAGTTCGCCGAGGCTCACCACGCCCGTCTCAAAGGGCAGCGACGGACGCAGGGTCACCTCCACCGTGCGCGCCACATAGGGCCGGTCCACGTTCCGCCGCGCGGCGCTATCATAGACCAGAACAGGGCGGCGTAGATCATTCTCCGCCTTCTCGTAGCCGGCCGTGCGGCTGTTATCGAGATACGCAATGCCCGTGGAGCGGATGCGTACGAGCTGCAGCGAAAGATCGCCCGAGAGCACGCTCAGCAGAGTGTTGGGCACCGAGTCCACCGGCAGCACTTCGATGGAAACATTCGCCTGCTGCGTGGTGTTGCCCTCGCCGTTAATCACCAGCGGCGGCGGCGTCAGCGTGAGGCTCAGATTCAGCGGCAGCCCCGAGGCGCCCGGCTGCAGGGAGATGCCCGTATCCAGCACGCTCAGGATGTTCTGCGGCACGCTCAGGCCCACGGTTTCCTGCGAATTCACCCGGACATCGGGAAGCGTGGAGGTGAGCTGCGCGATGGCGATATCCACGCCGGAGTCGGCCGTGGTGAGTGCCTGCTGCCAGTTGGCCGCGCGATGAATGGCACGATACGAATCCCGCACGCGCAGGATGATCTGCCCCGCGATGACGCTCAGCATCGTGAGCGAAAGCAGCACGATATAAAGGACGTAACCACTCTTCAGCCTCTGGGCGGGAAAAGGCATCGTCTTCATGGTTGAGGGAATTTCTTGGTTTACCAGGTGTTCACCCGGGTTGCGAGAGGGGCCGTCATGGTGCTCGCCGGCACCTCCTTGGCCTGAGAATTATAGCGCGAAGGAAAGGCAATGGTCGTGGCGACCTGACTGCCGTTCTGCTGGAAGGTGATGTTCGTCTGCCGGGTGGCGACGGTCTGCACCTGACTATTTTCCGTGCGGGTGAGCCGCATATTGGAAAAAGTGTACGCCACCGTCTTGGTCGCCGGCGCCGGCGCCGTGCCCGTAGGCGAAAGCAGCCCGAGGAGAGAGACGGGCAACTGTAGGTTCAGCAAGCCGGGATCGCTCGTCGGAATCGTCAGCACGAGCGTGGAGCCGCTGCCGCGCACCTCGGAGGCTGTCGCCGCCCGGGCATCGCGTTGCATCGTATCCATCGCGCGCACTTGCTCCAAGTGGGAGACGACAAAATCCTGCGACGCGGAAAAACTGCGCTGCAGGCTGAGGACGCTCGCGGTAACCGCGGCGAGCACCAAGCTCATGATCGCGGCGGACACCAAGGCTTCCGCCAGGGTAAACGCGCGCGTGTGGGTTTGGGGTAGGGACTTCATTTGAGGAGACCGGAGAGGGAGACGACCGAGGCCAGTTCCCGCGTGCGTTCGCGGTTACCATTGGCCGAGGTCCATTTCAGTTGGATATCCACTCGCACGGCGAGGAGCGAGCGGAGGGAAAAGCCGGACGGGGGCTGGGAAGTAATGGTGCAGGTGCCATTGGCGGCGCGCTCCACTACAATGGGAGTCGGGGCCGGCACGAGCGGGGGATAGGGTGCCACGGTCACCTTCATCCGGGGTGCGTTCAGTTGGGTCAGTCCGTCTCCCGTCAGGCCCTGCAGCCACGTCTGAACGCCTGCGGCCGAGGAAACCTGGGACCAATTCCGCTCGCGGAGGTTTTCGGCGGCGCGCTCCACCGTATAGCTGGCCAGTGCCGTCTCCCGCTGCGAGCGGATAATGGAGCGGCACATCGTATTCAAACCGGTGAGCCCCAGCATCATCAAGGTGAGCAGAACGGCACTGACCATGACCTCGATTACCGTGATGCCGCTTTCACGGCCCCGGAGGAATTTGAGGTGAGGGATGGTTTTCATGGGAACTGCGTAAATATCAGCACCACAAATGCCATACGCGCACTTCCTATTCATTCCGCGATATGACCTCTTATTTTTCAACATGATAAACATTCTTCAATCGTCATAATTTCAGACATTTATGACCAATTTGAAAGTTGGTAACGAAGACGAAAGACAACGGTTCTTACTCCTGAAAATTTCCTTTCAAACGAGAAAGGGGAGCCGCGAGGCCATCATTTTTGCAACTCATTCCAGTCCATTGAATTGCCTCGGCTAAACACCCTACAAAAGCGTTACTTTTTGTCTCACTCTGTCCAACTCGCACAGAAACAGAGAGTAAATACCTGATTTTCGGAATGTTGAGCATAGTTGAGAACCGGGTAACAACAGCAAGCTCCGGCGCACTTCCAATGGGATTAGTCGGTATTCTGTTGACGGAATTCCCGCACATTACCCGGTTATTACGGCCCGTTTTTGCCCCCGGGGCTTTCAGGTTCGTTTCTCTAGGAAAACTTACCTTTTTTTGGCTTTTATAGACCAATGGTTGCCATTGCAGTGCCGTAATAAAAATTGCAGTTGCAATGCATCGCCATGCAGGGGGGTCAGATTTTACTCTGCTGCCTTCCACTCTCCCAGCACCCAGGCGCTCCACAGGAAAAGCCGCTCGTCTCGCTTTCCCGCCCGGTGCTGGGCCAGCTTTTCCGCCACGAACTGTTTGGAAAGCGGTGCCGGCGTCTTCTCCACCTCCAGTGGCAGGTGCCCCTCGCGGAGCCAGCGGCCAATGGGCATCCCGAATCCCTTTTTGGGCCGGTCGATGATCGAGTCCGGGATGACCCCGCGCAGAGCCTTCTTCAGGATCCACTTCGTTTCCTTTCCTCGGAGTTTCATCTGCCACGGAGTGCGCCGGGCGAGATCCACCACTTCGATATCCAGAAAAGGCGACCGCGCCTCCAGGGAACAAAGCATGGAGGCCCGGTCCACCTTCGCCAGGATGCCGTCCTGCAAGTAAAGGTTCGTCCACCACTGAAGCGAACGATTCACCAAGTCAGGCTGTCGGCAGCGGTCCCAAGCCTCAATGCTTTCACTATAGAGCTCCTCCACCGGGCAGGGGGCACCCGTGAGTTCCGCAATCTCCCGCGGTTCCAGCGCGCTCATCCACACCGCATTCCAAAGGGGCGCCGGGTAGCTCGTCCCGCGCAGGAAGCGCTTCACTTTGAAATCGAAGCTCACATTTTTGTGCGACACGGGGAGCAGGCCCGCCATCATCTTTAGCGCCGTATGCAGGGGCTTCGGCATCAGCTTGGTGTAGCGCTCCGCCGCCTTCAGGGCCTTGAAAGGATCGTATCCGGCAAAGAGTTCATCGCCTCCATCGCCGCCCAGCGCCACCGTCACCTTCTGCCGTGTGAACCGGCTCAGGAGATACGTCGGGAGCAGCGAACTGTCCCCCAACGGCTCATCCAGCCGGGAGACCAGCTCCGGCAGCAGCTCGGCGCTCTTCTCGAGATCCAGCACCTCGTGGTGGTGCCGCGTGCCCAGATGCTTAGCCATGAACTCCGCGTGGGTCGACTCATCGAAGCTCGGATCGTTGAAGCCGATGCTGAAAGTATTCAGCTGTCCCGCAGGAACATGCTTCGCCGCGAACGCTGCCACCGCGCTGGAGTCGATGCCGCCGCTGAGAAAGACCCCGAGGGGGACGTCGGACATGAGCCGGCGTTTCACGGCTCCTTCCAACGCGTGGCGAATCCGCCCGCACCACATCTCTTCGTTCGGCCCGCCGAGCTTAAGCGAAAGACCCTTGGCCGCGATTTCGCGCGACACCTCGGCCGCCTCATCCGCGATTTCAAATTCCCAGTAGCGCCACGTCTTCAACTCCCCCGCCGCCAGATCATACGAAAAGCTGTGCCCGCCCGGCAGCTTCCAAACTCGCTCATAGATGCTCCGCGGGGCCGGGATGTAGCAGTAGGCGAAATATTTCCGCAGCGACAGCGCATCGAGGTTCCGCGGGCACTCCGGATGCCGCCGCAGCGCGGGCAATTCGCTCGCCCAGGCAAAGGTGCCGCCCTCGTGGAAGTAATAGAGCGGCTTTTTCCCAAACCGATCCCGCGAGCCAAACAGCCGGCGCCGCGTCCGGTCGTAAATCACGAAGGCCCACATCCCGTTGAGCCGCTGAACGAAGTCGTCGCCCCACTCGCGGTACGCGTGCAGCAGCACCTCCGTGTCGCTGTGGTCCGTCTGGAACACGTGCCCGAGCGCGATTAGCTCTGCGCGCAGTTCGGCATGGTTGTAGATCTCCCCGTTAAAAGTGATCCCCAGGGAGTTGGCACCACACTTCGAGCAGGCACACCACATCGGCTGCCCACCGCCGGAAAGATCCACAATCGCCAGCCGCCGAAAGCCCAAATGCACGCCGGTCGACTCTTCACACCAGTGCCCCTCCTGATCCGGCCCCCGGTGTGCAATCGCCGTGGTCATCTTCCCCAGCACATCCAATCCTCCTCGCCCCACAAACCCTGCTATGCCGCACATGATCGAAACGCGTGCACGGGGAGCCGGGGCGCCCCCGCCCCGAACTTAGTGAAAAGAGAGCATCGATCAAACCGAACCATCTCCTTCCTTTAGACGGCAACACGGTCTCCAGCGCAAGCCCCTCCGCTCCCCGGCAGGCGAAGAACCGCAGGGCGGTGAACGTGGGACCAGTTTCCAACCGGTCATGGGCGAGCGAAGCGAGGAGGAGAGAGCCTTGCGTTTCATTCGCGCCAAGCGGCTGGAGAAAGTCGAGCCACACCCACACCGCCTCGCTTCGCTCGCCCGCTACCGGTTGGAAACCGGTCCCACGCTCACCGTCCCGCGGTTCGGCAGCTGCGCGCCGTCTAAAATTGCTCGCTATTCCCGCGCCGGCGCTTCCCGCCGTTCATCCCCTGCATCGCCGGCTCCACCGGCAAATCCGCCTTCTTGGTGATCGTCTTCATCAGCGCGGCATCACCTCCTGTGGCCGTCCGGCGTGTATTCTTCCTTGGTTCCGAGAGTACCTGCGCAATCTTGCGGTCCGGATTTTCCGCCAGACCCACAATCTTCGGCCGCTTTGCCCCGCGAATCGACGCCTCCAGCGGGTCGACCACCGGCTCCGGCTTCGCCACCGGACGCTGGCGGCTCCGTTCCACGCCCGGCGTCCCCCCTTGCGTCGCCCGGCTCGGGCGCGATCCGGGGGCGACTAATTGCCCGCGCTGCATCGCGCGCGTGCCCGTGGGGGCATGGTACGTCTGCATCTCCGATCCTGATTGCGCTCCCTGTTGGCGCGCCGTGCGCGCCCGGTCCGGGTCAGACGGTTCAAGCGTCGACCGCTGGGCCGCCGCAATGGGCAGGACGGTGCACCATGCCAAAACGGCGGCGACCAGCAGCGAGGACAGGGATGGCAGGCGTTGGGGTTTCAGCATCAGTGCTCCGTATTCACCCACGCCAGGTCGGTTTCAAGGAAAAGATGCCGCGCCCGCCTGCTCCTCCACCATTGGGCGGGCGCGGCTCCCATGTTGCGGAGCGGGGCCACCACACTCCGTCAGGTTGGGAAGAAAACCGAGGCACAGACGCCACAGCGCCGGTCGTCTGTGCCTGGACCATGGCCAGCTCCTGGGTCCGAGGAGCGTGGCCACGAAAATGGTGATGCGCCGAGGCGAGCACGCCTCCGATGGCGCCCGAAGCCACCACGGGATTGAAAAGCCAGCAAAGCAGCGGTCGATTCATGGTGTTGGTCGGTGAAGGGTTCATTGCCGTTTGTGCAGCGTCTTGGTGGGCGAGCACCGTGGCGGACCGGCGGCGTGCCACTCCCACGCCATCACCGCGACCGCCACCGCGATGAACATCACTACGATGAACATCTCGATCGTCATATAGGCGGCGCGGAGGCGGCATGGAGTGAGCGGCAGTAAAGGTTTCATCCCACCGTCGGGTTGACCCGCGGTGGCGCTTCGTGGCGGACGAGCGGCATCGCCGCAGTTGTGTTTACGGGGGTGCAGGAAAGGGATTCCCGGCGTGGCTTCCGAATGCCCAGTGCGGAAGCCACGCCTGCCAGGAGATCACTTACCCGGACGGGCTTTGGCAGCGCCACGGCCAGCTCGTTGCGGACGTCGAGCGGCACATCGCCTTGAGCCACGGAGCCAGAGACCATCATAATCGGAATGCGCCGCCCCTTGCCGCGGAGTGTCCGCACGAGGTTTAGCCCGCTCATGCGCGGCATATTGCAGTCCGTGACAATCAAATCGTAATCGTCCAGCGCCAGCATCGCCAGGGCCTCCACCCCGTCCGCCGCGCTGTCCGTGCCATAGCCGTGCATGCTCAGCACCGCCTCATGAATCCCCCGCGCCACATCATCGTCATCCACAACGAGGATGCGCACCCCATTCGCTCCTTGGGGGGCATGTTGTTGAATCCTGGTCGTTGGGTTTTGCACAGTCGTTTGCTTTCGTTGGGTGGACCTTGGACCATTTTTCCCGCCCCGAAAATTGGGCCGCGTCCCGACCAAAAATAGGCGATGCGCCTAGTGGGGTTTTCTCTGGGGGAAGGGTGCGACGTTCTACCTTCAGAAGGCCCATCCGGGCTTTCACCCTCCATGCTTGTCGCGACCCGCTTTCAGACTATACTTGGCGTATGATCTTGGAATCGATGCCCGACATCCAGCGGCTGACATCGGCGGAAAAGCTCCTCCTTGTGAGCGAGCTTTGGAACGATCTCGCAGCTCATCCCACTGAGGTGCCGGTTTCACGTGAACTCATCGCGGAACTCGACCGGCGAATGGAAGAATACCGTCGAGACCCGAGTCAGGTGACCACTTGGGAAGCAATTCAAAAACGTATTCTCGGCCGGTCCCTTAGCAGTGAGTGAACTCGTTTTTCTATTCTCCGCTGACGCAGATATCCAAGCGGCTTACGAGTTTCACGAAAGCTATCAGACAGGCAGGGGTGAAGTTTTTCTGCGGCATTTGGACACTTCATTCGCGCAGCTCCAGCAATTTCCGGAATGTGGCCCGGTATTCGATGCCCCCTATCGGCGTCTTCTCGTTCATGAATTCCCTTACGGGATTTTCTACTCTCTTGAGGGAAATCGCATTATCGTGACGGGCGTAATGAATCTCCGACAAGATCCAAACGTGATTTATCGGAGACTGCGCAAACCGGGCATCTGACTCACCTCCCCGTCCCCGAGCGCACCACGCGCACCAAGAGTGCCTGCGCGACTTCGCGGGGCGTGATTGCCTTCATGCACCGGAAATCAATCGGGCACTCGCGCAAGAAGCACGGGCTGCACTCCACCTGATGCCGGAGCACCGTATGATCCGTCCCGAGCGGGCCGGTGAGCACCGGCTCCGTGCTGCCAAAAATCGAGACCGTTGGCACGCCGAGCAACGCTGCGAGATGCATCGTGCCGGTGTCATTCGTGAGCAGGGCGTCGCTGCCGCGCAGGATGCCGATGAGCTGGCTCAGCGTCGTCTGTCCGCACCGATTTTCCACGTTGTCCGGCTCGCCCGCGAGCTTCACGATCTCCTCCGCCACGGTGCGATCCTTGAAGGTGCCGACCAGCGTCCACTGGCATTCGCGCGCCATGCTCACCGTCTTGATCACCTCGGCAAACCCCTCCGGCATCCAGCGCTTGGCTCCCCCGTACTCGGCGCCTGGGCAGACGGCAAAGCGCAGATATTTCCCTGGCGCGCGCCACGGATTCGGCAGCGCAAACGGGACCTCTGGAATCTCCGCGCCGACAAACTCCGCCAGCCGCAGATAGTGGTTCACTTGGTGCTCGGGTTTCTTCGGCTCCTTCTTCTTTTTCTTCTTCTCGCGAAACACCTGATTCAGCAGCAACACGCGGCCGCCATGGCCGGGATAGCCCACGCGCCGCGGGATGCCCGCCAGCCACACCTCCGCCGCGGTGCGCAGGCTGTTCGGCAGCAGGATGGCCACCTCGAAATGGTACGGCTTCAGCCGGCGCGCAATCGTCCACGGCTGGAAGAGCAGCCGCAGCTGCCGGAACAACCCCTTCGGCGCCTCAAATGGGATGACCTCATCCACCTCCGGCACCAGCTGCCAGATCTCCGCCAGCTTCGCCGGGCTCAGCACGGTGATGTGCGCATCCGGCCGCCCGCGCTTGATGGCGCGCACGGCGGGAATCGTCATCACTGCATCCCCCAGCCAGTTGGAGGAGCGGATCAAAATGCGGAAGGGCTGCAAGCGCGCGGCATCCACCTGCCGCTGCACAAAGGCGAAGAGTTCGCCGGCCTCGGCGTCCACGGGGCCATTGGGGGTCTTCGGGAGCACCACCCCGCGCTTGTAAGTCGCGAGCAGGAATTTCGGCGTGGGCGTTTTCCACCGGTTGTGCACCCAAAACCAATCCGCCGGCTTGCGCGCGATCTGTTTTTCCAACGCGCCATTGAGCTTCAGCGTGAGCTGGCCCACGTCGCCACCCTTCGGATCGATCGCCTCGTCAAACACCATCTTCCAGCGGCCCAGGCCATCCGTGTGCATCGCTGCCGGCACGAGCACCGCGCCACTGCGAAGCGCGAGCAGCGCGGGCAGTGAGGTGGTGCTGGCGAGCCGACCGAAGAGCGGACACCAGATCCCCGCGTCGCCCGCATGCTGATCCATCAGCACGCCCACGCATCCGCCTTTCCGCAGCAGTTCCACCGCTGCATTTAGACCTTCCTTGCGCTCAAACAGCTCCAGGCCAATCCGGCCGCGGACCGCCCGAATGTGGGCATCCATATGCCGGTTCCCCAGCTGCTGATACACGCTGCCACATTTCACCGGGAAGACGATGGGGCTCAGCTGCGCGAGCAATTCCCAATTTCCGATGTGGCTGATCACCATCACCATGCCGCGCTTTGCCGCCGCCTGCTCCTCGAGCACATTCAAGCCCTGCACCGTCACCAACTCGCGCAACTGCTCCTGGGGCATGCGCCCGATTTTCTCCGCGGCGAAGAGATTCCCCACCAACGTGCAAAAATGCTCGCGCGCGATATAGCGCCGCTCGCGCAGGCGCTTCTCCGGAAACGCGATTTCCAGATTCCGCATCACCATGCGCCGGTAGCCGCCCGCCACCCAGTAACCAATCCAGCCGAGCGTCCGCCCCAGCCGCATCACCGTGCGCAAGGGAAGTTTTCCGATGATGCCGCCGAGCGCCCGATAGAGCCAATAAACCAACAGCCCCATGCGCTACTTGTTCTTCCAGGACATGACCCGAAACGGATGTTCGTCCGTGAGGTTGCCGTGCACACCGGTCAGCTTGTTGTCGTCGTAAAACATGATCACCACGTAGCTCCACAATGGCACGACCACCGCCTGTTCGAGAATCATCTTTTCCGCCTCCTGAAAAATCGCGAAGCGCTTTTGCACGTCCGGCTCTTTCGCGGCTTGCGCGATGAGTTCGTCGTAGTGCGGATCCGTCCAGCCCGTGTTGTTGTTGCCGCCGCCCTTTTGGAACATGTCCAGGAACGTATTCGGATCCTCGTAGTCGCCCACCCACGAGGAACGCGCGAAATCGAAATCGAGGTTGCTCAGCGAGTTCAAATACACCGCCCATTCCTGCTTCGAGAGCTGGATGTTCACCCCGAGTTCCTCGCGGAACATGTTCTGCAACTCCACCGCCGCTTTCTCGTCCGTCTCGGTCTTGTTCGTGTAGAGGTAGTGCACCACGGGAAAGCCCTGGCCATTGGGATAGCCCGCCTCCGCGAGCAGCTTGCGCGCGCGATCGGGGTCGCGTTTCAGCCCGTCCGGCGGATGATACCCCGCGAGCCCATCCGGCGTGAACGCATCGATCGGCTTCTCGCCCGCCCGCGTCACTTTTTCCGTCAGCGTGCTTTTCTTGACCACCATCGCGAAGGCCTGTCGCACCCGCGGATCGCTCCACGGCTTGCGCGTCACATTGAACCGGAAGAAATAGGTCCCCGCGATCGGCGTGGCGTGGTAGTCTGGCCGCGATTTCAGCTCATCCACCAGCGACGTAGGCACCATCGATTTGTCCATCATGATGTCCGCGATGCCGCTGTAGTAGTAGTTGAATGCGGTGTTGGGCGACTGCACGGGCAGCACGTCCACCGTCTTCATCTTCACATTCGCCGCATCCCAGTAGGCGTCGTTTTTCCGCAGCCGGATGCGGTCATTGAGCCGCCAGATCTCCAGCCGGAAGGCGCCATTGTTCACCAGCCGATCCTGCCCCGCGCCGGGCTGTCCGTCCTGCGGCCACTGCCCCGGCCGCAGCCAGGATTCCCCGCGCCGCTCGGCGAGCTCGATCGATTTCCGGTGCACCGGCATGAACGTGTAAAACGCGCAAAGATTCGGGAAATAGGATGTCGGATTATTCAACTCCACCACCAGCGTCTGCGGGTCCACCACCTTGATGCCGATGGTCGAGGGATCGGGCCTCTTCCCGTCCTCCGCCGTCACATACGCCTCGGCGCCGCGGATGTAGTTAAACTGGTAGGAGTAATCGCAGGCCGGGTCCCGCATGGCCCGCAGCCACGACCAGCGGAAATCCTCCATCGTGAAATCCTCCCCATTGCTCCACTTCACCCCCGGGCGCAGATGAAACGTGTACGTCCGCCCATCCGGCGTCACCTCCCACTTCTCCGCCATCCCGGGCTCCGGCTGGGCATCGATGTTGAACCGCGTCAGCCCCTCGAACAACGCATACGCCACGCGGCCCTCGGGCTGCCCGCGAATCTTTGCCGGATCGATGCTATCCGGCTCCGCCCCATTGATCGCCACCAGATCCGCACGCTCCAGATTCACTTTATCGCACGAGGCGAAAAGCAAAGGCAGCAGCAGGGCAAAAATTCGTTTCACTCCCCCACGCTGCACAATGCTCCCGAACTTGGCGAGCGTGGGAATTACCCGGAGGTTCTTACTCTTTGTCTTTCTCCCGCTGTCGTTTGAGGGCCAACGGCCCGATTCATACCAGCCCTGGGGCGTCAGCCCCAGGGAACCTCACAGAAGGAGCACCAGAGGGCTGAAAGCCCGACTCATCCCTTTGGTCCTCGCCACGAAATGAATCGGGCTTTCAGCCCTCTTCGCGTCGAGGAAACCGATTTCTTGGGGCTTCGCCCCAGGCTGGTATGAATCGCGCCTTCGGCGCTCCAACTTCCCCATCTCGCGGGAAGCCCACTGAATACTAACCACTGGAGGCTGAAGACTTACTTCGTCCGCAGATCCACACACGCCGCTTCCTTCGTGCTGCGCACGAAAACCAAGCCGCTACTCACCACGGGCGTCGTCCAGCACTTGCCGTCCACGATTTTCGCCCGGGCGATTTCCGTGTAGGCTTCCGGCTTGGCGGCAAAAAGCACCAACTCTCCCGCATCGCTCAGCGCCACCACATTGGCGCCCGCGGTGAGCACCACCTGGCCGGGGCCGAATCCATCCTGGCTCCACTTCACATCACCTTCGGGCAGCGCGGCGCACTTCACGGGACCGCTCCCGTACTTCTTGAACTGAAACATCCCGTAGAGGTGGTGCTGATACAGCACCGGCGTGCTCCAGTGATTCGCGATCTGCTTGTCGCCCGGCACGCGCATCACCTGCTCGGCCTTCCAATCATTGCCCCCCTTCGAAATCTTGAACGCCGCCGCGCCCACATTGTAGCCCGCGCTGCAGTAGACAAGGTCCCCGTCCACCACCGGGCTTGCCGCCGTGCTCACGTTGAATGGAAAATCCGCATGCCAGAGCTGCTTCATCTGCCCGTTGGCCGCCGGGGCAAACGCCGTGAGGCCGCTATGGACGAAAAAGATAATCTGCCGCTGACCGAGGATCGTCGCGGCCGTCGGCGTGGCATGGGTAATCGTGTCCGCCCCAGTCTTCGCCACCACCGCGCCCGTCTTCGGGTCCAGCGCCAGGTACGCCTGCCCTTCGCCACCGCCGGCGACATAGATCAAGCCGCCATCGAGCAGCGGGCTGGCTGCATTCTGCCACTGGATGTTCTTCCCCGAGTGCTCGCCAACAAGATCGCGCTTCCACACCAGCTTGCCGGTCGCGGCGTCATGCCCCGACACCACCAGATTGCTGTCCGTCGTCACCACCACATTGCCCGCCACCGTCGGCGAGCTGCGCGGACCGTCACCGCCATCATTCCCCTTCGCCCCCGACGCCCCGCCGCCATCATAATTGGCCGAGCCCAAGCTCTGTTCCCACAGCGTCTTGCCCGTGGCCACATCGCGGGCGATCAGCATTTCCTCCGCCCCTTTGCCCGCCGGCTTGCCCTCGATGGAAAAGCATTTTCCACCCGCCACCGCGAAGGAGCTGAACCCCGTCCCCGACGGCACCTTCCACAGCACCTTCGGGCCGGCTCCCCAAGCGGTGGCCACTTTGTCCGGCGTCGACCCATCTCCCTGCGGACCGCGGTACTGCGGCCAGTCCGCCGCACCGGCGGCAGCAGCGAAGGCGATGGAAACGGCAAGGAAAGTCGGGAGTGGCTTCATGGGTGGAGTGCGTTAGCGATTCGCCACCGGGAAGTCAAAAGCCCTGCGTTTTCTTTGGCGGAAAAACTTCCCCTCTCGCGAAGCGCGATCTTGGAGGGCGCGTGGCAAGCGACCGCGCGACACCGCCTTTGGAGGTGATAGACTTGGCAAAATGGTTCTCACGCCAAGGCGCAAAGACGCCAAGAAAGACGATTCCGCTGGCGAACGTCTCAGCCCTCTTTGCGCCTCGGTGCCTGGGCGTGAGCCATCCAATGATCAAATCACCAGTTTCGTTCCTCGTATCACTCTTTCGGCTCTCCCTCCGCGATTTTCTGCCGCAGCAGCGACTTCAAGGTCGCCTGGGGTTCTTCGGGAGCCACCGTCCGGATCAGCAGGATCATCCCCACGGCAAACGCCACCCCCACAAAAATGTTCGCCACTCGGCTGAGGCAATAAAGGGTGTAGGCAGCCTGCGTCGAAAGGTGAAGCTCTGGAGTCCACCGATCCACCACGATCACAAACACCTCATTCACACTCGCACAGCTCAGCAGCAGCAGGCCCCACGTCCGTTTCCGTTTGTACGCCGGAAAGGCAAAGTAGGCGATCGTGCAATTCGAGGCGAGATAGACCAGCGTGGTAAGATCGTGGAGGGCATGAACCAGCGTCATAAGCAGTGGGGCTTTCCCCACTGGCTACCCGCTTATTCATCCGAAACCGAGCGCAAAATACCCGCCCGATTCAGACTCGCCACCTCTCCTCCTTGCGGCATGCTGCCCCGGCATGAAAGCCTTGTTGGCCCTGCTGTTCTTCCTCGTCGCTCTCGCCTCCATCCATGTCCACGCGGGCGACGAGGGATACGATCTCCGCGGCCAGCACCGGGCCGGGCTCAAGTATCGCGACCTCTACCACTACAAAATTTCGACCACCACCAACTTCCAAAAAGGCGGGGCCGGCGTTCCTGAGGTCACGGATCTCATTCTGGATCAGGACACCGTGATTACGGTCAAGTCAGTCGAAGCCGGGAAGGTCAAAGAGTTCACGACGCAGATCACCAAAGACGAACAGACCACGATTCACCATCAGGGCGACAAGGACGCCAAGAGCGAGGAAATCAGCGACCTGTCCGGACATCTCATCGTTTCCGTGCGCGGCCAGGACGGATGGGAGCACACCCTCGGCGATGGCCAGCCGACACCCGCGCAGGAAGCGGTATTGAAGACGAGGAGCGGCTGGGACGATGGAGAATATGTCCCCGCCGGGAAACATCCCATCGGGTTCTCGTGGGAAGCGGATCCTCTGCCCATCACCAATCTCCTGGGCGTCTCCTGCAATGCGGCTTCGGGCAAAGTGAAGATGACCTTCACCAGCCTCAAGGAAGTGCACGGCGAAAAGTGCGGAGTCATCGAAAGCACCGGCAGCATCAAGGTGAAGGTTCCCTCGTTCGGTAGAGACTTGTCGGGAACGATGGATTTCAAATTCACCCTGCTGACCTGCCTAAAAACGGGCCTCACCGTTCAGATCGATGCCGAAACGGACGTCAAAGCCAGCGGCGCGGAAGTCACCACCGAAGACAAAGCCACCATGACCGATCGCGTCGAAATGCTCGAGTAAGTCCGCACCCCTGACCCGCGACACCTCCTCCCTCCTGACGTTTTTCTGACAATTCCCGCACAGGCCGCTGACACGTCACGATACGGTTCGTGCCACCTTTAGAACCATGAAAGCAAAGCTCTTTGCATTCCTTGCCGTTTTCCTGGCGCTCCTCGCCGGGGCGCGTGCCGATGGGCTCATCATCATTATCAATCCCCCGCCGCCGATGCCCCGTCCGGTGCCGCCGCCGCCGCAATGGCGCCCGCACTATTCGTTCGCCCCGCTGGAGGTCACTTTCCATAAAGTCGACGTGCAAATCGACGGCCAGCGAGCCACGACGCACGTCGACCAGGAGTTTTTGAACCCGAATGACGCCCAACTCGAGGGCGAATACATCTTCCCTATCCCGAAGAACGCGCACCTCGATAAATTCACGATGAAGGTGGGCGACAAGGACATGGAGGCGGAACTGCTCGACGCGGCCAAGGCGCGGACGATTTACGAGGACATCGTCCGCCGCCAAAAAGACCCCGCGCTGCTCGAGTACACCGGCCGGCCCGCCTTCCGCGTACGCATCTTCCCCATCGAGCCGCACGCCACGAAGAAAGTCTCCGTGACCTACACCGAGTTGCTCAAGGTGGATGGCGGCATCGCCAACTATGTCTACCCGCTGAACACGGAAAAGTTCTCCGCCCAGCCGCTCAAAAACGTCAGCGTAAAAGTGACGGTCAATGAAGACGCCCCGATCAAGGCGCTCTATTCGCCTTCGCACTCCGTGGAGATCAAGCGCGACGGTGACAAGCGCGCGACTGTCGGCTGGGAAGCCACGAACACCCGGCCCGATACCGATTTCCAGCTCCTCTACTCCACCGCGAATACCGAGGTGGGCCTGAGCCTGCTGACGCAAAAGAAAGACGGCGAGGACGGCTGGTTCCTGCTCCTGGCTTCGCCCGGCGCGGACATGACGAAGAGCAAGGACGTGAACCCGAAGGACGTCGTCTTCGTGCTCGATACCAGCGGCTCCATGGCCGGGCGCAAGCTGGAGCAGGCGAAGAAGGCGATGAACTTCTGCGTGGAAAACCTGAACGACTCCGACCGTTTCGAGATCGTCCGCTTCTCCACCGAGAGCGAGCCGCTCTTCGACAAGCTCGTCGACGCCAATAAAGCGAACCGCGACAAGGCGCTCGACTTCATCAAGGACCTCCGCCCCATCGGTGGCACGGCCATTGCCGATGCGCTCGACAAGGCGCTCTCGATGAAGAAGGCCGAGTCCGGGCGCCCCTTCATGGTCGTCTTCCTCACCGACGGACGCCCGACGATCGGCGAGACGGATGAAGATCGGCTCGTGGCCAAAGTGGCGCGCGACAACGCCTCCACCACGCGCATCTTTTGCTTCGGCATCGGCACGGATATCAATACGCACCTCCTCGATAAAATCACCGAGCGCACCAAGGCCGCGTCGCAGTTCGTCCTGCCCGAGGAAGACCTGGAGGTGAAGGTCTCCAATTTCTTCACCAAGATCAAAGAGCCGCTCCTCACCAACGTGAAACTCGAGTTCCCCGCCGGCATCAAGGTGACCAAGCTTTACCCCAATCCGCTGCCCGACCTCTTCCGCGGCGAGCAGCTCGTGCTCGCGGGCCGCTACACTGGCGATGGCGAGGGCGACGTGATCATGGAAGGCACCCTCAACGGCGTGCCGAAGCGCATGAATCAAAAGGTGAAATTCTCGGTGAAGGAATCGGGCAACGAGTTCATCGCCCAGCTCTGGGCGCTGCGCCGCGTGGGTTGGCTGCTTGATGAAGTCCGCCTCCGCGGCGAGAGCAAGGAACTGCGCGACGAAGTCGTGGACCTCGCCCGCCGCTACGCCATCGTGACGCCCTACACCAGCTACCTCATCGTGGAAGACGAAGCCCGCCGCGGCGTACCCGTGGCGGCTCGCAGCTTCCAGCTCCTCGACCAGGATCGTGAGGCGCAGACCTACCTCCGCAAAGGCTGGAGCGACTTGAACGCCGCCAAGGACGGCTATAACGGCGCCCTCGCCGGCCGCGCCAATGACGCGCTGAAAAACGCCAAGTCGCCGGCCCTGGCCCTCGACCGCGCCAAGACGGAAAACTACGGCGGCGTGATCGCCGGCAACGTCGCGCCCTCCGAGGCCGCCGCGGGTGGCATCATCGCCGGCAAGCCCAGCACGATGAGTGGCGCCTACGCCAACGGCTACGACTACAAGGCCGCGCAATCCGAGAAGCTCCTCGGCAGCGCCGCCGAAGTGCAACGCCGCGTGAACGCCGTGGACCAGGAGACCTGCTGGGTCAATGGCAAGGCCTTCTGCCAAAACGGCAACACCTGGAGCGACACCGCCCTGCAGTCCGTGAAGTCCGACGCCAAGCGCAACCGCGTGCAATTTGCCTCGAAGGAATACTTCGCCCTGCTCACCGACCGCCCCGAGTCCGCCCAATGGCTCGCCCTTGGCAATAATGTGACCTTCACTCTCGGGAACGACGTCTACGAAATCTACGAGTAACGCGAAGCGCGCCATTTAGTCTAATGTAGCTGCGACCGGAAGGTCGCGGGCTGATCGAAAACGACGATGAAATTCACGCTCAGTCTTCTTCTGACGGCCGCGCTCCCTTTGCTCGCCGCCGATCCCGCCAAACCCCGGAAAGCCAAGCCCGCTCCCGCCGCCATGGTCCCCGTAGCCACCTACAACTTTGAGGACCACATAGCCGGCAAAGCGATCAACGACGCTCTGCGCGGAGCCGGCATCGACTTCAATATCCTAACCGGCTCCGGCGCGACGATTGACGTGGATGCGCCCGCCGCCGCGGCAGCGAGGGATGTTTTGGAAAAACTGGTGGCGAAACAGCACGTGGCCGTTCATGTCATTAAGGCGGACGGGAAGTAAGCAAGGTCCGCCCCGTTGCTCACGATTTCTTCGGCGGCATCAGCGCCAGGATCCGCTCCTTCTTTCCCGCATAATCCAGCGCGTGAAACACACGGATCTCCTCCACCCGCCGCGCGGCATTCAGGGCGTCGAGCATTCGCGTGTAGTGCCCCGCCAGCTCTGATGTTTCCAGATACCGCGCCCGCAGATTCCCATCCGCAAACGCGCCCGGGTTTTCCCGCTGGAACAGGTGAAACCGCAGCCACCGCCGGTCCATCCGCGACACCCGCTGCGTCCGCCGGAAAAACCCGATGAACAGCAGCAGCACGAGGTACGTATCCACCCGCGCCTGCAGCTCCAGGTTTCGCGCAAAATCCTCGGTCCCCACCCCGCGCTCCCCGCGCTGAAACGCCAGCGCCGCATGCAGCGCGTGGTCGATCTCCTCCACAAACGCGATCAGATGCCCGATGTTCCCCTCGTGCAGCCCACGCCGCGGATCATGCCGCTCGAGCTGCTCGATCAGCCACCGCGAATAATAAATCCCAATCGCCAGATGATCCCCGCTATGCCGCAAAAACGTCCGTGCCAACTCGCTCAACTCGGCCGCCTGCGCCCCCGCCAGCAGCGTCAACTGCCGGCACCGTTCCCGTCCAATGAGACAATCCTCCAGCGCAATCCCCGCACTGGCGTAGGTGCGTTCCAGCAGCCGGGCGATGTCGGAAAAGAGCGTGGGCATGGGAGCAGTATTCAGTGTTCAGTATCCAGTATTCAGTGGGGGCCCTGAGAATCTCACCGTGGGACGGGAATGCGAACACGCTAGCCGCCTAAAGGCGGAACTCCGAACTGACCGCCCGATACTTGGGAAGCGCCCACTGAATACTCTCATAGCCGGATGATTTCCCCCGGTTCATCCAGATGCAGCAGCCGCTCGCTCGCGTCATTCAGCGCGAGGCGGATGTCGTGAAAACGTTCCCCGAGCTCTTGATAGATTGGCCGCAGCGCATTCTGCCGCGCCATCGGGTGGTCGGCCGCGACGTCGAAATTGGACGCCCCCACGCTCTCGAAAAATTCCACGTCCGGCCCACCGCGACGGCTCCGGCGCTCCACCCGCTCGTGAAACACCCCCGTGATAAAGAGCGTGTAGTTTCCGATGTGCGCCCGCAGCAAGAACGCCTGCGCCGCCTGTGCCTTGTTCAACGCCAGCAGGAGGTCGCCCACATACTGCTGCGGCCCTTCGCCCGCGCCGCCCGGCGCCCGCATTCGCTCCGTGCGGCTGAAGGTCTCCAGCAGCGACGCCAGGTAGTCGCACGTCTCCCGGCTCGCCACGTCGTGCTCCTTCAGGACATGCCGCAGGAGCACGTAGAAATAAAATTGCGGTGAAATCCGCAGCGTCGATCCCGCCTCGATCACCGCCTGAAAAATCGCGTCGCTATCGAGCAACGTGTCGCGGATTTCCGCGTCCGTGAGGAGTTCGGCGAGTGGGGCGTCCTGGCTGCGGCGGCGGCTCAAGGTGCGGACAATGAATTCAAAATCCGCGGCCGTCAGCCGTTCCCGACAATTTGGAGTGATCATCGGAGCTTTGACGTGAGCATACACGGTGCCAGGCCTGAATTCAAGCCGACGCGCGGAGATAATGCGGATCTCAACCAGGCCGGGGCAAGTATGCAGTATTCAGTGTTCAGTATTCAGTGAGGCGCCTGAAAATTTTACCTTTGGACAGAGATGCGAGCGCGCCAGTCGTCCCGCGATTGAGGAGTGGAAACTCCTCCGATGCCCGGAGAGCGCCCACTGAATACTGAACACTGAATACTGGATATTTCGCCCACAAAACGCGTGTTCTCCCCCGCGACACGCGTGTCTCCTTTTAAGCACCCCGACTATACATCGCCTCGCGAAGAATACTGGACGCCGCGCCCGAAGCAGTGACATTGGCTCCGGTGCGCCGCTTCCTGCAAATCATGCTGGTCCTGCTGCTGCTCTCGGGCGGCGGCTTCGCGTGGTATTTAAACCAGCGCGGCTTCTCGCAATCGTGGCGCGAATGGATCGTCCGCGAACTGCGCGACCGGGGCGCCGAGGTCTCTTTTTCCAAGCTGACGGTCGAGCCCTTCCGCGGCCTGGTTGCGCGCGATGTCCGCCTCTACGCCACGCCCGAGCGAAAAAAGGTCCTGGCTCACGTGGATGAAATGCTCATCGAAGCCAACTACGCCCATGCCGCGCGCGGCGAGCCCTTCATCGAGGCCCTCACGCTCGTCGAGGCCTCGGCGCAGCTCCCCATCGACCCCACCAAGCCCGACGGCCCGGCCTTTCACGTGCGCAAGCTGAATACCCGCCTGCTGCTCACGCAGAACGATCTCCTCGTCAGCCGGCTTGATGCCGAAGTGGATGGCGTCCGCGTCAGCGCCGCCGGCAAGCTCTCGAATCTCACTTCCTTCTCCCTCGGCAATTCCAAGCGTGACGCCCAACGCCCGGAGTGGCTCGTCAAGCTGCTCGTCGAGCTCGATCAGCTTTACCGCGAAGGCGCCCCGCCCCGCATCGATCTGCGCGTGAATGGCGACCTCGCCTATCCGGAGAGCATCGTGGTGGAGGTCGACCTCTCCGCGGAGAAATTGCGCCGCGACGATTACCGCCTGGAATCCATGGCCGTCTCCGCCGTATGGAAGGACGGCGTGGTGACCATGCCCCGCTGTGACCTGCGCGACAACGTGGGCCGCCTCCAGCTTTCCGCCAGCTACGACACGCACACCCGCGTCGCCGAGGCCAGCCTCCGCTCGGGCATCGATCTTCCTTCGCTGATGCGCACGCTCGGGCTCGGCGATATCGGCGAGCTCACCTTCCAATCCATCCCGCAGGCGGAACTTACCGCCCGCGCGTCCTTCGCCGGCGACGAGCCGGAGTGGCTGGTGTACGGCCGGGTAAGCGTCGGCCCCTTCGTCTACGGCCACGTGCCCTTCGATCGCTTCCATGCGGACGTTTCCTTCGACGGACACCGCTGGGCGGTGCGCGATTTCGTCCTCCGCCAGCGCCGCGGCGGTGAGCTTTCCGGCGATGCCCAGCAAGACTACGACGGCTCCGGCAAAGGCGACTTCCGCCTCGGCATCACCAGCACGCTGAACCCCGAATCACTCGCGCCGCTCGCCGCCAAAGCCGGCCCCAAGGTCGCCGAGCGCCTCGGCCAGCTCCATTTTTACGATGCCCCGCGCATCACCCTTAGTGCCCGTGGCCCCTCTCCGCTCGATTCCGTGGCCAGCGGCGATCTTTCCCTCGGCCACACCGCCTACCGTGGCATCGAGGCCCTCGGCGCCCGCGCCAGCCTTCGCTACAACGGACGTATCCTCTCCATTGACGATCTGCAGGTCCGGCGCGCGGAGGGCACGGGCAGCGGCTCCATCGTCTTTAACTTCCCGCAAGATACCGTGGAGCTCCAGCGCGTGCGCACCACGCTGCATCCCACGGAGGCGATCCTCTGGATCGACCCTACGCTCCTCTCGGATCTGAAGCCCTACCGCTTTGGCAAAAAGCCGCCTGCCCTCACGATCGATGGCATCGTGGATCAGCACCACCCACCCGCGCGCACCCGGCTGAACTTTACCATCGAGGCCCCCGCGCTGACTTACGAGTTCGAGGACAAGGACCTCCATTTCGAAAACGTCTCCACCAAGCTCAATCTCGTCGCCGAGCAAATCTCGCTCGTAGATACGCGCGCCAGTATCTTTGGCGGGCAGATCTCGGGCGACGCCACCATCTCCATCAATCACGCCAAGCCCGGCCACGAGGCCACCGTGCATTTCACCGACGTCGATTTTCCCAGCCTCACCAAGCTCTACTTCGATTACGACGAAGCGCACGGGAAGATGAATGGCAGCTACCACTTCACCGGCGTGCGCGACGACGCCCGGACCATGCACGGCGAAGGCGATCTCACCGTCACCGATAGCAATGTCTTCGCCATCCCCTTTCTCGGCCCGCTGAGCGAATTCCTCGGCGGCATCGCCCCCTCCGCCGTCTTCAGCAAGGCCCACCGCGCCACCGCCTCCCTCAGCATCGCCGACGGCATCATCACCGCCAAAAAACTCCTCATCGAAGGCAAAGGCTTTTCCATGATCGGCGACGGCCGCATCTGGTTCCTCGATGACCGCATGGATTTCACCATGCGTATCAACGCCCGCGGCCTCCCTGGCGTCATCCTTTTCCCCGTCAGCAAACTCCTCGAAGTCCGCAGCGTCTCCAAATTCAGCAAACCCGAGTGGCGTCCCAAAGTCATCCCCACCCTCCGCGGCAGCGACAAATCCAAGCCCACTTCGGACGCCTCTCCCGTTCCGGCCCCCGCTACCCCACCCCCGCCCGTCAAAGAAAAGCCGGAAAAACCAAAACCCGTCCGCCCCGCTACGGTCCGTTAGTCATCCGTCATTCGTTACCCGCCCCCGACTTCTGACTTCTGACTTCTGATTCCTGCCTTCCTGCCCCGCCCCCCTTGTCCCACTCCCGCTTCCCCTTGCTATGTATCATTTACGTGTCTCAGTTGAACGCCCATCGCTTTTGTGCCATCCAATAAACCTCAATGAACCCACGGTCCGTCGGAATTTTCGCCATTGTCGTCGCCATCCTGATTGGCATCGCGGTCTATTATTTGAATTCGCCCCAGGCACCGCACGTTTCGCCCGCCCCAGGCACGGTCGCTTTGGCGCCCGCGCCCACGCCGGTTCCGGCTCCGCATAACGACGAACTGCCTCCGCCGACCCCCAAGCCTTCCAAGCCTGAGGTCGCCAAAACCACGCCGCCCGCTCCGGCCCCCTCGGTGCCCACTCCGGAAATCACCGAGGATGACCGCAAGATCGACGCCGTGCTCAAGGCCTTCCCGGGCAGCACGGACGAAGACAACGCCAAGACCGCCCGCGCGCTTATTAATCTGCTCCCCACGCTCACGGCCGACGGCCAGTCCGAGTGCATCAGCCACATCGGCAACGTCCTGGCCGACGAGCAGTGGAACATGCTCATGCCCGTGTGGAAAAACCCCGGGTTCAACCCCGACGTCCTCGAGGCCATCTACACCGACCTGATGAACCGCGACGACAAGGTGAAGCTCCCTGCCCTCCTCGAGGCCATCCGCCTCCCGAATCATCCCGAATACGAGGAAGCCAAGAGCACCCTCGAAATCTTCCTCGATGAAGACTACGGCAACGACGTCGGCAAGTGGGACAAAGCCGTGAAAGCCTACCTGAAAAAGCAGGCCGAGGAAGAAGCTGGGACGAACTAGCCCCGGGCGGTTCTTCCCTCCTACTCTTGCTCTTGCTCTTAGTGTCGGCCACCCGATACTTCGCCGCATGAGAGGTCACTTTAGTTCCGCTCGGCAAATCGTCCGATTCCAGGGAGCCGCCGTCCGATGAAACTCGTCCTCGCCGGCACCGGCGCCAGCGGCGCCATCTACCTCCAGCGCCTCCTCGATAAAATCGATCCCTCCGCCCATGAGGTCCACCTCGTCCTGAGCGCCTACGCCCACCAGGTCATTCGCGACGAAATCGACGAACTCCGTGTCCCGCCAGGCGTGATCCAGCATGGCGACAAATCGATGAACGTCCCTTTCGTCAGCGGCTCCGCGCGGTTCGATGCCATGGTTATTTGCCCCTGCTCCATGGGCACCCTCGGCCGGATCGCCGCCGGCACCAGTGATTCCACCATCCTCCGCGCTGCCGATGTCTTTTTGAAAGAGCGCCGCCAGCTCATTCTCGTCCCCCGCGAGACCCCGTGGAATCTCATCCACGCCCGCAACGTCTGCACGGTCACCGAGGCCGGTGCCATGGTGATGCCTGCCAGCCCTGGCTTTTACAGCCGCCCCAAAACCCTCGAGCAGCTCGCTGATACCGTGGTCGACCGCATCCTCGATCAAATCGGCCTGCCCGTGCCCGGCGCCTTCCGTTGGACGGAGGAACCATGATGTGGGCCGACGCCGCCCAACTGCGCCAGCAGCTGCAGCAGGGCGCCTTCGTCCTGCCCATCGGTTTTGATCTCGGCGCGACCTTCATCTTCGCACTCACTGGTGCCCTCGCCGCCATCCGCCGCGGGTACGATTGGGTCGGCCTCTTCGGCCTCGCTCTGGCTACCGGTGTCGGCGGCGGTCTGATCCGCGATGGCATCTTCATTCAAAACGGCCCGCCGGCCATGGTGGCCGATGCCCGCTATTTCATCGCCGTCGGCCTCGCCTGTCTCGCCAGTGTCGTCGTCGCTTCGTTCGTGGAGCGCCTCAGTCGCGCCATCGAGCTCATCGATGCCCTCGGCCTCGGCGCCTATGGCGCCTTCGGCGTGCAAAAATCCCTCGCCGCCGGACTCAGCCTCCCCGCCGCCATCCTCGTCGGCGTCGTGAACGCCTGCGGCGGCGGCGTCCTGCGCGACATCATGACCCGCGAGGAGCCCCTCGTGCTCAAGCCCGGCCAATTCTACGCCGTCGCCGCCCTCCTCGGCTGCGTCCTCTTCACCACCCTCATCTCCTGCGGCCTCCCCTCCCCCATCGCCGCCCTCATCGCTCTCGCCGTCACCTTCACCTTCCGCGTCCTCGCCATCGTCTTCCAATGGCGCACCGCCGCCGTCCGCCCGTGGTTCACTCGCGACAAGCAGAACGATCAGGAACGCTGACCGGCAGTTTCCCTTCCTCTTTACTTTCCCACCGCCATCTCATGGGACCTATGAGACCTCCAAGTCTACCGGCTCCATGGATCCCACCTCTCGAAACCAATGAATCCCCTTCCGGCAACTGTATTGTTCGCCAGCTTCATTTTGCTGACGGCCTGCTCGCCCCAAGCCAAACCACCGATTCCCTCACCCGATGGTTCCCTCACGCTCCACACGTCCGTCGAGAGCAGTCACAGCGACCCGACAGGATACGGCTGTGTTGTGGTCGAGATTCACGACCAGTCCGCCAGGGTTCTTTTCCGCGAGAACACCCATGCCTCGGATTTCCAACGATGGGGCGTCATTTGGACGTCCAACAATCAGTTCCGACTTAACAGTTCCGACATCGGCACCTACACTTGGACTCGCCAACCGGACGCCACCTGGAAGAAGCAATGACCAATCGGCTGGAAACTGGGATACTGAGCTTGTCGGTTTTCACCACCGTCCTTTTGCTCATACTCCCTCCCCTCGCTTCCAGATTCGCCGTCGGCCACGAGCAAATCGGAAGCGCCTAACCGGCCACGGCCACGAAACCTTGTGAAACGAAGCATTTTCATTTCCACGCTCATGGTTTTCTCGTTCTTTGGTTTTGGCTGTGGCTCCAAGCCATCTCCTGATTTCACGCTCATCGATCGATACCTCACCACCTGGGATCAATTCGCGCAGGGCAACGACGCTCTCATGCCGCGCATCAAACAAGACCGTGCGGCTTTCGAGCAACACTTGACGGACGCCCTCGCCAAAAACGACAAGCGTGCCCCCGGACGTTTCGTGTTTTACGCCGTGGTCCAGGTCGGCGGTTTCATCCCAGTATCGTCTCCGCTTGGGCAGGCCTTTCAACAGCGCGTCGGCGACTCCATTCCCATCTTCACCAACGACAAGAATGGCTCACGGAGCTTCTTCGCCGGCGACCTGTATTTCTGGTGGGAGGCTCATAAGTCCGAATACGCAGTTTTCCCGCTTTACGAGGATTGGCGCCAGCGCGACTTCGCCCAAAACGTCGCCATTCGGATGTATGAGAGTGCCGCCAAAAACCGCCAATGAACGAAGCGTCTCACCATACGCGGCCGCGAACGGGATCCACGGTTGCTAAGCGTCGTCGCCATGCGTCATGAAAGTTCAGCCGATTACCACTCCGCATTTTGGCTATGATGGGCGCGGTCCATGGTTGAATCGCTGGATTCACGATCGTGAATGTGTCCTCCCCGGGACGGATAAGGGGAGGGCGCCTCTGCCGGGCAGTATCACTTGAGCAGAGCACACTGAGGGGTGGGTCATCTTTCGGGGCTTGCAGGTCATTCAAATTGTTCCCGAGGAAGTTCACTCCTATTGGTTCTTCGAGTCATTGCCGGCCGGCACGAAACACACGGGGGCGTATGAGGTCACGGACTCAGCTTGGAAAGCATCATTCAGTCAGCGGCACTTGGCTGACCAGCGACACTTCATCCTCATCTTCTACGGCGGTTTGGTCGAAGTGTTGTGCCATGAGCTCGTCTTTGGCGGAGGCGAGTTTCGCATCGCGGATCATCCGAAACTCTCCTACTATGGCTTGAGATGACGACATCTGACCGTGCGCTGCCGTGAACTGCCAGACGCGCCGTATCCGCCCCACGCGTCTCATGCTCGCGGTCGCTGAGCTTTCAGCAAAAATATCCACGGTCAAAATGTCCTGCCCCGGCCGCTTCATTCGTCGACGGTCTGTATGAACCAACACCTGTTCGCTCTTCACCTGCTCGCCGGAGCACCCGCCTAATGAGAAAGATCCGCCTTTTCGCCCACACCTCGCTGGACGGCGTCGTCGCGCCCGGTGGACCCAACGACGACAGCGACTTCGCGCATGGCGGGTGGATGGCCCCCTACCGCTCTTCCGCCGGGGCCGCGTTCGTCGCGGAGGCCCAGGGCCAGCGCTTCGATTTGTTGCTTGGCCGCCGCACCTATGATCTCTGGTCCGAATACTGGCCGAAGTCTTCGGGCAGTCCGATCGCGGACGGCATCAACGGCGCCACAAAATACATCGCGACGCACCGGCCGGAGAGCCTCGCTTGGGGGCCGATCGGTAACCTCGGCCGAGACGTCCTGGAAGGCGTTCGCGGCCTCAAGTCGAGCAATGGCCCCGACCTCATCGTCTGGGGCAGCACGACTCTCACGCCTCTGCTGTTCGAGCACGGGTTGGTCGATGAAGTGGTCCTGATCGTCTACCCCCTCCTGCTGGGGCTGGGAAAACGCCTCTTCGCGGACAGCGTCGATCCGCGGGAACTCGCTTTCGTCAGCAGTAAAACCACCCCCACGGGCTTGCTCTGCAATACTTACCGATACACCGGACCGGTCCGGACCAAATGAACCAACGTCGGCACTGCAAAACACTCCAACTCAAAGAACCATCCCATGACTAAACTCCGCGTAGAAAGCTTCACCATCTCCCTCGACGGCTTCGGCGCCGGCCCGGAACAAAGCCTCGAGCAGCCCATGGGCATCGGTGGCCGGGGCCTGCATGGCTGGGCGTTCGCCACCCGCACGTTTCAGACGCAACTGTTCGGAAAGAACGAGGGCGAGACGGGAGTCGACGACGACTTTGCCGCGCGCGGCTTCCGCAATGTCGGCGCCTGGATCATGGGCCGCAATATGTTCGGGCCCGTCCGCGGTCCCTGGCTGGATGAAAGCTGGCGCGGCTGGTGGGGCGAAAACCCCGTTTACCACACGCAAGTCTTCGTGCTCACCAACCATGCCCGTGCGCCCCTCGTCATGGAGGGAGGAACGACGTTTCATTTCGTGACGGACGGCATCCATGCCGCGTGGGAGCGCGCGCGCGAAGCCGCCAACGGCAAGGACGTTCGCATCGGCGGCGGAGCGTCGACCATCCGGCAGTACCTGCGCGAGCGGCTGATCGATGAACTCCATATCGCCATCTCCCCCGTCGTCCTCGGCGCGGGTGAGCGGCTCTTCGAGGGCATCAACCTCGTGGATTTGGGTTACACCTGCACCCAACACGTCGCCTCGCCACGCGCCACGCATATCGTGCTCACTCGGACATAGGCGGCGCGCTGCCCAATCATACGCCACGCGCCTGGCACCGCCCTGCCGGAAGCCGGCAGTGATATCTTTGCAATCCCCATGCGATACGTTCTGATGGTTGGCCTCGTGTCTAACGAACTCCAAAGAACCCAACGACCTCGGAACCAAGGTGCCCCCGCACGGCCCTCGACGATCTGCGAACTTTTAGCCACCGCAGCTTCCCGCACCCCGTGATTATCACCACTGCCCATCCCTCGGAAGCCGACGCGCTGACCGGGATCGCCTTCGCCGCGAAGCGTCACTGGGGATATCCGGAACGTTGGATGGCGCTGTGGCACGCGTCCCTCACGCTGACTCCCGCGGCCATCGCTGCGCACGAGACCTTTGCCGCTCGCCTCGGCGAACGCACCGTCGGATTCGCAGCGCTCAAACTCGACGGGGATCTCCTTCTCCTCGCCGACCTTTGGGTCCTTCCGTCCGAGATGGGGCGGGGGATCGGGCGCGCGCTCTTTCGCGAAGCGCAGCGGCGGGCACGAGCTCGCGGGTTTGCCACCTTCGAGATCGACTCCGACCCGCATGCCGCCGGTTTTTACCGGCGCATGGGAGCGGAGTATCTTCACACCCATACCACCTTGCTCGAAGGCCAGCCCCGCGAACTCCCGATTTTTCGTTGCCAGACATCGCACGCTCCCGACCGCCGCGTTTAGGCCAGGAAACACCCCACCTTCTTTTTTCTGGGGCGCCTCCCTCCTCGCCGTCGTCGCGTACTCGGTCTCGCCGTCGCCCCGGCGCAATGGTCTGAAAAGCGCGGCCAGAAAGCCGCCGCTCCGAAGGAGCCAAGCCCTTCCCAGGAGATTCCAAAATCGCTTCGCTCTGCCACGCGCTCCGGTTAGGATCGAGGCGATCATTCCTCTCATGAAAACCATCCTCTTTATCGGTACTTTTCTCGGGGCCTCTGCTTTTGGAGCCGAGCAGGCACCCGACTTGACCGGTCAGGATGTAGCAGCTCTCAAAGCCCACGATGGCCAAATCGTCGCGCTGCATGGCAAACTTCGGAAGCCCGCCGGTAGTAACACCTCGGCGAGCTTGATTGGCTTGGGCGGCAAGGGAGTTCTCTTTTACATCTCGGAGTTCGTCCCGCCCGAAGGACGCCCATCCTGGCCGAAAGAATGGGCGGACCTGGTCGGACAACGCGTGCTGGTCACCGGCAAACTCCACTTCACACCACCGCATCAGACGGCGTCTCACGAAAGCTCGCCTGGTTTTTTCTACATGGAGCAGAACAGTATGAAGATTGAACCGCTGAAGGAGCCTCATCGATGAGGGAAAGGCCTCCCTCCATGGCTGCCACCGCCAGCCAACCACCACTCGCTGGTTCGGCGGCGGGATGATATGCCAACCCTATGAAGCCGCATCGCCTCAGCCCCGCCGAACGGAAAGCCAAGCGGCAGGCTCGACACGTCCCTTGCTCTCACAACGGCCGGGCGCTGGTCGACCACACCCGTCTCGCTCCCAACAATAGTTGGAGCAGCCCCGAATTTATGCAACGCGGCTATTATCAGGACAAAGCGTTCTCGTGTTGCGACTGCGGTGAGAAACAGGTTTGGACCGCGACACAGCAAAAATGGTGGTACGAGATCGCCCGAGGCGACGTCTTCACCGAGGCCAGCCGGTGCCGGAAGTGCCGCCGGGTCGAGCGAGAACGCCGCCATGAAGCAAGAAGAGTTCACCTCGAAGGCCTTGCCGCAAAACAGACCAAGTCAAACTCTGCGCCGCGGTGAACCGTTCGAGCCGCCCCCACTTCACCCTCTCTTTTTCGCACCGTGCCCCTGATTTGCAGATCCTCCAGCCTATGAAATCGCTCCTCATCCTCCTGCTCGTCGCTTCCTCCCCCATCTTCGCCGACACCCCCTTAGGCTTGGACTCCATCCGCCTGCCGGACGGCTACACGTTCGATCACCACAACGGCACCGACTCCTACGTGGGCACCATCCAAAAGCCCGGTGGCCTCACGATCCACATGGACAGTGGCCTCGGCGCTGTCCCCTTGCACCGCGACAAGGAAAAATTTGCCTGGTATCGCGAAATCCAGATCGGCGGCCAACCCGCCGAACTCGCCATGGGCGGCACTCCCGAGCGGCGTCACCTCCTCCTCTTCTATCCGTCGACTTGGGTCCTGTTCTCCACGGAAATTCATTCCGAGGCGGACATCGCCGAATTCATCGCGCTTTTGTCCACCTATGTTCCCAGCAAAAAATAGCCCTTATCACGTCGAACCAATGACGCATGAAAACTTCCGCCGACTACGCGCCGAAACTCGATCCGCTGAGAGACAGTTGCCCGGTCAAGGCCGCTATTGATGTCATCCGCGGGCGTTGGAAGCCTTCCATCCTTTGGGAGTTGCAGCAGGGCACCAAACGTTTCTCGGACTTGCAGAACGCGCTGCCGCAGTGCCGCGCGCAGGTGCTCACCGTGCAGCTCCGCCAGCTCGAAGCAGATGGGGTGGTGACGCGGACTGTTTATCCCGAAATCCCGGCGCGGGTGGAGTACGCCCTGACCCCGCACGGACGCCAGCTCTCTTCGGTGATGGAGCAACTGGATGCGTGGGGGACGCGTCATCTCCAACGGCAGGCCAAAAACCGGCGCGTCGTTCGCTAGTCCCACTCACTCACTTTTTGGTGAGTGGCTCACTTATTTGGGACGAAGCAGGGCGCAGGGATTCTTGCGAGTCTTCGTCCGCATGAAAACACTACTCGCGATCCACGCCAGCGCCCGCCTCCATCGTTCCATCACCCGGCGCCTCACCGAAGACTTTGTGCAGGGATGGAAAAACCGCCACCCCGGGGCCGAGGTCATTCAACGGGATGTGGGCCAGCATCCACCCGCGGCCATCAATGAAGCCTGGATCGCCGCCGCGTTCAATCAGGAGGCGCCCTCCCCCGAGGATCGACGCGCGCTGGCGGAAAGCGAAACCTTCATCGAGGAACTGTCCCGCGCGGACGCGATCGTCATCGGTGCGCCGATGTATAACTTCGGCATGCCCGCGGCCCTCAAGGCCTACATCGATCAAATCATCCGCATCGGACGCACGTTCAACCTCCACCCCGAGCGCGAAAACCCCTACGAGCCCCTGCTTTCGCCCAAGCCCGTGGTGCTCATCTCCTCGTCGGGCGCAGGGGGCTATGAAGCCGGCGGCCCTTGCGCCGGAATGAACTTCCTCCAGCCTCATCTGGAGGTGATTTTTCACTTTCTCGGCTTCACGGATCTCTCGGGCGTTCACGTCGGTTTCGAAGAATTCAAGGACGAGCGCTGGCTTCGGTCGATTGAGCAAGCGGAAGCCGCCCTGGGCATAACGCTCGAACGGCTGACGGCCCATGGCCGTCCGCAATAGCCGCGTCTTGCCGAACGAAACGTCGCCCTTACCATCCACCCCCGCCACCATGCTCCGTGAACCACTGAACCTGGCCTTCTAACCTCCCTCCGCACATGACCACCAAACACCGCATCTTCACCACCGCGTTCGCCAGCGTCTATCCGCTCTACATCGCCAAGGCCGAGAAAAAAGGGCGCACCAAATCCGAAGTGGATACCATCATCTCCTGGCTCACCGGCTATGACCAGCGGGAGCTGGAAGCCCAATTAAAAAAGCAGACCGACTTCGAAACCTTCTTCCAGGAAGCGCCGAAGCTGAATCCCGCCCGCACGTTGATCAAAGGGCTGATCTGCGGCGTACGGATCGAAGAAATCCAGGAGCCCACCATGCGCGAAATCCGCTATCTGGATAAGCTGATCGACGAATTGGCCAAGGGAAAGGCGATGGAGAAAATCCTGCGGGCTTGAGCAGGCGGAGCTACTGGACCGCTCCCAGCCGCAGTGGTTGTCAGGCGATGCCACGCCACCCATCAACAACGTGGGAATAAAAACGCGCGCAGCCAACTCCCATCGTGCGTTGCCGCAAACCCGGGCGGAACCTCGCTGCGTATGTTACCCACCATGCCTCTCGTCATTCGACCATCCACTCCGGTGGACGCGGAAGCGATCGGCGCCATGGCGGCGGAGTTTCAGGCGTACCTGCGGAATCTCGGCGACCAGACGCCATTCGATTGGGGCGCGGCAAAATATCGACGCGACGGGTTCGGCGAAAATCCGGCTTTTCAGGGCCTGGTCGCCGAAACCGACTCCGGTGTCGCGGGCTACCTGCTCTACCACTTTGGGTATGATACCGATGTGGGGCAGCGGTTGGTGCACATCATCGATCTGTACGTCCGCGAGGCCGCTCGGAAGCAAGGCCTCGCGTCGGCGCTCATGCAGCGGGTGGCGGAGATCGGACGCGCCCAGGGCGCCGAGGTCCTGTTCTGGTGCGTCTACCACCGGAACGCGGGCGCGCTTCGCTTTTACGAAAAGTTGGGTGCGAAACCCGTGAAGGACCTTCACTTCATGGTCTTGCCGATCGATGCGTCAGGCATGGGCGCCTGATCAGTTGCCACGCGCCATCCCATAGGCCCCATGAGACCTATAGGTCCTATAGGCCCTATCCTTTTTTCTTCCCCAAAAAAGAAACCCCGGCCTCTCACAAGGCCGGGGCTTGGTTGAATTTTTCGTTGGTGACCCAGGGAGCCGAATTACTGGCCCGCGGGCTTCGCTGGCGGCGGTGGCGGCGGAGCCGGCGCGGCGTCCGTCGGAGCGTTGATCACCTCGTCGGTGGTCGGAGCCGGAGCAGGAGCCTTGGCCGCTTCCGCCTTCTTCACTTCAGCGTTGGCTTCGGCCTTCTTGGCCTCTTCCTTCTTCGCGTCAGCTTTGGCTTCCGCCTTCTTGGCCTCCTCCTTCTTCTCGCCAGCCTTGGCTTCCGCCTTATTGGCTTCTTTGTCCTTCGCCTCCTGGTTCGTATCAGCTTTCTTTTCGCAAGCAGCGAGGCCGAGGGAGGCCGCCGCCACGAGCGCGAACAGATGTGTGGTTTTCATGGGATTGTGGTGTTGATTGACTCAAAGACGGGTTCGTCCTTAGCAAGTTTCCGCTCCCCCTCCCGCACCGTCAACTGCGAACTCCCCTCCTCCTTTGCGCCTCCGCTCAATCAGCCATCGGCGATCCGCCATCAGCAATCCCTGGTTTGCCATTCGGCATTCCCCCACTCCAGATCCGCCCCCCCTCCCAGAAAAACCGTGGACATTCCCCCCTCCGCGCATAGGCTGCGCGCCCTTTTTCATTAAGACATGCCCATAGTCCTGACTGCTTTTCTTGCCGACGCTCCGGTGCCTGCTGCGCCCACTAGTGCCCCCGTGCCTCCCGGGCCCGATATGATGACGATGCTGGTCTACTTCTTCGCCGTCCTCGTCATCATGTGGGTGCTCATGATCCGCCCGCAGCAAAAGCGGCAAAAGGAACTCGCGGAGAAGGTCTCGTCCCTGAAAAACGGAGATCGCGTGGTCACCATCGGCGGCGTGCACGCCTCCGTCGTCAGCGTCAAGGACAACGAGACCACGCTCATTATCAGCATCGCTGAAAACACCCGGGTGAAAATCGACAAAACCGCCATCGCCACCATCCTGAAAAAGGACTCCAAGGAATCCTGATCCCATGACTCCCGCCCTCACTTTCATTCTCGGCATTGTTCTCCTCTTCCTGTTCGCGTGGTACTTCGTCACGGGCAGTGAGCGCACCAAGCGCAACACTGGCACTGCCCTTACCATCCTGCTGGTGGCCATGGGCCTGCTCGCCTTCCTCCCCCCTTTCGATGTGCCGAAGCGGGACGCCAAGGGCGAGATCGTCCATGATGAGGACGGCAACCCCGTCATCGACAAGAGTGGCAAGATCGCCCTCGGCATCGACCTCCGCGGCGGTACCTCCTTCCTCCTCCGGCTCAAGCCGAATGCCAACAACAAGGTCGGCATCACCGCCGATGCGCTCGACCTCGCCGTTGAGGCCATCCGCAAGCGCGTGGATAGCGCGGGGACCAGCGAGCCGTTGATCGCTCCCGCTCCGCCGGACCGCATTCTCGTCCAGCTCCCGGGCGTCGACCCGGCCCGCATCGCTTCCTATCGCGAAGCCCTCAGCAAAGTCGCCAAGCTCGAGTTCCGCATGGTGATGGAAAACTACGAGCAGGTGCTCCAGCGCAAGAAGATCGATCCGGATAACACCTTCATCGACCCCGCCTACGAGGTGGTGCCGTACGTGCGCCGCGAACCCGGCGCCTACCAGAAATTCTGGGGCGATTGCGCCAAGGCCTGGAATGACACCGTCGGCTCGCAGGCCGGCACCCTTCCGACGGGTGAAGACGCCGCGGAGGAAATCATCGTGTCGAAGAAGACGGAAATCACCGGCGACAAAGTGACCCAGGCCCACGCTCTCACCGGCCAGACGGGCAGCTGGGAAATCAGTCTCGGCTTCAACGCCGAAGGCGGCAAGCAGTTCGCCGACATCACCGGCCGCATGGCCGACGACATCCTGCAGCGCGGAAAACACCCGATGTTCGCCATCCTCATGGATAACGTCGTCATCTCCGCGGCCGGCCTCACGGAAGACGCCGCGCGCCAGGGCGGCATCAAGGGAGGCGGCGCCATCATCTCCGGCAAGTTTGAGGAAAAAGAAGCCCGCAACATCGCGAGCAATTTGCTCAACCCGCTGGATAACCCGGTCACCATTGAGGATGAGCGGAGCACCTCGGCCTCGCTGGGTCAGGACGCCATCAACAGCGGCATCATCGCCGGTTTGATCGGCGCCGGCCTCGCGGTGCTCGTCACGCTGCTCTACTACCGCTTCGCCGGCATCATTGCGAATCTCGCGCTCGTCGTATTCTGCATCCTGCTCTTCGGGGCCATGGCCATGTTCAGCGCCGTGCTCACGCTGCCCGGCATCGCGGGCATCCTGCTCACGCTCGGCCTCGCCATCGACGCCAACGTGCTCATCTACGAGCGCCTGCGCGAAGAGCAAGCCGAGGGCAAAACGCTCAAGACCGCGATCGACCACGCTTACGAAAAAGCGTTCTCGGCCATTTTTGATGCGAACCTCACCACGCTCATCACCGCCGCCATCCTGTTCTGGCAGGCCACCGGCCCGGTGAAAGGCTTTGCCGTCTCGCTCGTCATCGGTGTGATTGCCTCGATGTTCACGGCGCTCGTCGTGACCCGCGTCCTCTTCTACTGGGGCCTGCACAGCGGGTTCATCAAGCGCATCACGATGGCCAACATCATCCCCCACACGAACTTCGACTTCATGGGCAAGCGGAAGATCGCCATCGCCGCTTCCATCCTCGTGATGCTCGGCTCCGTCGGCATCTTCGCCGTCCGCGGCGACAAAAACTTCGGCGTCGACTTCAAGGGCGGCACGAAGATCACCTACGACATCCGCGGCACGAAGCCGGAGATGGATAAGGTGCGCGATGCGCTGAAGAAGATCGGCGAGGACGAGGCCGTGGTGCAGATGGAAAATTCCGCCAACCAGGAGTTCCTCGTCATCCGCACCGCGGACAAGGGCGTGAACGTGATCGACGTCCTCACGCAGAAATTCCCGGCCGCCAAATTTGCCAGCCGCTCCGAAGACCGCCTGCTCTTCACCGCCGCCGGCGAGAAGCCCAAGCTGGAAGCCTTCCAGACCGTGCTCAAGCAGATCGGCGAAGCCGAATCTTCGCTGAAGCTAGTACAGGTCGACGGCGTCGAATACTTCGCCGTGGCGCCGCCCAAGAACAGCGCCTCGGTCATCGAGCACAAGCTCGCCGCCGCCCTCCCAACCGCCAAGTTCAAGCGCCTCCAGGAAAACCGCCAGCTCTTCCGCATGGACGGTCCTTCGCCCGGGCACGACGCCATCGTCGCCGCGCTCGCCGCGGAGAAACTCACGGACACCACCGTCACCGAGGAAAGCAGCCTCGAGGGCAAGTATGTGACCATTAAGCTCGGCAAGAACCGCGTGACCAAGGCGCTTGAGGCGGACTTCCCGAACTCGAAGCTCCAGGAAGCCAACGTGGAAGTCGTCGGCGCGCTTGTGGGCAAGCAGCTCGCCAATAGCTCTCTCACGGCGCTGCTCCTCGGCAGCCTCGGCATTCTCATCTACGTCACCATCCGGTTCGAATTCAGCTTCGCCATCGGCGCGCTCGTCGCGTTGCTGCACGATATTGTGATCACCGTGGGCGTCTTCTCGCTCCTCGGTCGCGAGCTCTCGCTCGTGATTGTCGGCGCGGTGCTCACGGTCGCCGGTTACTCGGTGAACGACACCATCGTCGTCTACGACCGGATCCGTGAAGGCGTCCGCGCCGGGCGGCAAGGCTCCATCCTGCAGATCATGAACTGGAGCGTGAACGAAATGCTGAGCCGAACCATCCTCACCGGTGGCGTCACGCTCATCACCACCTTTGCCCTCTTCTTCTTTGGCGGCCCGGTGCTCAACGACTTCGCGCTCACGATTCTCATCGGCGTCATGGTCGGCACCTACTCGTCCGTCTTCATCGCCGCCCCGATCGTCCTCTGGTGGAGCGGCCGCGGCGGCCGCGACCTCAAGAGCGAAATCAACCGCGGAGACGAAAAACCGGTGGTGCCCGCCTAACCCACAACCCGCTTCATCGCAGAGAAGGCCGCCAGCAATGGCGGCCTTTTTCTTTTGCGGGAATGTTGGGGCCACAGAGACACAGTCTGTCCTCGTCACACCGGCCCGATCCTTGGCAAACTGCCGTGAATGATCCGTTGTCCCGGGTTGCGTTCCTTCGCCGGCGCCGTGCTTTGTCTCGGCGGGATCGCGTTTGGGCAAACGAAGCCGACCCAGCAAAACGTCCCGCCACCACTCCCGGAAAAGCCCGCGAAGCCGGAACCGGACGTCCCGCTCATCGCCAACGACATCGAACTCATTCCGGCCATGCCCGATCTGCCCCGCCAGCAGCCGCGGCAGCAGGCCCGGCAGGCGCAGGACGCCATGCGCCCCGTGCTCCCGCCGCTCGACGACACGATGCTCCCCGGCCCCGTGGTGAAAATCCACGTGAAGCGCTTTCAGTTCAGCGGCAACCACGTCTTTACCGACGCCAAGCTCGCCAAAACCGTCGCGCAATACACCGGCCGCGAAATCACGAGCGATGAGCTTGAGGCCGCCCGGGTGGCGCTGACCAAGCTCTACATCGATGCCGGCTTCATCGCCTCCGGCGCCGTGCTGCCGGACCAGGATCCCAAGGACGGCATCATCAAGATGCAACTCGTCGAGGGCCGGCTTACCGACGTCGAGGTCAGTGGCAACCGCTGGTACCGCTCGTGGTGGCTGCGCCACATCATGCGCCGCGCCGCCGGTAACCCGGTGAATTTCAACAAACTCAAAACCGGCCTGCAGCTCCTGCGGCAAAATGAGTCGATCTCGCAAATCAACGCCGAGCTGAAGCCGGGCACGGACCCGGGCGAGAGCATCCTGCACGCAACCGTGAAGGACCAGCAGCCCTTCCGGCTCAGCCTGGAGGTCAACAACCACCGCCCCCCCAGCGTCTCCGAGGGCATCGTGAACGTGCATTTCACGGACCTCAATCTCACCGGCCACGGCGACCCGCTGGATCTCCAATGGGGCGCGCTCCGCTGGAACACGGATGGGGACATCGGCACGCCGGACTCCGCCGATTTGCAGGGCAGCTACGAATTCCCCATCAGCCCATGGGGCACGACGCTGCGCTTCCACGCTGCCCGCGAGGAAACGAGCATCATCGACGAAACTTTCGCCGCACTCGGCATCGTGAGCCAGACGGAGGAGATCGGGTTCACCCTGCGCCAGCCCATCGTCGAGACGCTACGGGACTCGGTGAGCCTGTCGCTGGAGCTCGACAAACGGCATAGCAAAACGCTGGTGCTCGGCCGGCCGTTTTCGCTCTCGCCCGGGGCGATCAATGGCGAGTCGGATATCACGGCCCTGCGCGCCACGGCCGAGTGGGTGAACCGCAGCCAGCTCCACGTCTTCGCCGTCCGCAGCACGTTTTCCTGGGGCCTCGATGCCTTCGGCGCCACACGCGCGGATGGCAGCGGCGGCGGCGTGACCTCGGGGGCCGCCGGCGGCGCCGCGGTCGATGTGCCGAGCGGTATCTTCTTCGCGTGGCTTGGCCAGGCGCAGTACGTGCGCCGCATCCTCGATACGCCGGGGATGCGCAAAAAGCCCGACACGCCCGTGTGGAACTCGCTCCGCGAGTCGCTGCTCGTGGTGCGGGCCAATGCCCAGTTTTCCGATGAGCCGCTGCTCGCGCTGGAACAATTCAGCCTCGGCGGCTCGCAGACAGTGCGCGGTTTCCGCGAAAACCAACTCCTGCGCGACAACGGCTTCTTCGGCTCCGTCGAGTGGCGCATCCCAATTTGGATGCGCGCCGACAAGACGCCCATCGTGAGCCTCGCGCCCTTCATCGACTTCGGCTCCGGCTGGAACCACGTGCGCCGCGGCGCCGAAGACTTGAACGCCACCATCGGCAGCGCCGGCCTCGGCGTGCTGGTGAACGCCAACAAGCACGTGCAAGCCTCGGTGTATTGGGGCTGCCCCTTCACCGACCCCGGCAACAAGCGCGAAAGCCTGCAAGACTACGGCTTCCACGTAGCGCTCTCGGTGAATGCCTTTTAGTCAAGGCCCCCCGTTCACCACGTCAGATCCGTCTGGGTGATGTCGTCCACTTTCAGTGCTTCTCCGTGCCCATTGATAATGAAAACGACTCCCGCAATTTTTGCGTCGGGCTTCCTCGCGAAAAAGATGTCGATGCCACGATCCACGATGTGCGCGAACTCCACATTCGTCCCGACGAGATATTCCCGCACTTCGCTCTGGAATCCGTGCTGATAAGTGGAGCGGAGATAGTATTTGTCGTCCTTCTCCACCAAAGAAACCTCTTCCTCCACGCCGGAGACGTTCCGGACTTTGAAAGGTTTGCCGATGGTGATGCTCGAGTCTCCAGCGACGCCCGCATTGGCCACTGGCTTTGATTTTTGTTTCTTCGCATCCGGCGCATCCTTTTTGGGTGGTTCCGCGACGAGAGTGGAGCCCATGAGCAATCCGAGGAGAAGAAAGACGCGCATGTCCCGCATGGAGTCACGGATTCGGTTCCGGGTCAAAGCCGCCAGCCGTCGGACCGCTCGCCGCGCCGCTACTTCTTCACCGGAAAATCCATCCACGGTGTCGCGGCAAACGCCTTCCACTGCGCCTCGATTTTCTCCGCCGTCGCTACGTCACGGTGGACGTACAGCGCATACCGCAAATGCAGCGGCTCACCTTTCTTGATGACCAGTGGTTGCACAAAGGTCAGCGCGGCCCCCATCCAACCGTCGTTTCGGCAGTGGAAGGTGGTGGGGTGGCCGGGATTTTGTGGATGGTCGAACAACGTGATGCCCTCGCCGGCTTGTGGAGTAATGGGGCCGCTGTAGTCCATCCAGCGCGCGGGCTTGCGGAAGCAGCCCGCCTCATCCACGCCGCCCTCGCTGTTGCGAATCGTCCCGCCGCCGTCGGCGACACCGATCGTCTTCGCCATGCGCACGCCGAGTAGACCGAAGGCCGTCTGCCCAAGCGTGACGTCCGTGGTCCGCGCCTCGAGTTGCAGATCGAGCAACAGCAGCCACTCGCCATTCGGCAGCGCCCGGGCACCAATGCGCCGACGGTCGTGCAACACGGGCTTGCCCTCCGGATCCAGCCATGCGTTCTCGGTCTCGACAAAGGTGAGGCCGTCGGAGTCCTCGAAGCGCAGCAAGCGCAGGTGCTCGATCTTTCCGCCGCGGTCTCCCCAGAAATTTACCCCGGCGACGAATTCGTGCGAGAACCACACCGAGTTGTGGTGACTGTGGGTCTCCGGGTCGCGCGGATGTCCCATGCGCGTGAGCGAGCGGCCGGAGGGGCCGTTGACCGGAAAGACGAAGGGGCGCCGCTGATCCTTCGCGAAATGCAACTGGGCGAGCTCCACGCCATCGCGCTGGAGCGAGACGGCATCGCCCGGCAGCGGGATCGCCTGCATGTGGGGCACGGGCTTGGGGTCGCCCGCAAAGACGGTCGCGCTGAGGGTGAGCAGGAACAGGAGGGTGCGCATGGCGCGATTCCGACGCATTCCCTCCCGAAAAGCAAGGAGGGCCGGAGTCGCCTCCGGCCCTCGCAAGGTTGGAATGTTGAGTTTTGGTTTACTTGTCCGCGGGCTTCTCGGCCGGCTTGTCGCCGCCGGGAGCGCCAGCGCCACCGCCACGGCGACCGCCAGGGCCACCTTGACCGCGCTGCGGGCGGGATTCCTCGAGCTTCTTCTTCTGCTCGGGCGTAAGCACCGCATTCACGTCGTCCTGCGTCTGCTTCATGGATTCACGCATCTTGGTGCGCTCTTCCTCGCTGAGGTTCTGGAAGCCCTTTTCACGAAGGGCCTTGTTCGCTTCGGCGCTCTTTTCATAGATCGCCTTGATCTTCTCGGCCTGCTCCGGCGTGAGGCCGAGCTGCTCGGTCATGCGCTTCACGCGCTCTTCCGGCGTGGCATTGAAACGGCCACCAGGGCCACCCTGGCCGCGGCCGGGGCGCTCGCCTGCCGGCTTGTCACCGGCGGGCTTGTCCGCGGGCTTGTCTTCCGCGCGGAGGGTTGGGATCACAAGCAGCGCAGCGGCTGCAACGGTGAGGATAATGCTTTTCATAGCGACGATGCAAACCGCGCCCGCGGGCGGGAGTTGCGCGGGTGCCAACAAATATTTTACCCGTGTGGAAAAGGGCGATGGATGGGCTTGGTGGTGGGAATGGGAACCCTGAGTGAAGAGAAAAGTTTCTCGGAAAAGTGCCTAATTTTACCGCCGGACCGAGCTTTCAACAGCGTTGCAATAATTTTGGTTTCAGCGACTTACGGAACCGGCGTTCACCGCCAAGGAACAGCGATGTCCTAATTGGAGGTCCCTAGCCTATTATATTTGGGGTGGTGCTGTTCGGGCATCGGTGATGCGGAGCTTTCCGGACATTGGGATTGCGGGAATGTATTAAAGAGGGGCGTGTTTTGCACCGTCCTCCGAATCTTTTTTTAAATCGTCGACGAAATCCGCGGTGTCTCGACTGGTATCTGTTTAGCACCAAAGAGCCGGCCAAGGCACCAGGCTTCAGGACCACGAAGGACGGGCCCCAATGGACGGTCATTTTGCGAGCGAAGCGCGGAAGGCAGGGATGGCGCCTGGTGCAGGCGCCATCCCTGCCTTCCTGCTTGCTTACCAAGCGGGGCATCCGCTCCGCCGTTCAAAACCAAACGCCTGACGGAGCCGTTCAGGGGCTAAACACGTACCCCGGCTGCGGCGACAGACTGAGATCGCACCGCTCCTATATATAAAGGGAGGGCGCTTAATCGATCAGCTGGATCTTCCCGTTCCAGGCGCGGACGGCGACTTTGTCCGGGTTGTCGGCGCGCGGAGTGGATTCAAAGCGGCCACCGGCGTTCTCGACGAGCATCTTCCCGGCGGCGATGTCCCAGAGCGAAACACTTTGCTCGATATAGGCATCGAGACGACCGCAAGCCACGTAGGCGAGGTCGAGCGCGGCGCTGCCCATGAGGCGGCATTTGCGGGCGCCGGAGACGTACTTCGGCAGCAGCGAGAGTCCGGCATTGGCGGCACTCATGGTTTTGGAAAAGCCGATGCTCACCACGGCGTCGCTCAATTCCGTGCGGGGGCTGACGCGGACGACTTCGCCATTGAGCAGCGTGGGTCCGCCTTTCACGGTTTGCCACAGCTCGTCGCGCTGCGGATCGTAGATCACCCCGAGTTGCCATTCGCCGGCGCGGCGCAGCGCAATGCTCACGCAATAGTGCGGCAGGCCGTAGAAGTAATTCACGGTGCCATCGATGGGATCGACAATCCACTGGCTCTCGCTGTCCTGATTGCCGGCAAGCCCTTCCTCGCCGTAGAGCGCGTGGTCGGGAAACGTGGTGAGGAGCTTTTGCGTGATGCGCTCCTGCGTTTCCACGTCGAGGGCGAGCTTGATGTCATGCGCGAGTTTTTCATTCACCTCGGGCGGCTTGCCGAAGTGCTGGCGCAAGATCGCGCCGGCTTCGCGAGCGGCGACGGTGGCGGTCTGCAGAGCGTGAGTAAGATCAAACATACACTATATAGTGTGTGGAGGGTGTTCCCATTGCCGAGGCGAAGGTCAACGTCGCATTCGCGGAGCGTATCGCGCCGGGACGTCATCAGGGGAAAAGAAATGGGAGGCGAATCCGAGATTCGCCCCCCATGAATTGCGAGAAGAGGCTTGCGCCTTACTTCTTCTTCGAAGCGGCTTTCTTCTTGGCAGGAGCAGCTTTCTTAGCAGGAGCTTTCTTAGCCGGAGCGGCTTTTTTCTTAGCGGCCATTACAGAGACACCCCCTTCCTGTCCGCAGAGGCGGAGCGAATAAATCGGTGGGAAATTTGTTTAAGAGAGTTGAACATCACTCTTGACGGGCTTGAGGTATCCACAACCGGTGGGAGCGTCAACTGCTTTCTACACAAGCGCGGCACAACATTTTGTGATCGCGCGAGATTTTTTGCACAAATTAAAAATCCCGCACCGCCCGCAAACCCTGATGGGCACAAGGTTCCAGCGCGATTGCCTCCGAAGGATGCGCGCGCGAATTCGTCGAAATTTTTTCGAAAAAAATCTTGCGCGGTTGGTGAATCCGATCCGTCGCGCGGAGCGTTTTTTGCGCAAAATTCGCGATCCGGATCGCGTTCGGTGTGCGAAAAATTGGCCGCATTTTGATTATGGCAGTGTGACCGTATACGATTTTCGACCGTCGAAGAACGATCGTTCGCGTGGAAAAAATGCGCGGGGCGCGAACGCGAAGATGAAAAAGCGCGCGTGCCGCGAACAGCGGCCGCAAATCCGGAGGGCGATTTTGAAAATCGGAACGACATGCAACGAGAACAACGCACCCATCGCGAGGATTGGTTTCCGGGTGCTGCCGCGCTTTCGCTCGGCAGCAGGATCCGGATTGCGCACCATCGCATGGAGCAAATTTGAGGCCATGCACTCTGACTTGCCGCCGGAAATGGGGCGTGTAGCGTGCGCGCCCTTTCGCCATGTCACAAAACTCGAAGCGCATCGTCCTGAAATTCGGCTCCGGCATTCTCGCCACGCCGCGCGGAACGGATTTGGATCAGCGGCAGTTCGCGCGGCTCACGCGCGAAGTGGCCACGCTGGTGGAGAGCGGACATGAAGTGCTCGTCGTCTCGAGCGCCGCCGTCGCGGCCGGCCTCGGCGCGCTGGGCCTGCGCGAGCGTCCGGAGGATCTCGCGGCGCGGCAGGCGTGCGCGGCCGTGGGCCAGGGCCGGCTGATGGCCACCTACACGCAGCACTTCGCCGCGCACCGGCTGCCGGTGGCGCAGATTCTTCTCACGCATGGCGACCTCGACAGCCGCATCGCCTACGCGAATATCCGCAGCACGATCTCACGGCTGCTGGCGAATCGCGTGGTGCCGATCATTAATGAGAATGATACGGTGGCGGTGGAAGAGTTGCGCTTTGGCGACAATGATCGGCTGAGCGCGGAGGTGGCGATTCTCGCCGAAGCGAAGATGCTCATCCTGCTCACGAGTGTGGATGGATTGCTCGATGCCAGCGGGAAGACGATCCCGCGCGTGGATGATTTGCGCGAGGTGCAGAAGTTTGTGCGCGATGAAAAAGGTCGGCTGAGCGTGGGCGGCATGTCCTCGAAGCTGCAAGCCGTGGGCGCCGCCGTGGAGGCGGGTATCCCGACGGTGATCGCCAGCGGGCGCAAAGCCGGCGCGCTGGTGCGCGCAGCGGCCGGCAAACCGAGCGGCACGTTGTTTCCGGCGAAGAAGTAGGCGAAATCCGGAGAGGTAACTGGGTTACCACAGAAGGCATCTTTCTACGGAAGCGGCGGTAGCCGACCGTTCCGAAATTGCGCGAGACATCGCGCGGGAGCGGCGGTTTACTCGCGGGTATGAATACGTCCGCTCTCTCCAGCCCCCGCCGCCAATTTCTTCGCCGCCTGGGATGGTCGGCCGCTTTTTTCACCGTGCCGGGTGCCTTCGCCGAACAACTTCTGCTCACGCCGAAACAGACGGAAGGCCCTTTTTATCCCGACCATCTGCCGCTCGATACCGATAACGATCTTCTGGTGATTAATGATACCACCACGCCGGCCATCGGCGAAGTGACGTATCTCAGCGGGCGCATCCTCGGGCCGGACGGAGAGCCCATCCGCGATGCGCTGGTGGAAATCTGGCAGTGCGATTCCACCGGCATCTATCTCCACAGCGCGAGCAGCGGGAAGGCGGAGAAGCGCGACAAAAATTTCCAAGGGTTCGGGCGCTTCATGACCGGGCGCAGCGGCGAGTATCTCTTCCGCACCATCAAGCCGGTGCCGTATCCGGGCCGCACGCCGCACATCCATTTCGCGATCAAAATGAAGGGGCGCGAGAAATGGACGACGCAGTGCTACATCAAGGGGCACCCGTTGAATGAGAAGGACGGAATCTGGCGTGGCGTGAAGGATGAGAAGCAGCGCGACGCGATCTCCATCGATTTCGCGCCGATGCAGGGGGCGAAGGCGGGCGAACTCGCGGCGAAATTTGATGTCGTGATGGGGTTCACGCCGACGGCGTGACCTCGTAGAAGCGGCTTCCAGCCGCTTTCGAGACCGCGTTTTATAGCAGCGCTGCCGCAATCCACAGACTCCCGGCTGCGGCTACAGACACGCCAAGCGTCGAACACCCCGCTCTAAAGGCGGCTGGAAGCCGCTTCTACGCTACGGCGCATCCGCGAGGTCGACTTGCTTTTTCGCGTTGGCCGGCTTGGTCGCCTCAAGGAGGGTAAAGCTGGCCTGGCTGAATTCCCGTGTGGACGGCAGCTTCATCGCGAGATGGCGGAAGGCCGGGTCGGCGAAGCGGCCGAGGCCAATGTTGTTCACAGCGGCGATGGCGGCCTTCTTTTCGAGCGCGCCGCCTTCGGCATAGTGCAGCGTTTCTTTCAGCAATGCCCACTCCTGCGCATTGGTGAGAATTTCGGCGCGGCCGACAAAGACGCGCTTCATCTCCGCGGGCGCAGGGGAAATTTTCACCGGCAGGACTTCATCAGCCCACTTTTGCGGCATCACATAGAGCACGCGCAAGCCGGGCTCGCCGAGCCACGAGTCGTCCCACGTTTTCACCATGGCGGCAGCTTCCTTTTCGTACAGGCCGGCCTTGGTCAGCGCGGCGCGCAGTTTTGCGCCGAGTTCCTGGCGCACTTCGTCGGCGGGGCGTGCGATTTCGTCGAACCGGAAGTTCTTATCGTCCATCACCCCGGGATCGAGCACCGGCTCCTCGACAAGCGCGGCCTTGTTTCCACGAATGGAGTAGATGAAGTAGGGCCCCATCGGCTGCTTCGCGTGATTTTGAATGCGGATCTGCTCCGCGTTTTCGCCCCAGTGCGAGACCTCCAGCGGCGCCTGGAACTGCGCGACACCACGATAGAAAAGGAATTTCTCGTATTGGTCCGAGCCATCGACGGCCTTCACATGGAGCGGCGCGGCGTCCGTCTCGCGCGCCGCGTAGTAGTGGCTGCCAGCGGCTTCCTTCGGAAACTTACCGGCGGCCGCGTCATCGCCCGGGAGAATCTCCACGCCGCCCCAGCGCATGGTGGTTTGCGTGCTAACCAAGCCGTCCACACGCGCCGGTGTCGCCTGCGCTTTCGGGTTGGCGAGCTGCGGATACCATTCCGTCACGCGGCCATCGGGGAAGTTGACGTCGACATCCACCGTCCGTCGTTCCTTGGAATAGAAATAGATCACTGGGGTCTCCATCCGCAGGCGCGAGACCGTGCCGGTCTTGCCCGCGATGCGCACATTGGGCAGCACGAGCTTCTGCTGGCGGCCGAGCGGATTACGGACGTCGTAGACAAACTTGGGCAGCTCCGGCGCAACCCACGGATTCCATTCCAGCTGCACGCCATCCGCGCCCTGGACGGAAGTGAAAGTGCCCCACTCGTGGGCGGCGAAACTCGCGGAACTCTCCGCTTCAGGCGGCCTGCCGAGGGCGCTGAAGGTGGCGGTGAGAGCAAATCCAGCGACGAAGATCGGCAACGTTTTCATAATCCTGTTTTAGAAAAAGTTCGCGAAAGGGGTGTCAGTACCGGGTGAGTGGTTTGTAAAAGAAATGTATCGGGGATAAGAACGCGGCGAAGATGGACGTCTTACATTTTCATGTTGCGAAGCAATGTAGCTGCGAGCGGAAGCTCGCAGACGTTCGCGCGGGTGGGGTGCGGGCGTCCGCGACCTCCCGGTCGCGGCTACAGACGCATTCTATCGCGTGGCGCCATCCGCGATCATCAGGTCGTCGATTTTCGCCGCTAGTGCCTCCAGATATTCGTCGCCGCGCGGATGGTTGGTGAGCGCAGCGAGCACGTAGTGGCGATTCGGGCCGGTGATGACCGCCGTATCGTGCAGCCAGTTTTCCCAGGTGCCCCATTTGCGGATGATTTCCAGCCCGGGGCGGCCGGAGAGTGCTTTGACGAACTTGATTTGGTCGTGCGGGATATCGGGCGAGAGAAAGATTTCCCGCATCGTGCGCGACGCCTCGGGCGAGACGAGCCGGCCCTGCTCGAGCAGCAGGTAAAAGCGCAGCAACTGGCGGATAGTCGCGGCATGCGAGTGATCGGCGATGGGGTCGCCGTAGCGCTCCGAGCCGGAGCCATAGTGGCGCCCGACCCACAGCCCACCGCCATGCGCCACGTCGTAAAAATGCTGCGCGTTGAGGATGGCCTGGATCTCGTGCAGGCCCAGCTCGCGGGAAAACTTCGCGGCCATCTCGTTGCTGGAGGCTTTGGCCATGAGGCCGAGTTCGTGGCGCGTCTGCGGATCGAGATGCGTCGCCGCCTCCGGATGCACTTCGAAATAGGCGAGCAGGATCCCGATTTTTGCCACGCTCGCGGCGTATTCGATCCGGTCCGGATGGACCATGGCGAGGCGCGGGTGCCGCAGATCGAGGATGCCCACCGCGGCTTGCTCGGGCGTCAGACCGAAGCGGGCGCGCAGTTCGGCATCGATCGCCTCGACGCGCGCCTGGAGGGCGGAGTCCACGGGCGTATCGTAATCGAGAACGAGATTTTCAAAACGGTTGGGCATGGAGTCCGGGAGGCGATGGCAGGACGCACCGCAGAACAGCAGAGCAACGAGGAGGAGCAGACGCGTGGCGGCGCGGAGCATGGAGGGAAGATAGATAGGAGGATGCCGCGGGGGCGATGCGAAAGATGGGGGCGCCGCAAGTAGATCGAGCGCGCTGTCGCAAGGTGGGATATTGGCCCGCAGCCTTCCGGCGGCAGCTGCCTTAAGCTACGGCGCCAAATCTACACCCGGGGCAGTGAGGGCGAGGTACCACGCCACGATCTCGGGGCCGGTGAAGAGCCAGAGCAGCGCGCCGAGCGAGAGGTACGGGCCGAACGGGATTTTGGCAGACCATTCGCTTTTGCCGAAAAGGCGCGGGACCACGCCGAGGATCGCTCCGATCACCGAGGCCGCCATCACCGTGAAGAGGACGCACTCCCAGCCGAGAAAAGCGCCGATGCAGGCAATGAACTTCACGTCGCCAAAGCCCATGGCCTCGCGCTTATGGGACAGCTGGCGGAGCACGCCGGAGAAGGTGTCGATCTTATCCAGTTCATACTCCTTTCCATCAATCTCCAGCTTCTGGTAGCGCGAGCGCAGCTCGAAATTTTCCTTCACCACGCCCTGGAACTCCAGGCGCTCACAGTCCAGCAGGAGGATATCCTCCTCATTGGAAAACAGATCGATCCACTGCAGATCCTCGTCCTTTACTTTCAGGATCGCCTCATCGCCTTTGCGGGTCCACTGAAAGGGCACGGGTTCCTTGAAGGTCTTCTTCATCCGGCCAAAGGCCGCCTTGCCCGCCGCGCGCACGAGCCACAGCAACGCGAACCCCACGACCGCGCCGAACAACGACCAACCTCCCGAGAGCAGATGACCCTTCAACACCCCCAGCGGCTGCCCGTGCATCTGCGGCAGGGCGAGACTGAAGATCACGCCAACCACGGTGCCGCCGATCGTGATTTCATCCGGGATCTCGAAGAACTCGAAATCGATAAACGTCGCCACCACCAGCATGGAGACGAAGACCACCCAGGGCAGAAAGAGCATCCAGCTATCGCTGTGGATGGCAAAGCCGTGGTTGGCCCGCCACCACGTGGCAAGAAAGAGGAGCCCAGTCAGCAACTCCACCAGGAAGTAGCGGATGGAGATGGGCGACTTGCAGTTCCGGCACTTCCCGCCCTGCGCCAGCCAGGTAATCAGAGGAAGATTGGAGTACCACGGGATCTGATATTTACAGGTGGGGCAGAAGGAACGCCGCGGATTGTTGACCGAAAGGTTCCGGGGCATCCGATAGATGCACACATTCAGGAAGGACCCAATCGAGGCCCCCAAAATGAAGGCGAAGGAGGCGAAGATGATCTGGAAAATCTGTTGGGCTGGCACGTTGCGAGCAAAAGCAACGGACGCGCCAAGGTCAACCCGGCGAAATTTATGGAAATTTTAGTTTCGGATACATCCAGTCACAACTTTCCTCCCGATTTCGCACAGAAATTGCACTACTCTATCCCAACAACGTGCTACGAGATTAACCTTTCCCATCTGTTACTTTACCCCGTAAAAAACTTGTTCTAATTCTAGGTGTTCTTGTGCATGATTTCTTTTACATACCGACTTTTTCAGGCTCTCGGCGAGCCTCCCTCGTGGTGGGGACCGCGGCGGGGCTTCGCCAGATGCAATGGGTGCGTCGCAAGACGTTGCCTATGAAGGGGGCGGAGACCTTGAATAGGTACACCTGGGGGGAGCCAATCGGCTCTTAGCGTGTATCTAGGGGACGAGGTTTCCGCCCCAACTCCTTTCCGGGGCGCCACTCCAACGAGTGGCGCCCCGGACCTTTTTTGCGGGTCGGGGTTGGATTTTTGCGGCGGGCTTTGGCAGGATCGGTCGCATGCGCTCCCGTCTCCTCCTTTTTTTTGCGGCGTTGTCCCTCCCTTCCCTTCGATGTTCGGCGGCCGAACCGAGCATTTTTGAGAAAGACTCTGAGAAACGAGAACTCGCTGCGGTTGGCTTAAATATCTTTTCGAAAGAAAATTTGCTCGCGTGGTGCATCGTCCCGTTCGACGCAAAAAAGCGCGGCCCGGAGGAACGGGCGGCCATGCTGGAGGGGCTGGGCCTGCATCGTTTCGCCTATGATTACCGGGCGGAGCACATCCCGACCTGGGACGCCGAGCTCGACGCCCTGAAGCGCCACCACATCGAGCTTACGGCTTGGTGGTTTCCGACCACGCTGAATGCCGAGGCGAAGAAGGCTCTGGAGCTTTTTCAACGGCATGGCGTCCACCCGCAACTCTGGGTGATGGGCGGCGGCGCGCCCACGAAGGATGTGGCGGACCAGCAGGCGCGCATCGAGAGCGAGGCGGCGCGCATCCGGACGATCGCGGAAGCGGCGGCACCGCAGGGGCTGACGGTGGGCCTCTATAATCATGGTGGCTGGTTTGGCGTGCCGGAGAATCAGCTTGCGGTGCTGGAGCGGCTTCAGAAGGACGGGGTCAAGAATGTCGGGATAGTGTACAACTTTCACCACGGCCACGGGGAGATCGACCGCTTTGCCGAACTTTTCCCCAAGATGGCGCCGCACTTGATTACCCTGAACCTCAACGGCATGACGCGCGACGGGGACAAGAAGGGCAAGGGCACCATCGTCATCGGGACCGGCGAGTGCGAGGCGGAGATGCTCGCCGTGGTGCGGAAGTCCGGCTGGCGGGGGCCCGTGGGGATTATCAATGAGAGCTCCGATGATGCGGAGATGCGGCTGCGAGCGAATCTGGAGGGGCTGGAGAAACTGGTGGCGACCTCAATGAAGGAACTCCAGGCTCCGCACATCGTTGCCCACGTCGCTGCGAACCTTGCTCTCCAACAAAGCGCCGGCATCCCCGCCGCCAAACCCGAAACACTCACCAAGGCCAATGGCTGGCCGGGGGCGGATTCGTTCAAGAACTGGGAGCGCTCGCTCGGTGGGCCGACGAGCAATCGCTATTCGGGGCTGACGCAGATCGACAAAGCAAATGTGTCGAAGCTGGTGCCGGCTTGGGAATACCACTCGAAGGACGGGTCGTTTAATATTCAGTGCAATCCCATCGTGGTCGATGGCGTGATGTTTGCCCCCACCGCGGGCTGGAACATCGTGGCCCTTGATGCCACCAATGGAAAGGAACTATGGCGCTTCACGCCCGAGCGGCAGGGCAACCGGCAGGAGGATGTGCCGGCCCGGCGCGGATTGCTGTATTGGCGGGGCGACCGGCAAAGCCCGGCGCGAATCATTTTCACCGCGGGCTACTGGATCTACGCGCTGGACCCAAAAACCGGGAAGCTGATCGATTCTTTCGGCAAACAAGGACGCACCGAGATTCCTGCGGGCGGGACAGCCGTGGGGGCGGTCGCGCAGGAGGTGCTGGTGGTGCCGGGCTTCGCGGGCGATGTCTTCGGCTACGACGTCCGCACGGGCGAGAAGCTGTGGACCTTCATCACCAAACCGCCGAAGGGCCAGCCGGGCAGCGAGACATGGAGCAAAATCGAGGAAGGTGCGAACTGCTGGGGCGGCATGGCGATGGACGAATCGCGCGGCATCGCCTACGTGGCCACGGGCTCGCCGAAGCCGAACTTTTTCGGCTTTGGGCACCTGGGCGACAATCTCTACAGCGACTGCGTGCTCGCGCTGCAAGTGAACACGGGCAAGCTGCTCTGGTCCTTCCAGGAGGTGCGGCACGACATCTGGGACTGGGACATCCCCGCGCCGCCGAACCTCGTGACGGTGGAACGCAATGGCGTCAAAGTGGACGCGGTGGCGCAAGTGACCAAACTCGCCAATACGCTGCTGCTGGACCGCGTGACCGGCCAACCGCTCTACGACATCCCGCTGGCCGAGGTGCAGACCAAGGGACTGCCCGGCGACGAGCCGGCGAAACTTCAGCCGGCCATTGCCATCCCGCAGCCCTTCGCGCGCCAGGCCTTCACGCTGGCGGATGTGACGAAGCGCACGCCCGAGGCGGAGGCCGCGATTTTGCCGATCGTGCAGCGCGGCAATCTCGGACCGTATCCGAGCATCGAGGAAGCGAAGCCGACGGTGATGTTCAACATCCATGGTGGCGCGGAATGGACGGGCGCCGCCGCCGATCCAAAAGGGCGGCTCTACGTCACTGCGAATGAGATCCCGTGGCACATCACGTGTTTCCGCGATGACGATCCGCCGCCAGCTCGTCCTGCGACGGCCGGCGAGCAAGTGTATCTGCAAATCTGCGCGGCCTGCCACGGGCCGGATCGCAAGGGCATCGCGCATGCGCCGCCGCTGCGGGGCGTGCGGCATCGGCTCAAAGAAGAGGACGTGCGCGCCCTGCTCAAAACCGGCCGCGCCGGCATGCCCGCGCAGCCGCAGCTCACCGAGGAGCAGATCAAGCCGCTCCTCGATTTCGTGCTCTGCCGCGACCGGCCGGTGACGGATTCCAAGACCGGCGCGTGGACCTTTTCCGGCTGGAACAAGCTGCTCGATCCGGAAGGCTACCCCGGCTGCACGCCGCCCTGGGGCACGCTCAATTGCCTCGACCTCAACACGGGCCGCATCGCGTGGAAAGTGCCGCTGGGCGAGTATCCGGAACTCACCGCGAAAGGCATTCCCAAGACCGGGACGGAAAATTTTGGCGGCGCCATGGTCACTGCCGGCGGCCTGGTGTTTGCGAGTGGCACGCGCGACAAAATGATCCGCGCCTTTGACGCCGATACCGGCGCCGAGCTGTGGTCGTACCCGCTCAAGCTCCACGGCACCGCGCCGCCTGCCTGCTACGAAGCGGGCGGACGCCAGTTCATCGTGCTGCCTGTCACTGGCGGCGGAAAACTCGGCGGGCCCACCGGCGATGCCTGGGTCGCCTTCGCTCTCCCGCAGTCATGAAATCACTTCGGCGATCGCGGGTGAAGACTTGGCGCCTTCGGCGTGTGTTTTCCCATGGCGCGGCGGAACGCGCCATCCACCGAAAGGGCTTCACCATCCTCGAGTTGCTCGTCGCCGTCGCTGTCATCGCCATCCTCGCGGCGCTGCTCGTCGGCGTTTTTAGCGGCGCGGGCGAGAACGCGCACCGCGCCACGTGCGTTTCCAATCTCCGCGCCATCCACACCGCCGTCACGCGCTATGCGGGCGACAACAATGGCGCCGTGCCCATCGGCTACCGGCTCGATAAAAAGCAGTTCAACACCACACTCTACAGCGGCTCATCCAACAAATGGGTGCTGCTCGGCGTCTTGCTCGAAGCCAAATATATTGAGGACGCCCGCGTGCTGTTCTGCCCCTCCGAGCACGATCCCACCCAGGCCTACAACACGTCGCAAAACCCCTACCCCATCAAACCCGGCACCAACCTCCAGGGCGCCTATGCGTGCAATCCGCTCGTGAATTGGGGCACCGCCAGCACCCCACCGGAATGGCCCCGGCTGCAAGCCCTCGGCCGCACGCCCCTCCTCGCCGACGGCGCCGGGATGCCGGAGCGGATCGACTCCCGCCACCGCGACGGCATCAACGTCATCTTCACCGACGGCAGCGCCCGCTGGTTCCCGCGCAAGGATTTCGAGACCGAACTCAACCAATGCACCAGCCTAAGCGCCGCGGCCAATGACCCGCAGACGCGGCTCTGGGAAATCCTGGCCGACAAGCGGTAGAACTCCGGCCACGGCGACAGGCGCACATCGCACCGAGGCCGGCCACAGGTATTCTTAAATCGCTCTGGTCCTGCCGGATGGAAGCTGCCACCCCTTCTGTGGCCTCTGTGCTTTCTGGGTCCTTGGTGGTGTTCCGGCCTCTGTTATTTTCCATCTGGAAGATGGAACCGCCCGGGGCTTTACGCTGCGGTTGACTTCAGCTATAGCGAGTCGTAACGTGCGCTTGTGAAAAATTTCACAAAGTCCGAGTCACCCGCTACTGACGTACCGAATCGCGTGGATAAAACTGCCAGTCTCAAGACCACTTTCGAGCCCATCAATGCCCAGCTTTACGCGGTCGAAGAGCGTATTCGCGCCCAGGCCCGTGCCTTTGATCCTGCGGTGGAGGGATACGTCGCCTACGCCATCGAGAGTAATGGCAAGCGCCTGCGTCCGGCCCTGGCCCTGCTGGCCGGCGGAGCGACGGGACAAATCACCACGGAGCATGTGGACTTGGCGGTGACGGTGGAACTCATTCACGCCGCCACGCTGGTGCACGACGACATTCTCGACAGCGCGGAGCTGCGCCGCGGCCAGCCCACGGCCAATGCGAAGTGGGGCAACGCCCTCAGTGTGCTGCTCGGCGACTGCCTTTTCGCCCACGCCCTGAAGCTCGCCAGCGGGATGCGCAGCCCGGAAATGATGCGCCGCATGGCCGAAGCCGCCAGCGATGTGTGCAGCGGCGAGATTGTGCAGACCCAGCGCCGCTTCGACCTGAAGCTCTCGGTGCCGGACTACTACCGCATCATCGAGATGAAAACCGGCGCGCTGTTTGCCGTCGCCACGGAGCAGGGCGCTTTCTTGAATGAAGCCGCTCCGGCGGTGATTTCCGCGCTGCGCACCTATGGCCTGCGCCTTGGCACCGCCTACCAGATTTACGACGACGTGGTGGACCTCGCCGGCGAAGAACGCGCAGCGGGGAAATCGCTCGGCAGCGATCTGCGCAAGGGCAAGCTCACGCTCCCCATCATCTACCTTTTGCAAAACAGCGAGCCGGTGGAGCGGGACCGCATCTGCGAAATCATCCTGAGCGCCAACGACGAGGCCATTTCCACCCTGGTGGGGCGGGCCATCGATACCGGCGCCCTGAAAAACGCCGTCGCTTCCGGCCGCCGGATGCTGCGCGAAGCCGGAGCCCAGCTCACGGAACTCGAAACCGGGCGCTATCGCGAATCCCTCTCCAGCCTCGTGACGACGTTGGATGGAATGTTTGCGCCGTTTGGGGGGTAGGCGGGCAGTCGGTCCGCTGTTTTCAGCACGAGGGGTCGGTATCTATTTAGCCACTGAAGAGACAGCCAAGGCGTTTAGCTCAAAGGCCACAACGGACGTGCCCCACTGGGATGGCCACTTGCGAGCGAAGCAAGCAAAGGTAGAGCTGGCGCCCAGCGGCTATGCTGCGTTTGCCATAAGTTGCCATTGGCCGCCACCGTCCCCGATTTCGTTCGTGGGCCGGACGGCTTCCGCAGCCAATTCCCGCGTTTGGAGCTGAAGCGACCCCAATCGACTACGCGTAGTGAAAAACGCCGGCGCCCTGAGCGAGATCAGGGACGGCGGCGGCGCGCCATCCCTACCTTTGCCGCTCGCTTCGCTCGCTCCCCAAGCTAGGTGCGCTGTCCTCTGTTCCATCACCAAACGCCCGGCGGACCCACAAGGGGGTTAACAAATATCCCGTTCGGGGATTTGACTCTGGTACGGCCTTGCTCTTGCTTAGGCCTGCCCCACAAAACGATTGCTGCCACCATGAAATGCCTCGTCCTGTTTCTCCTCTCCCTGTGCTCCCTGGCCATCGCAGGAGATCGCCCGAAAGGGTTCCTCGGCATCAACTGGGGTGCCTCACCCGAGGAAGCCAAGCGCGTGATGCAGGCCCGGCCCGGCCTCAAGTTTCCGGAGGAAACGGACGACTATAAATTTGAACTGACCGGCGGGGAATTCGCCGGCAAGCCGGTGGCCAAATGGATCCTCGAGTTTCCCGAGCGCAAGTTTGCCTCGGCCGTGGTCATCCTCAAAAACGATGGTGATTCTCCGGGCCTCTACAAGGAATTCCGCTCGAACCTGATTGCCAAATACGGCCCGGCGACGACGGACCGAAAGACCAATCCGAAAACGGCGCCCAACCGCAAGCCCAAGAAGCCGGACCCCGAGGACGACAAACCTGCGGCCGCCAACAGTACCACCTGGAAATTTGCGGCCGGCATGAGCGAGAAAAGCGCCGTCTCCATCGTGTGCGAAATGGCCGCCCCCGGCGCGCAGGGCGGTGGCGGAAACGGCATCCCCCCGGGAGCCGTGACCATCCGCTATAGCAACGACACGCTCGTAACCGCGGCGCAGCCGAAGACGGATCCGAATGCCAAGCCCGCCGGACCAGCTGGGGTGAAGAAGGAAGAGCTGTAGGAAAATTTCTCGGGCGGTGTGGGACCACGGCCGTAGGGCAGGGCATGGAAAGGGGGACCGGTTTCCAACCGGTCGCGGCTGGACGGGCGAAGGAGGCAGGGCGGCGGGTGCATTGACTCATCACTCGTTTCCCTTTTCAGCTCCGCGCCCCTCGCTCCCACCCTGACCGATTGGAAAGCGGTCCCACGTTCTACCGCCCCCAATTCGAACCCAAAAACCAATTTCAGGCGTGCTTTCCAAATCCAGTTGTGGACGCTCCCCCGCCATGGCCACCCCAAAAATCCGCGAACTCCCCGAGCAGGATCGTCCGCGGGAAAAGCTCGCCAACCTCGGCGCCGGCGCCCTGAGCGACAGCGAACTCATCGCCATTCTCCTGCGCACCGGCATCCAGGGGACCAACGCTCTGGACCTCGGACGACAGCTCATCCAGCGCTTTGGGACCCTGGCCGACCTCGCCCGCGCCGGTGTGCCGGAGCTGCGAAAAATCAAGGGCCTCGGCCTGGCAAAAGCCGTGCAACTCGCCGCCGCCTTCGGCCTCGCCACGCGACTGGCGCGGGAAAACGTGGGCCGCACCGCGCTGGATAATCCCAAGCTTGTTTATGAGTTGCTCGGCGCCGAGATGCGGCAACTCGGGAAGGAAAGCCTCCGCGTGATCCTCCTCGATACCAAGCTGCGGCTCATGCGCGTGGAAGAAATCTCACTCGGCTCACTCAACGAAACCCTTGCGCATCCACCGGATATCCTCCGCCCCGCCATCCAATACAGCGCCTACGCCTTCATCCTCGCGCACAATCACCCGAGCGGCGACCCCACGCCCAGCGACGCCGACCGCCGCCTTACCATCCGCATCGCCGAAGCCGCAAAGCTGATGATGATCAACTTTTTCGACCACCTCATCATCGGCGCTCCCGCCGCCAACCGGCAACCCTACTTCAGCTTCCGCGAGGCCGGCGTGATTTGAGATTCCGTGACGGCTCGACGCCCGCCCTCCTGGCCGCGTAGCGTCGCGTCCGATCATGATTCATCCAACCGCCATCATCCATCCCGAGGCGCAACTGGGCGCCGATGTTTCCGTGGGGCCGTATGCCGTGATCGAGGGCGCGGCCATCATCGGAGATGGGTGCGACATCCAATCGCACGCGATCATTGGGGCGCATGTGGTGATGGGCCGGAACAACACCATCGGCCACGGCGCCCACGTCGGCGGCGACCCGCAGGATTACGCGTTCAAGTCCGAGGTGAACAGCCGGGTGGTCCTCGGCAATGACAACCGCATCCGCGAATACGTCACCATCCACCGCGGCACCACGGAAGGCACTGAGACGGTGGTGGGCGACAGCTGCTTTCTCATGGTCGGCGCGCATCTCGCGCACAACGTGCGGCTGGGCCACCACGTGATCCTCGCCAACAATGTGCTCGTCGGGGGCCATGTGCAGATGGCCGATCGCGTCTTCGTCGGCGGCGGCACGGTCTTCCACCAACATATGCGCGTCGGCAGCTACGTCATTTGCCAGGGCGCCTCGGCGTTTGGCAAAGATATCCCGCCCTTCGTCCTCGCGGCGGAGCGCAACAACGTGGCCGGGCTGAACGTGATTGGGCTGCGCCGCTCCGGCTTCGATGCCGCCCAGCGCGCCGAAATCAAACGCGCTTTCGATCTCCTTTACCGCTCCGGCAAAAACGTTGGCCAGGCCGTCGAAGCCGCCCGCGCCGAGCAATGGAGCCCGGTGGTGCAAGGATTTTGGGAGTTCGTCGCCGGATCGAAAAAGCGCGGCCTGTGCGCGCTGCTGCGCTCCCGCGAAGACGCGGAGGCGGAAGCTGAATAGCGGCTTTCAAAGCCACTCCGCCAGCGTCTCCATCGGGAGACCGATCACATTCGTGTAGCTGCCCTCCACCCGCGCGATCATTTCCCCGTGGTCGTCCTGCGCCGCGTAGGCGCCGGCCTTGTCCAGCGGGCCAATGCGCGCCAGATAGCGCCGCAGCTCCGCGCGCGTGCGCTGGTGAAAATGCACCCGCGTCACCTCGATGAATCCCGCCTCCCCGCGCGGACCGGCCAGCCACACGCCGGAATATACCTCGTGCGTGCGCCCATTCAGCCGCGAGATCATGGCCAGCGCGGCGTCCATGTCCGCCGGCTTGCCGAGCACGCGTCCCTCAAAAAACACCTCGGTATCCACCCCGAGCACCAACGCCTCCGGCCGTTGCCGCGCCACCGCGTGCGCTTTCGCCCGTGCATTGGCCAGCACTGTTTCCCCGGGCGAAAAATGGGCGGGCGCGATCTCCTCCACGCCTTGCGCCACCACCACTTCGAAAGTGTATCCATGCTCCGTGAGCAGCGCCCGCCGCCGCGGCGAGGCCGAGGCCAGAATGAGCAAAGGCCGGGATTTGCGCCCGGCCTTCTTGCTGGAGGTCTTGGAGTGCGTCGACCGGCGAGGCATTACTTCTTTTCTTCGTAGCCCGCCGGCACTTCGAACTCCGTATCCGGAATGGGCTGCTCCTTGATCGACACCAGCGTATTCACCAGCTTGCCGATGGGCATCGTCACCTCGGTCTTAATCGTCATGCCGCCGAGATCCGCCTTGAGCGCATCGAGCCCCATGGCCACCGGCCCCGCGGAGTTGAACTTATTCAGCTGCGCCATCAGCTCCTTGTAGTGCGGGTAATCCTTCGCCACCCAAATCTTGCTCGCCGTTCCGTTGCCGAGATCGAGCTGGTAAATATCGCAGTCCCAGTCGCCGATCTTTTCCTTCTCCCCCGTCGCCTTCGGCTTGGCCTTGGCCGGATCGACCCCCGACGCCTTCTGCTGCTCATCGAGCGCCGACTTCGCCTGCGCGAGGTCCATCTTGATCAGAAATTTCTTCGCGTGCACCAGCGTGGTCATCTGGCCCGCTTTCAGATCCACCAGGATCGTCGTCTGCCCCACCTCCGGCGCCGGCACATCCACCCGGGCGCGCTCCCCCTTCACCTTGGTGACGACGTTGCCACTGATAAACGGCGATTCCAGCTTTTGCTCCATCACCACATCCGCGTGCGTGAACATCGCGGAGCACAGAAAAAGGGCAGCGGATTTGAGGAACGTATTCACGTCAGGATGAGCGTTGTGCAATCCCCACCCCGACGCGAGCGGAAACTTATGCAACTTTCGCATGATACGCGGGATCCACCCAACTGCGCGCTCGACCAGCCGCCGTCTTACTTCGCCGGCGCTTTGTACGGCTGATAGTCGGCGGGCGTATCAAACTCCGAATCCGCGACGGATTCTTCCTTCACCGACGTCAGCGTCCGGTGCGCTTTGCCGGTGGCCAACTCCATGTCGATCTGCACGATGACGCCGCCGAGCTTGAACTTCTCCGGATCAAAGCCGGCATCCGCCATCGCGGTGGTTTCGATCTTTTCCATCTGCTCCTTAATCGCGTCGTAATTGGGGAAGCTTTTCGCCACCCAGAGCTTGCCGGTTTTCCCAGTGCCCAGCTCAAACGTGTAGATCTCGCAGTCCCAGTCGCCGACCTTCTCCTTCTCGCCGGTGGACTTGGGGACCGCCTTGGTGGGATCGATCCCCGCGACCTTCCGGCGCGCCTCAATGGTGGCCTTCAATTGCGCCGCCTCGATCTGCATCACCAATTTCTTGGAGTGGATGAGCATCGTCGTATCGCCGCTCTTGAAGTTCTTCACCAAAGTCGTCTTGCCGAGGCGCGCATTCTCCATCTGGATGCTCACCCGGTCCCCTTTGGTCTTCACCACCACGTCCCCATTCGTCGTGGGAGATTCCACCTTTTCGGTGATCACGAGATCCGCGTGCGCCAAGACGGAGGAGCAAACGCACAGACCAAAAGCCTGCAGCAATCTTTTCATCGGTGTGGGAGGCGAAGATTAAAGGCGGCAGCCGGGAGCCTTACTTCAGGCTCGGCATCTTCATCTCGTTGTAGCCCGCGGGCACCGCGAACTCCGAATCATCCACCGCCTGCTCCTTCGCGGAGACGAGCGTGCTCACCACTTTGCCGAGCGGCGTGGTCACTTCGGTCTTCACCGTCATGCCGCCGAGATCAAACTTGCTCGGGTCCATGCCCATGCCGGCGGAGGCCGCGTTGTTGATCTTGTTCATCTGCTCCATGATGGCCTTGTAGTTCGGGTAGCTCTTGGCCACCCACATCTTGCTCGACATACCATTACCCATGTCCATCTGGTAGATCTCGCAGTCCCACTCACCCACCTTCCCTTTTTCGCCCGTGGCCTTTGGCGCCATCTTGGTGAAATCGACACCCGAATTTTTCTGCTGGGCTTCCGCGGCGGCCTTGGCCTGGGCCATGTTCATCTTCATCGCCATCTTTTGCGCGTGCATCAGCGTGGTCATTTCGCCGGACTTCATGTCCATCAGCACGGTCGTTTGGCCCACGGGGCTCGGCACGTCCATGCGGGCGCGCTCGCCCTTCACCTTCATGATCATGCTGCCATTCATGAAGGACGATTCCATTTTCTGCTCAATGACGAGATCGGCGCGCACGAAAGTGGCGCTGATGAAGAGGAGGGCACCCAGGAGAAGCTTTTTCATACGCCGGCAGCCTTGATGAGTTCCCGCCACAGGGCGAGAGCAATCTTCGAAACTTTTGGGCGCAGAACGCCCTACTTCACGGCCGCCCACACGCGGTGGACGTCGTCGTGGTCCTCGAGCTCCTGCAGGAACTCGCCCACCTCCGCCATATGCGCTTCGGAGATCTCGGGGCAGTTCTTCGGCACGTAGCCGATTTCGCTCGTCACCACCGACCAGCCATTCGCGGCCAGCCATTTCGATACGGCCGCCGTCTGCGTGCGATCGGTGATGAACCGGGCGCCCGTGCGGTCCGCCGGGATGTCGTCGTTTTGCGCGTGCGTCAGCGGGAGCACCTCATCGGCGCCGGCCTCAATGGCCGCACCCTCGATATCGATGCCCGCATCCGCATGATGCGCCTCCACGAGGCCCACGTGGTCGAAGAGAAACTTGTTGCTGCCCGGCGCGCCGAGCTGGCCCTTTTTGAAGAGCATGCGGATTTCCGGGGCGGTCCGGTTGTTGTTATCCGTGAGCACTTCCACAATCAGCGCCACCTTGTGCGGGGCGTAGCCCTCGAACACGATGTGCTCCATCACCATCTTTTCGTCGCCGAGGCCGGCGCCCTTCTTGATGGCGCGCTCAATGGCGTCGCGCGTCACGGAGTTTTTTCGCGCTTTTTCCACGGCGGCAAACAGACGGGCGTTCGAATCGGGCTCGGGACCACCGAGCTTCGCAGCCACTGCGATTTCCTTGGTAAGTTTGCCGACGATCGCACCCTTCTTCAGGTTCGCGACTTCACGTTTTGCTTGGAGCCATTGACGTCCCATATGGATCGCCCTTTTTAGCGAACCTTTCGCGAAAGGGAATGGGAATTTGAAAACCCAGTATTCTCCCCGCCCCTCCCCTCCTTGCCTTACCCGCCCCCTCGCGCTACAAGCGCCCCAGCCCGATGCCATCTTTCTTTTTCCCAGCGTCCTTCCTCGCCGATGGCGGGCTGGTCTACGCGTACGAAAAATCCACGCTCCCCGGAAAGCTGGTGCTCCTCACGCTGTTCATCGCCTCCGTGCTGTCGTGGACGGTGATGCTCACCAAATTCCGCCTCCTCCGCCGCGCGAAGAACCGCCGGACCGATTTCATCGAGGCCTTCCGCGGCGACCGCCAGCCGCTCTCGCTCTACCAAAGCGGCGCACGCTTTGCCGGGGCCCCGGTCTTCGCCGTCTATCAGGCCGGCTGCAAGGAGCTCTGCCTGCAAATGCTCGGCTCCACCGAGGTGGATGAAACCTTCGCCGCGCGCCTGGAGACCGCGCCCAAAATCACCCATGCCCAGATGCGCATGGTCCAAACCTCCATGGAGCGCGCCGTGGGCGAAAGCGCCCTGCGCCTGGAATCGCAAATGGTCCTGCTCTCCACCGCCGTCAGCGGCGCTCCCTTTCTGGGCCTCCTCGGCACCGTCTGGGGCGTGATGGAGACCTTTGGCGACGTGGCCCTTGCCGGTAAGGCCAACCTCACCGCGATGGCTCCCGGTGTCTCCGCCGCGCTGATCACCACCGTCACCGGCCTGCTCGTCGCCATCCCCGCCATGTTTGGCTACAACTGGCTCATCACCACCCTGCGCGGCATGATCGTGGAGCTCGACAACTTCGCCGCCGAACTGAGCAGCGTCTTCGAGCACCGCTATGTGGACCATGGGGAGAGGAGGAGGACGCTGTGAGCACCAGTATTCAGTGTTCAGTATTCAGTGTTCAGTCGGCGCCATCCCGTCCGAACGTCGAGCGACCAGTTCGGAGTTCCGTCCCGCAAAAACGGGACGGCCAGCGCTCCCAAATTCTCTCAAACGCAGATTTTTATACCGGGCCCGCGGCAGGACTGAATACGGGATACTGAACACTGAATACTGGCCATGCGCCGCTTCTCCGACCGCCATCAACTCCACACGCTCAGCGAGCTGAATGTCACGCCGCTGCTGGATCTGGCCTTCGTCCTGCTCATTATCTTCATGATTACCACTCCACTCATGGAGAACAGTACGGACCTGACCTTGCCGACGGGCGACTCTGCCGCCCCCGCGGTGAATATGGAGAAGGTCCAGACGGTCTCCATGCATGCGGATGGCCATTTTACCTTGAACGACGAATCACTAACGCTGGCGGATATCGAAGCCCGGCTCTCGGCGGCCCATGAGGCCGACGCGGAGGTGGCCGTGCTCATCCGTCCGCACAAGGACTTGCCGATTCAAAAATTCAGCGAGGTGCTCGATGCGGTCAAACACGCCGGCGTAAAACGCATCGGCCTCGCCAGCACGCCGCCGCAATGAACGAAGATCCGCTGCTGCTGCCTGAGGAGCGCGAAGACAGCTTCTGGCATACGCTGTGGCTCGTCCTCGCCGGGCATGTGGCGGCCATCTGCATCGTTTGGTTTATCGGCGGCTGGAAAAAAAAGCCGGAGCAAATCACCTGGCTGAGCGGCGACGGCCTCGGCAAACTTGGAGCGCCGGCCGCTCCGCCGAGTGGAGGAATGACCAAGGCCTCCGCCGCTCTTCCGGAAAAAGCGAAGCCGGCCGCCGCGGAAACGCGTGAAGAGGCCAGCCTGCCGCCCATCCCGGACGAGCCCCCACCGGAGCCTCCCAAACCCAAGGCCGAGCCTCCGCCGCCACCGCCACCGCACCACACGGAGGCTCCCGAGTTGGTCGAAAAAAAGTCTACGCCCGCGCCCACGCCGAAGCCGGCTCCCAAGCCTGAGCCCAAGCCCAAGCCGAAACCGGAACCCGAACCAACCCCGAAGCCAAAATCCACCGCGCCGGACCCAAAGAAGACCACGTCCACTCCGCCAAAACCCAAGGCCACGCCCGAGCCGGCCAAAGTGGCGAAAGCGGAGCCCAAGCCGGCACCGAAATCTTCCACCACCCCCGAGCAGGCCAAAGTCGCCACGCCAAAATCCAGCGAGACGAAATCGAGCGAGACCAAGTCCAGTGAGGCGAAGACGAGCGACAAACCATCTTCCTCGTCCAACACGCCCAAGATCACCCGCGAGGGCGCGAACGGCTCCGGCGAAGCCACCAGCGCTGCCAACACCGGCACCGGTAAATCCGCCGCCCCCGGTCCCGATCGCCAGGCCCTCCGCGGCACGTACGGCAGCGTCGTCGGGGGGCGCTTCAAGTCCGCCGGCGAGCCGCGCAAGCCCACGAGCGTCGGCGGCGACAACCACGAATTCACCACGCTGATGCGCTTTAAAATCGCGCGGGACGGCTCGGTGATTTCGGTGGTCGTCGTCACCCCCTCCGGCAATACGCTCGTCGATAATTGGATCCGCGACACCATCCCCGATTTTCAACACGTTCCGCCACCTCCGTCCGAGCTTTTGAAGGATGGCGTGTATGAGGATTCGATGGAAGTGATTTACGAGCTGTAGAGCGTCACCCGAGCGTGCCGCGAGGCTTTGGAGCGGCACTCCATCCGTGAAATCTGGGGCATCTGCGGTAAAACAGTGGCCACACTTTTCCACACACCCCGCTTCCCGTTCTTCCGCGCATCCGCTACACGGGCCGGGATGAAATCAGCCCTTTGCCTGTCCGTTGCCGCTGTCCTCGCCATCTCGGCGGTCCCTGCTGTCGCGGAAGACGCGCCGATTCGCGTGAAGGTCTCCAGCAAATTCGCCATCGCCCTCAGCGGCCTGTCCGGCGGCGACCTCGAGACGCTGCGCAAGGACCTCGCCATGTCCGGCGCGTTCAACATCGTCGCGGCCAGCGAGGCGGAATTCACCGTCTCCGGCAGCGGCAGCGCGGAGTTGCAGGGCAAGGTGACGGATCGCGGCGGCAAGGTCGTCCTGGCGAACAGCTACTCGGCGCCGGGCCGCGCGCGCATCCACAAATTCGCCAATGATATCGTGGAGACCATCACCGGCCATCCCGGGGTCGCGGGGACCAAGGTCGCCTTCGTCGCCACCAAGAGCGGCCACAAGGAAATTTACACCTGCGATATCGACGGCGGAAACCTCGTGCAGCTCACGAAAGACAGCTCCATCGCCGTCTCGCCCAATCTCAGCCCGGATGGCCGCGCCCTGCTCTATACCGGCTACCAAAGCGGCTACGCCGACGTGTATCGTGTGGACCTCGGCAGCGGCGCGCGCAACCGCATCATGAAATATCCCGGCACCAACAGCGGCGCCGCGTTTTCGCCCAATGGCGGCAGCATCGCCGTGACGCTGAGCAAGGACGGCAACCCCGAGCTCTACGTGACCGGCGGCGGCGGCGGCGGCGCCCATCGGCTCACCCGCACGCCCGGCGTGGAGAGCTCGCCCACGTGGTCGCCGGACGGGAAGGAACTCATCTACAGCAGCGATGACGGCGGCTCCCCGCAGCTCTACCGCATCGCCGCCGGCGGCGGAAACCCGCAGCGCCTCTCCACCGGCTACGGCTACAACACCGAGCCGAACTGGTCGCCCGACGGCAAGAAAGTCACCTTCAACACCCGCGCGGGCGGCGGCTTCAGCGTCGCGGTGCTCGACCTCGAAGGCGGCGGCTCCCGCTCGCTCGGCGAAGGTGAGGACCCCGTGTGGGGCCCCGATTCCCGCCACATCCTCTGCGCCTCCGGCGGCTCGCTCATCCTCATCGACACCCAGACCGGCACCCGCATTCCCGTCCTCGGCGGCCTCGGCAAAATCTCCGAGCCGACGTGGGCGCGGCGGTAGACGCCTTTCCGGCATCCTCACGCACGGGTTTTTGAAAACCGGAGGTCCGACCCAGGTTGGCCCTGGGTGTTCTTCTTTCCCAAAAAGGACCAACAAGGTTTTCCGCTCCACCGGATTTTCCGAGTGTCCGCTTCACCATTCTCCCATGAAACTCATTACCCCGCTCCTCGCCGCCGTCCTGCTCACCCCGCCCGTCTCCGCTGCGGAGATTCAGCAAGCAGAAATGGACGGCTACCTCTTCGCGCCCGTCGAAAAAGTCCCGGAGGATTTCAACGCCGGCTTCTCCCTCTACGCCGCCGCGTGGCCCTTGCTTGAAACCTATCCCGGCCACAAATTCCAGACCGGACTGTGCGGCACCTGGATGCATCCGCAATTTGAAAAAGGCCAGGAACCGGCCGGCAAATGCTACACCGACGTGGAAGGCGGCCTCGGCTGGTGGCGCGATACGCATTTTCCGACGGAGACCCCGAAGTTCATCATGGGCGGCGTGGCCCCGAATTTTTCCTGGATCGCCAACGGCCCGGGCTATGGCCCCGGCACCTGGGAAAAGCCGCGTGGCCAGTACGGCGTGGCGCAGCTCAGCCCGTGGCTGCTTTTCCCGCTCGATGGTCTGAATCTCAAGCAGGGCACGTGCGGTGAGTTCTTCGGCTACGGCTACCTGCCCCTGCCGCTCACGAATCCGAAGACCACGACCGCCGGCAAAAACGTCCCGACCGGCAACCAGTGCTGGACCCTCTTCCTCAGCACCGCAAACTTCAAAGGCCCCGTCGCCTTTTTCACACCGTTCTTTTGGTCACAGGCAACCGTGGATCACCCGGAGTGGGCGGGCCTGATGCTCGATTCGCGCCCCGTCGGCCCCAACAAACCTTTCCAAATGGAAACGCAGTACGTCCCGGCGATCGTCGCCGCAGACGCCAATGGAAACAAATACGCGCGGGTCGCGCCGACCTCGTTTCCCGGTGCGCCCAAAGCCACTTCCGTGGTGCTCCAGCGCATCACCGCCTACAAAAAAGCCGCGCTCTGGGATGAGGTGGTACGGTGGTTCGACGGCGGCGCCCCGGCCAGCGGCGCTCTCAAGTCCGAGGCGTCCGTGGTGCATAATTTCGGCAAGGGCGGCGGTTCCAATTGGAAAATCTCCGTGCCTCCCACTCCGCGGGACGAGAAGCCGGCCATCGCCTGGAATTCCTTCGTTGCTTCGCAGACCCCAAATTCCACCACGTTTGGCTACCAGTGGAATGCCAGCCTGACGGAAGAGAAATCGACCCCCACCGGAGCGCTCATCCGCCTACCCGAATACTTTCAACTGAACACGAGCGGCAAAAAACCACAGTGGTCTGTCGTGGCCGCGAAAGATGTCCCGTCGGACCTTGGCCTGACGCAATATCGCTTTGAGCGCGCCAAGGAAAAGCCCCAGGAACCACGCACCACACCCGACGCTCCCGACAGTTGCTGGAAAAAACCTGGCCCCGCCGCCGGCCCCTTCAAAGCCCATCTCGGTGACGGCAGCGTGGTGACCTACTATTGGTACCGCTTTGCCGATCAACCCGCCCTGCTCAACGCCGACCTCACCTCGGAAGAGCGCGAGCAACTCCAAAAACGTGTCGAGAAACTGCACCGCGCCTGGACCAAAGACCGCGATTATCTCGCCCCACTCGAGGGCGCCAAGCTCGCCCACCTGGACCCCGCGCTCATCGTCACGCCGCCTAAGGGCCTGGAGGCCGGCTACGTTCCCATCGCTACACGGCAGGAACTGGATACGGCGCTGAGTAAATAAGCGCAACCCAGAGTCGAGGGACCGATGCGAAAGGGGTGTGCAAGGCGACGCCAGTTCTTGGAGTGCGGCAGCCCTCTGCCGCTTTCCATGGGTGTGTAAAACATACGGGCAGGGTGCGAGAGAGCCTGTCGTTCTCCGCCTAAAGCCGTAGCCTTTTCCCTTCCCGTGAATTGGTGATGCAAGGATTCTCTCGTTCCTTGACCGCAACTTTCACGCACCCGCGGAAAGCGGCAGGGGGCTGCCGCACTCCACGAACTGGCGTCGCCTCGAACGACCCTTTCGCATCGAAACTCTCACTCCTCAGGTTGCGTCTACCTAAACCGAAACGGCTCTAGTAAATCTCCACGGGCGATCGCTTGCCGTCTTCCACGCTGCGCTGCGCGGCCCGCTCTGCGCCGAGGGTGGCGACCCGCAAGTCCCACACTTCCGCATCGCGCCGGCGGAACTCGGCCTCGTCCCACGGGTCCGGCGGCGTCAGCTTTGCCTTGAAGGCGGCCACGCTCGCGAGCGCCCGCTCCAGATCCGGGACGGGCACGGCGGCCAGTGCTTCGTACGCCGCTTCCACCATCGGCACCCGGTGGCAGATCATCGCGATGTCGTTGCCCGCGCGAATGGCCAGGCGGATGACCTCGGCCAGCCCGCTGTCGCCGGTGCCGTACGGATTCAGGATGGCGCCCATGTCGAGATCGTCCGTCATCACCAACCCGCGGAAGCCGAATTCGCCGATCAGCAGATCCTTGATAATGCGCGGAGAAAGCGACGTCGGCACGCCCGAGTCATCGAGCGACGGATAAAACGCGTGGCCAATCATCATGCTGTCCACGCGCGAGCCCGTGCCCGTGCTGCCGGGGGCGGAGAAGTGGCGGAAGACGGCGAGTTCGTTGGCCTCGAGATCGGCACGGTCGAGTTTCACCGTCGGCAATTCATGGTGTGCATCCGCCGGGCAGCGCGAGTAGCCGGGGAAATGTTTGCCGCAGCTCAGCACGCCCGCGGTTTTCATGGCGTCGTTGAAGGCCGTCGCGTTTTGGATCACCTGCGCCACGTCGTTGCCATAGCAGCGCCCGCGCAGGCTGTTGTCGGCCTCGTCGTCGAACGAGATATCGAGCACCGGGCACAGGTCGAGATTGAAGCCGAACATGCGCAGCAGCCCGCCGGTAATGCGGCCATGCGCGGTGATGAGGCCGAGGTCACCGCGGTCGCGCAGCTGATTCGCATTCGGCGGTTCGTTGCCGATGAGCCGCAGCCGCGAGACGCGCCCGCCCTCTTGATCGATCGTGATGATCGGCGGGACAGTCGAGAGGTCGCGCAGATCGTCGCACAGCTTCCGGAGCTGGGTGGGCGACTGAATATTGCGCCCGAAGAGAATGAACGCCCCGGGTTGGATGCGCCGGAAGACGGCCGCCGTTTCCGCATCGAGTTCCGTGCCGGGCACGCCGGTCATCAAAAGCTGGCCAAGTTGTGACATGGGCCGGCTATTGAGCGCGGGAGGCGGCGGGAGTCAACGCCCGCGCGGCTACTTTCGCGCTTCGGGCGTGACGGTCAGTTCCACGCGCTGGCCGGCCCGCTCTACGGTCACCTTCACCGGCTGGCCGATTTTCACGGAATCGAGCGCGGCGGTGTAGTCGTAGATGTTCAGGATTTTCTGGCCGGCAAATTCAACGACGACGTCGCCACCCTGGATGCCTGCCTTTTCCGCCGGGCTCTGCGGGCGCACGCCACTGAGCTTCACGCCTTTCACTTCCTGCGCATAGTCCGGGATGCTGCCGAGGTAGGCGCGCAGATTGTCGCGCCCGCCGCCCGTGTCCTTGCGCTCCATGCGCGAGAAATCGAGCCGCTCCGGCGACTGCGCGACATCCAGCACGATGCCTTGGGCAAACTTGGTGATCCGCTCCAACCCCTGGATGTTCAGCTTGTCCGCGGTGTCCGTGGGCCGGTGGTAGTCCTCGTGGCTGCCGGTGAAAAAGTTCAGCACCGGGATGCGCTTCGGATAAAAGCTCGTCACGTCCGTGGGCAGATACGGGTCTTCCTGCATGGTGATGGCGAAGCCTGCCGCCACGTTGCGCTTCTCCACGAGCCGCGGCCAGGTCTTCGAGGAGCCCACACCCTGCACGAGTAGCTTGTTGTCGCGTAACCGGCCGACCATGTCGGCATTGATGTAGGCGACCGCGCCGGTGAGATCGAAGGGCGGGTTCTCCGCAAAGGACGCGCTGCCGAGCAGCCCCATCTCTTCCCCGCTCCACAGGCAGAAGACGATATTGCGCCGGAACTTCTCCGGATGCTGCGCGCGCTCCGCGGCCAGCGAGGCGGCCATCTCCAGCACGAGCGATGTGCCGCTGGCGTTGTCATCCGCGCCAAAGTGGATCTGCCCCTGCTCCCCCGCCCGCGCCAGCGAGCTACCGCCATTGCCACCGCGCCCGAGATGATCGTAGTGCGCGCCCACCAGCACCCACTCCGCCGGGCCCTGATCTGTGGCGCGCGGCAGGTAGCCGACCACGTTGCGGTCATTCTTTTTGATGTGCTCCACGCCCGTGCGCACGCTGACCGTCACGCCGGGAATGGCCGAGGGCACCTCGGCGTGCGGGTTTTCGTCGTCGAGCGCCGATTGCAGATCTTTCAGCGTTTTGCCGGAGGAAGCCAGCATTTGATCCGCGGCCTTGGCGGTAATGCTCATCGCAATGACCCCGCTGCCTGCGCTGGAGCCATCGCTATTCAGTGGCAGCAGTTCGCCGGCATTGGGCGAGTTCGGGCCCGTGACGATGAGCACCGCCTTGGCTCCGCGCTCGCGGGCCATCATCACCTTGTAGCGCAAGCCGGCGTAGCGGTTGAGATGCGCGCGGCGCGGCGCGTCGACACCCTCCGGCACGTAGCGGAGGAGCAGCACCACCTTGTCTTTCACGTCCAGACCCTCATAGCTGTTGTAGCGCTTTTGTCCCGGCGCTTCCGGCACGTTGAGGCCGTAGCCCGCGAACACCACGCCGCCCACGGCAGAGCCGTTTTCGGAAAATGCGAGCGGACGGAAGTCCGTGTCCAGCGCCCATTCCGCCGCGTCTTTCATTCCGGCGGCGGTGAGGGTGTTTTCGCCCGGCAGCAGCTTCTCGCCTGCGTTAAACTTGAACGGCAGGAAAAAGTCTTTTTGCCCCGGCAGCGGCTGGATGCCGGCCTTCTTGAAATACTCCGCCAGCCAGCCCGAGGCCAGCTCCGCGCCGAGGCTGCCCGTGGCACGGCCTTCGTGCAGGCTGTTCGCGAGGAAGGCCGTCTCGAGCTGCAGATCCTCGGCGGAAATCGCCGGCTTCAGCAGCAGCGAGCCGACGTGCGGGTAATCCTGCTCTGAAATGATCGGCGCGTCCTCCTTCGCCGGAGCGGCGGGCTTGCCGGCTTCCGCCGTGGTGGCCGGCCGCAAGGGCGCGGCCTCGAGCGCGGCGAGCGCGGCTTCATCATTCCAATCCGCGAGGAAGATCTGCGACTTCCCGTCCGTCGTCCGCGCACTCGTCCAAGCGAGCTTTTTGCCGTCCGGTGAGAAGACCGGCAGGCCGTCGAAGCCCTGCGTGAAGCTCACCCGCACTGGCTCGTGCTTGCCGGCGGCGTCCACAATGAAGAGCTCGAAGTTTTCAAAGCCCAGTTTGTTCGAGGTGAAGATGAGATACTTGCCACTCGGGTGAAAGTATGGCGCCCAGCTCATCGACTTGAAATCCGTCAGCCGCTTTTTGTCCGAGCCATCGCGCTTCATCGTCCAGACATCGGCGAACATCCCGCTCTCATCGAAGTGCCGCCACACGATGCGCTCGCCATCCGGAGAAAAGAACGGCCCGCCATCATAGCCGGGCTCATAGGTGAGCCGGCGCACATCGCTGCCGTCGCTCTTCATAAGATAGATCTCGCCGTAGGAGGCCGGGTCTTTTTCAAACCGTGCGCGGTTCTCCGGCTCCACGAGGTCCAGCGGATTTTCGTCGAATTTCTTCCACTCCTCCGCCGTCAGCTCGCGCGCGGGGAAGGCGGAACGCAGCGAGCAAAAGACGATCTCCTTGCCGTCCGGCGACACCGAGCCCTCGGCGCTGTAGCCGGGCGCGTGGGTCAGCGGCTTCACCTGCTTGCCGTCGAGGCTCGCCGCGTAGATGCCCATGTGCGAGTCATAGTCCCAAGCATAGCGCCGCACCTTGCCACTCTCGCGAAATTCAATCTCTGCTTTCTGCTTCGCCGCGGCCTGCGGATCCTCGTGCGTGCTGGCGTAAATGACCCACGGCTTGTCCGGGAAAAAGAAGGAGCACGTCGTCTTCCCTCCGCCTGGCGAGACCCGGCTGCTATCGCCCGATTCCAAATCGAGCACATAGATTTGGTAGAACGGATTGGTGGCCTCGCGCTCGCTCTGAAAGATGAGCTTCTTGCCGTCCGGCGAGAAATATCCTTCCCCGCTCCGCTTCCCCTCAAAAATCAGCTGCCGCGTATTCGTCAGATACTTCGCCTCATCCGCGCCGGGCTCCACGGCAGCAAATCCAATCGCGTTCAAAGCGGCAAGGGCAAGGAAGACACGGCGCATCATGGCCCGATACAGTGCAAGCCGCCCCCGGCGGGGCAAGTTAGTATTCAACCCTTGTGTCCTCGCTTCCGGCGCCCTCGATCGCGAAAAGGTTAACCAATGGTAAATGTCGTCGCAGCTCGCCATCCCGGCCCCCAAGGTAGCATCGCTTGCGAAATCTTCACTCCTGCTTACTTTTTGCTCCCGAGCCACCCTCCGGCCTGCCTAAGTCAGGACCGGAATATCCAAACCATCCTAATGCGACAACTCTGCCCCGCGCGCCGCTCCGTCCACGTCATTGAGCCGCTGGAAAGCCGCATCGCCCCTGCCACCTTCACCGTCAACCTGAACAGCGATGAACCGGACGCGAACCCCGGCGACGGGGTGGCAGATACCGACCTCGCCACGCCCGGCCTACAGACGACCCTGCGTTCCGCGATCATGGAGGCCAATGCCCACGCGAACTCGGGAGGGGCGGACATCATTTCCTTTGCGGGCATTCCGGCTTCCGGAGCCTTTATCATCACACTGAACAACGTGCTCCCGTTGATCAGCGAAGCGGTGATCATCGACGGCTACACCGCTCCCGGAGCCAAAGTAAATACCGCATCGGTCGGGACCAATGCCGTCCTGCGGGTGGAACTCGACGGCTCCCAGCTTTCCGCCGGCAGCGGATTGGTGCTGGGCGACGATAACCTCGACCCCAATGCGACCGGCGGCAGCACGGTGCGTGGGCTGGCCATCGCCAATTTCCCCCATGTAATCAATGAGACGGGCTACGGCATCTTCATCCAGTCGAACGGCAACCACGTGGAGGGCAACTTCATCGGGACGGACCTGACGGGGCTCACGGAGCAGGGCAACGAAAGCGCGGGCGTGGGCATCAAAGGGGGAAGCCAATACGTTTCCAACATGATCGGGGGCAACACCCTTGGCGTCCGCAATCTGATTTCCGGAAACGCCCTGGGCATCGAGGTCCCCAGTTCTGCTTCGTCGACCACCATCCAGGGAAACCTGATCGGCACGGATGCCACCGGGCTGGTGGCCCTTGGAAATCACGGCGCCGGCATTTCCAATAGCGGTAGCGTCACCACCATCGGCGGCGCGACCACTCCGACCAAAAACGTGATTAGTGGCAACGAAGGCGTGGGCCTTCTGATCAGCGGCGCCATCGGGACCTCGGTGCGAGGGAACTATATCGGGGTGGGTGCGGACGGCACGACTCCCCTGGGGAATGACGATGCCGGCATTCGGGTGGAAGGGAGCAGCAACGCCACGACGATTGGCAACGGGACAACCAGCGCCAACGTGATTGGGAGCAATGGCGGGGCGGGCATCCAAATTGGCAGCAACTCTGGCGCGGGCGTGGCGGATCTGGTGATCATCCAGGACAACTTCATTGGCACGGACGCCACGCATACGCGGGCGCTGGGCAACAGCGGGCCAGGCATCGCGGTTTATGGGAGTGTCGGCACCAACATCGGCAACGCGGGACCCAACTTCATCGCCAACAACAAGGGCGCGGGCATTTACCTCACGGATGAAGCCGGGCCCACGCATGTGCAGATCAACGAAAACTCTTTCCTCCACAATGGCGGCCTGGCCATCGACATCCATGGGGGCGTCGAAAACAGTTTCGGCGTCAACACCATCGACACGCTGGATGCGGACGCCGGGCCCAATGGGCTGACGAATGCGCCGACGCTCGGCACAGTGAACAACACCGGCACCGCGCAGACCATCCCGGTGAACCTCACCGGCCGGCCGAATGCGACCTACACCATCGACTTCTACGCCAATGCGCCAGACCAAGTGGACCCCTCGGGTACAGGCGAGGGCCTGGTGTTTCTCGGCACCGAAAGCGTGACGACGGATGGCGCCGGCATCGGCAACACCACGTTCCACAGCAGCCTGGCGCTGCCGACGAATACCTATTTCACGGCCACCGCGACCGATGCCGCCAAAAGCGACACCTCGGAATTTTCCCTCGCCTCCGGCCCCGCGCCGTCGACCTACACGTGGACAGGCGCGCAATCGACGGATTGGTTCAATCCCGGCAACTGGTCGCCGAACGGCGTGCCGGGACCGTTTGACGTAGCCATCCTCAATGCGACCGGGAACAATGGCATCGTGCTCACGCAGGACGTCGGCGTGGCCTCGTTCCAACAAAGCGGCGGCACGCTCGGGGGAACCGGCATTCTTTCCATCCGGACCAACTGGAGCTGGACCGGCGGCACCCATTTGAAAGGCGGAGTGGTGCTGGCGGACAAAGCCACCGCGAGCTTCAATGGCTCGGCAGCGCTGACGTGGAGCGACGGCACCCTCGATCTTTTTGGCACCGCGACGGTGAACGGGGCGGGACTGAACTTTAACCAGGGCTCGGCCATTCTCGAAACTTCGGGCGTGCTGACGCTGAATGCCGGCATCACCGACGTGGTCGCAGGGACGCCGAGCAACTTCGACAACCACGGCAAGATCGACAAGCTGAGCACCGGCACCTTTGGGCTCAATCTCAGCACGGTCTCCAACAGCGGCGGGACGATCAATTCCAAGGGCGGCACGCTGCTGCTCGGCGCCTTCACGCAATTCGGCGGGACGATCAACCTCACGGGCGGAGACATCTCCGCGCCGGCGGGATTCTCGTTGCTTGATGGCGAACTGGACGGCGGCGGGACTGTCGTGGGCAACGTCATCAATGATGGCGGCGCCATCGATCCGGGAGGTCCGGGAATCGTGAACACCATCACGATCCAGGGCACCTACAACCAGACGGGCGCGGGCGCCCTCCGCGCAGATATCGGTGGGACCACGCCCGGCGTGAACCACGACCAGCTCGTGGTCACGGGCGCCGCCACCATCTCGGGCGGGCTGGAAGTGACCCTGAAGCCCGGCTTCGTCCCGCAGTTGGGCGATATTTACGCGGTCCTGTCCGTCGGCTCGCGGACCGGTTCCTTTTCCTTTATCCTGGGTGAAGGCACGCTTTTCCAAAACTCCACCAGCACCACCATTCAACTCGAGCGCTCCGGAGCGACACGGACGTGGGATGCGGGCGGCGGTGCGGACACGGATTGGTTCAACCCGCTGAACTGGTCGCAGGACACCGTCCCCGGCTCGGCCGACGTCGCGGTGCTGAATACGGCCGCCACGATCACGCTCACCGCGGATGCCACTGTGGGCGACTTCATTCAAACAGCCGGGACGCTGACGGGCACGAAAATGCTGACGGCGCTTTCCAGCATCCAGTGGAGCGGTGGCAGCCAGACGGGCGCCGGCCAGACGGTGGGCTCGTTCGAGGCGAACGTGATCATCAGCGGCGGCGCCAACAAGATCCTCAATACCCGGCTGCTTCAGATCCAGGGCCAGGGCGTGGATACGGGCTCGGGCGGCATCGTCCTGTTGAATGGAGCGAAATTCCAGGATTCGGGGATGTTTGATCTGCAATCCACGGGATCGTTCTCGGCCGGCGCGGGCAGCGGCACGATTCAGATCGATAGCGAGGCCATCCTCCGCAAATCGGGCGCCGGAACCACGACGCTGGCGCCGGAGTTCACCTTCAACAACAATGGTATCGTCGATGTGAAGGCGGGCGTCTTCGCGCTGCAGAGCACCGGCACCGCCGGGGACGGGTCGGTCTTCTCCTCGGATTTTGGAGCACAGATCACGCTGCTCTCGTCGCCTTATACACTCACCGGAGCGGTGACGTTCACCGGCCAGGGCGTCGTCACGATGGTCGGCGGCACGCTGCAAGAGAATGGAGCGACACTCACGATTGATGCGGGGGCGAGCTTCAGCTTTGGCGGCGGTGCCATCAACTCGACAGGCGCCTCGTCCATCATCGCGAATGGCAGCTTCATGTGGTTTGCGGGAACATTCACCGGGAATGGAACGCTCACGGCCAATGGAGTGTCGTCCGTCACGGGCACCGGCACCCGTTCACTCTCGGGCTGGATCTTTAAAATTGGCCCCAACGGGACAAGCACGTGGACATCCACCACGGACATCCAACTGCTGCAGAATGCGGACATCCAGGTGAATGGACTGCTGGACATCACCGGGCCGCTCAACGTGGTAAAAGGCGATGCCGCCGGTGGGACGGTGACGATCCAGGGGACCGGGATCCTCCAGAATTCCGGGCAGTCCACCGCAACCATCCAGGTGCCCGTCACGAACTTCGGTCTGCTGAGCGCGACGAGCACCGGGACGCTGCAACTCACCGACTTTACCCAGAGCGACGGCGCGACCTTCGTGGCGAGTGGAGCGACGATCGGAGTCACCAATGGCATGGTGCTCAGTGCGGGCAAACTGGCGGGCTCGGGCACCATCGCGGGCGCCGTGACCAATCTCGGCGGCGTGGTGGCGCCGGGCGCTTTGACCGGCGGCCGCGGCGTGCTGACGATCACCGGCGACTACGTCCAGGGCTCCTCCGGTGCGCTGGAGATTGAGGCCCAGAACACGACACCGGGCACGGGCTTCGATCAGGTCTCCGTGGGCGGCAATGCGACGCTCGCAGGCACGCTCGCTTTTGTTCCGATCAACGCCTTCGCTTTGACCACCAGCACGGACCTGACCGTCCTCAGCGCGATGTCCGTGAGTGGGACATTCGATTCCTTCAACGGTCCGCTCACCGCGGCTCCGAGCATCACACCCACCGAGGTGCATGTGCTGGGCGCGCCGGATCCGCTCGTGGTGACGACGGAACTCGACACGGTAAACTCGGGCGACGGGGTCACGTCGCTCCGCGAGGCGATCATCTTCGCCAACAACCATGCGGGGACGGATACCATTTCGTTCAACATTCCGGGCGCGAGTTTTCACTCCATCGCGTTGAATGGAACGGCGCTGCCGGACATCACGGATACGCTGATCGTTGATGGCTACTCCCAGCCCGGCGCGGCCAGGAACACCCTCAGCATTGGTGATAACGCGGTGCTATTGATCGGGCTCGATGGCGCGGGCGCAGGCTTGACCGGCAACGGCCTCACGCTGCTGGCCGCGAACTGCCAGGTGAGCGGGTTGGTGATCAATAAATTCAGCGCGGCCGGCATTTCGGTGCAGGCGAGCGGGGCGACGATTACTGGAAACTATATCGGCACGGAGGAAACGGGCACGATCAGCGGCTCCAATTTAACGGGCGTGGAAATCAAGGGGACGGTGACGAGCGCGACGATCGGCGGGACGGCTCCGGGGGATCGCAACGTGATCTCGGCTAATGACATCGGGATTGCGCTCCTGGGCAGCGGAGTTTCGAACGTCCAAATTTTCGGCAACTACCTTGGGACGTCCGCCTCCGGCCTAATGGCGCTGCCCAATGCAGAATACGGCGTGCTCATCCAAGGCGCCGGCGACAATAGAGTCGGGAGCACCCTGCCCGGCGGCTCCAATGTGATCTCGGGCAATGGCGACGCCGGGGTGCGCCTCGAACAAGCGGGAGCGACCAACAATGTGGTGCAGGCCAACATCATTGGTCTGAATGCGGCGGGCACGGCGGTGCTCGGCAACGGCAACGACGGCGTCAACATTGCCAGTGGCGCCAGCGGCAACCTTATCGGCGGCAGCGGCACCGTAGCCGGCAATATCATCGGCGGAAACAGCGGGAACGGCATCAGCATCGCCGGCCCGGGCAGCAATGTCGTGCAAGCGAACATCATTGGCACGGATCCCACCGGCCTGCTGGATTTTCACAACCAGGTCCAAGGCATCTTGATTAACGATTCCTCGGACAATTTGATCGGCGGAACCGGCGCACTGGATGGAAACCGAATCCGGCTCAATAGCCAAAGCGGCTTAATCGTGGCCGGGAGCGTTTCGCACGGGAACCAAATCCTCGGCAATGCCATCTACAACAACGCGGTCTGGAATCTCGACCTCGCGGGCGACGAGCGGACGAACAATGACGGCGCACCGGATAGCGACAGCGGGCCGAATGATCTCCTGAACTTCCCGGTGCTGACGGCCGTCAGCACCGGAGTAGGATCCGCGACGGTGAACGGGACGATTGATTCCCTCCCAAGCACCACGCTGCGGATCGAGTTCTTCGCTGGACCGCCCACCAGTGGCGCGGGGCCGGAGGCTAGAGTCTTCCTGGGCTTCAAGAACGTGACGACCGACGCCAGCGGACATGCGGCGTTCTCCTCGGATATTACCGGGTTACTGCCGGGAGATTTCATCACCGCGACGGCAACGGACATGAATCCTGGCGGAGCGGGCACGTCGGAATTTGCCGATGCGGTCTCGGCGGGAGCGGTGAGAAACCCGATTGTGGTAACCTCAAAAACGCCATTCACGTTTACCGACGAGAGCGGGGATACCGTGCGCGTGAAGCTGACGGGTGTGGGCAGCATCAATGTGGCTCTTCAGGGAGGGCTGACGGACAACGCGGACATCGATTCCCTCACGCTGGTCGGCACCAACCTGACGAGCAAGCTGGAGGTATCCATCATCACCAAGGACGGCACCACGACCGTGAAACAGGTGACGACCAGCGCCACGAACCAGCACATGGGGAGCATCAAGCTGGGCAAGAATGTGACCCTGGGCGACGGCAATGCCGACACCACTCCCGACCTGCAAGTGACGGGCAAGATGCTCTCGCTCGACCTCGCGCAGATCGCGCCCAATGCGTACCTCAAGCTCGGGCAGGATCTGCCCTACAACATCCCGAACGACACCAAGACGCCGGATACGTACAACAACCGGCCAACGCTCACCGTGGGCCGCGTGATGGGCGCGGGCATGCTCATTGAGGTGACGGGCGACGGCACCGATGGTGGCATCGGCGGTGGCGGCTTTGGCAACATCACGTTCGGCTTCTGGCAGGACCCGGGCACGCTGCGGACCACGCAGAGCATCGGCAACTTCCTGGTGAAAACCGGAAACTTCAACGGCGTGCTGGAGATCGATAAATTCCATGTGGGCAATGCCACCACCGCCAATGCGGGATCGATGACCATTGCCCAGGGTTCCTGGGGCAGCTCGGGCACGGAAGTGGAAGGCAACATCGCGTCCTTCAGCGCAACGGAATTCCTCGCCGGCGCCACCATCACAGCGGGCAGCATCAGCAGCGCGACCGTGACGCAGGGGGATCTGGCGGGAACATTCATCCTCACCGATCCGGACGCGGCCTCGGTGCCGACGTACACGATCAACTCGGACTTCGTGGGGAGCATCGTGTCCGCGCAATCGATCAAAAAGCTGAACGTGAAAGGCGATTTCACCGGTTCGCTGGAGGCGCCCTCGATTGGCAGCATCACCGCGTTCTCGTTCGCCGGCGTGGCTGGGGTGACGCACATCAAGGCGACCGCCGGGCCGCTGGGGCTGCTCACGACGAAGTTTGGCGGGATTCACGACTACGACATCGACGTGGCGGGCGCCTTCTCCGGCATCAAGATGACGCTGGCCAAGCTCGGCGCCGATTTGGTGGGCATCGATAACGTGCACGTAAAAGCGCTGTCGATCGGAAACGTGAATGTGAGCCTGACGGCGGATGCCAAGAGCACGGGGGTGGATTTGATCGGCATTCGCGGCAGCACCTTCACGACGACGGGCACGGGCACGACAAAGACGACGCTCGGCAAGATGGGGACGACGACGGTGAAGCTGAAAGGCGCGGCGGGCGGCAACGCGATCGGCATCGATAATTCGACCTTCGACGCGCGCGTGCTCGCGGGCGAATTCACGGGAAACCCGGCCTCGACCATCAACACCCTCGGCAACGTCTCGGTGACCGTGGGCGGCTTTGGTGGAAACAGCGTGGGGCTCAACGATGGTACGTTCGAGGGGGACATCCTCGGCTTCACCAAAGTCTCGGTGACCCGCGGAAAAGATGTGGCCGCCACCGCGGCGGACGTGGATGGCTCGTCCTTCACGGCCACGAGCAATGCGGGTTACTTCCGGTTCGATGGCGACTCCACCGCCGCGCAGGTGACCGACCTGGAGGTATGGGCCGGTGGCAAAGTGGGCGCGGTGACGGTGAAGGCGAAGACCACGACCTTCGGCAATCTGGTGGGCAGCAGCATCCTCGCGGGGCAATCGCTGCAACTGACGGCGCCGCTGGACAAGGATTTGAAGACCGCGCTGGCCGGCGCGGCGCTGGGCGCCGTCACACTCAGCGGCAGTCTCACGAATACGATGCTCGTCGCGGGCGCCAGCATCGGTGCGGTGAGCGTCGGCGGCGATGCCACCGGCTCGCTCCTCCTCGCGGGCGCGCGACTCGGCGGCGATGCCATCGTGGGCAATGGCAATGACTCGTTCCAGCACGTGGCGGCGATTGCGAGCATCACCGTGAAAGGGTCGTTTTCGACGACGTCCGCGGTGGCGGGCATTGCGTCCACGAATGGAACCTTCGGCGACGCGGACGATACGGTGGCGGCGGCGGTGGGTGGCATCGCCACCAAGGGCAGCATCGGCGCCGTGACGCTTGGCGCCGGCAGCGGCGCCTCCGGCCCGGCCGTCCTCACCGATCACAACTACGCCATCCAGGCGCAGGCGCTGAAGAGCCTGAAGCTCGGGACGGCAGACATCGTGAAGGATTTCGCGGCGGCACTGTTCTTCGATCCGGCGGCTAATGAAGATATCGCGGATCCGGTGGTGCGGGTGCTGACGTAGGATATCCCTGTCGACTATACCGAAGAAAAGAGAGACCGCAGGCTCCGCCTGCAGCTATACGACTACCCTTTAGTGAGGCGGCTCGGTGCGCTGGCCCCAGCGCTGGAGGGATTCCTCGTGAAAGTGGCGCGTCTTGCGCAAGCGAGCGAGCAGGCCGTAGCGTGGGCTGAAGAGCCAGGTCACGAGAAAGCTGACGAAGAGCACGAGGACGATCATCGCGCCACTGGGCACACGATCGAAACGGTAGGAAAGAACGAGCCCGGCCACGGACGCGAGGACGCCGATGATGCCGCCGCCCCACATCATGCGGTTAAAGTTGTCCGTGAGTAGATTCATGATCGCCGCGGGCGTAACCAGCAGGCCGAGCATGAGAATCACGCCGAGCGCGCGCGCGCTGCTCACCATGCTGAGCACGCAGGCGAGGATGATGAGGAACTGGCAGCGCTCCACGGGCACGCCCTGACTGCGGGCGACCGCGGAATCAAAAATGGTGAGCAGCAGTGGGCGCAGAAAGAGCACCATCGCCGGAATGACGACGAGCGCCACGCCATAGGACGTCCAGAGATCCGCATTATCCATCCCGAGCACGTCGCCAAAAAGGTAGTGTTTCAGATCCACCTGCTGGGGATTCACCGAGAGGATAATGATGCCGACGCTGAACGCGAACGTGTAGAGGATGGCGAGGGTGGTGTCTTCCTTGAGCCGCGAGCCGCGCGCGAGCACGGCGGCGCCGACGGCCACCAGCGCGGCGGCGGAGAGACCGCCCAGGAAAAGGCCGCTGGGATTGAGGCCGAAAAAGATGATGCCGAGCGCCAGGCCCGGCAGCATGGAATGGCTGAGCGCATCGGCCATCAGCGACATGCGGCGCAGAATGATGAAGGAGCCGAGCATGCCATTCGTGAAGCCGATGAGCGCGCCGCCGAGCAGCGCGCGCCGCATGAATTCCTGGGACCAAAGCTCAGTGAGGAAGGACATCATGGCTGGGGCGTGAAGAAAGCGGGCGCGGGATTCATACGGCGACACCGTGATCCACGGCGGCAAAAACGCGGGTGTCGTACGCGCGATGAATGTTCTCCGGCGTGAAGGTTTCGGCGGTGGGGCCGGCGGCGATGAGCTCGCCATTGAGCATGATCACCTGATCAAAAATCTCCGGGACACTCGGGAGATCGTGATGCGACACGAGGAGCAGTTTCCCTTGATCCCGCAGGCGGCGGAGCGTCGCCTTCAAGTTATCCTGGTTGGGCTTATCGAGGCCGGTGAAGGGCTCATCGAGCAGGAGCACGTGCGCCTCCTGGGCGAGCGCGCGGGCGAGAAAACCCCGCTGCTGCTGCCCGCCGCTGAGCGCACTGATCTGGCGGTCCTGCAGCGATTCCAGGCCCATGGTGGCAATGGCGGCATCCACGGCGCGGGCATCGGCCTCGCCGTAGCTGCGCCACCAGCCGAGCCGGAGATAGCGGCCCATTTCCACCAGTCCGCGCACGGTCGTCGGGAAATCCCAATCGATCTGCCCGCGCTGCGGCAGGTAAGCGATGTCCGGCGTGGCGCCGCGCACTTCGCGGCCGTGAAAATGGATGGAGCCGCTCTCGCGCTGCACGAGGCCGGCCAGCGTTTTGAGCAGCGTGGTTTTGCCCGCGCCATTCGGCCCGAGCAGCGCCACGCACATGCCGCAGCGCACCTCAAAAGCCACATGGTGCAGCGCGGGAATGCGCGCGTAACTGACCGTGAGGTCCGCAATTTTCAGGGCGTGGCTGTGGGCGTGAGACATGGCTACGGAAAACCGAGAACTTTCTCCACCCCGCCAGTGCCCCACAGGCTGCGCTCGAGTTCGCTGCCGCTGGGCAGCGTGAGACGGGCGCGCATCGCGGAAAGCGGGGCATCCTCCGCCCACTCCACTTTAAACAACAAATCGCCGCCCTCCGCGGGCCACACCAGCTCCAGCTCGCACTCCTCTCGCGACTCGGGTGCGTCCTTCTGCCAGACCAATTTATCCGCATAGGTCACGCTGATTCGCTTCGGCGCGGTGGTGAACGCCAGCGCGAGCGGGAGCTTCATCGGACCAGCCGACGCAGCCGCAGCCACCGGGACGGCGGCGGGGGCGGGCTTCGTCATCTGCCAGAGCAATGGCGCCAGTCCGAGCAGGATGAGGAAGGTAAAAATTGCCCGCTGGAGAGGAGAGCCGCGCATACTACTTCAGAGCATCCACAATCGTTTTCACGTTGTGCTTGAACATTCCCTCCACGGTCGCGGCCTCGCCGGTGCCGAGGCCGTCGGAAAGCAATTCGCCACCAAATTTGGCGCCGGTTTCCCGCGTGATTTCCTGCACCACTTTGGGGTTGGCCACATCCTCGGAAAAGACGGCCTTTACTCCGCTGGCTTTGATTTTCGCGATCAGCTCCGCGACGTTCTTCGACCCGGGCTGATCGTTTTTCGCGACGCCGGAAATCGGCATCACCGTGAATCCGTAGTCGCGTGCAAAATACCCAAAGGCGTCGTGATTCGTCACCAGCTTGCGTTTATCACGCGGCAATTCCGAGACTTTGGCCCGCACCCAATCGTCGAGCACTTCAAGGCGATTGATATAGGCAGTGGCATTCGCGGCAAAGAGCGCTTTATCCGCCGGGCTAATCTTGGTGAGCTCATCGCGCACGACCTTGGTGGCGATGATCAAATTGCGCGGGCTATGCCACCAATGCGGGTCCTCGACTTCGTGCTCGCTCCGGTCCACCAACTTGAGTGATTGCATCTTTTGGTCCCCCACCTCCACCACATGCCCCTTGGTGCCGATGCTGTCCTTCAGCTTGGCCACATAGCCCTCCATGTGCTTGGCGGAGAGCAGCACGAGATCCGCATTGGTGACCGTGCGAATGTCGCTGGCCTTGGGCTCGAATTCGTGCGGGTCGATTCCCGGCTTGATGTGCCCGGTCACCTCCACGCGATCCCCCCCAATTTTCTGGGCAATCTCCGTCAAAACCGTGGAAAATGACGAGACGCGGATCTTGTCGGCGGCCCCAGCGCAGGCGAGGCCGATGCCCCAAACAAAGAGGAGGGCGAAGATTTGGCGAAGCGAGTGCATAAAACGGCTATAGGAGGGGTTGCACGTAAACGCAAGCAAATGGCGAAAAGAAATCCGCTGCTTTTTGCCGTCGGTGGGAAAAAGGGGGCGACTCCTCATTCCATCGAGGCCCGGCGCTTGTCGTGCCATGGGCTCAGTTGGATGCATCCCTGGACGCATTCACCTTCGCTGGCATCTCCGACCGCCCCGGCACCCTTTATTGCGGTGTCCCACACTGCGACAAGGCGGCCATGCGGCGGTCCATTTCCTCAGGCGAAACATCCTCGATGTGCGTCGCGATGTTCCACATATGGCCAAAGGGATCCAGGATCCGGCCGCTGCGATCGCCGTAAAAGCGGTCGTCCACCGCCATCACCACCTTGGCCCCCGCGGCCACCGCGCGAGCCACGGTGGCGTCCACGTCTTCCACATACAGGGCCAGCGTGGCCGTGGTGCCCCCGAGCTTATCCGGAGAAGGCGTGTGTCCTTCGTAGGGATCGGAGAGCATGAGCAATCCATGGCCGATGTTCACTTCGGCATGCCCCACGCGGCCACCCGGATCCTTCATGCACATGCGCACGGTGGCGCCGAAGGCTTTCTGGTAAAACTCCAGCGCGGCGGTGGCATTACTCACCGTGATGTACGGCGAAAGCTGCGGATAGTTGGCGGGAATCGGGCTTGGTTTCATGGTGGCGATGAGTGGAAGCGCGTGCTCGATTCGAGAACAAGCCTGCCCGCAAGGCAAGCCCTGGAAATGGGCCCACGTCTACGGCGACGCCATCACCGCCCATCCAACCAATTCCTCCGCAAGACGTTACATTCCATCGCCACCACGAGAAAGAAAGGTAGCGATGAATTCGACGAGATATTTATTCACGTTGTCAAAATTTTGGGTGCCACATGAGGCAACTCGGGGCAGGGTGAGCAATCACGGTGGACTAGGAAAAACCTCCCGGTACGCCCGAATGCTTAATTATAATTAAAGAATGAATTCACGTCCGACGATTAACCTGCTGCGAGCTTTGTTCGTGGTCTTTGCAGCCTATCTCGGAAGCGAAGTCGGGGTCACCTATTTCACCACCGGGTGGGCACGCTATTATGGGTTCGCCGGCGGCGTGGCTTGCGGGCTGATGGTCGTGCTTGCGGATCGTCTCCTGAAAGGATTTTCCCTGCGGCTCTTTTCCTCGGCCACCTTTGGGCTGCTCCTCGGCTTTCTCGCCTCGCGTCTGCTGATGGGGTCCGGGATTTTTGACAAAACACCGGAGACCACGCTCTGGCTCATCCGCGTGGCCGTCTATGCGACCCTGAGCTATCTCGGCATGATGCTCGCCATCCGGAGCCATCGGGATGAATTCGCGCTGGTCATCCCCTTCATCCGGTTCCGCGAGGAAAGCCAGAGCGCACAGGCTTCGCCGGTGCTGGTGGATTCCAATATCATCATCGACGGCCGCCTGCCGGAAGTAGTGGCCACGGGCTTTCTCGCCGGCTCCTTTGTGGTCCCGCGTTTCATTCTGGAAGAACTGCAAACGCTCGCGGATTCGAATGACCCCATCAAGCGGGACAAGGGACGCTCGGCGCTGGCGCGGCTTTCCGAAATGCAAAAGGATCCCACGCTGACGCTCACCGTCACGGAGAGCGCGCTCGATCCTTTTGCCGCCGTGGACTCGAAGCTCGTGCAGCTGGCGAAGATGATGAATGCGCGCCTGCTCACCAACGATGGCAATCTCTGCAGTATCGCCCGCATGCAGGGCGTCACCGCACTGAATCTCAATGATCTCGCGCGCGCCATGCGTCCCTCGCTGACCGCCGGCGATGACGTGGAGGTGCCGCTCAGCAAGGAAGGCCGCGACGCGCACCAGGCGGTGGGTTACTTGAGCGACGGCACGATGATCGTGGTCAATCACGCGCGGGCGCAGATTGGCAAAACCGTGCGCGTGAATATCAGCAGCGTGCTGCAGACCAGCGCCGGACGGCTGTTCTTCGCGGAGTTGAAGAGCGCGTAGAGTCTCTCCGACACTTTTGTGCGGAGCGCTTTTGAGGACCGAAGGCTCTCAAACAGCAACCGGCAACAAGTGCCAGACAGACTTTGGCGCGTTCGCCGCCGCCGCACGGAGGAGGGCGGTCCTTTTCCCGAATGACCAGCGGAATACGCGCGCTCCTCGGATACCGAGCGATGAAAAGGTGTATGAAACGCATCCTCTTTATCTTCGTAGCGGCGCTCGGCCTTCTGTGGCAGAGCGGTTGCTCCTCCAACGCGGGTGTCGCCGTGGACCACAACAATCATCACCACGGGGTCGCGGTCGGTGGCCACGCCAACCACACAGGCGTCGGCGTGAGCGGCGACGTGCGATAGCCGAACTGAGACCCAATCGCCCCCTGAGAGCGGTTTGCGAAAAATCATCGCCGCTCTCTGCGACCTTCCGGTCGCAGCTACATCGCGCTCCGCCATTTTCGAGTCACGACGACTCAACTCAAACCGCTTCAACGCTCCAGCCCGGGGAGGCGCGCCCGGCACCACTCGTTTTGCAGCAGCGCCGCGCAGGCGAGCAGGACCGCCGGTGGTAGATCCGGCTGATCCGGCGGCTGCCGAAAACCCTCAAAACTAGAGCCGCGGAAAGTCCAGTAGCCAACCCAGGCCGGGGATTCTCCCGAGCCATTGTTCACGAGATCCAGGACGAAACCGCTTTCTTTGACGGCAGTCAAAAATTGAGAGAGGATCTGCTCGTCGTCACTCGTTTCTGCGGAGCCGGTCGAAGACAATCCTGTCTCTTTCATCCACGTTCGGATGAGGGCACGCGCTTTGTTCAGCGCAGTGAAATTTCCGGCTGGTTTGCTCACACCGCGATAGTTATAAAGGTCTGCGGCAAGTCAATCGAGGGCATGAGTGGGGGCGCAAAAAGAATCGCGTCTCCCGCCCGGCCAAGGAATCTCTGCGCGCCGATTCCATTTTTCCTATGATCCGCTACCAGGAAATTGCCTTCGTCGCCTATCCCGTCACGGACATCGCCCGCGCCCGCAAGTTTTATGAGGGGGTGCTGGGCCTCCAGCCCAATGCGCCGGTCCAGTCCGACACCCAAAAGTGGATCGAATACGATCTCGGCCCGGGCACGCTGGGCATCGGGTGCTCACCCCAGTGGCAACCTTCCGAGGATGGCCCGTCGGTCGCTCTCGAGGTGGAGGATTTCGAGGCCGCCGTGGCCACCCTGCGAGAGCATGACATCAAACCGATCATCGGCCCGATGGAATCGCCCGTCTGCCACATGGTCACCATTCGGGATCCCGATGGCAACAAGCTGACGCTGCACAAACGTAAACCGCGGTAAGCGAGCCGCGCCTACAGCCAGTCCGCGGAAGGCGAGTGCACCCATTCGTGGAACGTCACATCCACGTGGGAGAGCCCCCACGCCAGCAGCACCAGCAGGAGCGCCGCAATTTCACGCCGGCCAAATCGATCCGCGCGCCCATGGTGGCGGATGAAGTTGAGCAGCGCACCGGTGGGGCAGCCGTAGTGGCAATACGCCATCGGCACAAAACAGGCTGCCCCCAAACCCAGCACCGCGATGGCGATGGAAGCCCAGCCGGCATTACGAATGGTCCAGGCCACGAAAGGCTCCACGCTGGCGAGATCGTGCGGCAGCACCAGCAGTACGACGGCCAGGATGTACGCCAGCGTGAGCGGAGGAAGCCAGCGCATGCCCGCGGCAAAGCCCTTGGGCAGGGCAATGCGCCAGCGCTTCGGCGCATAGCGGGCAATGAGTTCCTGCGCATGCCCATGGGGACAAAGCTGCTGGCAGTAGAGCGGCTTGCCCGTGGTCCAAGGCACGAGAATCGCCGCCGCAAGCAGCAACAACAGGCCCGGCACGGTCTGCCACGGCACGCCATGCTCGGCCCATCCCACGATGAGCGATTGCGAAAGCAGGTCGCCGAACAGGATGCCGATGTAAACCATCACCAGGATTTGAAAGGCACGCCGCAACCGGCCCCGCCCGCGTGCGCCGAGAAACATGAGAAGGGTGCCGAACACGATAATGACCGCGAGGCCGATATCGTGCGCATTCACCCGAAAAGGAATGGGCGGCAACGTCGCGGCGGCATTGGCCGCGCGCAACCGGCGCACGATGCCCTCGGCGAGGGCCAGGCTCGTCATGGAGGCGCCGCTCACACCCTCGATGCCCGCCTCGTCCGGCAGCCGGCGCGCGACTTCATCCCAGCTCTTGCCGTTCCACGTTTTCAAAAAATGCCGGTCCGACTTCACGTCGCTGACATGCTCCGCCGTGTCCTGGCTGCTGCGAATTCGCACGCCGAGCACATGCATATCCGGCGAGAAGGCCACAAGGGTATTAGTCCAGCCGCGATAGCCGATGATCGTGTCCGACACGGGGGCCGTCTGCAGCACATAGCCGATCTGGCTCTTGTCCCGATCCAATACCTTCCAGCCGCCGTACGGGCCGCTGTCGAGTTTCAGATCATAGGCCAGCGGGAAGATCTCCCGCACTTCCTCCACCGTGAGCGGGCGCAGCGATTCATTGCGCAGCCGCACATAATGGGCGCGCAAAATCCAGGCCATCGCCACCAGCATGGCCATCCGGAAAATTTGAAGCAGGACTGCGCGCACCCGCGTGCGCTAGCGCCGGATGTCTCAAAATGCAACGCCGTGCGCAAAAATGCCTGCAGGAGAGTGTGCTCCTTACAGCGCCCGCAGCGCCGCGCACAGCGTCTGGATTTGCTCCGGCGTGTGCCGGGCGGTGAGAGTGATACGCAGGCGCGCCGCATCCCGGGCGACGGTGGGATAGCGGATCGCCGGCACGAAAATCCCGCGCTCCTGCAGCCGTTCCGCTGCCTCGATGGCGCGGTCGGCCTCGCCCAGGACCATGGGCAGGATCGCGCTTTGGATTTTTCGTCCGCCGGTAAACATTGCCGGCATCTCCTCCCCGAAGAGCGCGAGATTCCGCCAGAGCTGCTCGCGGCGGTGCTCGCCTTCCTCGGTGAGCATCCATTCGATCGCTGCCGTCGCGGCTGCGGCCACCGCGGGAGGCGGCGCGGTGCTGAAGATGAAGCTGCGCGCGCGGTTCACGAGCAGTTCAACCAAACGGCGCGAGCCGGCGACGTATCCCCCGGCCCCGCCGAGTGCCTTGCTGAGCGTGCCCATGTGGATATCCACCTCGCCCTCCAGGCGCAGCGCGTCGGCGAGGCCGCGCCCATTCCGCCCCAGCACCCCGACGGCATGCGCTTCATCCACCATCAAGAGCGCTTCGAAGCGCTTTTTGATTTCCACGATTTCCGCCAGCAGCGCGCGGTCGCCATCCATGCTGAAAATCGATTCCGTGACCACCACCACGCGCCCATTGGGATAACTGTTCCGCGCCCATTCCAAGTGACTCTCCAGCTTGCCGAGGTGGTTGTGAGGAAAAACACGAATGACGGCGCCGCTGAGCCGCGCGCCGTCGATGAGCGAGGCGTGGCACAGTTTATCCAGCACGATGACGTCGCCCTCCTGGCACAGCGCCGCCAGCGTGCCCACCGCCGTGGCGTAGCCGCTGGAAAAGCTGAGCGCCGCCTCCGTCCCTTTGAACCGGGCAATCGTTTCCTCCAGCTTCGTGTGCGGCGAGAGCGTCCCGCACACCAGCCGCGAGGCGCCGCTGCCCACACCAAACTGATCGATCGCTGCTTTGGCCGCGTCCTTCAGCACCGGCTCGGTCGCCAGGCCGAGGTAGTCATTGGAGGAAAAATTCAGCAGCGGTCCGCCCGGGGCCAAGAGCTCCGTCTGCTGGGAGCTCTCAAACGTCCTGAGCTTGCGCAGCAGCGACCGCGACCGCAGTTCCCGCAACTCGTCGTCAAACTCGGACATACCCTTCTCCCGTCAAACCAGACGCTGCCAAAGCCACGGACGGCGACGGCGCGCCATCCCTACCTTGCTGGCTCGGGTTCATTCGTGCCCGAGCTGATTAAGGCCCCAGTTCAACAGCCGGTAGCTGTCATTCCAAATGCCCTCGCGGTGCTTGTCCCCCAGCACCACACAAATCACGTGCTTGCCGCCGCTGCTCGCGCTGGCCACGAGGCAATTGCCCGCCGCATCCGTGTAGCCCGTCTTCATGCCGTTGCAGAGGCCGAAGGACTTCAGCAGCTTGTTCGTGTTTTCAAAGACCATCGTTTTGCCCGAGGGCGTCTTCCACGCCAGCACGCGCGTGGAAATGATCCCCCGCAGCACGCGGTTCCGGTAGACGAACAGTGCCAGCCGCGCCATGTCGCGCGCCGTGCTGCCCTGCCCCGGCGCGGTGAGACCATTCGGGTTCACAAAATTGGAATTCCGCATCCCGAGCGTGCGGGCCTTCGCATTCATCTTCGCCGCAAAGGCGTCGATACTCCCCGCATTATCCCGCGCGAGGCAGCGCGCCACATCATTCTCGCTCTTCACGAGCATCACTTTCAGCAAATCATACCGCTTGTAGACTTCGCCCTCTTTCAGCCCGAGCTTGGAGGGCTCGCAATCACTGTCCCCGGCCGCCACCTTCACGTTGTCCTCCAAGCCGCCTTCCTCGGCGACGATGAGGGCGGTCATGAGCTTCTGCGTGCTCGCCACGCCGCGTTGGTCATCCGCATTCTTCTCGTAGAGCACCTTGCCGGTCGCGGCATCACAGAGGATCGCGGACTGCGCATCTACAAAGGGGAAGACGTTCGCGTCGTGCTCATCGACTGGAAAGGGCTTGGCCACGCCCGGCGCTTCGGCCTTGCGCTCGGTTTTCGCGGGCGCCGGCTTCTTGGCCGGGGCAGCCGTTTTCTTCTCCGCGGCAAAGGCGGGTGCGGCGATGAACAGGATGGCGAAGAGGAGCCGGGCGATTCGTCTCATGCTGGGCGCGAGTAGATACATCCATTGAACACCGCACGCAACGCCCCCTTTGGGTTTCTTGCATCGCCATCCCGAAGAACATTTCCGGGGTGGCGAAACGGCCCGCGCCCAGTATGAATGCGATGATGAGCACCGCCAAAGAGCCATTTCGCTGCACCTGGGCCCAAAATGATCCGCTCATGCGGGACTACCATGACCGCGAGTGGGGCGTGCCGGAATACAACAGCCGCGCGCTCTGGGCGAAGCTGACGCTCGACGGCTTTCAGGCTGGCCTCTCCTGGCTCATCATCCTGCGCAAGCGCGACGCCTTCCTCGAGGCCTTCCAGGATTTCAACCCGGAAGTCGTCGCCAAATTCGGCAAAGCCGACGTCGCCCGGCTGCTGAAAAATCCGGGCATCATCCGCTCGAAGACGAAGATCGATGCGGCGATCGGCAATGCGCGCGCTTACCTCGAGATGGCGGAGAAGGGTGAAGATTTCTCCAAGTTTCTGTGGGACCTCGCCGGGGGCAAACCCACGAAGAATGCCATCAAAAGCGGCGGCCCCATCCCGGCCAAAACGCCCGTGTCCGAGCAGATGTCCGTCGCGCTGAAAAAGCGGGGCTTCAAGTTTGTTGGCCCGGTCATCGTGTATGCCTTCATGCAAGCCGTGGGCATGGTGAATGATCACGCGGTGGAGTGCTTCCGCTACCGCAAGGTGTGAAAGCGCCCCGCCAGCCCTCACGGCGCACGGTGCCGCGTTTTGGCATGAGCCACACGCCCACTGCGGACCCGCAGCTGCGCGAGGAAGGCATCGCGGTGATTCGCTTCATGGACTCGGTGAAGCAGGACCCGCAGCGCTTGCAGCCGCACTACCACGAGTTCTTCCAGATCTTCTTTCTGCGCGGACGCGCCCGCGTGATGCATGACTTCAGCGAGTTCACCGCGGCGGCGAATACACTCGTCTTCATGAGCCCCGGGCAGGTCCACACCGCGCGGCCGGCGCCCGGCCTCATCGGCACCACGGTGTCTTTTACCCAGGCTTTTTTCGATCACTTCGCGCCTCCGCCGAGCCGGCTGTTTGAGTATCCTTTTTTCTTCGCCACGCACGCCCGCCCTTGGCTCGGTGTCGCGCCAACGGACGCTCCCTCCATCGGCGAGATCTTTACCACGATGGAGCGCGAGTTCGATGCGGCGCAGCCCGGGGCGGCGGAGATCCTGCGGGCGCTGCTGCACATTCTCCTCGTGCGTGCGGAGCGCTTATATGCCGGCGTGCACCCGCCGCGGGCGGTCACTCGCGCCACGCAGCTGGCGCGGCAATTCCAGATCGCGGTGGAGCAGCATTTCCGCGAGTGGGACGCGGTGAGCGACTACGCGCAGGCCCTCGGCGTGAGCGCGAATCATCTGCACGATGTGATCCGCGAGCAAATCGGCCACGCGGCCGGGGAGATCATCCGCGAGCGCCGGCTGCTCGATGCGAAGCGGCTCCTGCTCCACTCCGACCTCACGGCGGCGGAGATTGGCTACCGCGTGGGCTTCCAGGATCCGTCTTACTTTTCCCGTTTCTTCAAGCGGTCCACGAGCGCGACGCCGGCGGAGTTTCGTGAGGAAATCCGAGAAAAATACCATCCAAAGCCCGAATAATACCGCGGACTCCGGTTGAGGAATCTGCAGGCCTTCCCATCCTCTCCGGAATGAACACCACAACCGCGGAGCAGACAGCAGAAGCGCCGCCGCGCACCACGACGGCGGCCGGAACAACCATGGCAGAGCAGACGGTTTTCAACGTTCTTTTCGCCATCAGCTTTGCGCATTTGCTGAACGACACCATCCAGGCGCTCATCCCCTCGCTTTACCCGATCATCAAAGACTCGCTCCACTTGAGCTACGGCCAGCTCGGCTTGATCACCTTCGTCTTCCAGTGCACCGCCTCGCTCTTCCAGCCGCTGGTGGGCGTGCTCACGGATCGGCGCTCCATGCCCTATTCGCTCGCCACCGGCATGGGCATCACGCTGGTCGGGCTCATCCTGCTGTCGCAGTCACATAGCTTCCCCATGGTCACGGTGTCGGCGGCGCTGGTGGGACTGGGCTCCGCCGTGTTTCATCCCGAGGCCTCGCGCGTGGCGCACATGGCGGCGGGGCATCGGCGCGGCCTGGCGCAATCACTTTTCCAACTCGGCGGCAATGCGGGCAGCTCGCTCGGCCCACTGCTGGCGGCGCTCATCGTGGTGCCGCGCGGACAGGGCCACGTGGCGTGGTTCGCCCTCGCCGCGGGCATCGGCATTTTCGTGCTGTGGCAAATCGGCACCTGGGTGCTGAACAACAAACAGCGCATCCAGCGCCGCGCCCCCGGCGGAGCCGACGCCGCCAGTGCGTACCCACGCCGCACCGTGGTCATCGCGATGTCCGTGCTGATGGCGCTCGTCTTTTCGAAATACGTGTATCTCGTGAGCCTCACGAACTACTACACGTTCTATCTCATCAAGCGCTTCGGCGTCTCGGTGCCGGAATCGCAGTTTTATCTCTTCATCTTCCTGTTCGCCATCGCCGCCGGCACGATCATCGGCGGGCCGGTGGGCGACCGTATCGGTCGCAAGCGCGTGATCTGGGCGTCCATCCTGGGCGTGGCACCCTTCTCCATGCTGCTGCCGCACGTGGGGCTTGGCTTCACGGTCGTGCTGTCCGTGTTCATCGGCCTCATCCTGGCCTCCGCTTTCTCCGCCATCCTCGTCTACGCGCAGGAACTGCTGCCGGGCAAAGTGGGCATGGTCGCCGGATTGTTCTTCGGCGTGGCCTTCGGCATCGCCGGGATCGGGGCCGCCGTGCTGGGCAAAATCGCCGACCACACGGGTATCATTCCCGTCTTCCAAGGCTGCGCCTACCTGCCGCTCATCGGCCTGCTCACTGTCTTCCTGCCGGACGTGCGGACCGGGCATGCGGCGAAGTAGCTGAAGGCCGGCCTCCGCCATCAGGAGGAGACCCACGCCAAATTTAAGCTTGCGCGGCCCCGGACTCTGCCGTTACTTAGTGTAAAAAGAACACTACATATGTTCGGCATTCGCTTCATCAAGATCCAACCGACCACCTATCTGCTCCAGTACTCGAAGGGCAAAATCGTGCGCGAGGGCGCGGGGCTTTCCTTCTTTTACTATGCGCCTTCGACGTCGCTCGTGGCCGTCCCGCTCGCCACGAGTGATGTGCCCTTCATCTTTGAGGAAGTAACCTCGGACTTCCAGACGGTGACCATGCAGGGACAAGTGACCTACCGCATCGCTGATGCGAAGAAGGTGGCTTCGTTGCTGAATTACACGCTGCGGCCCGATGGGGTGGGCTATGTTTCCGATGACCCGATGAAGCTGCCGCAGCGCGTGGTAAATGCGGTGCAGGTGCTCGCGCTCAAGGAATTCAAGGCGCTGAAGCTGCGGGAGGCCACGCGCGCCGGGGATGCGATCGCGGCCGCTATCCGCGCGAGCCTTGGTGCTTCGCCGGAGTTGCAGGCGCTGGGCATCGAGGTGCTGGGGCTGGCGGTGCTCGCCATCAAGCCCACGCCGGAAACGGCGCGGGCGCTGGAAGCCGAAGCGCGCGAGCAATTGCTCCGCGAAGCCGATGAAGCCATCTACCGCCGGCGCAACGCCGCGGTGGAGCAGGAGCGCGCCATCAAGGAAAACGAGCTCAACACCGAGGTGGCCGTCGAAAACAAGAAGCGGCAAATCCGCGAAGCCCAAATGGATGCCGAGCGCGCCGTGCAGGAGAAGCAGCACGAACTCGAGCGCGCCTCCATGGCGGCCAAGACCGATCTGGAGGAAAAGAATAAAGCCCTCGTGGCGCTGGCCGTAGAGAACGCCCGCTCCCAAGCAGATGCCAAAGCCTATGAAGTGCAGGCGCTGATGAAGGCGCTGGCGGGCGTGGATGCCCGCGTGCTGCAGGCGCTCACCGCCAGTGGCATGAAGCCGGACCAACTCATCTCCACCGCGTTCCGCGAACTCGCTGAGCGCGCGGATAAGATCGGTGAACTCAACATCTCGCCCGACCTGCTCCACGAGCTCCTCGGCAAGCGGGGCAGATAAGCCGGGCCAGCCCGTATGCAACCGGCCACCGACCAACGGCTCATCCTTGTCGTCCGCACCACGCGGCTCGGCGAACTGATTGCGCGGTTCAATACCGAGGCGCAGGCGCGCTTTTACGTGGAGCATCTCGGGGCAGACTTCAGCGATTACCAGCGCGAGGACGCCACGTATCGCGAGGCCGTGGCGCAGGCGCAGGAGGTCCTCAATCGGCTGGGCCGCACGCACGTGCTGCGACGCGAGTTTTTGCCCAACTATCTTTTTGGCCCGAACGATACCGTGGTGGTGCTCGGCCAGGATGGCTTGGTGGCCAACACGGTGAAGTATCTCCATGGCCAGGCGGTGCTCGGCGTAAACCCGGACCCGAGGCGCTGGGATGGCGTGCTGCTTCCCTTCCAAGTCGCCAACTTGGAACAGGTCGTACCGGAGGTGCTGGCTCGGCGCCGCCCGACCAGGCTGGTGACCATGGCGCAGGCCACACTGAATAATGGGCAGGTGCTCTATGCGGTGAACGATCTGTTCATCGGACCGAAATCGCATGGCAGCGCGCGCTACAGCATCCGCGTGGGCGGACGCGAGGAAGTGCACTCCTCCTCCGGCATCATTGTTTCCACCGGGCTGGGCTCCACCGGCTGGTACAAGAGCATCATCACCGGCACACTCCAAATCGCAAGCAGCCTGACGGGCCAAACGTTGAGCAGCCTGCCGAATACCGCCTTTCCGTGGGATACGCCCTCGCTGCGTTTCAGCGTGCGCGAGCCCTTCCCAAGCCGGACGTCCGCGGCAACGATCGTCCACGGCCAAGTGGACGCCAAAACTCCGATGGCGCTCACGTCGCTCATGGCGGAGAACGGAGTGATTTTCAGCGATGGAATCGAACGCGATTTTCTAGAATTCAATTCCGGCACCGTGGCGAAAATCGGCGTGGCCGACAAAGCCGGGCATCTGGTGGTGTAGAGTCCTCTTGGTAAGCGAGCGAAGCGAGCAGCGCAGGTAGGGATGGCGCGCCGCTGCCGTCCCTGATCTCGCGCAGAGCGCCAACGAATTTCACTACTCGTCATCGATTGGGGACAACTCACTTCCAGTGCGGGAAGTGGCCGCCGTAGTCGTCCGACTCCCAAGCGAAATTGGGGACGGCGGCGGCGCGCCAACCCTACCTGCGCTGCTCGCTTGCTCGCGTACCAAGATGGGCGCCCGCTCCGCAGTTCCATCGCCAAGCGCCTGACGGACCTATTCCGCGGCTACACAGATCGCCGCGCGGAGCGCGCCATCCACCGAGGCGCTTCGCCTCAATCCTCAAACGCAAACTCGTTCGAGAGCAGGAGCACCTGCGCGAGTTCGTCCCAGGCGCCGAGGGGCTGCGGCATCTTCGCCGGGTCCATAAAATCCGTGCGCGCGTCCCAGCGCATGGCCATGCCGGGGAGTGAGGGCATGTCGACGCCAGGCATGGTGATCGTCGGCGCCCAGCGGAAGAGGTCATCCTGATCATCCCCGCGGCTATCGGTCACAAAATCCAGCGTGTCGCCGGCGTGCATGTCCACATCGTCGAGCATGGTAAGCACGCTGTTTTTCTGCGCGGTCCACTCACCCAGCACCCCGAGGCGGCTGTGGACGATGCGGCCGGTGATGCCATCGCCCGCGGCGCCGGTGTGCGTCAGCTCCGCATAGATTTTTACCTTCCCATCGCGCGGCGCGGTCCAGCGGCGCACGGCGGGGCGGGCTTTAGCGACCTTGCCGCCCTCAGGCGTAAGCTCCATGCCGCTCACGTCCACACCGTTCTCATTGATGCCGCGGATCTTCTTGTCGCCGAATTTGGTGAGCGCGGTGAAGTGGCGGAGCGTCTTGGCCACCGGGTCGGAGTCGCCGAAGCCATAGCTCCACGTGGTCGCTTCCGGTTCCACGATGTCGTGCTGCGGATAGGCGGCGAGAAAGGCGCGGGCGCGTTTGAGTTCGTTTTCGGATGGGGGCCGCTGCAACGCCAGGCGATACAGCGCGGTGACCTCCGCGGCCTCATCGGTCCCCGCTTGCGCGCGGGCCAGGGCCACCAAGCCCTTCGCACATTGAATGACAAAGGGGCTGTTGAGCATGAAGAGCGCTTGCGGGGTGAGCGCGGTCGGACGCCGCTGGGCGGCCGTAGCACTGGGATCGGGAAAATCGAAGGCGCGGAAAAGGCCCGGGAGCGTCTTGCGATCTACGAAGCCGTAGACGGTGCGACGCACCTTGTCGGGCTGGCTAAGATCGACGGGCTTGCCGCCCTCCGCCCCATCCAACTTGCCGGCGACGGCCAGCATGGCATCGCGGAAGGCCTCGAAGTCCAGCGGGCGCAGACCAGCGCGGGTAAAGGCCGGGGCCCCCTCGGCGGTGCCGGACTGCTGCCACGCGGCGCTCGTGAGGATGAGCGTGTGCAGCTTCTTGAGGCTCCAGCCGTTTTCGATGAACCACTCGGCTAGGTAGTCGAGCAACGCCTGGTTGGCCGGACGCTCGCCGGAAAGTCCAAAGTCGGACGGTGTGGCGACCAGCGGCTCGCCAAAGTGCCAGCCCCACACGCGGTTCACGATCACGCGCGCGGTCAGCGGATTGTCCCGGCTGGCGATTCCCTCCGCCAATTCCTTGCGGCCGCTTTGGTCTTTGGGGAAGGGCACCGCGTCTGGCTTGCGCAGGGCGCTGAGAAATTGACGCGGCGCGGATTCGCCCGGCGTCTTTGGATTTCCGCGAATGTAGACGCGTCCATTGTACGGACTGCTCTCCGCCAGCACCATCGCGCGGGCGGGTGCGCCGGGGTGCTCGGAGAGGCCTTTGATCTTCTTCGCCAGCTCCTCCATCTTCTTGTTCGCCGCCTCACTCACGAGGCCCGTTTGCATTGCCTGGAAATTGCCCGGTGAAAAATGGAGCGGGGATTCAGTCGCCGTTCGCAGTAGGCGGATGCAGGCGTCCCCGGCCTCAGGCTTTGCCGTCCAAAGCGCCGCGTCGACACGCTGCAGCACGGCACTCTTCAGCCCCGATTCGCTGCTGTCGTAGTCCTCTTTCTGCAATTGGCGCGCGGCATTCAATGCGTCCTGCGAAGCGGCGATCCAAGCAGCAACCTCCATCGCAAAAAGCTTATCGTAGCGCGCGGCGAGCTCCTTCAGATCCTTCGGGGCGGCCCCGGAAAAGAGCTCCACGATTTCCGGCGCCAGGTCGCCCTCACAATTGGCGGCGTATTTGGCGGACAGCTCGGCGGCCGTGGCCGCGAATTCTTCGGGCTTGGCGCGCGCGAGCTCGATCCAGGGCTCCAGCACCGAGGCGTTGGCGCTCCACCACGCGGGCTTCGCTTCGACGAGTTGATCGTAGAGCTGGTGATTCAGGTTTCGCTCCTTGAGCAGCGTGGTCTTCAGCGCGGCGTTTTTGCTGGTGGTCACGCCGCCACCATCGTGCATGGCCAGCAGGTAACTTCCCAGCCGGCCGTATTCGCGCGGCAGTACTTCGGTCACCGCGTCTTCCACCGCGGCCACCGTGTCGCGGCGCAATTGCTCGTTTTCCTTGGCAAACGCAGCCGACTCCGGGGTCTCCTTTTCCGGCACCAAGCGTGGCAGCGCATCGGGTTCTTTGCAGCTCATCAGCACGCCGTAGAGCGCGTAGTAGTCTTTGCTGGCGATGGGCTCGCGTTTGTGATCGTGGCAGCGAGCACAGGTGGCGGTGAGACCCATCAATCCCTTGGTGAGGACATCGATGCGGTCGTCGATTACGTCGTCGTCCACGCCGCCGGTGGGCCGGCGTCCGACAGTCAGAAAGCCCAGGGCGGCGAGGTCCCGGTTGTCCTCCTTGGGCAGGTCCATCAGGTCCGCGGCAATCTGCAGCTTCACAAACCGATCGTAGGGGAGATCGGTGTTGAAGGCGCGGATAACCCAGTCGCGATAGGTCCACGCGTACGGATATTTTGCATTGTCGCCAAAGATCGTCCCGGAGTTGTCGGCGTAGCGCGCGACATCGAGCCAGTGCCGGCCCCAGCGCTCGCCGTAGTGCGCACTCGCGAGCAACTGCTCGACATACTTCGTCACGGCCGCGCGGCGGTCGGCCTGGGCTGCGGCGCCAAACTTCTCCACGTCTTCCGCCGTGGGCGGCAATCCAAGCAGATCGAAGGACAGCCGCCGAGCGAGCGTGCGCGCATCGGCGAGGGGAGCCAGCTTTCCGCCGGCCTGAGCGAGCAACGTATCAATGGGATGCCCCTCCACTTTCGGCAGCGGCGGCAAGGGCTGATAGGACCAATGCGTCTTTCCTTTTTGCTGGATGAGTTCGAAGGCGGTGGGCGCGGCCGCAGCGGTGCGCGGATCGGGCGCGCCCATTTTTACCCACGCTTCGAGATCGGCAATCTGCGCGTCGGTCAGCTTCTTCTTTGGCGGCATCGCGAGATCCGGATCGGTGTGGCGGATGGCCTTCACGAGCAGGCTCTTCTCCACGTCGCCGGGCGTGAGGGCGGGACCGGTGTCGCCGCCTTTTTCCCAGCCGGCTTTCGTATCCAGCACCAAGCCGCCCTTCTGCTTCTTCCCCGCGCTGTGACACTCGTAGCAGCTCTCGACGAGCACCGGGCGGATCTTCGCTTCGAAGAAATTCAGCGCCTCGCTGTCCGGAGCGGCGAAAACCCGCACCGTCAGCAAAAGACTCAGCACCGTGCACCTCCGGACCATGGCTCAGGCGAGCAGCGCTTTGGCCACGTGACCGGAGACATCCGTGAGCCGGTAATCGCGGCCCGCGTGGCGGTAGGTGAGCTTCTCGTGGTCGAACCCGAGCAGGTGCAGGATGGTCGCATGCAGATCGTGCACATCCATTTTGTCCTGGATGGCGAGAGCGCCAAAATCGTCCGTGTTGCCGTAGACGGTCCCGCCCTTGGCGCCGCCGCCGGCCATCCAAACGGTGAAGCCGCCGGCATTGTGATCGCGGCCAATCGACTTCTTCTTCGCCACGTCGTTATTGTCGGAGGTGGGCGTGCGGCCGAACTCGCCGCCCCACAGCACGAGCGTGTCCTTCAGCATGTCGCGCTGCTTGAGGTCCTGCAGCAGCGCGGCGATCGGCTGATCGGCCTCGCGGCAGAGGTCGCGGTGCGACTCGTCGTTCTTGTCGTGGGTGTCCCAGCCATTGTGCCAGACCTGGATGCAGCGCACGCCGCGCTCAGCGAGGCGCCGCGCGAGCAGGAGCTGGCGACCTTGCTCGGTGTCGCCGTACATCTCGCGGATGGCCATGGGCTCGCGGCTGATATCGAACGCATCGCTCGCCTCCACCTGCATGCGAAACGCGGTCTCGTACGAACGGATGCGGCCATCGAGGAGAGCCTCGCCGGGGCGCTGCGCTTCGTGCTCGCGGTTCATCTCGGCCAGGAGATCCAGCTGGCGGCGCTGCTCGCGGAGCGAGGTGGTGCCGCTGCGGATATACTCGATCATTTTCTCCACCGACGCATTGCGCGTGATGATCCCCGTGCCGGCCGTCCAGCTCGGCAGAAAGACACTGCCGCGATGCGCCGCATCCGCCCCCCCGAGCGAAAGCGCCACAAAGGCCGGCAGGTTTTCATTCTCCGTCCCGAGGCCGTACACGCACCACGAGCCAAGACTCGGCCGGGCCACGGAGCCCTCGCCGGTGGTCATGATGAGCCGCGCGGGCTCGTGGACGCTGCTCGTGGTGGACATGGAGCGCACCACGCAGAGCTCATCCGCGTGCTCCGCGAGTTTCGGGAAGAGCTCGCTGATTTCCATGCCGCACTGCCCGTGCTTGGAAAACTTAAACGCGGAGCGCTGCAGATTGCCGCTCAGACGGCCCATGCCCGCCGCGGATTCGGGAGCGATCTTCGTGTAGTCCTTGATGACCTTGTCCACCGGCTGACCGTGATACTTTTCCAGCACCGGCTTGGGATCGAACGTATCGATGTGGGAAGGCCCGCCCTCGGTGAAGATGTGGATGATGCGCTTCGCTTTCGCTGGAAAGTGTGGCGTCCGCGCCGCCAGTGGGTTCACCGACGGTGCCACCTCCGTCCCACGCAAAAGGCCGGCCAAGCCCAACACTCCCATGCCCATGCCGCACCGCGCGAGAAACTCGCGGCGGGTCTGCGGAATGCGTGGGCGATGGTCGGAAAGCAGCATGACTGAAATGGAATGGGCCGCAGAGTGCGGCGGCATAGGTTCCAATCGCCTATAGCCTCGGGGCTTAGTGGGGTACTTTTCCGGATACTATGCGGAGCGGACCTTCGTAGTATTTAGTTTTGCGAGAAGCGATCCAGGCGATGCACTCGTGTGGTGAGTGAAAAGTTCGTTGAAGAATTCGTCAGCCTTTTGACCCGAAGGGCCAACAGCCAAAAGCCTGGGGCTTTGTTTGTCTCGCCGCTGAACGGTTCTGCCAGACGTTTGATGATGGGGCGGTGGGGCGCGCGCCCCCTCTTGGTAAGCGAGCGGAGCTCGCCGCAAAGGTAGGGAAGGCGCGTCCCCCTCGTGATCCTGAAGCCAAGCGCCTTGGTCAGCCCTTCAGTGGCTAAACAAATCCCCCCGGTTTGGGTCCATCGGCCCTTCGAGCCGGGAACGGCTTTCAGCAACTGCTATAGTTGGGGTGACCGGAAGGCGCTTCCATAACGCGGGGCACGATCGCTCCAAAAACAAAGCGCCCGCTCTTGCGAGCGGGCGCTGTAATTGATTGCCTGGCGAATCGCGGGCAGCCTAGTGGTGGCTCCGGCGCTTCACGTGGAGCTGGGCGAGCGACTTGGCGATGGAGGCCTGCACGAGGGCGGCTTCTTCGTCACCGACGCTTTGCTCTTTGAGGCGCGCTTCGGCGCGCTTCACGGCTTCCTCGGCCGCGTGCTCGTCGATATCCGCCGCGGTGAGGGCCATGTCCACGATGACGCTGACTTTCTCGCCGGTCACTTCCACGAACCCTTCACCCACGGCCAGCGCGGTCTGGCGGCCATTTTTGGTGACCACGAGTTCGCCCGGTTTGATTTGGGTGATGAGCGGAATGTGCTGCGGATAGACGCCCATTTCGCCTTCGCTGGCCGGCAGCACGACCATTTCGACGTCATCGCTATACGCGCGCGTCTCTGGGGTCACGATTTCCAAGCGGAGAGTTGCAGCCATTTTATTCAGGAGTCAGAGGTCAGGAGTCAGGAGTCAGATTTGGGCTGACTCCCAGGGCCATTAGGCCGTCACCATGCCGATGCCGCCCTTCATGTAGAAGTTCGACTCAGGCACGCTGTCGTGTTTGCCGTCGAGAATCTCGCGGAAGGCGCGGACCGTTTCCTTAATCGGAACGTATTCGCCCTTGGTGCCCGTGAACACTTCGGCGACCGCGAAGGGCTGCGACAGGAAGCGTTGAATCTTGCGGGCGCGGAACACCAGCGTCTTGTCCTCCGGCGAGAGTTCATCCATGCCGAGAATGGCGATGATGTCCTGCAAATCCTTGTAGCGTTGAAGCACTTTCTGCACGCCACGGGCGACGGCGTAGTGCTCTTCGCCCACGACTTCCGGCGCGAGCGCCTTGGACGTGGAAGCGAGGGGGTCCACCGCAGGGTAGATGCCCAGCTCGGCGATGGAGCGCTCGAGCACGATCGTCGAGTCGAGGTGCGCGAAGGTGTTCGCGGGCGCCGGGTCGGTCAAGTCGTCCGCCGGCACATACACGGCCTGCACGGAGGTAACGGAACCGCTCTTGGTCGTGGTGATGCGTTCCTGGAGCTGGCCCATTTCCGCCGCGAGCGTGGGCTGGTAGCCCACCGCGGACGGCGTGCGGCCGAGGAGCGCGGACACTTCCGAGCCCGCCTGCGAGAAGCGGAACACGTTGTCGACGAAGAGGAGCACGTCCTGGTTTTTCTCATCGCGGAAGTATTCCGCCATCGAGAGGGCCGAGAGCGCCACGCGGAGACGGGCGCCTGGCGGCTCATTCATCTGGCCGTAAACGAGCGCCACTTTGGACTTCAGCAGGTCGTTCTGCACGATGACGCCCGCGTCGCTCATTTCGTGGTAAAGATCGTTACCCTCGCGGCTGCGCTCACCCACGCCGGCGAACACGGAGAAACCACCGTGGTTCTTGGCGATGTTGTTGATGAGCTCCAGAATGACAACCGTCTTGCCCACGCCGGCGCCACCGAATGCGCCGACTTTACCACCCTTGGTGAAGGGGCAGATGAGGTCGATGACCTTGATGCCGGTCTCGAGGATGGACGCCTTGGTGTCCTGGTCAACGAGCTTCGGCGCCGGGCGATGAATCGGGTAACGCTTCGTGGCGTTCACGGGGCCTTTTTCGTCCACCGGGTCGCCGGTGACGTTGAAAATGCGGCCGAGCGTGGCTTCGCCCACGGGCACGGTGATGGAGTCGCCGGTGGCGGTCACTTTCATGCCGCGCTTCAGGCCTTCCGTGCTGCTCATGGCGACCGAGCGGACCCAGCCTTCGCCGAGGTGCTGCTGCGTTTCGAGCACGAGCTTCGTATCCTGCCCGTTGACGTTGAAGTTGATTTCGAGCGCCTCGTAGATCTTCGGGAGCTTGCCGGTCGCGGAGAAGTCCACGTCCACGACAGGACCAATGACCTGGACGATATTGCCGAGGTTTGCGGTGGTGGTTGCCATAGGTGAGAGTTGGGTTTGGGTTGCCTTGCGTTAGGCGAGCGCCATTTGGGCGGTGGTGATTTCGAGAAGTTCCGTGGTGATGCCGGCCTGCCGGATTTTGTTGTACTCCAGCGTGAGGTCCTTGATGAGCTGCTTGGCGTTGTCGGTCGCGTTCTTCATGGCGACCATCCGCGCGCTGTGCTCGGAGGCGCGGCTTTCCAGCACCATTTGATAAACGGAGAAGTGCACGTAGTGCGGCACGAGGCCCTCGAGCACGCCGCTCGGGCTGGGCTCGAAGAGGTACTCGGTGGTGTTTTCCGGCGCTTCCAGCTTTTTGGCCGCGTGGCCGCCTTCCAGCGCGCTCACGTCAAAGCTCGTCACCGGCAGAATCGTCCGGATGGTCGGCGTTTGCTGGAGCGTGCTCACGAAGTCGGTGAAGGCCACGCTGACTTTGTCCACGTCGCCCGAGAGAAATTTCTCGATGCAGAACTTGGAGGCCTGCTTGCACTCGAGAAAGCTGAAGGCCTCCTTGAGTTCGAAGTCGGCGAGCAGCTCGCGCTTGAGACGGCTCAGGAACTGCGCGCCCTTGCGGCCGATGGTCACGAAGACCGTCTTGGCCGGGTCGAACTTGGCGACTTCCCGCAGCAGGTTCGTATTGAGGGCGCCGCAGAGGCCTTTGTCGGTGGCGATGACGAGCACCAGCTCGCGCTTCACCTCCTCGCGCCCCATCAGGAGCGGATGCAACTCGGCGCTGCCACCAGCCTGCGCCAGAGCGGCGAGGATCTTGGCGAGCTCAGTCGCGTACGGACGGCCGTTCAACGCGCGAAGCTGGGCCTTGCGCATCTTCGCGGCGGCGACCATTTGCATCGCCTTCGTGATCTGCGAGGTGTTTTTGACCGACTTGATGCGTCGGCGGATATCGCGGGTGTTCGCTGCCATGGCGGCTTAGCGGTAGCTCTGCTTAAATTCGGTGATGGCTTCCTTGAGGGCGCCGGCGACGGCGTCGTTGATCTCCGGCTTGTCGCGGAGCATCTGCAGCACGGCGTCTTTGCGCGTGAGGAGGAAGTCGGTCAGCTTGGCCTGGAAGTCCTTCACCTTGTCCACCGCCACGTCGTCGAAGAAGTTGTTCATCATCGCCCAAAGGACGGCGCACTGGACTTCCACGGGCAGCGGGTTGTACTGCTGCTGCTTGAAGAGTTCCACGATGCGGGAACCGGTATCGAGGAGCTTCTTGGTGGCGGCGTCGAGGTCGGAGCCGAACTGCGCGAAGGCCGCGAGTTCGCGGTATTGCGCCAGCATGCCCTTGATCTTGCCGGCCACCTGCTTCATCGCCTTCACCTGCGCGGAGGAACCCACGCGGCTGACCGACAGACCCACCGAAACGGCGGGGCGGATGCCTTGGTAGAAGAGGTCGGTTTCGAGGTAAATCTGGCCGTCCGTGATGGAGATGACGTTCGTTGGGATGTAGGCCGAGACGTCGCCGGCTTGCGTCTCGATGATCGGAAGCGCGGTGAGCGAACCATTACCGCTCTGTTCATTCACCCGGGCGCTGCGCTCGAGCAGACGGCTGTGGAGATAGAACACGTCGCCGGGATACGCTTCACGGCCCGACGGGCGCTTCAGCAGCAGGGACACCTGGCGGTAGGCCACGGCATGCTTGGAAAGGTCATCGAACACGATGAGCGCGTCCATGCCGTTATCCATGAACCATTCACCAATCGCCGCGCCGGCGAAGGGCGCGAGGTACTGGGTGGAGGCGGCGTCGGAGGCACCCGAAACCACGATGATCGTGTATTGCATCGCGCCCGTTTCCTCGAGGACGGCGATGTTGCGCGCCACGTTGGACTGCTTCTGGCCGATGGCGACGTAGATGCTGTAGAGCGGGCGGAAGCCGGGCTTGCCTTCGTTGGCCTTGTTGATGCGCGCCTGATTGATGATGGTGTCGATGGCAATGGTCGTCTTGCCCGTCGCACGGTCACCGATGATGAGCTCGCGCTGGCCGCGGCCGATCGGGATCATGGCGTCAATGGCCATAATGCCGGTTTGCACGGGCTGGTTCACCGATTTGCGCTTGATGATGCCCGGCGCAATTTTTTCCACCGGATACTGCACCGAGGACTCAATCGGGCCTTTGCCGTCCACCGGCTGGCCAATCGTGTTCACCACGCGGCCCAGCAGGCCCTTGCCCACCGGCACGGAGAGCAGCTTGCCCGTGGTCTTCACCTCGGAGCCTTCGGAGATGCCCTTGTCGTCGCCGAGCAAAATGGCGCCGACTTCGTTTTCTTCGAGGTTCAGCGCCAGGCCGAAGACGCCGCCGGGAAATTCCAGCATCTCGTTGAGCATCACTTCGCTGAGGCCCTCGATTTTGGCAACGCCGTCGCCGATCTCGCGGACGTAGCCGACGTTGGACTTGGTGGTGCCAGCTTTCAGGCCGGTGATTTTGGATTCAAGGTCTTGCAGGATGCTGCTCATGGCGTGGGTAGAGGTATTAAAAGGTTCGTGGTTCGTTTAGGCGGCGAGTTCGACGGCCAGGCGGTCGAGGCGGGTGCGCACGCTCGCATCGAGCACGTCGCTCCCGATTTGAATGCGGAGCCCGCCGAGCAGCGCCGGATTCGTCTTGTATTCAGTCGTCACATCCGCGCCGTACTTGGCGCGCAGCGCGCGGGTGATGGCGCTCTTTTCCGCGGCTTCCAGGTCGGTGGTGCTCTCAATGATCGCCTCGCGCTTCGCCAGTTCCAGGCGGAGCAGACGCGCGAATTCCTTCAGCACGCCGATGGTGTTGCGCGGCTTGGCGGCGATCACCGCGTCGGTCGCCTTCTTCACCTTGGCGGCGTCGAGGGCGCCGTCGGTCAAGCTCGAGCGGACCAATGCCTTCGCGAGTTTGCGGCCTTCTTTGTGGAGTTTCATGGCGCGGATTTAGAAACGACTAGGCGGAAAGCTCCTTGGTCGCTTCCTCGGTAATCTTCTTCTGGTCGGCGTTGGAGAGGACCTTGCCGGTGACCTTCGCGGTCGTCTCGACGATGAGGCGGCTCAGTTCCTTCTTCAATTCGGCCATGAGGCGCTTCTGCTCGGCTTCACCGGCTTCGCGGGCCTTCTGGACGATTTCGGCGGCCTGCTGGACGGCGCGTTGATTTTCACGCTCAGACACCTGCTTGGCAGCGGCGCGGGCTTCCTCGATCACCTTGGTGGCATCAGCGCTGGCCTTAATACGAATGTCTTCGGCGACCTTGTGGGCTTCGGCCAACTTCTCGTCGACCTTGCGGGCATTGGCGAGACCTTCCTCGATGCGCTTGCGGCGCTCTTCGAGCACTTGGAGGATCGGGTTGTAGGCAAACTTGACGAGCAGGAAGGCGACGATGCTGAAGCTGATGACCTGGCACAGGAAACCCCAGGCATTCAGACCGAATTGCGCGGGAATGTCGTGCAGCGGATTGCCGGTCGGCGTCACCGGGGTCGCTTCAGCGAGGATGGAAAGGATGCTCATGGAAATCGGTAGGTATTGGGAAAACTGGCGCGGGACTGGCGGACCAATCCCGCGCCCTTTTAGACTCTCTAAGGCTTACTTGCCCAGGAAGAGGGCGAAGAACACGATGCCTTCAGCGAAGGCGGTGCTCAGGATCGATTGGATGAGGATCTTGGTCGCCGCGCCGGGATTACGCCCGACCGCTTCCGAGGCCTTCATACCGATCAGACCCACGCCAATGGCCGCGCCAAGGGCGCCGAGGCCGCCTTGAATGCCGCTGCCCAGGGTCGCTTCCGCGATGGTGGTGAGGATGCTCATGGTTTATTTTCCTTGTTGTTTTGGTTTTCCCGTCGACGCCCACTCTCTGTGGATGGTCCCGCCGGCGAAATTGGTTAAAGTTTAGTGGTGGTTCGGGTGCTCGCCTTCGTGTCCTTCATCGTGGGAGCAAATGAGGAGGGTGAATACCGCCGTGAGGAGCATGAACACGAGGGCCTGCACGAGGCCGACGAGCAATTCCATGAAGTAGAAGGGCAGCGGCGTGAGCCAGCCAAGGGCCGGCGAGACGTTCTGCATGGACTCCAGCAGGTTTTCACCCGCGAAGATGTTGCCGAAGAGACGGAAGCTCAGCGACACGGGGCGGAAGGCGATGGAAATCACTTCGAGGAAACCGACCGCGATGAACACCACGATCATCATGACCTTCATGAAGCCCTGGGTCTCGCCCTTCGGGGCGAAGAGATGCTTGATGAAACCACCCACGCCATTGGCCTGCAGGGCCCACACGCACCACATCACGAAGAAGATGCTCGACATCGCGAACGTCATGTTCAGGTCCGCGTTACCACCGCGCAGGAGCGGGGTCTCCACGTGGGTGAAGAGATGCGGCGAAGCCGGATCGTAGTGGGTGCTCCAGCCAATCGTGCCCACGCCCGGCAGGAGGCCGAACCAGTTCGTGAAGAGGATGAAGATGAAGATGGTCGCAAAGAACCAGAAAGTCTTCTTCGCGAGGTCGCGCCCGATGATCTCCTCCAGGAAGTTGCTCAGGCTTTCCACCAGGAATTCCCAGAAATTCTGCGCGCCCTTCGGGGCTTCCAGCGCCGCTTCCTTGGTGGAGCGAATCCGGCGCGTGGCGATTTGGGCGAAAATGATAATCCCCGCCGCCACAATCCACGTCACGATCATCGAACTATTGATGAAGCTGTCGCCAAACTTCGGCGCCGCCGGCGGCAAACCACCTTCGTGCTTTTCGTGGGTCTGCGCTTCCAACCCGTGTGCGGCAGCCTCGGACGCGGAGTGGGCTGCCGTCGGGGTTGGCTCGTGCGCCGCGCGCAGCGGGGCTTGGAAGAAAACCAACCACGCCGCCACGAGCGCGAGGAGACGCGTCGTCGAGGCGACGAAGGACGAACGGCTTGGTAGTAGGGCGATCATTGTCCGAAAATTGTAGGGCCCGCCACGACTGGAAAGGGTTTCTCTCGATCGTAAAACTCACGAGGGAAGCCCGGGTGGCAAACGCACTATTTGCGAGTGCATTTCCAGTAGAGCGGACGTTCAGAAAAGCGGCAGTCGGCATCGGAGGCAAGAACTTTGTGAAATTTTTCACAAGCTCCTTTCCGAGCCATTGCTGACAGGGCATTCAGGGCGCCGCCTGAGCCTGTCGCCTGCCCAATTATTCCAGGAAAAGCGCCCTTTCGGTGGACGCCCCCAGCGCGTTCACGCACGCTCGCCAAAAGTTACCATTGGCTCCGCCGCGGCAGGCGGACATACGTGCACCACGTGCCCATAAGGCCCCCCCGGGCAAACGCTTCCGCCTACTGCTGCACTTCCAGTGCCCGCAGGATCGGATCGTTGTCGTCCAAATACGCGTCGCGGTAAAGCTTGCCCGTGACGAAGTCCGTATTCTCATCCGCGCGGCCATAGATGCTCCGCTGGTCGGCGGTCTGGCCGTTTTCGTTGCTCACGAAAAATCCTTTGCCCGGCACCACCACGATGCCACTCAGCAGGCCACCGCGATTGTTGCCGGTCGGCGTCAGTTCGAGCTCCTCCCACGGCACCGACAGATTGCCGATGAGCTTCATCGAATCCGTCTCGAGCACCGCGATCACGCGATCCTTGCCGCGCGTCACAAAGGCGCGGTTGCCATCAAAGCCAATGTCCATCGCGTTCGGCACGTCGACGGCGTCGACCGTCTTGCCGTCCTTGCTGATGCGATACACCTTGCCGGCGTCGCTATCGGCCACCCAGACGTTGCCCTTCCCGTCCACCTCCAGACCGCGGAGATTCGTCGAGTTCTTCAATTCGACTTCGCCGGTGCCGCCAAAGCCTTCCAGCTTCGCGCCCGTGACTTCCGAGTCCTTCTCCTCCAGCGCATAACGCTGCACGACGCCAAATTGCCGATCGCTGATATACATTACCAGCTTCTGGCCTTCGCGGACCACGCACAGCCCCTCGCACATGCCCACCTGGATGTTCTGCTGCTCCTGATGGAGATTGCCATCATACACCAGAATCTCGCCCTCATTCGCGATGTAGACGCGGCCCTTGTCATCGCAGCAAATCGCCTTGCCCATCGGCCCTTGGAGCGCGCGCGACGTCGCCCGCGTGTAATCGTCGGTGACGCCGATCGCCACTTTGCGCACTTCGCCACCATTCGCGCCATGCGTATAGCCGATGTAAAAATACTTCCCGTCCGGGGACAACGCGAGCCCGCGGCCCCGGCGCGGCCACACCTTTTGCGAGCGGCCAAACACTTGCTGGCTGTTGTCGATCAGGTACTGGACCGTCCACTTATAAGTGTCACCTGCCTGGGCCTTGACCGGGAGGAGTCCGGCGGCGACAGACATAAGCACCGCGAGGAATGTGCGGCGACGCGTGATAGGGTGTGCGTGCATCGAAGTGGATTTTTTCGGGGTCTTGGCGACTTCTCGTTGGGGGGGCAGCGTGCGAGAGGTGACCATACATTGTCAACGCCACAACCGCCGAAGCCGCGATAATCCAATTATCCGCGGGCCTTATCCGCCAAAAAGTCCGCGGAGTTTTGCGAAAAAGGAACGTCGAAGTTTCTCATCACGGGCCACGACCTCCGCGGGAAAATCCACCCCGCCGCGCTGGGCGAGCAGCGGCGCCAGCGCGTGCACACTCTCGCTCACCAGAAATTTTTCCCGCGCCTTCGCCCGGCCGGCGCTGCCGTGAGCATCGGCGAGGGCCGCGTCTTTTAAATAGACGGCCAGAGCGTCCGCCAATCCGGCAGGATCTTTTTCATCCGCCAAGGCGCCCGTCCCTCCTGGCTCCACCATTTCCGGGATGCCCGCCATGCGCGTGCTGACCACCGGGCGCCCGGCGGCCATCGCTTCCATGATCACCGTCGGCAGATTATCGCTGCCGCCATCGCCTTCCCGCTGCGCCGCGAGCGCAAATACGCGCGCGGCGCCAAGCCGTTCGCGAACGAAACTCTGTGGCTTTGCGCCGTGCATCGTCACCGCGGTGCCCAGTCCCAGCTCCGCGATCCGCGCGCGCAGTTCCGCCTCCATCGGCCCGGCCCCGATAATCTCCAGCACAAACTCCACTCCCCGCTCGCGCAATTGCGCGCAGGCGGCCAGCAGCGTCGGGAAGCCCTTCTTCTCCACCAACCGGCCCACGCTGACGATGGTCGCCGCCATCGGATTGCTGCGGTCCACTTCCCGAAAACTCTCCTCCCCGATCCCATTAAACACCCGGAACGTCTTTCCCCGCGCCACGGCAAATTCCTGCTCCAGCCGCTGCCGGCTGTAGTCCGTCTCCGTCGCCACAAAGCGTGCGTGTTTCACCAGCAGCTCCAGCGAGATTTCCCGGCGCTCCGGGCTGAAGATATCGTCCGCGTGCCCGGTGAAACTGTAGCCGATGCCCCACAGCCGCTGGACCAGCCACGCCGTGCGCGCCGCCAGTCCGGCGAAATGTGCGTGGATGTGCCGGAGGCCGCGGGCCTTCAGCTCGCGTCCCAGCCACAGGGCCTCGAAGGCGCGGTTCGAGTCGCCTTTTACCCCGCGCCAGTGCGAAAGCTCCTTGCGCTGCCGCGACGAAAACGAGGCGCGCGCCGCATCGATCTGCGCCCGCAATTCCGCCTCCGCCGGCAAATACGTCACCTCCAGCGCCTCGCCCTCATACAGCGCCCGCTCTTCCGCGGAGGGCGTTCGCACGCTGAAGATCTGTGGCTTCAGCCCCTGCCGGACGGCCTCCGCCACCTCCCGGAAAACAAACGTCTTCGTGGGATCCGGGAAGCTCTCCAGCAGGTAGGCAAACGACATCGGCCCCACCCTACCCGGGGCCGCCGGGGCGCGGCAATCACGCGCGGTGGGTTTCCATGGTTCACGAGCCGGAATGCGCGGAGGTGGTTGTTCTCTTGCTTCTTGCTCTTGCTCTCAGCCCGCGCTCCCAGAGCGCCTCGCCATTTTCACCCGCCGGGTTTTTCCATATTGAAAATCCCAACCCACGCTACTTCCCATTCCGCAGATTCCGCCTACATACATCCCGTGACCGCATCGCTCGCCTATCTTTCTGACTACCACACGCACACGCCGCTCTGCCGGCATGCGGAGGGCTGGCCCGTGGACTATGCCCGCGTGGCGGTGGAGCGCGGCATCGGCGAACTCGGCTTTGCCGACCACAATCCGATGCCGGAAAAATTCGACTCGTGGCGCATGCTTCGCGAGGAGCTCCCGCGCTACGTGGAAGCCGTGCAGCAGGCCAAGGCCGAGTTTCCGCAGCTCAACATCAAGCTCGGCCTGGAATGCGATTTCATTCCCGGCCATGAGCGCTGGATCGAGCGACTCTCCGGCATGGTGCAGTGGGACTATCTCATCGGCAGCGTGCACTATCTCCCGCAGGGCTGGGAGGTCGACAACCCCGCCTACGTCGGCCGCCATCAAGGGCATGCCGAGGAAATCTGGGACAGCTATTGGACCACCTTTGCCGAGTGCGTGCGCAGCGGCTTGTTCGACTTCGTGGCGCACCCCGACCTGCCGAAAAAGTTTGGCGTGGTCCCCACCGGCGATCTCCGCCGCTACTACGAGCACGGCCTGGAAGCACTCGTGGAAACCGACACGCCCTTCGAGATCAACACCGCCGGCTGGCGCAAGGAGTGCAAGGAGCAATACCCCTCGCAGGAATTTCTCCGCATGGCCCAATCGGCCGGGCTCGAACTGCTCATCAACAGCGACGCCCACGCGCCGGGCGAAGTGGCCGCCGGCTTTGAGGAAGCCGCCGCCCTCGCGCGCAATGTTGGCTTTACGCACACCCTCCGCTTCACCCGCCGCCAGCGCAGCCGCGTGCCGCTCGTGCCTGCTTAGCCATTATGGCCCCGATTCGCCAACAGCTTCGCCTCGAACGAGGCGTGCTAGAAAGTAGAACGGGTTTGCAACCCGTGAAAGCCGCAGACTGCTCTACACGGGCTAAAAGCCCGCGCCACTTTTTATCCCCGCTCCTGGCTCGATGATCCTTCGCCTTCGCGATCAGTCGTTCACATTTCCCCGGCCACCACTGGTGATGGGTATCGTGAATCTCGGCGCCGATTCCTTTTCCGGGGACGGCCTGCCCGACATCGATGCCGCTTTCGCCAAAGCCCGTGCGCTCGTCGCCGACGGTGCCGATCTCATCGACGTCGGGGCCGAGAGCGCCCGCACCAACCGCGGTCCCATTTCCGAGGAAGACGAGGCCGCGCAGTTTCTGCGTTTTCTCGATCGCTGGCAGGGCGAACCGCCCACCACTGCGGAGGGCACCAAGGTTCCGCTGTCCATCAACACGTGGCGCCCGGGTGTCGTCCGCCGCGTGCTCCCACGGGGTGGCGATCTGCTCAATGACATCGGCGCCCTGCCGACCGATGAAAACGCTCGCCTCTGCGCCGACACCGGCACCGGCCTGCTCATCATGCACACCGTCGGCGAACCGAAGGTCGCCCACACGCACATCGGCTACGAGGACGTCATGGCCCGGCTCGATGAGTTTTTCACCGAGAAGCTCGCCCTCGCCGAGCGCGCCGGACTGCCGCGCGAAGCCATCGTGCTCGACCCCGGGATCGACTTCGCCAAGCAGCGCGACGACAACCTGCGCATCTACCACGAACTCGAAAAACTGCATCGCTTCGAGCGCCCGCTCCTCCTTCCCGTCTCGCGCAAAACGGTCATCGGCGATGTGCTGAGCTTGCCCGCCCCCGAGCGCGACGCCGGCACCGTGGCGTGCCTCGTCTCCGGCCTGCTCCGCGGCGCGCACCTTTTCCGCGTGCATAATGTGAAGGCCGCCGCGCAGGCGGTGCGGATAATTTCGGCGGTGCAGTAGCCCGCTCTCAACACTACCTACAGGTTGAACGGCATTCTTTGAAGGCGCGCGTCCGAGCGGAGGCGCCGCGGCTGGGACCGCCGACGTCCTCAGTCGGCTTCTTCATGCGCGAAGCGCCAAACCCAATGCGGTGGTATCTCAGCGCCGAATAATCCGTGGGATTCGAATTCACCCTATCCGCGCCCATCCGCGTAATCCGCGGTTCTTTTTAACCGCGGATGGCGCGGCATCATGTTTGGCGCTCCGCGCTTTAAGAAGCCGACTGAGGACGTCGGCGGTCCCGGCACCGGCACTCCCGCTCGGACGCGCGCCTTAGGAAGCCGGCGTGGCGACGTGCCGTGCTTGCCGTTTGGCTTTCGAAGATCGCTCGCCACTCATCCTCTGCGGTTCGGGCGCCTGTCCCGCGAGCCACGTTGGCAAATCCTTCCGTCCCGTCCGCCGCCAATCCTCGGCGAGCGCGCCGGCACTGCTTTCGCCGAGATAATCAAACAGCGCGCGGGCGAGTGTTTCGAGCGCGATGGTGTGCGTGCGCTGCAGGCGCGCGTAGAGCCAATCGCTGAAAGCAAGGAACCCGTTGAATGGCGTCTGCTCCCCGCTCCACAGCAGCGGGGTCGTCGTCAGGAAATTGCCGCTGTTGCCGATGAGATCCCAGTACCGCGCGAACCGCCGCAGCCGCTGCATAGTCGCAAAATCAATCTCCCGCGTGCTCAGCACTTCGTAGGGCGGATGCGCGGCGTAGGTCATCGCATACTCGGAATCGTGCCGCACAATGGGCGTGCCGCGCAGGCGCTTGAGGATGCCCACTTGGATCTCCTGCGGATTCAGCGCCACGAGTTGATCGAACCCGCGCCCAAATGATTCCAGTCCCTCGCCGGGCAGGCCAACGATCAGATCGGCGTGGATGTGCACACCCGTGCTCGCGCGCAGGTAGCGGAAGTTATCCGAAAGTTTCTCCACGTTCTGCCGGCGGGAGATGTTGCGTGAGGTCGCGTCGTCAAACGTCTGGATGCCCACTTCGAGCTGCACGCCGCCCGGCGGAAATTTGGCCAGCAGCTCGCGGAGTTGCTCCGGCAGCCGATCCGGCACCATCTCGAAATGCACGAACATGTCCTCGCGCCAGCGATCGAGGAAGAACTGCAAAATGGCCCGCGAGGTCGGCAGGTGCAGATTGAAGGTGCGATCGACAAATTTGAACTGCCGCGCGCCGCGCGCGATCAGGCCATCCAGCGCGCCGAGAAACCGCTCCAGCGGAAACTGGCGCACGGGCACATCGAGCGAAGAGAGGCAAAATTCACACGTGAACGGACAGCCGCGCGAGGCCTCCACATAGATGACGCGGTGCGCAAGGTCTTCATCCGTGTAGAGTTCGTAGGGCAGCGTGAGCGCGTCGAGCTTGGGCAACTCCGCCACGATCACCTTGGGTAGTTCGCGCCCCTCCAGCAGCGCGGTGCAGACCTGCGCGAAGGCGATGTCGGCCTCGCCGGTGATGACGTGGTCGGCGAGTTTCACGATTTCCTGCTCGGCCCACTCAAAGCTCACCTCCGGCCCGCCGAGGATAATCTTCAGCCCCGGGCGAACGCGGCGCAGGAGCGAGACCAGCTCCGTGGTTTGCGCCACGTTCCAAATGTAGACGCCGAGGCCCAGGATCTCGGGATTTTGCGCCAGCAGCTTTTCCGCGATTTCGATCGGCCGCTGGTTGATGTCGAACTCCGCAATCGTCGTCCGCTCGCGCAGCGCCCCCATATTGGCGAGCAGATACCGCAACCCAAAGGCGGCGTGCAGGTATTTGGCATTCAGCGTGGCTAGGACGATCATTCCCGCCCACCATAGCGCATCCGGGCCGAAAGACCAAGCCCGAGCCGCGGAGGCGCGATCTTGGTGCGGTGGCTAGCGACAGCGCCACACCGCCTTTGGAAGTTTACCGCTCCTCGATGGGGCCGCGGAATAGCAGAAGACACTCGAAGCCAACAATCGGACCGTTCCCCTATCTTGCTTCCGTTCATCGCCAAAAGCGGTGTGGCGCTGTCGCTGGCCACCGCACTCCGAGATTTCCCCGCACCCGTGGCTTGCCCATATCCCCCTGGCAGCGCATTTTCGCCCCGTGTCCGAAAACAACGTCCACGAAATCGCTGCCGCGGCCGATACGCCGTTCGACATCTCGCTGCGTCCGCCGGCCTTTGGCGAATTTGCCGGGCAGGAACGGGTGCGCGAGCAATTGATGGTGATGGTGGAAGCCGCGCGGCAGCGGGGCGACGTGCTGGAGCATGTGCTGCTCTCGGGTCCGCCCGGGCTGGGCAAAACCACACTGGCGCACATCCTGGCCACGGCGATGGGCGTGGGCATCAAATGCACCAGCGGGCCGACGATTGAAAAAGCCGGCGACCTGGCCGGGCTGCTCACCACGCTGGAGCGCGGCGACGTGCTGTTCATCGACGAAATCCACGCCCTCTCGCGCGTCATCGAGGAGTACCTCTATCCCGCGATGGAGGACTATAAGCTGGACATCATCATCGACCAGGGCCCGAACGCCCGCAGCGTCCGGCTCAACCTGCCGAAATTTACGCTCATCGCCGCCACGACCCGCGCCGGCATGATCACCGCACCGCTGCGCTCCCGATTTGGCATGACGTGCCGGCTGGACTACTACACCGCGGAGGAGTTGCAGCAGATCGTGCTGCGCAGCGCGGCGCTGCTCAATGTGGAGATCAACGAACCGGGCGCCCTGGAGGTCGCGGCCCGCAGCCGGGGCACTCCCCGCGTGGCCAATAATCTCCTGCGCTGGGTGCGCGACTTTGCCCAGGTGCGCGCCGACGGAAGGGTGACGAAGGAAGTGGCCGATGCGGCGCTCACCATGCGAGATATCGACCGCGACGGCCTCGACGAGATGGACAAACGCTTTTTGGAAGCGCTGGTGACGAAGTTTTCCGGCGGCCCCGTCGGCATCCAAAGTCTCGCCGTCGCCGTGGGCGAAGATCCCGGCACGCTGGAAGACGTGCACGAGCCCTATTTGATCATGCAGGGCTACCTGAAACGGACGCCGCAGGGACGCGTGGCGCTGCCCGTCACCTGGCGCAAGCTCGGCCTCGCGGCGCCGCGGCGCGAAGGGGATTTGTTTGGGAACTAACCGCTGAGCGCTTGATTTTATGTCTCCCTCGGAAATCGCCGCTTACCTTGAACGCCAGTTGCAGGAGGTTGCCAGCTCGACGGGGCGGGAGCAACGCATTCAAGCATTGATGCAATACTTCCAAGGGTCCTTGGCCGCCTGCGCCGAAAAGGTCATCGACGGGGAAATGGCGTCCATCAATGGGAGCCCCCAGGACAGCCGCTACCAAGACCGGCCGGATTCCGCTTATTACCCCTACAACCTCGCGAAGCGGAACGGATATGCGGGCTTTACAGACGAGCAAAGGCAAGTGCTGCGCGGATTGGTGCAGCACACCGCGTTTGAGCTGCTTCTCGGAATTTTCTGCCGGCTCGCTGACATGTCAGAGCATCAGGTATCCATCCGGCTGCAACCTAAGGTGAGCCCCGATCTGCATCACGATCTGTGCGAGCGAAGCCCAGACCATGGGAACTACTATTGGAGCGAGGATCTCCCCGCCGCCCTCTCCAAGTACGAGTCCTGACGCGATTACAGCGCCTTCTTCGTCGCCTTGTCTCCGCGCTTGGCGATTTCCTTTTCGAGGCGATCGGCTTTTGCGGTTTCGCCGGCGGCGCGCCAGCATTCCGCGACGACTTTCCCCGCGCTGTTCTGGCTCTGCACGTCGAAGTAGTCGCCGCCCTTGGTCTCCACGTGATGCTGGAAAGAGCTGTCGATGTCGCGGCAGGCGGCGAGTTGCACTTCCGGCGTGGCCGTCTTCACGTAGTTCCAGTAATCGCGGGCGAGCATCTTGAACTTCGCGGCCTCGCGGCCGTAATCGTCGAGCGCGTCCTTGTAGATGTGGCGCAGCCCGGTCCAGTCGCTGCCCTTCACGAGCAAATCGCCCTCGCGCTTGTAGGCGGCGCGGATCTCCTGCTCGGAGGTCAGGCCCTTCATCTTGGTCAACTGCCGCACGTCGCCGCGCAATTCGTTCTTCACGCCCGCGGTGTCCATCTTCGACAGCACGAATTCGTCCTGCGTTTTGCGGACCACCGTCATCATGTCCGGGTCGTCCTTGAACTCCCGCTCCATGGTGTCGGTCATCGCTTTCCACGCGGCGAGATCCGGCGCCGGAGTCTGCGCGCGCCAGTCCGCGATGCGCGTCTGCCAGAGGGTGTCCGCGCGGCGGTTAATCTTGAGCGCGAGGTCAAGCGCCTGGCCGGCCTGCTTGCTCTGGCCGAGCGACAACTGCAAATCGTGCATCCACACAAGGCGTTGCGCTTTCAGGACGGTGGTTTCCTTGGGCGCATCGCGCTCACTCAGCCGCGTAAACTTTTGCTCGCTGAACTTATGCCCATCGCGCGGGTCGCTAATCGTGCCGGCGGGATAGCCGTCGAACCGGCCGCTGAAGGCCCAGCGGTCATCATCATTCATCCACGCGATCCACGCGTGCGGGCCGCGCGGGCCGTCGCCACCAATGCTCACGGCCGGCAGCCCGACGGAGCGCGCAGTATTCGAGGCGAAATAGGCACGGTCGCCGCAAATGCCGCCCTTCTTCAAAATCTCGGCGAAGGTGTAGTACTCGTAGGGGTGCTTCATCTTGCCGGTGACGGCTTTCTCCATGTCGTACGGCACCATGTCGTAGGCGCGCCCCCAATCCTTCTGGTGCAGCTTGCGGCCCAGCTCGGTGATGGCCCATTCCATCTCACTCTCCGGCACCGGCACGCCCACGACCCACGCGAGCTGCCATGCGCTCTCCTGCGTGAGATGGATGGCGAGTTGCCCGGCGATGTCCTTCGCCTTGTACCATTTGTAGCGCTCCTCGGCGCTCACTTTGATCTTGTCGTTGTTCCAGTTGAATTCCTTCGGCTTTTCGAAAACGAGCGAGCAGGCGATGGCAAGTTCCCGGTACTTGCCGAGGGTGTCCGGATCGTCGGTGCTCATCAGCGCCCATGTCTTGATCGCCAGGGCGACTTTGTCATTCGGCGCCGCGGTGCGCAGGAAGGACTCCATCGATTCGTTCGACTGGCTGAGCCAGATGACGAATTGGCGGATGCGCTCGTCGTCCGCGATGATCGATTGCCCTTCCGAGCCAAGGCGCGCGCCGAGCATGGATTGCAGCAACGCACGGTAGAATAGCGGATTGCCCGTGTAGCGGTCGTAGCGCTGGATGGATTCGAAGTCCGGGCTCTTCTTCAGCTCGGCCTCCATGGAGCGGCGGAGCAGGCCGAGATAATCGTTCCACTGGTTGTTCTCGTAGGCCGTGCGCATCACGCTGCCCCAGCGCTCCAGCGCCGCGGGCGAACGCCCGGCATTTTCATCGAGGACGAGCAGCTCTTTATAAAGATCCTTGTCCGGAGCGGCCGGCTTGGGCGCTTCCGGGGCTTTCACCGGCGCGGGCTTTTCCTCGGGCGCAGAGGCCATGGCGGGCTTGGGCGCCTCGGGAGCCGCCACTGGTTCCGCCGCCCGCACCGGCTCCGCTTTCGGCGCGGGCGTGGGCGCGGCCTCGGCGACTTTGGGTTCCGGTTTCTTTTCCTCGGAACGATGCGTGGCCACCCACCAGATACCGCCACCTGCGGCGGCGAGCAAAGCCAGGCTGGCCACCAGCGTGCCCATGCCGCCAGATTTCTCCACCACCACCCGGCGCGCGGGCGGACGCACGGTCGACACGGCCGGCGGGCGCGGTCCAGCCGCCGGCGGTGGCGGCGGCCCCGGCCTCACAGGCAGCGGCTTCTGCGGAACAGGCCGGCCCGTGGGCATTACCCGGGGCTTGGGCCCCTGCGAGGCTTGCGGCAGCGGCACGCCTGGACGCTGCGGCCCTGCCGGCGGTACGGCAGGCGGTTGCCCACCGGAAGCTGGCGGCCGTTGCGGGTCGGAAGAGTGGGGTTGGTTGGACATGGTTAAAAGTGGTTGGGCAGGTTTGGAAACACCGCAGCAGGTAGTCAGTCGCGTCGTGCGGTAAATTCAAGAGGCGCGAGGCATTAAATATACGTTAGCGGATCTTCATCCTTGCACAGAAGCGGAGGCGAAAAGCGCCTTTGTCTAAAGAACTTGCGCGGGCGCCTACTCCTCCACCCGCTCGACCAGCACTTCCACCTCCATGCGCCTCTCCGTCACCCCTTTATAATGACCGCGAATGGGCGGCACATCGGCATAGTCTCCGCCGACCGCCACTTTAATGTAGTGCTCGTCCGCCTGCCGGTCATTCGTGGGGTCGAGGCCACGCCAGCCGATACCCGGGAGAAAGACCTCACACCAGGCATGCGTCGCCTGTGAGCCGAGCAATTGGTCGCGCGGGCCGTTGTAGAGGTAGCCGCTCACGTAGAGCGCGGGGATATTGAGCGCGCGGCAGAGGCCAATCATCACATGCGCCAGATCCTGGCACACGCCGCGGCGATCCGAGAGCACGTCGCGCATGTGGGTGTGCACGCTCGTGACATTGGGGGTGTAGACGAAGTTCGCGTGCACGTAGTGCATGACCGCCAGCGCCGCCTGCCACATGTCTGTCTGGCCCACGGTGATATCGAGCGCCAGCCGCCACGCCTCGGGGCTGCGCTCGATGTAGGTCGTCTCCTGCAAAAAATCGAAGCATCGCTCCATGCGCGCGCACTCCGCCACGCGAGCCAGCGGCGCCGGCGTGGCGTCCGCGGGCAGGGCGAGGGAACGGGTGGTGACCCGCGAGTTCGCCTCGATGGTGAGGGTGAGGTGCGGATCGGGGATTTCGCAAAAGCTGATCCAGTTCGCATGAAAGTCCGTGTAGTGCGAGAGGCGCACCGCCGGCAGGACCTTGAGCAAAAACGAATCGCACGCCTGGTGCTCATTTGTCACCGGGCGCAACCGGACCTCGTTGAAGCTCTCGCGCACGGGCGAGGAGTAGCTGTAACGAGTGCGATGTAGGACCTGCAGTTTCATGTCGAGCCGGCCACGCTGCGAAGTGCGAGGCTGCTTGGCAAGAAGGAGCGCGTGACTTCCTTCTTAAGTAAGCGCCTCCACATCCACCGAGACGCGGACGCGATGCTCGCCGCCGCCGGTCAGAATACCGCTCAGCGGGCTCACGTCGCTGAAATCGCGGCCCACCGCCACGGTCACGTGCTCATCGCCGGGGAGCACGTCATTCGTCGGATCAAAGTCCACCCAGCCATTGTGCGGGCAGTAGACGGAGAACCACGCATGCGAGGCATCGGCACCGACGAGGCGCGGCTTGCCCTCTGGCGGCCGCGTGCGCAGGTACCCGCTCACATAGCGCGCGGGCAGGCCCAGCGAGCGCAGGCAGGTGATCCCGAGATGCGCGAAGTCCTGACACACCCCGCGCCGCTTTTGCCACACCTCGCTCAATGGCGTGGCGACCTCCGTGGCGCGCGGGTCGTAGACAAACTCGCGGAAGATCCGGCGCGTGAGATCGCGCGCGCCAACGAGGAGCGGCGTCTGTTCCTTAAACGATTGGCGGGCGTACTCGGCGTAGGAAGGCCGCGCCGCGAGCAGCGGGGAATCAAGGCAGAATTCGTAGGGCTGCACCACCTCGGGCGAAACGGGATCGCGAAAGCGCCGCTGCACTTCCGTCCATACGGGCGAGAGCGCCGGCACAGGCGGCGTGCGCGGCGAGACGGTGACCACGCTTTCCGCGCGCACCTCCAGCTTTTGATGCAGGGCCTGGATGCTGAACATGCACACACGGTTCCCAAAGTAATCGGTGCGCGTGCGCGTAATGTCCGGCGTCGGCTCAATACGAATGCTGAACCGGCTGCAGGCCTGGCCTTCCGCGGCCCGCGGCTCCAGGCGCGCGGCATGGTGCGAGACGCTGACTGGCTCGGCATAGTCATACAGCGTGCGATGGATGATGCGGTAGTCCATGGGTTCAGGCGCCGGCGCGCGAGATGGTGGAATGGGCGAAATAGCTGACGGCGATCGCCTCCGCGAGCCGGGGGAGGTCACGCAGCGTTTCGCGAATGACCTGTGCCGTATCGCTCTCGGCCCAGGCGTCGGTGGCGAGGGACAGCTCGCGGGGATCGAGCAGGCGCACCCGAGTGACGATCTCGATGAGGATCCGCTGGCCGGGGCTGAGCAGCGCGCTCTGCTTCTCGCGCGGGAGGCGTTCGAAGTGCTTCACGAGCTGCAGCAATTGGAAGAGCAGCGAGCGCGGATTCGTGTCGTCCAGCAGCACCAGATCGTAGACCGCCGCGATGCTCGGCAGCAGATTGTAGCGCGACCGGTAGGTGATCGTGCTGTCCGCCACCTCCAGCACCGCTTCGAGCACACTGGGATTATCCGCTTCCTCCGCGGACAGCGCGGAATCCAGGAAGGTGCAGAGATAGATCGCGCGCTCGATGCGCTGGCCCATGTCGAGAAACCGCCAGCCTTGGGCGCGCGTCATGTTTTCCCGCGCGAAGCCGTAAAAGGAAGCGACGAGCAACACCATGCGCGAGGTGGCCGTGACCGCATCGGCCGCGAGAATCGGCGTGCCGTCCCCGGGCGCCGTCACGCAGTCATCCAGCTGGCTGAGCGCGCGCCACACGTCATTGGACGTCCGGTCGCGCACCAGCATGGCGAGCTGCTGCACGCGGTCCGCCAGATCGCGCAGGCTGCCCGCGCGCTTCGGATCGTAGACGGCGGCGAGCAGGTCCGCCTCCAGCGCCTCAGCGCGGGTGTGCACCGCCGCGGGGTGCTTGAGCTGTCCCTGCCGCCACAGCGTCTGGAGCAACGGAGCCAGCAGCGCCAGTGCGCTGCCGGAACTCTCCGGATTGAACCGTAGCAAGGTGCTGCGCAGGAGCCGCGCTGTGGAATCGGCGCGCTCGGTGTAGCGGCCCATCCAAAAGAAATTGTCCGCCAGGCGGCTCGGCAGATTGTTACCCACCCGATGGAGCTCTCCGCCTGGCGCCGGCGCGAGCAGCGTGTCCTCTTTGACCGGCTGATCGCTGATCAGCCACGTGTCCTTGCTGCCCCCACCTTTTTGCATGGAGACATCCGCCGTGTCGCCCGCGCCTCCCGAAATGCGCGTCAGCCCGCCCGGCATCACGCGATAACCATCCGGCGTCGCCACGAGATAGACGCGCAGCAGCACGTGGCGCGGGGTGAAGCGGCTGCCGTCCCACGCGGGCGTGGTGGAAAGACGCACGCGCTCCTGCGCGGCCCACAGATGCGGCTGAAAACGGATGCGCTGTGCGAGTTCGGCCGGTGCGAGTTTCTCGGCGTGCAACGCGCTCCGCGAGCTAAAGGCCGGGCGCACATTCAGCTCGTCGAGCCGCGAGAGCACTTCCTTTTCCGCCGGCTCCTGCCCGCACCACCACGTCGCGACGGAGGGCATGCGCAACTCCTCGCCCAGCACGTGCCGGCACAGGCCCGGCAGGAAGGCCATGAAGGCGGGGCTCTGCAGCAGCCCGCTGCCGAGCGCATTTGCCACGGATACATTGCCCGCGCGCAGCGCGCCCACGAGCCCGGGCACGCCGAGCATCGAATCATTCCGCAGTTCCAACGGATCACAAAAATCATCATCCACGCGCCGCAGAATCACGTCCACCGGTTCGAGCCCGCTCAGCGTTTTCAAATACACGCGGTCATCGCGCACCGTGAGGTCCTGGCCCTCCACCAGCGAGTAGCCGAGATAGCGGGCGAGATAACCCTGCTCGAAATACGTTTCATTGTACGGCCCCGGCGTAAGCACCACCACGCGCGGCGTATCCGTGCGCCGCGTCGCGAGCCGCGCGAGCGTGGCCTGGACTTCCCGAAACCACGTGGCGAGCCGCTGGACCTGGCAATCGCGGAACGCCTCCAGCAGCACGCGCGACGTGACCAACCGATTGGCCAGCGCATAGCCCGCGCCGGTGGGAATCTGCGTTCGGTCCGACACCACCCACCATTGCCCGTCCGGCGAGCGCGCGAGATCTGCGGCGTAGAAATGGAGATAAGTGCCATCCGTCGGGCGAATGCCATGCGCCGACCGCAAAAAATCCGACTGCGCGAAGAGCAGCGCCGGCGGCAGCCAGCCGGAGCGGATGAGCTCCTGCGGCCCATAGCAGTCGGTCAGGATTTGGTTGAAGAGCGTCGCCCGCTGAATCAGCGCGGTCTCCAACCCCGCCCACTCGCTCGCCCCGATGACGAACGGAATCGGATCGAGCGACCACGGACGCTCATTGCTCCGCGGATCGTCGTAGACATTATAGGCGATGCCCTGCTCATGCACCATGCGGCGGGCGGTCTCGGCGCGACGATTGAGCTCCGCCGCGCCCAGCGCATCGAGTTCCGCGAGCAGCGGCTTCCAGTGTGCGCGCACGTCCCCCGGGGCGCGCAGGAATTCATCAAAGCCCGACCGGCCACCCGTGTAGCTGGCGGCAAAGCCGGGCGGCGCGGGCGCGGTTGGACGGGACGTGGGCATGTCGGCGGTCGGCACGGCTTACGTATACCGCAGGTCGAGCGTGAACGGGAACTCCGGAGTCGGCCCGACGGCAGGAACCGCAAATTTTCCCTGCGAAGCGCCCTGGGCCGAAAAGCGAGCCAGCCGGCGCGACTCCGCCTCGTAGCTATTCACCGGGAAGGTATCGTAGCTGCGCCCGCCGGGATGCGTGACGTAGTAGGTGCAGCCTCCGAGCGAGCGCTGGTTCCACGTATCATACAGATCAAAGACGAGCGGCGCGTGGACGCCGATGGTCGGCTGCAAACAATTGGGCGGCTGCCACGCGCGGTAGCGCACGCCGGCCACCCCCTCACCATTCGTCCCGGTCGGATGCAAGGGGACGCGATGTCCATTGCACGTGATGGCGAACCGGTCGCCCGCGAGGCCCGAGGCTTTGACCTGCATGCGCTCCAGCGAACTGTCCACGTAGCGCACGGTGCCGCCGGCCGCCCCTTCCTCGCCGAGCACGTGCCAGGGCTCCAGCGCGGTGCGGAGTTCCACCTGCACGTCGCGCTGCGCGAAGTCGCCAATGCGCGGGAAGCGGAATTCGAAGTGCGGCGCAAACCAATCGAATTCAAACGGAAAGCCCGCCTCGCGCAGATCGCGCACGACCTCGCGAAAATCGGTCTCGCAGAAATGGGGCAGCATCCAGCGGTCGTGGAGATCGGTCCCCCAGCGCACGAGGCCGTTCCGGTAGGGCTCGCGCCAGAATTTGGAAACGAGTCCCCGGAGCAACAGATGCTGCGCGAGGCTCATCTCCGCGTGCGGCGGCATTTCAAAAGCGCGCATCTCCACCAGGCCGAGGCGCCCGGTGGCGGATTCCGGCGCATAGAGCTTGTCGATGCTGAACTCCGCGCGATGCGTATTGCCGCTGGCGTCGATGAGCAGATTCCGGAACAGCCGGTCGCACAACCACGGCGGCACGGTAGGCTGGCCGCTATGCTTTTCCACCTGGCGCTCGAGTTCCCGGAACGCCACGTCCAGTTCGTAGAGCGAATCGTGGCGCGCTTCGTCGATCCGCGGGGCTTGCGAGGTCGGCCCGATGAACAAGCCACTGAACAGCCAGCTCAGCGACGGATGATTTTGCCAGTACGTGAGGAGCGAGCGCAGCAAATCCGGCCGCCGCAGCACCGGCGAATCGATCGGCCGCTCCGCGCCAATGAGAATATGGTTGCCGCCGCCCGTGCCGGTGTGGCGCCCATCAATCATGAATTTCTCCGTGCCGAGCCGGGTCTGGCGCGCTTCCTCGTAGAGCACCGTCGTCCGCTCCACGAGTTCGTCCCACGATTTGCTGGGATGCAGATTCACCTCGATGACGCCCGGGTCGGGCGTGACCTTGAGCACCTCGAGGCGCGAATCGCGCGGCGGGGTGTAGCCTTCGATCGCCACCGGCGTCTTGAGTTCCGCGGCCGTATCCTGCACGGCGGTGACGAGTTCGAGATAATCTTCGAGGGTGGCGACCGGCGGCATGAACACATGCAATTTTCCGCCCCGCGGCTCCACGCACAGCGCCGTGCGGACAATCCAGGCGGCGGACTCGCCCACTTGCGGCTGCCGGGTGGGATCGCGGCGGAGGGATTCTTTCTCCGCTTCCTCCGGGGTCTGCTCGCGGCCCCGCACCCGCGCGGCTTGCCGGCGGGCGGGGGTGTCGAGGCGCAGGTAGCGCTGCCGGATCTCCTCGGGTGTCGGCAGGGGCGGGCGCTCCGCGGTGGGATCGAGTTCATGGATGTACGGATAGTCCGACTCCTTCACCCACGGCAGCGATTCGAGCGGCAGGCGCAGACCCATCGGCGAATCTCCGGGCGTGAGATAGAGCCGTTCCGCGCGGAGAAACCACGGGCCGCTCGACCAGATCGGGAAGTGGTCGCGCCACGCCCGTTGAATCGGCAGGACGTGACCGACGACGCTCTCCAGCCCTTGATCGAGAATCTTCGCGAGCCGCGCCCGCTCTTCGTCGCTCTTCAAATCGGCCTTGAGCGGATCAATATTGGAGGGCAGACGCCGCTCCTTCCACAAATGGTAAAACGCGTCCTCGTAGCCAGGCAGAATCCACTTGGGATCCGCGCCGAGGCGGGTGGTGAGTGCCGTGAGAAAGCGGTTGGAGTCCTCGAACGTGTGGCCGTAATCGGTGCCTTCGTCCGCGATGAGATCGTCGCGGGACCAGACCGGCTGGCCGTCCCGGCGCCAGTAGCAGCCAAACGCCCAGCGCGGCAGCGATTCGCCGGGATACCATTTGCCCTGCCCATAGTGCACCAGCGAGCCCGGCGAAAATTTTCCGCGCAGCCGCTTCAGCAACTGATCGGACAGGACGCGCTTCTTCGGCGAGACCGCGGTGAAGTTCCACTCCGGCCCGTCCGGATCATCGATGGAAATGAACGTCGGCTCCCCGCCCATGGTCAGCCGTACATCGTGCTTCCGCAGGTCGGCATCGATTTCGTGGCCCACGCGCAAAATCTCCGCCCACTGTTCGGGCGTGTAGGGCTTGGTCACCCGCGGGCTCTCGTAGATGCGCGTGATGTGCATCTCGTGGTGCAGCTTGCTCTCGCACTTGTCCGTCGCCCCCGTGATCGGCGCCGCGCTGGCGGGCTCCGGCGTGCAGCTCAGCGGAATGTGTCCCTCGCCCGCGAGCAGGCCGCTCGTCGGGTCAAACCCGATCCAGCCGGCGCCGGGCAGATACACCTCGCACCACGCGTGGAGATCCGTGAAGTCCACCTCCGTGCCGCTCGGCCCGTCGAGCGACTTCACGTCGGGTTTCAATTGAATGAGATACCCGCTCACAAAGCGCGCGGCAAAGCCGAGCGACCGCAGCAGGTGCACCAGCAGCCAGCCGGAATCGCGGCAGGAGCCACTCGCCTTCTCCAGCGTTTCCTCGGAGGACTGCACCCCGGGCTCCAGCCGGATCATGTAGCGAATGTCTTTTTGCAGCCGCTGGTTCAGATCGACGAGCACGTCGATCGTCCGCGCTCCGGCCTTGAGGTACTTCTTCATGTACTCGTCCACCAGCGCGAGCACGCGTGGCGTGGCGGTCGGGAGTTCCATGAAAGGAGCGAGCTCTTTGCGCAGGCCGGCCTCGTAGGCGAAGGGCCAAATCTGCGCGGCCTCCTCGAGGAAGAAATCGAAGGGGTTCAGCACCGCCATCTCCGCCACGAGTTCGATCTCCACGGCGAATTCCTTCATCTTGTCCGGAAAGACGAGGCGCGCATTCCAGTTGGAAAAGGGATCCTGTTGCCAATTCAGGAAGTGCTCTCCGCCGACGATCTTTTGCGAGTAACTGAGGATGCGCGTACGGCAGTGCGGCGCGGGCCGGAGCCGCACCACATGCGGGGCGTGGCCGACCGGGCGGTCATACGTGTAATGCGTGCGATGCAAAAGGGCGACGTGAATGGCCATGTTATCAGGTAATAAGCTCCGGGGAGTCGCTGAGACGGAAAGTGGAACGGGTTTTTAACCCGTGGCCGTGGGGCGGGGCACAATGGCGGGGACGGCTAGAGTGAGTGCCAAAAGCAATTTTTGGTTCGGTTTCCGGCGCCGCCTTCGCGGCGCATTCCGCTTTCTCTGGATCCGGGGGCTGAAGCCCCCGGCTAGTGTCCGTCGGCCCTTCGGGCCGAAAGAGACGTTGGGCAATCGCTCTGAAGACCACCCCAGCCACGGGTTGAAAACCCGTTCTACTTTCCATCCACCCCGTGTCTTTTGGCCGTCCCTTCATATTACCCCGTCGTTCGCAATCCGCTGGCGATCGCGTTGATGCTCAGCAGCAAATCCGGGAGCATCGCCGAGGCGGTGGTCTCGTCGCCGCCGGCGCGCAGACCGCGCCAGCGCTGGAGCAGGCCGATCTGCTGGGTGTGCAAAATGCGCAGCGCCTCCGCGCGGAGCTGCAGCGTTTTCCACATGCGCGGGCGCCGCCCGGCCATGGCGCCGCCGCGGAGATGGTCGAGCATCTTCCGCGTGAGTTCCCACTCGTCGATGATGACTTTGAACACCCGCCGCCGGATTCCTTCATCTTCCACCATCGCGGCGTAGGCGGTCATCAATTCGCGGTCCGTGCTCGCGATGGACGACTCCACATTCGTGATGACGTAGTGCAGGAAGGGCCAGCTCTTCAGCCCGGTGGAAAGTTGCGAGAGCTCCTGTTCCGTGAGCGCCGCGAGCGCGCTGCCGGCGCCGAACCAACCCGGCACATAAAAGCGCGCCTGGTTCCACGAGAACACCCACGGGATGGCGCGCAGATCGGCGAGGCTCGGCTGCCCGGTGCGGCGCGAAGGCCGCGAGCCGATGCGGCTGTGCTCCAGCGCATCGATGGGCGTAGCCTGCCGGTAAAACGCGAGGAAGCCCTCCGTCTCCAGCAGCCCGCGATAGGCCGTGCGGCTCGTCGCCGCGAGCTTCTCCACCAGCGGCGTGAGCGCATGAGCCGGGCCGCTGTCCGTGGCATGCAGGCAGGAGGTTGCAGTCACGCCCGCCAGCAGCAGCTCAAGATTGTAAGCCGCGGTGGCATGATTACCGAACTTCTGCGCGATGGTCTCGCCCTGCTCGGTGAGACGGATGTCGCCGCCGAGCGAGCCGTGCGGCAGCGCTTCGAGAAAGCGATGCGTCGGCCCCGCACCCCGGCTGACGGTGCCGCCACGGCCATGGAAGAAGCGGATATTCACTCCCGCATCGCGTCCCACGGCGGCGAGGCTCGCCTGCGCGCGATGCAGCGCCCATTGACTCGCGAGAATCCCGGCGTCCTTGTTGCTGTCGCTATAGCCCACCATCACCTGCTGGGTCATTACGCCATCGCTTTGCTTGGCCAGAAACTCCTGGCTGCGATGCGTCACCGGATCGGCGATGAATTGCCGCAGCATCTCGGCGCCGCGCTCTAGATCGTCCGCGGTTTCAAAGAGCGGCACCACCGGCAGCAGGCACACGATGCCCTCCGGGAAAGAGCGGAGCAGCCCGGCCTCGCGGGCGAGCAGATACACCACCAGGAGATCGGACAGCCGCCGCGTCATGCTCACGATTAGCGCGCCCAAGCCCTCCGGCCCATAGTTGGCGATGTGGGCCGCGACGACCCGATAGCAGCCCAGCACCGCATCCGCCTCGGGCCCTGCACTTGCGCTGGGGTGCAGGAAGGGCCGCGGCGAGCGCAGCTCGCGCTCCAGAAAACGAAGGCGCTGGGTCTCGGTCCACTCTTCCCATTCGCTGCCGTCGATGCCCGCGGCCCCCATGAGCTGCGCCAGGGCCCGCGCGTGAAAGGCGGAGTTTTGCCGGATGTCCAGCCGCGCGAGATGAAAGCCAAACACTTCCAGCGCCCTGCGCACCGGCCGTACATCCACCTCCGCGAGCCCGTGGGCGCCCGCTTCCACGAGCAGGCCGTCGAGCAATTCGAGATCAGCCGCCAGCTCTTTCGCATGCCGATAATACGCGGGCCCGGTGAGCACCTTGGGCGGCTGGCCAAAGGGCGCATCCACCGGCAGCCGCGCCAGCATCAGCTCCACAAATTGCCGCCAGGGTTCATCGTGATGCGCCGTGAGAATGGGCGCCGCCGCTTCGCCGAGCGTATCGGCCAAGCGCGCGACTGCCTCCCGCAATGCGGAGGGCACCGGCTGCATCCACGTCGTCAGCGTCAGCTTCTCCGCGAGTCCCGCGAGATGGCGGTGATGGATCAGCAGGGCATTGGCACGGAGACGCTCGAGGGTTTCCCGCGTCACCTCCGCCGTCACGCCCGGGTGCCCATCGCGATCGCCACCGACCCAGGTGCCAAAGCCGATCCGCGGCTGCGGTCCCAGCAAGGACGGCGAAAAGCCTGCCTGCTGCCACGCCAGCCGGAGCCGTTCATCCAGCACCGGCAGCACCAACGGGAAGGTGTCCCGCAAATAGTGCATCAAGTTGCGGCGCTCGTCCGTCAGCGTCGGCTTCTCCAGCAAAATCTCGCCGGTGCGCCACAGGCGCTGGAGCGTCGCCTTCACCGCCTCCCGGTTCCGGTGCTTGGCCGTCGGGGTGCTCCGATGGCGGCTCTGCTCCAGCAGCGCGTAGAGCGCCCGATGGTGATCCAGCACCGCGAGCCGCTTCGCCTCGGTGGGATGCGCGGTAAGCACCGGCTCCACCCGCACGCGCGGGAGCTGCGCGGCGATTTGTTCCTCGGTGACGCCGGCCGACTTCAGCCGCGCGAGCTGGCTGCCCCACAGGCCATGCTCGGCGGTGAGACCCTCATGCTCCTCGCGCAATTCCCGCATGGCTCCGGCGGCATTCTCCTCCACCATGTTGAGGAGCTGAAAGGCCACGGCGTACGCCAGCCCCAGCCGGGAGGGCGCTTCGCCCACGGGCGGCGTGGTGCTCAGCCAGGGCAGATGCGCGGCGAGGTCTGCGTGGCCGAGGTCACGCAGCATTTCCGCGAAGGCCTCGAGCAGGAAACGCAGGTCGCGATCCATCTGCTCAAATCCAAGCGTGAGATAATCGGGCTTAAGGCTCATGCTGCATGAAAACGAAAATCCGCCAGCGGGTCTACCGTGCGCTGCCGGCCACCGCCGTTTGCTGCTGCTGCATCTCCTGCTGCACCAGAATCTCCTCTTCGAGATTCACAAACGGCTGGAAAATGTAGGCGTCGAACAGCGCCTTGCCGGCATCATTGAACTTGCTCTGCAGCACGTCCAGGTAGCTGTGCAGGCCACAGGCGAGCACTTCATCCAGCGTGGTGCAGTCCAGTTCCGCCAGCAGGCGGGCGCTCACTTTCTCCGCCTGGTTGCTAAAGCGGCGCGGCGGCACGCCGGAGATCGCGCGGAGCGAGCTATCAAACTTCTCGATGCAAAAGCGGACGCTGCGCGGGAACTCATCGGCAAAGAGCAGCAACTCCACCACCCACTCCGGCCGCACGTCGGCGCCGTACATGGCCTTGTAGGCATCCAAGGCCGAGCAGGAGCGCAGCACAGCGCTCCATTCCAGCGCGTCCCGCTGGGTAATGCTCGTCGGCGCGCCCTTCTCCGGAAAAGTCTGGTGGCGCACATCGAGGATCCGCGTGGTCTTGTCCGCGCGCTCGAGAAACTTCCCGACCTGCATGAACTGCCACCCTTCATTATGGGTAAAGATGGCGTAGATCATCCCCAGCAGCAGCAGCGTGCTGCTTTTCACCTGGCTGAAATAATCCGTCGGGCTGTTCGTCCACATCCGGCGGGCTTCGCGGCTGCATGCCCACAAATACAAGCGGTTCAGCTCCTCCCAGAGCTCCTGGGTGATCTGGTCGCGCACCATGCGCGCATTCTCGCGGGCCTGGGCGATCGAGCTCGCAATCGAGTTCGGATTCGTTGTGTCGAACACCAGAAACTCCGTCACCGCGGGTCCCGTGGCGCGCGGGTACTTGGCGATGAAGGCCTCGTCATCGCCAGTCGACTGCACGATCGGCATCCAATGCTGGGCGAGCGTGGAGTCGTCCAGATTGCGGAAATCGAGCAAGAGTTGGAGATTCGTATCAACGATGCGCGCGGTATTCTCCGCACGCTCGATGTAACGACTCATCCAGTAGAGGCAGTTGGCAACGCGACTGAGCATGGCAGTATGAGGTAGGTTTTCGGTAGGAGGCCATGCAGGTGGGAAAAAGGTCCAGTATTCAGTGTCCAGTATTCCATATTCAGTCTCCCCACGGGCGCGCGGCTGGACTGAATATCGGATACGGAAGACGGCATACGGTCGGAAATCATTGGTCGCCGTACAACACCCACGTGTCCTTCGAGCCGCCGCCCTGTGACGAGTTCACGACCAGCGAGCCCTTGCGCAACGCGACGCGGGTGAGGCCGCCGGGGACGATGCTGATTTTCTCTCCGTAAAGCACGAAGGGCCGCAGGTCGATGTGCCGGCCTTCGAAGGTGCCGTCGTCCTGCCGGGTTGGGTGCGTGCTCAGCGAAATCATCGGCTGCGCGATGTAGTTGCGCGGATCGGCCAGCACGGCGTCGCGGAACTTGGACTGCTCCTCCTTGGTGGACTTCGGCCCCATGAGCATCCCGTAGCCACCGCTCTCGTTCGCGGCTTTCACCACGAGTTTATCGAGGTTCTCCACGATGTACTTTTTGTCCGCGTCTTCGCTGGCGAGATACGTCGGCACATTCGGCAGGATGGGGTCCTGATCGAGGTAATACTTAATCATCCGCGGCACGAAGTAGTACATCACCTTGTCGTCTGCGATGCCCGTGCCGATCGAGTTCGCGAGGCTCACGTTACCGGAGCGATAGGCGTGAATCAGCCCCGGCACGCCGAGCATCGAATCGCGGCGGAAGACCGTGGGATCCAGGAAATCGTCGTCCAGCCGGCGATAGATCACGTGCACCGGCTGCAGGCCCTTCGTGGTGCGCATGAAGACGCGCGCATCCCGCACCAGCAGGTCGCGCCCTTCCACGATCTCGATGCCCATCTGCCGCGCGAGATACGTGTGCTCGAAGTAGGCTGAATTGTACGCCCCCGGCGTGAGCAGCACCACCGTCGGGTCCGCCACGCCCGTCGGCGCGATGTATTGCAGCATCTTCAGCAGCTCCTGCGGATAATGCTCCACCGGCCGCACCCCAATGCTCTCAAACATGCCAGGAAACGTGCGCTTCATCGCGCGCCGGTTTTCGAGCACGTAGCTCACCCCGCTCGGGCAGCGTCCATTATCCTCCAGCACCATGTAGGTGCCATCCGCTCCGCGAATGAGGTCCGTGCCGCAGATGTGAATGTAGATATCCTTCGGCACGTTGAACCCGGCAAACTCGCGCCGGAAATGCTTTCCCGAAAGAACGTAGAAGGGAGGGATGACCCCGTCCTTGAGGATCCGCTGCTCGTGGTAAATGTCGTGCAGGAACAGATTCAGCGCCGTGATGCGCTGCACGAGGCCGGCCTCGATATGCTCCCATTCCTTGGCCGGAATGATCCGGGGAATGAGGTCGAAGGGAAAGATGCGCTCCGTCCCGCCCGCGTCGCCGTAGACATTGAAGGTGATGCCCTGCCGCAAAAAAGCGAGATCCACCGCCTGGCGTCGCTGGTCAAAATCCTCCGGTGAAACCCCCGTAAAAAGGTCGCGGAATTTTTGGTAGTGCGCTCGAGATTGGTCTGCGGCGACCATCTCATCGAAGAATCCTGTCCCTGATTGATACCCGTTCAACACGGGAGCCTTGGGTACTGCCCTCCCGCGCGCAGTGCAAGCTTTGCTTGGAGCGATTGCTAAAAGTCGTTTCCGGCGGCGACCGATCCGGCCGGAAAAGCTGACGGCTACAAGCCGGGGGCTTTGTATGTATTTAGCCGCTGAAGGGTTCGTCAGGCGTTTGGTGATCGAATGGCGGACCGCGTGCCTCTCTTGGCAAGCGAGTGGAGCAAGCGGCAAAGGTAGGGATGGCGCCCCGCGCGGCTCGCTCCGCTCGCCTTTTAGAGCGGTTTCAGAAATTTCGCAGCCACTCTCCGCAGCCTCCCGGCCACGGCTACAGACCCACACCGCATCGCGAACGGCTACAGTTTTTCTTGAACAGTTCTAAAGTGGGGCAGGCGCCTCGCCTTTCGATCACCAGGCGCCTTGGTTGGATCTTCAAAAGTTAAACAGATACGAGGCCGAAGCCCCCGGTAGTGGTCGTCGGTCCTTCGGGCCGGAGACACTTTTGGCCCGCTTAAAACTCCCCGGTCAGCTCGACGTAGTCGTTGGGCAGAATCTTGGGGTCGATGGCCGGGTCTTTGCGAATCGCCTTGCGGCTGTACTCCGTGGCCTTGCCGCTCCGGATCAGACGCACTTTGTCCTCGGCGTAGTCCGCCGGGCCGGAGGCAGTCGCCAGCGCCATGGTCAGCGTCATGCTCGGATTCCACGGGTGCCGGCCCGGATTCCGCACGGCTCCGCCCACGGTAATGGTCCGGTTCACGGCCAACACGTTGATGACCACGGTCGGATTGGTGAAGATCTTCCGATCCTTCAGCTCCTTTTCAATGGTGGCGGCGAGCTGGCTGGCCGTGAAGCCGACCGCTTTGATGCGGCCGACATTCGGGACGCTGATCGCGCCGTCGTCCACCGTGTATTGCAGGTCCACATACTCCGCCATGTATTCCCGCGGCGCGCCGGAGACGTTCATTTGGAACATGTCGCCGTCCGAGAGTTTGGTATCCGCGCGCAGGCCAAGGGCGGTAAGCAGGAGCAGGGAGAGGCCGAGAAAGAAGGTGCGCATGGCGTTTAGTATTCTTCGTCTTCGTGTTTCGCCGCCGCCGTCGCCGGTTTCTTCGGCTCAGAGGCACGCTCGCGGCGGGGAGCGTAGTAATCGTTGTAGCTGGAGTAGTACTGGTAGGAGTCGTCCTGCTTCGTATCCACGTTGTTGAGCACCACGCCAATGAGGTTGCCACCGACGTGTGACACCGACTGCTTCACGCGCTGCAGCATGGCACGCGGAAAGCGGCGGTGCTGCACCACCATGACCGTGTTGTCCACTTCCGAGACGAGCACGCTCGCGTCGGACACACCTAGAATCGGCGGGCTGTCAAAGAAGACCACATCGTATTGGCGCTTCAGCAGGGCCATCAGCTCTTTCATCCGCGGGCTGTTCACGATGCCCGCGTCCTCCGCCAGCCGTCCGCTGGGGATGAACGACAGATTGTCCAGCTTGGTCGTCTTGATGATCTCCTCCAGCCGCATCTTGCCGTGCAGGTAGTCGGCCAGGCCCACGCTGTTATCCACTTCAAAGAAGCGATGCTGCGAGGGCCGGCGAAGATCGGCGTCCACCACGAGCACATTCGCGCCACCCTTGGCATACGTGTAGGCGAGGTTGTTGAGCGTCGTGCTCTTGCCTTCGCCCGCGCCGCCGGAGACCAGCGTGTAGGTATTGGCCTCCCGGTCCGTCTGGTTGAATTCGATGTTCGCCTTGAGGATGCGGTAGGCTTCCGCGTCCGCCGAGTCGCGTTTGAGCCGGATGAGCACCGCAATGTCCTTCGGAATGACCGCCAGCACCGGCAGCTGCAGGTAGCGCTCGATGTCCTCCAGCGTCTTCACGCTTGTATCGAGGTATTCGATGAAGAACGCCAGCGCGACACCCACGACCAGGCCGAAGAAGGCCGCGATGATGAGATACATGCCCACCTTTGGCTTGTCGGCCGTCGGGCTCACTTCCGCCATTTCCCAAATCTTGACCGGTTCCACGGAGAGCTGGTTGTCAAAGCGGGCCGCCGCATACCGCTGCTCGATGACCTGCATGAGCGATTTCTTCAGCAAATACTCGCTCTTCTTCTCCACGTAGCGTTGCGTCCGGCTGCGGTACTTGATCGAGTCTTCCTTGATCTTGTTGTAGTTGTCCTCGTTCGTCTTGAGCTGGGCCACTTCGATATCCAGCTTGGTCTTCTGCGCGCGCACGATGTTGTCGTGCTGATTGGCCAGCTGCTGGCGGTAGACCGCCTGCTGGGCGCGAATCGCCTTCACGCGGGGATGATTCTCTCCCAGGCCGGAATTGAGCATTTTGGCCTCTTCCGCATTGGCCTCCTGCAGCATGCTCAGGTTCTTGATAACCGTCTGGTCGTCAATGTTCAGCGCCCGCAGCGCCTCGCGGAGTTCCTCCGGCTTCAGCTCCTTGATCTGGTTGAACTGGTTCTGCAATTGGTCCACCAGCACCCGCTGCTTCACCATCTGCTCCTCGCCCATCTGCACCGGACGATCCTCCAGTTGCACGATCACGTTGATGCTCTCCGGATCGGGGTCGAGAATCTTTTCATCCTGCCGGATGTCCGCCGCTTCCCGGTAGAGCGTGCGCACCTGCTCCTCCGTTTTGGCCAGCTCGCTCTTCATTTCCTCCAGCGTCTTCTCCACATTCGCCTTCAGGTCCTTGATGCGGCGCTCCTTGTAAACGTAGGCAATCGTCTGGGCGATGTCCTTCGCCAGCAGCTTGTTCGTGTTATAGACCCCCACCTCGATGAGCGACGTGTTGCGGCTTTCCTGCATCGACATCGAGCGCACCAGGAGCGCGGCCACCACGTTTTTCGGGTAGAGCTGGCCCGGGGGGGACATCTCCTTCACCAAGTTCAGCCGGTCGATGACCTCAAACAAAATCTCGTTCTTCTGGAGGATCTGGAACTGCGTGGAAATAAACTGCGGATCCGTCCGGTTCTGCGCCCCGTAGTTGATCGGATCGACCGCCTTATTGTTATCCGGCTTAATCTCCAGCGTCACCTTCGAGAAATACTCCTTCGGCAGGAAGAAAATATAGATCGCCGCCGTCACCACCACGAGGAAGAAGGTCAGCAGAATCAGCCCGAACCGCTGGCGGATCACCCGCCAGTAGTCGAGAAAGTGCAATTTAACCTCGGTATTTTCGTTCATTCGATGTTCGGTGGCTGGGTTCGGCGTTCGGAGGAATGGAGGGAAGTAAATGCGGAGAACGGTTTCCGCAATGGCAGAGACAGTTTTTCGACAGGGGTCGGCTGGAGTCGTTCAAAAATCATAGGAGCCGGTCAAAAAGAAACGCGTCCGGTCATAGTCCTGCAGCCCCAAGTCCGTCTTCAGCATGGTATAGCTCAGGTTGGCGTTCAGGTTCAGTCGCCGGTTCACCTGGTAGCTCAAGCTCAGCCCGGCATCCGTCGTCGACTGGTTGGTTTTAATGTCCGACGTCCCCGCCGTCGTAAGCTCCGTATCCACGTAATTCACGCTCGCCGATGCCGAGAGGCGCCGCGTGAACTGGCGGTTATACCCCAGGCTGGTTCGAAAGGTCACATTGCGCTCGGTGGCGGAGTTGGATTGCTCAAAACCATACCGGCTGGTGAGCGTAAATTGGGACCGCGTATTGAGCTGATAGAGCGCCGAAAATTCCCCATACGGGCTCGACTGGGAGCCGCCCACCGCGAAACTGCGAATTCCCTCACCCAGGCGGAGATTCGTTTGCAGGCGCCGGGTCCAGTGGCGCTCGGCGCCCACCAGGATGTATTCCGACGTGGAATCTTGCACCGGGAAGTCCGGATAACCGGAGTCCGCATACCGGATTTCCACCACATACGTGGTCTTGGGGGAAAGAATGTAGCGGAACTCGTTGCTCACGGTCGTTTCCCGGAAATTCTGGCCCGCCAGCTTATCGGCGTAGTACAGGGCCTGGAAATTCACGCTCGTGTCCGTGCTGAAGCGCGGACTCCAGCGATAGCTCAGGTCGAACTTTAGAAACCCGTTGGTGTACGAGCGCCCAGCATTGGTGCTGTTCACGTTGACCAGCGAATAGTCGGGCTGCGATTGGTGGACGATGTTCGCATTCGCGGTGAACTGCATCCGCGGGCTGAGCTTCCGCAGGTAGAGCATCGTGAGGCTGCCATTGTAGTCCGCCGGTTCCTTCTTCCGGTCCCAATAGTACTCCTCGCCCACCCGCAAATCGAAGGTCAGCGCCTCCCGCGGTTTGGCAAACTGGGTGTTAAAATACAGGTTGCCGGTGCTGACGATGCTGGAGGCGATGGGCGTCTTGGGAACGCCCGGAATCGGCGTCACGATCGTTTGCTCCGGCTGGAACGGGCGCAGGACAATCTTCCGCTGCTGCACCTGAAAGGTCGGGATGATGCCGCCGCCGGGTCCGCGCCGGGAGCCGGTCTGCACCCGCACGTTTTCAAAAACGGCCACCTCCGGCACCGCCGGAATCACTTGCGTGACTTCACTGGGATCCCGGCCGCTCACATCGGGTACCGCCTGATAGTTGCTGTCGAAACCAATCCCGAGCGTCGCGCCATACCGGTACTTTGGCTTGGCAAAGCGGCCTTCTCCCGCGGTGAGAGACTGCCGCAAGGACCCGAAAAGACCCGGCGCGTTGTAGGTGACGGCGTTTTCGTCCGACTTTTTGCGCCCGGTGCCACCGCCGCTCGTATCCTCCTCGTTGGTTTCCCCGTTTTGCCCCTGGCCGAAAGTGGTACTCGCCCCGTTATTGGGCACAAACAAGGGGGGGCGCTTGTTCTGGTTGGTGGGCGTGTTCTGCGTGTCGAGGGAGGGAATATCGAAGCCGAAAGGATTGGGCGGTGGCTTGGTGCCTTCGTCGGTCGGAGCCGGCTTCGTCTTGGGCGGTTTCGGATTGTCGCCCGAATCGTCCGTTTTGTCCGACGTATTGTTCGTGGTCGGCGGCTGCGGCGGTTGGGGCTGCGGCGGCGGATTGCCAAAGAGCCCGCCATCCGTCGCCCCAGGCGTGCCCGGCGTACTGGGCGCCCCCGTTTGCGCCAACGAGACATGCGCCCACGTACAGCCGGCCAGCAGGATCAAAAGCCAGGGCTGCCGCAACGTCATGGCGAAAATGGGTCGCTTGGGTTCAAAAGGGCGCATGGCCTAGCGAAGCCGCGACCCCATGGCAAGGACCCGCATCGAAAAGAGCTCTGAGGAGGTGCCCGGCCAGCCGTTGGGAACGGCCACCCGGACGTGGATACATAAAAACATTTCGGGAGCGCCTGAGACCCCACCCTGCGCCGCGGCGTTCATTTTTTTGCCTAACCCGCTCCGCTTTTGCTCCATCGGCGCCGTCACCGGGCGCGCGACCCCTCTCCGCGGAAAGTGGAAAAGGAAGAGCGGGTAGCGGGAATCGAACCCGCATGGCCAGTTTGGAAGACTGGAACTTTACCATTAAGCTATACCCGCGCGAACGCGAAACATGACGGATGACGGACCCTGGCACAAGCGCGATTTCCTAAATCTCTTGCAGTTTCAATTTCTTTTCCGGGGCTCCGAGGTCCGCGGAGTCATTGTGCGGGCCGCTGTGCAGCGGCGTGGCCACGCCCGCGATCTTCACGCTGTCGATGCGCTCGGCCACGATGCCGTAGTTGGTCCCGCTGGGCGCGTCCGGTCCGAGGCTCTGGATGATGACGCTCGCGATGCGCGAGACGAGGTTTTGGTTAGCCGGCTGGTTGGAGCCGCTCACGCGCTCCTGATCGTCCAGCGTGCCGAACTTTCCGTCGCCGCCCGCATCCACGCCGGCCACGATGCTCGACGTGCTGAAGGCGCCGTTCACCGTCACCGTGCCAATCGTGGCACCCGCATTCGTCAGCGAACCGCGCGCCGACGAGGTCGACGGCGGCGAGTAGCCGGCGAGGATTTCCGCAAACGAGACGTCGCCGTTGAACGTCGCTTTCGTGATGCCCTTTACCGCCGACACGACGGCGGCGGAGGTGGAGGTCCCCTTCAACGCATCCGTCCCGTCCTTCGCCAGCACCTGGATGGTGCCGATGGAACCGAAGACGGCGATGGACCCGCTGCCGAACAGGCTCGTCCCCCCGTTGGTCCCCGCTTCCACGTGGCCCTCAATGGTGAGATTGCTGATGTTCCCCGCCTGGATAAAGCCGGAGTATTGCAGCGTCGTCGGCAGCGCGCCGGTGGCGGCCGTGCTGCCGCCCTCGAGGTTGCCCTTGATGACCGCCGTGCCCAGCGTGCCGGAGGCGAGGAGGCCGCCTGAGACGTTCGCCGTGCCGCCCTTGATTTTGCCATACATCGTGAACTTGCTCAGGTTGCCCTGGATGTTCACGAACGCGGAGTTTCCACCCGCGCCGCCGATGATGTTGCCGGAGTCCGCGACCCCCGCCTTGCCGATGGTGAGGACCGACGTGTTGGCCTTCACCTGTTTGGTTAGCGTGGTGTAGCCGCTCGCGCGAATCGAGCCGCTCGAATCACCCGAGCCGCCGAGGAGGCTGCCCTCAATCGTGACCGTGCTGGTAAAGGCGCCAGTGAGCAGGCTGCCCGACTGGAACGAATTCGTCTTGTTGTTTTGATCCGTGGACGATCCCACGGCGTCGCCGCCATCGAGGTTGCCCGTGATGCGCACCCGGCCCATCGTGGTATTGGCCAGCAGCTGGCCGGAGTTTGAACCGGCGCCGCCCGTCAGGTTGCCATTCACCGTCACCGCGCCCATGGTCGAGTTGGAGAAGATCCGGCCCGAATTCTGCCCCGTCCCGCCGATGATGCTCCCGGCGATGGCCGTATCCGTGGGCCGGGTCGCGACCTTGCCGATGCTGACCGCGCCGATCGACGTGGCATTCACGTAGCCGGAGTTGTCGCCCGAGCCACCTTTCACGTCGCCCAGCACCGTGAGGCTGCCGATCTTCGTTGGGAAGCGGTCGTCCAGCGGAACGAGGGCCCCCGAGAATTGCGCGGTGCCGCCTTCCAGCCCGCCAATCGTGGCGCTGCCGATGCCGCCGGTGAAGGCGATGCGGCCGGGCGCGGTGTCCCCGCCGCCCTTGAGCTTTCCTTTGACCACCAGCGTGCCGATTTTGCCGATGCCGCCACCAGGGAAGGGCGCCGCCAGGGTATCACCAAAGACAACCATCGAGCCGACCACGTCGCCATTGACGATCATCTTGCCGATGGGACCGATCACCAGGCTGTCATTCGCATTTCCGCCCGTGGGCGAGGCCGGCAGGTTGGTGCCGGCGCCCAGCGAGCCCACGTTGAGCTCCGTGATGCCCGCGGCCCGCAGCACGTTGCCGGCAATGACGCGGCCCAGATCGCCCGGGACCACAATCTTGCCGAGCTGCACGCCCGCGGTGAATTGGAACAGGCCCGGCGCCGGGACCGCGATATCGATGGCGCCAACGTCCGCGCTGCCGTTGCCCAGCACCGTGCCATTGGCGAGCACCTGCGGATGGGCCGTGACGATGATGTTCGCGCCGGCGAATGCATCGATGTGGTTCGTCAGGTCGATTTTTTGCAGGAACCGGCCCCCCACGCTGCCGCCGGAGACAAACGTCAGGTTGCTGCTCGCGTTGTTCGTGAACGCCAAATCGACAGCTCCCTTCGAGAACTTCACGTTCACCAGGTCGCCGTCCGTATCCACATACTCGAACTCGCGGGCGCTGATGACGTGGATGTCGTCGTTCAGGATGATGCCGCGCCCGAAGATGGTGCTGCCGCTCGCCCCGACGCCCTTCACGTTGTCCGAGAAGCTTTTCAGGTCGAGGAACATGAACTCCGATTGCTCGAAGGTCGTGTCGCCGACCACGCTCACCTCCACCGTGGCCACGCTTGACCCCACCGGAATGGTGACGGTCTGGCCGGTGATGGCCGTGAAGTCCCCGGCTTTCGCCGTGCCCGCGCGGGTCGAGGCGATCATCGTGACGTCGTGATCCGTCACCGGCGCCGTTGTCTCGATGGTAAAGCTGAGCTTGGAAGTCCCGTTGGCATCGCCTTCCACCACCTGCGCGTCGTGGATGGTGACGCCCAGCGTAGTATCGCCGTTGTCCTTGATCGTGCCGGTGCCGCTGCCGTCGCCCAAGCCCACGGTCAGCCCGGCGGCGGAACCCGTGATCTTGGGATTGCTGATCTGGACCGAGAAGTTCTCATCCAGCTCCTTCCAGGTATCGCCGAAGATCGGCACCGAGATGGTCTTGGTGCTGCCCGTGAGCGACGCGTCGAATTCCACAAACCCGCTCACCGCGCCGAAGTCGATCAACGGTCCGCTCGACTTCGCGCTGCCGTCCAGCGTCGCGTAGTCCACGCGTACCTTGCCATCCGTCGCCCCGGCGAGGGTGATGGTGAAGACCATGTTCTGGCTGCCGCTGTCGCCTTCCACGATCGACGCATCGCCGATGCTGACCGTCGGCTGCGCGTCGTCGTTCAGGATCGTGGCGGTGAACGAATTCGACGCCATGGTCGCATTCTTCAAGTCCGTGAACTCGATCGTGAAGCTCTCGTCCGTCTCCGCGAACACGTCGCCATTGATCGTGATCTTGAAGTCCGCGCTGGTGGACCCGGCGGGAATGACGACCGTGTGCACCTCGGTGATGGGGTCGTAGTCGCCCGGGGTGGTGGCGCTCGTCCTGGCCACCGCCGTGCCGTCATGCGTGATGAAGTTCACGCTCACGTCGTGCGTCGAGGCCTGCGGGATGCTGAGGGTGAAGGTCCGATCATGCGAGCTGTTGCCCTCCGCCTCGCCCGCCACGGAGGTGACGGAGACCACGAGGTCGTCGTTGAGAATCGTCCCGGTCGCCGTCCCGGCGCCCTCGATCAGCGGGTTCGTATCCGGGTTGCTGGGCGTGTTGGCGAAGACCGCGCTTTGCAGTTTTAGTTGAAAGGTCTCGTCGGCTTCATCCACGGCATCCCCCAGCACGGTCACGTGCACCTCTTTCGAGCTCTCGCCCGCGTTGAAGGTCACCGTTTGACTCACGATACCATTGTAGTCTTCGCCCGCGAGGGCGGTGCCGTCGATGGTGCCGTAAGTCACGGTGATGGGCTGGCCCGCGGTCGTCGGTTTGCCATTGGCATCCACCAACTTCAGCGTGAAGACCATGTCCGCCGTCCCGCTGTTGCCCTCGGCCAGGTGCGCGTCGCCCACCGTGATGTGCGGCCGGTTGCTGGCATCGTTGTCCTTGATCGTCACGATGGCCTCGCCCTCGCCGGCCACCGTGGAGATCTGGCCGTTCACGCCCGAGGTCAGCTTCACCTTGAAGGTCTCGTCGCCCTCCGTCAGGGCGTCGGAGAGGATCGGCACCTTGATGGTCGTCGCGGCGATCTGCGACGTGTGCGTCGGATCCGGATCGGGATTGAAGATAATCGTGCCGTTCACCGAGGTGTAGTCCACGCCCGCGGTGGCCAGCAGCGCCCCGACCACATCATTCGCGATCGTGCTGTAGCTCACCACCCCTTGCACATCGAGGTGCCCGGTCCGCACCACCTGGAACTCCGCGAACTGCTGGGCGCCGCCGCCCGCCTCCTCGTCCACCTTGTCCGAGCCGACGCGCACCAGCTTGTAGGTCGCCTCATCGTTGAGGATCGTCCCGGTGCCCGAGTTGTCGGTGATGGTCGCGTTCACCGGATTCGACAACACCACGAAGAACTGCTCGTCGATCTCGCTGACCGTGTCGCCGTTGATCTTGATGGTGATCGTCTTGCTGACTTCGCCCGGCAGGAATGTCAGGTCACCGTGCTGCTCGACGAAATCCCCCGCCGTGGCCGAGGCCGTGCTGTTCGCCGTGCTGTAGTGCACGGTGCTCGTGAGCGTGGTGGAACCCAGGCGCGTCACCGTAAAGACCATGTCTTTCGTGCCGCTGTCCCCTTCCACGATGCTCGCATCGCCGATGGAGAAGGCGCTGGGGTCGCTCGCCCCAATCGTCGCCTGGCCGTGAATCCCCCCTCCTACGACCGTCGCATTCTGGGTCGTATCGAGGATCTTCACGAAGAACGTCTCGTCCACCTCATCGATCGCGTCGTCGACCGTCTTCACCGTGATGGTGCCCGTGGTCTGCCCGGCCGGAATGGTCAGCGTTTGCTCCGTGAGGAACTGCTTAAAGTCGCCCTGCGTGGAGGTGATGTTGCCGCCATCGCCGCCGATCGCCGCGTTGCCGACCCCGTGTTGGTTCGGACCGGTAATGTCGACCTCGAGGCGAACATTCGGGCCATAGGCGTCTTTGAACTCGATGGTATCGGAGGTGCCGGTGGAGTTGACGTGCACCTGGTAGTCCGATGAGGAAAGCGGAACGACTGTGCCATCGCCTTGGACGATGCGGACGGTGAGGAGGTCGGCCGCGGTGATATCCGTGTTGAGCGGGATGGGGGTATCTTTAAGGATGTTGAGACCCGGCTGGCTCTCGCGGTGGCCCTCTTCGGTGATCCACTTGATGACGACGTCCTTTGCGGACGGCGCGCTCAGCGACACCGTGAAGTTCGCCGAGTTGCCCTCCTGCACCGTCACGTCGCTGATCTTTACCGTGGGTGCGTCATCGTCATTCTTGATGGTGCCCACGGACGTCGCATCGCCGATCTTGGCCCCGGTCGCGCCCACGATGGCCACGTTCACCGTTTCATTGTCCTCGTTCAGGACATCGCCCGTCACATCCAGGGTGAAGGTCCCGGTGGTCTGCCCTTTCGGAATCGTGGCCTTCAACGAGGTCGGCAGCTTGTAATCCGAGCCCAGGGTCGCCGTGCCCGGAGTGACCGCCAGGTCCACCGTGACATCGTGCGTCGTGGACGCCTGTGGGATCGATACCGTGAAGACCAGATGCGAGGTACCGCTATTGCCCTCGTTCACGAAGGTTGTCGGAGCAATACTCACCGTGAGGTCGTCGTTCAAAATCGTGCCGGTGCCGGTCACCGAAACTCCGTCCGCCAGCAACTTGGTCGGCGTGGCGTCGCCGATCCGCGTGGTGGCGGCATTGCTGACCTTCAGCAACAGCTGCTCGTCCGCCTCATCGTCCAGATCGCCAATGATGGGGACCTGGACTTTCACGCTCGTCTGGCCCGCGGGAATCGTCACCCCGACGAGGTGCACCGCGGTGAAATCCGCGCTATCCGCGACGCCATCGGTCCCCGCCACCAGCGCCGTGTCGGCATTGAAGGTCACATCGGTATCGGATGCCGCCGAGAGCGAGATGGTGAACTCCATCACCTTCGTGCCGCCGCTGTCGCCTTCGACCACCGCGGCATTGCTGACGCTGATCGTGGGGGCCGGATCGGAGGGAATGACCGGGTGCGCGGTCGGATCGCCGTCGAGAATCGTCCCCGTGCCTTCGCCGTCCACCACCACCGCGCCCGTGGCATTGGTGAGCAGGACTTTAAACGATTCACTTTGCGCTTCGAACACCTTGTCGCCCAGGATCGTGACCGAGAACGTCTTCGTCGTCTCGCCCGCGGCAAATGAGATCGTCTCCGTCTTGGCCACGAAGTCCGGCGCGGACCCCGTGGAGATCGCCGTGCCGTCCAGCGTGCTCACCACCACCGTGGCCGCCGCCGTGGAGGAGGGCGAGCGCGTGATGGTGAAGACCGCCGTCTTCGTGCCGGCGTCGCCTTCGACCACGGTCACGTCGTTGATGCTCAGGAATGACTCGTCGTCCTGGATGCGGCCGTCCGCGGTCGCCTTCAGCAGCGCGTCGATCGGATTGCCGTTCGCGGTCGGGTTCGTGAGCCGCACGAGGAATTTCTCGTCTCCCTCCACCAGCGTGTCGCCGATGATCGGGACGTGGATTTCCTTGGTCGCGACGCCATTGGCAATGTCGCTCGCATTAAACGTGATGTCGCCCTCGAGCGCAAAGCCCGACGGTCCAAAGTCCGAACCCGCCACGGCCGTATAGCCGTCGGCCGCTTCGCCAATGACGTAGTGCACCGTCACCGGGAAGACCGCCGCGTCCTTGAGCGTGACGACGAAAACCATGTCGCGCGTGCCGCTGTTGCCTTCCACCACGGTGGCGTCGGCAATGCTCAGCGCCGCGTCGTCGTTGACGATCGTGCCCGTGGCCGTCGTGTCCGTGGTCGCCAGCACCGCGTCCGTGGCGCTCAGCAGCGTCACGGTGAAGTTCTCATTATTCTCGGCCGTGTTATCGCCCTGGACCGGGATGCGGATCTCGCCGGTGAGCTGGCCCGCCGGGATGGTGATCTGCATGGGCGACGTCGGCTGGAAGTCCGTGCCGCTCATCGCGGTGCCGCTCGCGACGTTGTAGGTGATCGTGACCGCGTGGGTCGATACCGCCGACAGCTGCGCCTGGAAGACCATGTCCGTCTGCCCGGAGTTCCCCTCCGTCACGGAGACGGCGGTCTGCTGGAACTTCACCGTCAGGTCGTCGTTCAAAATCTTGCCCTGCGCCTTGCCGTCGCTCGCCGGATCGATCTTCGCCCCCATCGGGTTGCTCAGGACGATCGAGAACGTCTCATCGGTCTCGTCCACGGTGTCGCCGTAGATCTTCACCTGCACCGTCTTGGTCGTCTCCCCCGGCTGCATGGTGATATCCTGCGACAGGCCGAGGTAGTCGGAGCCATCCAGCGCCGTGTCTCCCGCGTTGGTCTGGGTCCCCACGTGGAAGGAGAGCGGCGCCTCGGTGGCCCCGATGCGCTGGATGGTAAAGGTCAGGAATTTCTCCCCGTCGTTGCCCTCCACGATTTGCTGGCCGGTGATCCGCAGCTTCGGCAGCTCATCGTCGCTGTCGCCCTGGATCGTGCCCGTCCCTTGGAAATGCGCCGGATCGAGCGTGGCATTGCTCGGGTCGCTCAGCACCGCCTGGAAGGTCTCTTCGCTCTCGTAGGTCTTGTCATTCGTCACGGTGACCACCACCGTTTGCTTCGTCACGCCCGGCGCGAAGGTGACCGTCTGGTTCGCAATGGCCGTGTAATCGCTGCCCGACTTCGCCGTGCCGTCGATGGTGTCGAAGCGCACGGTCACGGGATCATCGCTGGCATGATCCAGCGAGACCTCAAACGTGAACTGGGTGGTGTCGCCAGCGTCCGGATTCGCAAGCTTGTCCGCGTTCTCCAGCTTGGTCACGTTGTTCACGCTCACGATCGGCTTGGCGTCGCCGTCGTCGGTGATGATGCCGGCCCCTTCCGCGTCGGCGATCTGTGCATTGGTCGCCTGCGAAAGCAGCACCTTGAACTGATCGTTCTGATCGTAGTTGAGGTCGCCGTGCACCGTGACCTGGATGGTCTGGGTCGTCTGATCGGGCGCAAAGGTGAGCACCGTGTCGCCAATCCCCACGTAGTCCGCCGCGTTGCCCACCGAGGTCGCCGTGTCGTCCTGCGTGTGGTAATGCACAGTCACCGGGTAGGCGTGGGTGGCGGGGCCGCTCAGGGTGACCGTAAATTCGACGATCTTGTCGCCACTATTGCCTTCCACCACGGTCGCGTCCCCGATGCTGATCGAGCGATCGTCGTTCAGCAGCTTCGCTTCGCCCTGGGCGTCGGTGATGACGAGGTCCGCGCCGCCGAGCTTCGCCTGGCTGAGGTTGACGAAGAAGTTTTCGTCCGGCTCATCCGCCGTGTCGCCATTCACGGTCACGGTCAGCGTCACGGAATTCTTGCCCAAATCGATGGTGGCATCGCCGTTGTCGACTGCGACAAAATCACTGCCTCCCGTGGCACTGCCATTCGCCGTCACCCAATGGAAGGTGACGGGGGCGCCGGCTTGCCCGACCATCGTCACCGTGAAGGTGATCGTGTGCGTGCCGCTATCCCCCTCCAGCACGGTCACGTCATTGATGTTCAACGTCGGCTGCGCATCGTCATTCAGGATCGTGCCCACCGCCTGTGTGTCGCCGGAAATACTGACCGCGGTGTTGCCGCTGCCCAGCTTCGCATTCGTGAGATTCACGAAGAACTGCTCGTTCGTCTCGAACAGCCCGTCCTGCTTCACCGTCACCGCAAACGTCGCCGAGGTCTGCCCGGCGGGAATCGTCAGCGATTGCGTCTTCGCCACGAAGTCCGTTCCCGCCTCCGCCGAATCCGCCAGCGTGGCCGCGTCAAACGTTAGCGCCGTATCCGCCGGGCCGCTCAGCGTGATGGTGAAATTAAACGTCGTCGTGCTGTTGCTGCTGCCCTCCGCGATCGCCACATCGCCGATGCTGATCGTCGGGGTATCTTCATCATTGTTGATGGTCCCCGTGCCGATCGAGTTCTGCGGATCCAGCGTGGCGCCCGCCGGATTGCTCAGCGCCACGGTGAAGGTCTCGCTCTTTTCGTAGATGTTGTCGCCGACGACCTTCACCGTGAAGGTGGCGTCCTGCTGGTCCGGGAGAAACTGGATGAGTTGCGCGGAAGCCGTAAAATCCACGTTGCTCGTGGCGGTGCCCGATTGTGGCGTCGCCAGCACCGTGACCGTTTGGCCGGATTTCGCGCTGAGGTGCACCGTAAACACCATGTCGGTCGTGCCGCTGTTGCCCTCGGCCACCGTCACACTGGAAATGCTCACGACCGGCGCCGGATCGTTGTCGAGGATCGTCCCCGTGGCGTCCACCACGCCCAGCTTCGCATTGTCCGCGCTCGCGATTTTCACCGCGAACGTCTCATTCCCTTCATTCAGCAGGTCGCCGAGCACGGCCACCGGCACGAGCACCGTCGTGGTGCCCGCGGGAATCGTGATGTTCAGGTTCGCCGGCACCTGGTAATCCAGCCCCGCCTTCGCCGTGCCATCCGTGACTTGCAGATGGACGACCACGTCGTGGGTCGACGGCTGCGCCAGCGACACCGCGAAGTTCAGGTTCTGCGAGCCGGCATCGCCCTCGGTAATCTGCCCGCCCGAGATGCGCACCGTGGCGTCATCGTTCTTGATCGTCCCGGTCGCCACGTCGTCCGTGCCGGGCGTGTTCACCACGGCTTTCGTCACGTCGCTCAAATGCACGGTGAAATTCTCATCGATCTCATCCGTCGTGTCCCCATTGATGGTCACGCTGATCGTGGTCGACGTCGATCCCGCGACGATCTTCCCCTTGCCGAAATCTGAGCCCGCGATCACCGCCAGATAGTCGCCCATGTCCCCGGCGATCCCCGAGCCGGCGATCGCCGAGCCGTCGAGCGTGCTCCAGTTGAAGGTCACGTCTTCCGTCGTGGGGTTCGACAGCGAGACCGTAAAGGTCAGGACCTTCGACCCGCTATCGCCCTCGTCGATGGAGTTTTTCACCACCGTAATCGTCGGGACGTCGTCATTGTCCGTGATGGTCGCCTGCGTCGTCGTGGTCGCTCCCAGTACCGCGTTCGTGGCGCCGGTGAGTTGCACCGAGAAGGTCTCGTTCCCCTCGTGCGTTTTGTCCCCCAAAATGGGCACGGCGAAGGTCGCATCCGTTCCTCCTCCGGGATGGAACGTCACGCTCAGCGTGCCGGGCTTGTTGTAATCCGACCCCACCTTCGCCGTTCCGTCCAGCAGGTCGAACGTCACCGTCACATCATGGCCGACCGGCTCCTGATTGAGATGCACCGTGAAGATGGCATTGGCGGTCCCGCTGTCGCCCTCGGTGATCGTCGGCGCCGGGTTGATGGTCGCCACCAGCTCGTCATTGAGAATCCGCCCCGTCGCCTGCGAAGTGGTGATCGCCAGATCCTTCCCGTTGCTCGTCTTGGCATTCGCCAGGTTGACGAAAAAGACCTCGTCCGGTTCGTCGGTCGCGTCCCCCAGCACCTTGACCGTGATCGTGGTCTCGGTTTCTCCCGGCGCGATGCTCCCCTGCATGCTCGCCACTGACGTAAAGTCGACATTCGGCGTCGCCGTGCCCAGCACCGTGGCCCAATCAAAATTGATGGCGAAATCCGAGGCCCGCGAAGCTGTGACTTTGAAGACCAGATCCGTCGTCCCGGAATTTCCCTCCGCCACGCCACCCGGCACCAGGGCGGAGATGCTCAGCGTCGGCAGCGCATCATCATTGATAATCGTGCCGGTTACGTCCGGATTCGAGATCGTCACCGGCCCCGTCGGCGTCGAGGCCGGCCCGAAATGCGCGTTTTGCACGTGGATCACCACCGTGTCGTCCGCCTCATACACTGTGTCGGGGTTCACCGTGACGTCAATCTGGCCGACCAGCGCCTGCGCGCCGATGCCGCCCGTTGCCGTCGTCACCTTCGCGAAATCCACATCGGGCGTGGCGGTCCCGGTCGCCAGCGTCGACCAATCGAAAGTGATGACTTCTTCCGACGGCGTGCTCGCCGTGACGACGTAGGTCAGCAGCTTCGTTCCCGTGTCCCCCTCCGTCACCGTCGGGCTGCTGATCGTCAGGATCGGCGCGTTCTCATTATCGTGAATCGCTCCCGTGCCCACCGTGGTCGCGCCGAGCGCCGCATTGTCCGCCCGATCCAGCTGCACCATGAACGTCTCGTTCGCCCCGTGCCCGCTGTCGTAAAACGCGTCGTCCTTTACATGGATGGAAATCGTGGCCGACTGCTGATTGGCCGGAATGGTGACGGAGCCCTGCCTGCTCGACTCAGACAAATCATTCGTGAATGACGCCGTCCCATCCACAATGGTGTAATACACCGTCACGGGATGCGTGGAGACTCCACCGGTCAGCGTGACCACAAAGTCCGACGTGTGGGTGTCCCCCTCCGTCACCGTCCCCGCGTTGGCGATGGTCACCGTCAGGTCGTCATTGAGAATCGTCCCCTTCGCCACCGATTTCACGATCGGGATCGCCGTGGCCGTGTCCAGCGAGTCTCCTACCTTCGCATTCGAGATCAGGACCGAGAAATTCTCGTCAATCTCGTCCGTCATATCACCGTGGATCGGCACCGACAGCGTGGCCGTCCCGGTATTCGGATTGATCACCACCGCCGTGCTGCTGAACCCCATGAAGTCCGCGTCCATCCCCGTGCTCACCGCCGAGCCGTCCAGCGTGCTCCAGTTAAAGAACACCGATAGCCCGGAGGTCGTCGCCGTCGTCCCATCCGCCCCCACCAGCTTCACGGTGAAATTCAGCATCTTCGTGCCGCTGTCCCCTTCGGTAATCGACACGTCGCCAGCCAGCGTCAGCTGCAGCCCGTCATCGTTGACGATCGTCGCCGAGGCCTGGTTCGTCGTGATGATCGCATGCGTGTCCACGCCGTTGGTCCCCGCCGGCTCAATCAGCGCCGAGAAGGTCTCGGTGTTCTCGTACTTCAGGTCCGACTTCACCGTCACCGGCACGAGCACCTGCGTCTGCCCCGCGGGGATAATCACCTCTTGCTGGTCAATGCCCACGTAATCCCCGTCCGCCTCCGTCGCGGTGCCATCCACCGTGGAGAAGAGCACCTTCGTGTCCGCGCCCGACGCCTGGTCGAGCTTCACGATGAAATTGAAGATCGAGTCCGTCGCCCCGGTCCCCTCTGCCTTCGGGCTGTCCGCCGGCGTCAACACGCTCACGTGCGGCTGTGCATCGTCATCGTTGATCGTCCCCGTCGCCGTACTGCCGTCGCCCATGGCATTCACCGCATCCGCGATGCTCACGGTGAATTTCTCCTGCAGCTCAAACTTCGTATCCCCCAGCACCTTCACCGCGAAATCCGCAAACAGCTGGCCCTTGGGAATCGTCACCGTCGCGTCCGCCGGCACCACGAAATCCTCGCCCCCATTTACCAGCGATCCCACCCCGTCAATGTGGTAGGTCACGACCACATCGTACTGCGCCGGGTTCGCCATGGAGACGCGGAACATCGCGTCCTGCGTCCCGCTATTCCCCTCCGTCAGCACCGGCGACCCGCTGATGCTCACCAGGTGGTCATCGTTCCCAATCTTCCCAATCGCCTGCCCGCCGCCCGTGATGGTCAGCGCCGTTCCCGTCGGCCCGCCCATCTTCGCATTGGTGATGTTCGCGAAGAAGCTCTCCTCCGCCTCATCGACGTTGTCCCCATTGATGGTCACCGTCAGCTCGGCTTGGTCATCCCCCGCCAGGATCGTCACCTGCGACGTCGCATGCGGCACGTAGTCGTTGTCCGCCACGGTGGCCGGATGATCGTCCGGCCCGTTGGTCCCATCCGCCGTCGCCCAGTCAAACGTGACGTCCTGATAGGTCGGGTTCGACAGATGCACCTTGAAGGTCATCGTGGGCGTCTGCCCATTGTTCCCTTCATACACCTTCATCGAGTCGATGCTCAGGGTCGGCTTCGCATCGTCATTCTGGATCACCGCCGTGGCCGTCGAGGCATTCGGGTCCAGGGAGTTCCCCGCCGACGCCTGATCCAGCACCACGCTGAAATTCTCCGCCAATTCGTACTTGGTGTCATGGTTCACCTTCACCGACACCGTGATCTGCGTCTGCCCCGCGGGAATCCTGAACATCCCGCTGCCCGCATCAAAGGTCGCCCCCGTGAGCATCGGATCAAAATCCTCTCCCGCCAGCGCCGCCCCCTGGTCCTGCGTCGCCACCCCGTCGTGGGCCGAGAGCTTGACGAACACATCCGACGCCTCCGGCTGCGGAATGCTCACGACAAAGTCGAAGCTCGTCTTGCCGCCCACGAGGCTCCCCTCATTCTTGGGGCTGTCTGCCGGCGCCGCGATGGAAATCACGGCAGGTGCAATCCGGGCTTCGAGTGGCTCAATGAGCGGGGATTTCATATAAAAAAGGTCGCGAAGAAAAAAGGAGTGCAGAAGCTACGGCGAGTGCAAAGCGCGTCAACCGGGGAGATAAAAAGTTTTGCGCTACTGCGACACGAGAAAGCCCCTTACGTTCAAAACGTCCCGCGAACTTGTATCCTTAGTGTAGCTGCGCCCGGGAGGACGCGGGCTCTCTTTCCGTCCCCTCGGCGATCTCCCCCCTCTCCCTCAGCGCGCGCCCGCCCCCTCCCATAGGTCCTAGGAGTCCTATAGGTCCCATAGGTCCTATTACCAGCGCCCGCCCGCGCCAAAACGTCCCACCCTACTTCTTCGCCGGCGAACTCGGCGCCGACGACACCCCGTACGTAAACGCCTTCGCCGGCTCCTTCCCCAGCAGCTGCAGGTCAAACCACTCCACCATCCGCGCCGTGTCTTCCGGCATCTCCTTCCACCCACCATGTCCCGCGCCTTCCCGGATGAGCACCTCGCACTTCGCCCCCACCTCCTGGCACTTCTGGTAAAACCGCTGCGACTGCGTCACCGACACCTGCGGGTCCGCATCCCCGTGCACGATGTAAATCGGCGGCTGCCCCGCATGCACCCAGTAGATGGACGACAGCTCCCGCCCCAGCTTCTCCCGCCCCTCGGGCGTCGACGCCTTCGGCCCAAACGCCGCCGCGTAGCTCTCCAGCTTCCCGATGCCCACCGCATTGTCCCCCGGCCCGAACCAGTTCAGGTAATCCGTCGGCGGATAAAACACCGCCACCGCGTTCACCGCGCTGCTCTCCCGGTCCACCGGGTCCGCCGCCTTCGGGTCCCCCGGGCCGCCCCGCGTCGCCAGCATCAGGCTCAGGTGGCCGCCCGCGCTCCCGCCCGTCACCCCCAGCTTGTTCGGGTCCACCCCATACTTCGCCGCATTCGCCCGCGCAAACCGCACCGCCCGGTTCAAATCCGCCACGATCTCCTCCACCTGAAACCGCGGCTGCGTCCCATGCACCACCACAAACGTCACATACCCCGCCTTCGGCCACCCGCCATCCGTGATCTGCTTGTGGTCCGACTTCCACCCCCCGCTGATGATCTTAATCACCCCCGCCCCATTCGGATGCGCCGGCACATAGATATCCATGGTGAGCGCCACCCCATCATGCTTCGCATAAATCACATCCCGAATCCGCTCCGGCTCCTGGGCAGGCAGCAGGGAAGCGGAAAGGACGAGAGCGGAAAAGAAGACCAGGAGCCGAAAGTTCATAGTGCGATGAGCAACCAATTCCGGAAGGCGCAAAACGTTTGCCCGCGAAAAGCGGGAGTTCAATCGCGCCCCGGAATCCGCAGCGTCCGCACCCGTTTCTCCGGTTCCTCCGTGATTTCATCCACCTCGGTCGAATCCAGACGGTCCTGCAAATGACTGAGGAGCTTCTCGATATATTCCCGGCCCTCCGCATGCCACGCGCTGGCAGCCAGCCAGCTTTCGAGCATCGCAAACACCACCGCCTCCGTCGGTCCGCCGGGAGTCAACGCAAACCCATGGATGCGGATGAGGTTAGGTTCCTCAAAAGTACTGAACCCAACCGTGAGCAAGCGTGGGATGCCGCGGAAGGGCGTGACGAGCGTTCCCGCCACTTTGGCCCCCTGCGCGTCCGCCACTTCGAACATGATCGTCCCGCCATCGCGCAGGATGTCCACTTGGGAAATCGCGTAGGGCGGCTGCATTTGCCGGAGGATCGGCCGGGGATCGTTCATGATTTTGTCGCCGCCGATCTCATCGGCCTTTTCGCGTCAGGTCAATCCTTGGCCGGCCCGCCGCTCTGGGCTTGCTCCCGGATAAACTCCAACTGCCGCGCAATCTGCTTGTCCCGCAGCGCCACCACCGCCCCGGCGTCTCGCTGGCTCCAATCATAAAATCCCCGCCCCGCCTTCATCCCCGTCTCCCCCTTCTGCAGCCTCGACACCAGCGCCTCCGACGGCTCCGCGCTCGTCGCCAGATACGGAAACAAATACCGCTCCACCTTCTCCACCAGCCCCAGGCCCACCAGATCCATATTCTCCATCGGCCCCAGCACCGGCAGCCGCAGCGCAAACGTCCCCTTCACCACCCGGTCGATATCCTCCGCCGTGCACACCCCGGCCTCCACCAGCGCCAGCGCCTCCCGCCACATCGCATGCATGAGCCGGTTCCCCACAAACCCCGGCACATCCGCGCACCGCACCGGCACCTTCCCCACCCGCTCCAGCAGCCGCACCGCCCGGTCCGCCTGCCCCGGCGGCGTCGACTTCCCCGCCACCACCTCCACCACCGGGATGAGATGCGGCGGATTCCAAAAATGCGCCCCCACCAGCACCGGCTCCATCCCGCTCCCCCGCGCCATCTCCGTGATGCTCAGCGCGCTCGTGCACGACATCACCAGCGCCCCCCGCTCCCGGCAACTCGTGAGCTTCCGCAACAGCGCCTGCTTCTCCTCCATCACCTCCGCCACACACTCGAAAATCACCTCCGACTCCGCGTCCACCACCGCCAAATTCGCTTCTAAAATCAGCTCCCCACCCGGCACCTCCGCCTGCCGCATCGTCTCCGCCAAAAACCGGTCCACCTCCTCCACCGTCTTCCGCGCCGCCGCGAGTTTCGACGCCTCCCGCGTCCACAACCGCACCCCAAACCCCGCCCGCCGAAACATCGCCGCCGCCGCCGCCCCCATCTGCCCCGCCCCGAGGATCCCAACATCTCGAATCGTTTCAGCGGAAATAAGACCATCAGCCATGCGGCGGACTGACCTCGAAAGCAGCCCCACCTTAGGCCACGGGAAACTCTGGGCGTCAAAAAACGGGCCGAGGGCCACATTGGGAGCCGGGGTGCCCAGGCCCAAGCTAGTCGCTCCTGAAAAACCCACTCAAGCGAAAGTGCGAGTGGAGGGAGGGTAAGGAGAGCGAGCCAGGAAGAGTTGGCAGAAGAGCCGCCAAAAGCGGAGCCACTTGCGGAGGTTCCAGGCGGCGGCGGCGAGGAGGAGATTGAGGGTGTCACCGAGGAAGCCGCGGAGGAAATTGCGGGCGAGACGGAAGTCGGTCTTGAGATGG